>Ga0209353_10001499_pt1 | contig 13185 bp, 22 predicted proteins | sample LauGreSpBDMM15SD_2_FD_187561 | JGI IMG/M metagenome (GOLD analysis project Ga0209353, IMG submission 187561) | Freshwater lake microbial communities from Lake Michigan, USA - Sp13.BD.MM15.SD (SPAdes) (version 2) | ecosystem: Environmental > Aquatic > Freshwater > Lake | place: Lake Michigan...
ACAAAATAACCATGAACCGTAACCTAAAATTCAACTTAGATGTTGAAGCAAACGCACTCTTAGCTGCGAACCCAGAGGAGTTTTATTCTAAGGCTTATTTATCAAGCCCAGATATTCCTAACAACTTCCGTACTTTACCAGGTGTAAAGTCAAAAACAAAACTTGCCAATGTAGTATTTGGTCAAGTGTTGCAACCTTACAACTGTTCTTTCTCACCAAGTACAGACTTGTTAGACGCTATTGACATTGATGTATGTTCATTGTCTGCAATGGCTGAGCTTTGTCAGTTTGACTTAGAGCAGTCTTTCTTAGCTTTGCAAATGACAAAAGGATCTAACGGTGACTTCACTGTTGCATCTTTCATGGCATACTACTGGAATGAGATGGCTTTGACTATTGGTCAAGACATTGAGTTGTTAAGATGGCAAGGTGACACAACTGGTGGTGATCCATTGTTAGAGTTGTGTGATGGATACTTAGTTAAGATGTGCGCTGATGGTGACGTAATTGGTCAATATACTGCTGCTATCACTACTGGAAATGTATTGACAACTATGGAGGCTATGCTTAACGCTGCTCCTGCTGCAATAGTAAGACGTAAAGCTGACTTAAGATTCTACGTCTCAACAAACGTAGCTAATGCTTATGAGTTGAAAGCTGCTCAAGGTAACACTCAAACATTCGTTACTTTACCATTAGGATTGACTTTCTTAGGTATCAATGTAGTGACTTGTGAAGGGATGCCAGATAACACTCTTGTGTTGACATTGAAAAACAATCTTATATACAGTTTCGATGCTGAAGGAGACTCTAAAGCATTGAAAGCTATCAACTTATCTGATACTACTGCTGAGCCTGTATTGAGAACTCGTGCTAACATGAAGGTAGGTTTCCATTACACAAACCCTACTGAGATAGTTTTGTATAATATCTGTTTTCTATAACAATATAATGGGAGGTAGTAATTGCCTCCCTATTTTATAACCTTAAAAATATATAATAATATGTGTGAAGCACTAATTACCATAACAAAAAGCTGTGACAACAACAGTGGTGGTATCAAAAGAATTTATATCAATCTACAGGATAATGTAGACATGGATTCATTGGCAGTAGAAAATCCAGCTGGAACACCTGCTGAGCAGTTTACTATTGATGCACTTGACTTAGTAGTTGCAGCAGACCCATTCATTGAGTTTGAGTTCAGACGTAATACATCTGGATACACAGAGGAGAGCAATATTGACTTAATCAATGGCTCAAGTTTTGTAACTCAGACTATCTCTTTAATGTTCCACAGAAGAGAGGCAGCTAAGTCTAATGCAATCAAGGTACTTGGTTCTGGACAGCAGTACTTATCTGCAATAGTTGAGGACCAGAACGGCATCCTATGGTTCTTCCCATTCTTGCAGTTGACTGCATCTGGTGAAGGTTCTGGAACAGCTCGTGCAGATGGTTCTAAGTACAGTGTCACTCTTCTTGCAGAGAATGACCAGTTGGCTTATACAATGACTACTGCTGTGTTGGCTGGTTTATTATAACCCTATCATATCTATGAACAGCCTCATCTCGGTGGGGCTTTTTTAATTATTTTAATTACGTAGTACAATATAGGTATGATATATCTTGAAAAAGACACAGTCAACATATTTGTACTGACCTTAACAGAGGTGACAACCATCCCAAACCCTTACTATTTGTTTGAGTTTCAAGATGAGTTCAACACTACTGCCACCCTTATCTATTGGGAAGGTACAGATACTTCTGCATATCCTTCAAGATTCAACCTGTTTACACTTGATGAGCCGACAGATATTGACTTTATTAAAGGTCAGTATAGATACAGAGTGTATGAGAGCTCAGTGCCTACCTTAGACCCTACTGGCTTGACCATGATAGAAGAGGGCAGGATGGTAGTAGCAGGTGTACAAATTAATTCAATATATGACTAATGGCATGGTATAGTAGATTCGTAGGCTCTAAGCCTAAAGCAACAACAGAAGTAGTGGAAGGATATCAATCTTTTAGTACACCCTTTGGTACTGTGGGAGGTGAGAACTTATCACTACCTTATGTTAATGGCAGGCATCAGATAGCTGGCTATATTCCATTTGGAAGTTCAAATCTTTTTCCAGAGCTGCTTAATCAGTTGTACTACACATCACCTTTACATGGTGCAATAGTGGACTTCAAGACCAATGCAATAGTAGGTGGTGGGTACACTCTTGAGACTGCTAAAATGTCGAATGAGGATAAGCTCAAGCTGTACACCTTTGAAAAAAAGATGAAGCTCAACAAGACCAGCAAGGCTATAGCTCAACAGTTGATTGTTCACCACAGAGTGTACTTCAAGCTGTGTTACAATGAGAAGGGTGAGCTGTACAAGATAGAGAATGTATCACCTGAGAAGGTGAGAGTGTCCAGAGATAAGATAACATACTTCATGTGTGATGACTGGTCCGCTCGGATTGATGTAGTACCTATCAAGAGGGCACATCCTACCAACAGAGACCTTGAGCAACTGTATGTTTATGAGATCATGACCTTGGGGCAGGAGTGGTATTCCTTGCCGCAATATACAAGTGCACTTAATTTTGCATTTTTGAGTGGTGAACTAAGTTACTTTGCTAAGAGTAACATACAGAACAGTGTGTTTCCTTCCTTTGCTATGATGTTCCCTAAGAGACCACAGTCAGAAGAGGAGAAACACATGATCAAGAACACTATTGACAGGTTGAAAGGTGCAGCTAATGCAGGTAAGGCTGTTGCATTCTTTGCTAACTCAGCTGACCAACTACCAAAGATAGAGGCACTACCTACCAACAACAATGATAAGCTATTCCATGAAGCCTCTGCACTCAATACTGAGCAGATATGTTTCTCACACACTATAGACCCTATCTTGATGGGTGTAAGGACCACAGGTTCACTTGGTGGTGGAGCTGATATCAAGCAGGCATACGTTGTGTTTGAGAAGAATGTAGTGATGCCATTGAGAGACCAGGTGGAAGAGATAGTAAACGAACTGTTGGCACTGGCTAAGATACCAGGCACTTATATGCTCAACAACTTCCAGATAATAAATGAGACCATAGTAGAGATAGAAGGAGATGCATCCAAGACAGCTGATGCCATCAACTCATTGAGCCCACTTGTAGCTACCAAAGTACTTAATGCAATGACTCCGAATGAGGTAAGAGCACTTGCATCCTTGCCTCCTATAGAAGGCGGTGACGTAATACCAACAGAAACACCTGCACTATGATATACTTTATAACAGAAACCTACCTTAAGACCAACACTCCTATCACAGCTAATGTGGACGTGACTGATGTTACTCCATACATAGCTACTCAGGCACAGCTTAGAGTGATGCCTATCTTAGGAACAACATACTACAACTATCTACTGGCCGCATACAATGCTCAGACCTTGACTGTAGATGAAGAGGCACTTGTTGCCTTCATTCAACCAGTCATTGCTTGGAGGTCAGCAGAGGATGCTATCTTTGGCTTGACATACCAACTTAAGAACAAAGGATTGCAGACTCAGTTCGGTGACTTCTCAGGCTCTGTGAGTCGTAGTGAGGTAGCATTCGGGATGGAGCACTATGCACAGAAGGCTTCCTTCTTTGAACAACGATTGATTAGGTACTTGATTGCTAACAAGGCATTGTATCCTGGCTTCACAGACCCTACCAACAGAGATACTGACTTAAGACCTATTATTGATGCTTGTGATTGTAATTGTGTAGGGCAGTGCCATAGTGGCTGTCCATGTGGGGGGATGAGAGAGAACGGATATAACAACTCAATACTAATATTGTAATGGCATTTAATGAGATAGCATTCACAGTGATCACAGTACTAATGTCAGTGATAGGATACTTCCTTAAAGGACTGCATACTGACCTAAGATCTGTGGTAGAGGAACAGAAGAAAATAATTGAGACCCAAGGAAGGCTTAAAGGTAAGATTGAACTGGTTGACAATGAGTCCAGGTTCAAGTATGAAGCCATTGAGAAAATGACTCAGCTTGAAATCAAGCACCTGGCAGAGCAAATCAGTGAGCTGACTCAGTCAGTTAAGAAATTAATAGAAGTACAACTAACAAGATGAGCATAAAACAAAGATGGTCCGCAAAGACTCCCAAGTTCTGGAAGAAAGTACAGAGGGTAGCCATAAAATTAGGAGCTATAGCCACAGTTATAGTTGCTGCACCAATAGCACTACCTGCAGCGGTGGTAACTATAGCAACATACACCATAGTGGCAGGAACAGTAGCCGCAACATTATCACAATTAACAGTTGAGAACAATGAATCTAAGTAAGAATGTAACACTAGAGGAGTTTGAGTCATCTCCTACAGCAACTGCCAAGGGCATTGTAAACAAAATGACTGTAGCTCAGATTGAATCTGCTAAGCTATTGTGTGAGAAAGTCTTTCAACCACTTAGAGAGCACGTAGGAAAGCCTATCAAGTTCAATAGTGGCTTTCGTTCTCCTGCACTTAACAAGGCAATAGGTGGCAGTACAACGTCTCAACACTGCAAAGGTGAGGCAATGGACCTTGACTTGCATGATAAAGAGTTATTTATCTGGATAATTGATAACTTAGACTTTGATCAAGCTATCTTTGAGGCAGGAACAGCAACATCTGCTGCATGGTTTCACCTTAGCTATAAGAAAAAAGGTAACAGAAAGCAGGCATTAAGAATGCACAAAGGGAAATATTCACCATTTATAAGATAATCATGGCAAAGAAAGTAGGCAGACCTAAGAAAGTGGACCTCATCATTGAGACCAACAAGGCAGAGATTGAATACCACAAGGATGGCACCAACCATGACCTTAAGTATGACGGTAAGAAAGTTGATTTACACATTACAAAAGATGAGACAGGTACAAAAGTTGAAGTGCAATCTGAGAATAAATTCCTTAAAGCGATTGCGACCTTGGCATCCAAGTTTATTGTAAAGAGATTTAAGAAATCTAAATAAACCCTTTATACATATAGCTTTTTAGCTCACTTAGGTGGGCTTTCCTTATTTAGAATGGTTATAAATTACAATTATTTTTAACAAATTGTTAATTATTATTTGCAAGTATGGAAATTATGAGTAGATTTGTAAGGTAATCAATACGGAAAAATATGAAAAAGTTTATTAAAGAATGTGAAGAGTGCCAAGGTAACGGCAGAACTTACACCAACAGTACTTGGGATAATGACCCTCAATATGATGTATCTTATGAATGCAAGTATTGTGAGGATGGCTATGTACAAGACAGCGAAGCACTCAATGAAGCTATTGAGGGTGCTCAGTACATGATTGATGGTATGATCACCAGACTTAGGATGACATCAGACAACATCAAGATGGTTGCTAAATTTGAGATGCTTCCAGACTTTGTTGCCAGCTATAAAAACAGACTGCACACACAAGCACGTGCACTTGCAAGACTTGAGATGTACAAAGCTAACCTTCAAAACTTATAATTATGAATGAGAATCACAGAGCAATACTTGACACCCTAATCATGGGGTGTTTTATCGTAGCAGTCACTACTTTCCTTATTATCATAGGAGTAATAGGATGATTAATTTAGCATACATTAAAGGGTGGGATAGGTTCAATGAGAGCCTGTACTACCGTTACCTTAAAGCAATAAACAATGTGGATAGTACACTACAAAGCATACACTCAAGGACAGTGGATGAGATTCAGCAAGATCGTAGAAGCAGACTCATCTGCTCAAGCAAGGCAAAGAGCCGACATCTGGGAGAAGTTAATAATAAAAGTAAGTAAGATATGAAACCAAAACACAAAGCACATGAAATCTATGCAGCGGCTATTGTCCTGCATGGTGAGGAACACGCTAAACAGCAAGCTATCAACTCAGCAACTGCCACACTTGCACTCGCACCATTTGACCAACAGAAGTACTGGAAGGAAGTGATCACACTATTAGAGGGCAAATGAGCATCAAGGACCACATCAAAGAACGCTATCCACATGAGAACTCAAAAGTGATAGCTCAAGACCTTAACATATCTCTAAGCAAAGTGTACAATACAGCTTTTAATTTAGGTATAAAAAAAACAGCGGAGTATCTAAAATCAATGGCTATAAAAACCAATCTATCTGAGACAGGCAGAGCAAACCAATACAAAAAAGGTGATGTTCCCTACAACAAAGGAGTCAAGATGCCAGATGAGGTGTATGAGAAAGTTAAGCCTACCATGTTCAAGCCTGGTATTGTGCCTCACAACACTCGACCTGTTGGCTCAATAAGAGTACAGGAGAAAGCAGGTGAGATACCATACAAATATATCAAGGTAGGCAACAGCAACTGGCACCTCCTTCACAGATACAACTGGGAGCAGGTCAATGGCAAGATAGACAAAGGGATGGTCCTAAGGTTTAAAGATGGCAACAGTATGAACTGTGAGATAAACAACCTTGAGCTATTGACTCAGCAACAGAACATGATGCTCAACACAATGCACAAGTATCCTGCAGAAATAAAGGAGGTACTGAAATTACGTAACAAATTAAATAAATTAATAAATGGCAAGGAACAAAATTAGTGATCTACGTGATCACCTCTTCGCACAATTAGAGAGGCTGGATGATGACCAAATATCAGCAGAGCAACTGCAAGTGGAACTTAACAAAGCTAAGGCAGTAGCACAAATCGGCTCAGTGATTATCAACTCAGCTAAGCTGGAGGTAGACTACCTTAAGGCAACTGGTAAGATAAGCTCGGACTCAGAGATATTCAAGAGTATTGACCACACAAAACTATTATCATGAAACAGTACAGAGTATGGCTTATAGACGATGTAGAAGAGGAAGGTGGATTTTGGTGGTATTGCTGCCTTGACCAAAAAGGCTTCCTCTATGATGAGAGCTACCCTAATGAAGATAAAGATACCATGCAGTGGTACATTGATAACGGTTATAAAGTGGAGGAAGTATGAACCAACTTAAGATGTACCGGTGCATTAAACTAATGGAGCTCCTGCAAGATACTGCAAGACCTATGTACACCATAGCAAGGTACTTGCAAGTCACAGAAAGGACCGTATACAGATACTTTAACCTGTACAAGGAGTTAGGTTATACACTTGAGAAGGATAGTAATAATAAATATAAATTAACGAAATGAGAGAGTTAGCTATGATTAGTGCAGCAGCAGGAATGGTTATGATTTTAGTGATATTGATAACTAATTACAATGATAGAAGAAATAATTGAACACATCAGAGAGCATGAACTGGCTAAGCCAAGCAGAGCAAGAGAGTATGTCTACAGAAGGGCATTCATTTGCTACCTGCTACGTAAACAAGGCTGGACTTATCAAAGGATAGCAGACCTATTCAACAGAAACCATGCTACCATCATGCACTGTATCAATGAACACAACAAGTTTATGCAACATAAGGACATGATCTACCTATCATACATCCAGATGGAGATACAACTGTTTGAGCCAGTGATTGAGGTGAAGAGAAACATCTATGATGACATCTTGAAGTGCAACAACACCACTGACTTGAAAATAATTAAGGAGATGATTGCTAATAATGAATATTATTAAGTATCTTAGCAACGCTTTAACCCGATTGATTATCCGAAAGACCCTCCTCCTTGATTGGCTGGAGGGTTTTTTGTGTTTTTTGCAAGGGTAGAATATTTTGTAACTAATTGATAATCAAATGTTGCAAGGGTAGCAAGGGTAAACAGACATTCTTTTGAAACTTCAAATACAAATAATAAAATATTTTATTTCTAAAATTAAATATAATGTATCTCATATATAATTAAACTTTTTACCCTTGTATCCCTTGCAACCCAGTAAAACACTCATTTTCTACCCTTGCTCTACCCTTGCAAAATGCCGTTTTACCCTTGCAAATGAAGTTTTACCCTTGCAAAATGTTTTTTGTATTGATATTTGTTTTATCTTTGCAAAGGGGTTGTTGGTTAGCTGCCACATAAAAGGTTTACACTTGTCCTTTCCCCTCTTTTTATTTTACAAGTGGACTTAAAACAAGAACAAAATATGATTAGTTATTGGTTTAGTGTCAAAGACACAAAGAAAGACTTTGAACGCACATCAGTTGATGAGCTTTTGGAGCATATTAAAAATGGTAAATGGAAGGACCAGGTTGAGCTGGTTAGATCTGCACCAGATGAAGATACAAAGAAAAAACAAAAACTTGTCCTTCCAAGTGTAACCGTTGGCGGTGTATTCTCTGAAAGAAATGAGAAATCACTTGAAAAACATTCTGGTTTTATCTGTATTGATGTTGATAATTACACAGACCGTTCTAAAATCAATGATGACCCGTACACATACGCATCATTTAGCTCAGTAGGTGGTAATGGATTTGCAGTAATTTGCAAGGTTGACCCATCAAAACATAAGGAGTCTTATAACTTCATTGCTGAGCATTATTTCTTGAGTTATGGCATAACAGTTGACCCAGCTCCAAAGAATGTTGCCAGCTGTAGATTTGTTAGTTATGATCCTGATTTGTTTTTGAATCTAAAATCTAAGAAAACAAAATCCAAAGTAGAAAAAAAGAGACTGCCTAAAAACATTTCTATAATAGTACCCAAAACTGATATTGGTGACCTGGTGAATCAAGTAAAGGAATCAGTTGCAGATGAGTATTCAGATTATATAGCTTTGTCTTTTTCAATTGCTGTAGGTTTTGGTAGTGAAGGACGCGAATATTTCCACAAACTTTGTAGTTTATCAATAAAATATAACTATGAACAAGCAGATAAACAGTACAACATTGCCTTAAAAAGGACTGGCACTGGCATCACAGTAGGAACATTCTACTATTTTCTTAAGCAAGGAGGTGCAGACCTAACAAAATACAACTCAGATAAGGCAATTTCAAGTGTGAAACTTGCTAAGAGAATGAACACTCCAAAACTTGAAGTAGTAAAAGAGCTGGCAAAGGAGAAAAACATTGATGAGAATGAAGCTCTTGAGATAGTTAATGAGATTTTTGACCGTAATGACATGGACATCCGTCATGAAGGAGGTGCTGAAAATATGATTATCAACTGCTCAAATTTCATATTGAAAAGGTTTAACATTAGGAAGAATTTAATCACTAGAAAATATGAGTGGAATGGTGTGTCTATGTATGATAAAGAATTTAACACAGTTTTCCTTGAATGCAGAATGACATTTGATGATAAGTCTATCACATTTGATATTGTCAACCGTATTATTCAGTCAGTTGCAATACCTGAGTACAATCCATTTTTTGAATATGTTGAGGCAAACAAGCAAAGAATTTCCAACGGTAACATCCAAAAACTATGTGACTCAATAAAAAGTAACACACCATTAAAGGATAGGTTTATCAGAAAGTGGATGATAGGAATTGTGGCTTGTATGTATGGTCATCCAGTACGATATGTTTTATCATTAACAGGTGGACAGAATACAGGAAAAACAGAATGGTTTAGAAGGTTACTGCCAAGTGCATTACAACCTTACTATGCTGAGTCAAATTTGGATAGAGGCAAGGATGATGAACTATTGATGTGTGAGAAACTCATTGTGATGGATGATGAGATGGGAGGAAAGTCAAAGCAAGATGAAAAGAAATTTAAGGAATTGACATCTAAAAATTACTTTTCCCTTCGTGCATCTTATGGCAGATATAATGAAGACTACAAAAGGCTGGCTATTTTATGTGGCACATCTAATGATCACCAGTTAATAAATGACTCAACAGGTAACACAAGGATTTTGCCTATTGATGTTTCATTCATTGACCATGCAATATACAACTCAATTGATAAGGATGATTTGTTCATGGAATTACATCGTGCTTATACAAGTGGAGAGTCATATCAGTTGGTTGAAACTGAATTAAGCATCTTGAATGAAGTAGGAAGGTCCTTTGAATCCATCCCATTTGAAAGGGAGTTAATATTGAAATTCTTTAACATACCAAGCAATAGAGGTGAATGGTTGACAGCAACTGAAATTAAAGATATAATTGAGTCACATTCAAAGCAGCGTATCTTATCCATGAAGAAGTTAGGCAGTGAATTAAAGCAGACTTTTGGCAATCCATTATTTAAGGATAGGTCAAACAAATACTATGTAGAAAGGAAGTCAGAAATTATGGAACAAATTAATCCCTTTGCACTATGATAGAGTTGTATGATTATCAGCAGAGGTATATTGAAGAAATCAAGAAACATTTTGCTAATGGCAAAAAACGCTTGATATTATGTTCTGCAACTGGAAGTGGTAAAACAGTTATGTTTAGTTACATGACAAAGCAAGCCTTTGAAAAGGAAAAAAGGATTTTGATTTTAACAGATAGAAAGGAGTTATTTAGTCAGTCAAGCGGTGCACTGGTTCAAATGGGATTGCATTGCAATGAGATTAAACCAAATAAAAAGGTTGACTTTTCACATTCTTTGTATGTTGGTATGATCCAAACAGTCACACGTAGAATCAAGAATGTAGAATATCAAGAGCTAATTAAGTCTTTGGATTTGATTATTCTGGATGAAGCTCACAAATCTATTTTTGACCCTATCTTTGAATACATATCAGATAAGACATTTGTAATTGGTGCAACTGCCACACCTCATCGGGAAGGAAAGCAACAATCACTTGAGAAATTTTATGATGAGATAGTCCAGGTGATAGACACACCAGATTTGATTATGAAAGAAAAGTTATCACCTTGCAAAACTTATGGTGTGAAAGTGGATCTATCTGGCATCAAAACTAAAAGTGGTGACTATGATGAGAAATCTATGGCTGACAAATTCAGTGAGATAAAGTTGTTTCATGGAGTGTATGAAAATTACATGAGAATCTGCAACGGCAAAAAAGCAATTGTATTTGCTCCAAATGTAGAAAGCAGTCGTGAACTTGTGGATGACTGGCAAGATGCTGGACTTCCTATTCAACACGTGGATTGCTATATGTCAGATTTGGAACGCAAAGAAATAATTGACTGGTTCAAAAATACTGATGGTGCAATCATTTCAAACTATGGAATTTTGACTACAGGATTTGATGTTCCAAGTATTGAGGTGGTGATACTCTATCGTGCAACAAAATCCCTTCCTTTATTTTTGCAAATGGTAGGAAGGGGCTCAAGAATATCAAGCGGGAAATCTGATTTTACTTTGCTTGATTTTGGCAACAATGTCAAAACTCACAACTATTGGGAACACCCCCGGCAATGGTCCTTGAAGAAAAAAGAAAAAAAAGAAGGAGCAGCACCAATTAAAGAATGCCCAAATTGTTCCTTCCTCCTTCATGCACCCATCATGGTGTGTCCTGAATGTGGACATCAATTTGAAAAGTCTGAGGAAGAAAAAGAAAATAAAGTAATTGCTGAATTGGTTTTGATGACTCCAAGTAATATAATAGCACTTGCACAAAGGTCCTCAATAAAAGAACTTATCCAAATTCAAATAGCAAGAAATTATCAAAAGAGCTGGATTTTTCACTATTTAAAAACAGCTGATGATTTTAAAGAATATGGTAAATTAATGAAGTATCATTACAAATGGGCTCAACATCAAATTAAACTTAGAAACTTATGAAAAACGAATCAGCAATCCAGCAGGAATGTTTTATCTGGTTTAACAATACATTCTGCTTAAAACAACATGATCCAAGATTTATTATGTTTAGCATCCCAAATGAGGGCAAAAATGCAGTTGAACAAATCAGAAAAAAACAAATGGGGATGTTACCAGGTGCATCTGATACAATCATAGTGTTAGATGGTCAAGTAATATTCTGCGAGTTTAAGGATGAGAAAGGAAGGCAATCAGATAAGCAAAAGGATTTTGAGCAGAGAGTACTGTCATTGAATCATGAGTACTGGTTGATACGATCACTTGAAGAATTTAAAACTAAAATTGAACTACTATGACACCAAAAGAGAAAGCAAAAGAGTTAGTTGATACCTATAAATTTGTGTTATGGTCTGAAGATACACAATGCGGTGAAGAGATACTATGTACTGTGATAGCCAAACAATGTGCATTGATAGCTATGGATGAGATATTGAAACAATGTTGGGACTATCGAGATATTGACTTGCAAGCATCTTATGATTACTGGCAAGATGTCAAACACGAAATACAACTACTATGACATGGGAGGAAAATTACCTAAAAGGTAGAACAAAAGAAGAGGTGTTGCGTAGACTTAAGGTCAAGTTAAAGCACTACATGAAGAAGTACAGTGATAAGAGAGTTAAGGGTATAAATAACGAATTAACAGATAATTGTTAATAACTTTATTTTTCTAATATGCAAAACTTTCTTACCTTTACTGAAAATAATCAATTTATGGAAAAGCAATTAATCAGCTCATCTGAGAAAATCAGACAGGCAAACGAAGTACAGGTCACACTGTCCTTCCACCAGAAGCTCCACAGAGCTAAACTATCAATCGGTAAGGTTAGCAAGAACGCTAACAACCCACACTTCAAGAAGTCTTATGCTGACTTGAATGCAATCATTGAGGCAGTTGAGCCTATTCTACTTGAGAATGGACTACTACTCCTGCAACCTATCCAAGGCAATAGTGTGTGCACTCAAATCATTGACATTGACTCAGCAGAGAAGATTGAGTCTTGCATGGAACTGCCAGCTGGACTCAACCCCCAGCAAATCGGGTCGTGTTTGACGTACTACCGCAGGTACACATTGGTCAGCCTTTGCTCGCTGCAATCTGTTGATGACGATGGTGCAGCTGCAAGTAAGTCAACACCTACCAAGCCACCTATCACTGATGAGAGACTTACAGATGCAATTACTGCTATTGAGAAGGGCACTTACTCACTTGAGAAGTTAAAGGATCAGTTCTCACTAACTAAAGAACAGGAGGCAAGATTATGAAGTGGAGAGCATCACAATTAGGCAACCTAATGACCAACTCAAGGAGTAAGTCAGAGGTACTATCTGAGACTACTAAGTCAGAGATACGTAAGATAGCTAAGCAGGACTTCTATGGATACCACACAGAGATCAAGACTAAGCCAATGATGAAGGGTACTGACTGGGAGCAGAACGGCATTGACCTACTCAACTCAGTTAGGTTTGCTCTGTACACTAAGAACGAAGAGAGAGTATCTAATGAGTACATGACAGGGTGCTGTGACATC
>Ga0209353_10001503_pt1 | contig 13168 bp, 19 predicted proteins | sample LauGreSpBDMM15SD_2_FD_187561 | JGI IMG/M metagenome (GOLD analysis project Ga0209353, IMG submission 187561) | Freshwater lake microbial communities from Lake Michigan, USA - Sp13.BD.MM15.SD (SPAdes) (version 2) | ecosystem: Environmental > Aquatic > Freshwater > Lake | place: Lake Michigan...
CTCCTATTGAACTTCGCGTAGAGAACCCTGGCAGCTTTAAGGAGTGGACTCGTATCCCAAGCCACAAGTACCGCATTGTTAAGGGCGCTCCAACTGGAGATGAAGGCTTTGAGTCCGGCATGGCTTTGTTTTTGTACGACATGATGGCTGGCGCTACAGGTGATCGTTTACACTTGAGTTACCGCAAGGGATTCAACCAACTATCTAACTCATACTCCACTAAAATTTCTACTGGCTTACCTGTGAGTGCTTGGGACATCCCACCTATCGGAGCTGCTATTTCCCTAATGGCTGGTCGCGAGATTAAGCGCTCCTTTGTTGAGTCTCAAGGAGATTCCCGTCGTGCAGCTGAAGTTACAGGTGGCAAGTCAACTGAATCAGTAATTGCCCTACAGCGCTTACGTTTACAGCGCATTACTGCTGAGAAGCAAAGGTTGGACGGTTTCTACCCGATCATTAAGGACGCCTAGTGAGTATCCATAATTATGGTTTAAGCCTTGGCGCTTATTTTGGAGCTGCGCTTAATACTTCTACAACTTCTGCTACTAATTTAGTACCATCAATCTTTCCTATTGCTATTGACGGTAACCCTTACAACCTTGATCTAAACAACCCTAGCGGTGGTAACTTCTACCGTCGTGATTCAATCGCCCTGCTTCGCACCCAGGCTGACAGCGCTAGAACTGCTGGAGAATCTTCGGTATCTCCTGAAATCTTTTGGCGTAGATCGTTTGACTCTTGGCATAGCGGTGCTGGCCAGACTCACGCAGACCGCGAAACCTCTAACCCTTACCGCTTCCGCAGCTCAAAGGGAATGAACGTCTGGGATAAAGGTCAACTAAAAGCTCTTAATGATGTTGAAGCAAAGAACATCTCTACGGCAACTATCACTGCTGCCACTCGTAATGGAACAACGGTTACCTATACAGCCATAAATAATTTTTACGCTGGTCAAACTGTAACTGTAACTGGAGTAATTTCTACTGGAAACACTGGTGCAACTGCTGGTTCTGGGTTCAACTTAACTAGCGCTACCGTTGCTACTGCTACCGCTACGCAATTTACTGTAACTAATGCTTTGTCAGATACTTACACTTCTGGCGGTATTGCTACTTCTGCTAATAACAACGCGGCTGGTGATGCAAACATTGGTTTAGTGGTCGCTGGATCTAGATTGTATTGGTACAACGGCAATACAACTCGCTACACTTCTAGCACTAATGCAGGTGCTTGGTCTTGGACTACCGTTACAGGAACTGGCGCTAACGCTCCTGCCGGCATTTCTTCCGATGGTAAAAATGTTTGGATAGCGCACACTGATGCTATTTACAAAACTGATACATCTGCAAGTTCCGCAAGTTCTTTTTCTTCCGCTCCGTCAACTCACACTTGGACTGGAGTTTGGTTTAATAAAGGAAAGTTGTTTGCTAGCGCTAGTGATTTCAAGTTGTATGAAATTAGCAATGCTGGAGCCAAAAGTGTAATTATAGATAAAAATACACTTGGTTTTACCTGGACTGCCTCTACTGGTGTTGGTGGATATCACTATTTTGCTGGATACAACGGAGATAAGTCTTTAATTTACAAGGCAACTCTTACTGCTGAAGGAACTGGATTAGCTGCTCCCATAGTTGCTGGTGAACTTCCAGATGGTGAACTTGTTTTACATCTAGATGGATACCTTGGTTACTTAATTATCGGAACATCTAAGGGCGTTCGCTTTGCTAGCACTGATGCCAATGGTTACATGACTATCGGCGGGCTTATTGAAACTGGTCAACCTGTTTACGCTTCTGAAGGCCAAGATCGCTTTGTCTGGTTTGGTTGGGGCAATTATGATTCAGTATCCAGCGGTCTTGGTCGCATGGACTTGGCTGAATTTACAGCGACTCTAACGCCTGCCTACGCTTCAGATTTAATGGCAGGCAAACCAGAGCTTAAATCTTCAACAAGTTCTCCCATTGCTGCAGATCCAATTCTAGGTGATGTTAAATCAATAGTTACCTACAACAACAAGCGAGTATTTGCCGTAGCCGCTAAAGGTATCTTTACTGAAGTTACCGCTAAGGTCCCACTGGCCACTTTAGATACTGGTCTTATTTCTCATGGAATTATTGACACTAAGTACGCAGCTTTCTTGGATGCTCGCATGGAACCTCTGGCTGCAAATACTGTTATCAAACTCTCCCACTCCACAGACTCTGGAACATTTACCGCTGCCGGATCGCAAGATTCAGATTCTTACGTTTACACTGGCGAATTTTTCGTAGGAAAACAAGGTAGAAATTTTGAAATCAGAGTTACTTTTGGAGACATTACTCCAGCTACTTTAGTAACGTCAGACGTTACCTGTACTGGATTTATGATTCGTTCATACCCATCTCCTAAACGGGTAAGTAAATTTACTGTTCCAATTATGCTTTTTGATTCTATCAACGTGGCAGATCGTGATTGGGCTGGAAATCCTAGCGCAGACTTTGAGTTTTTGAGCAACCTGCACAAGGGTCAACTACCCTTCACCTACCAAGAAGGCGATATTTCGTATACAGTTGTAATGGACGATTATCAATGGCTTCCTGAAAAACGCTCAAATGTAAGTGGTTGGCAGGGAACTTTTGTTGCCGTCCTTCGAGAGATTCTGTGAGGTTCTAAATGGCTCGTCGTGAGTATACTGCTGGATTACCGACTACGTTGCTTAATGCTTTACCTGCTGGGCAACTTAGTTTTACCATAACAAGTGATACCAACTGGCCAACTAGCGCCACTTATGACTTCTTTGTCACTATTGACGGTGGAACAGCGCAAGAAGAAAGAATTTTATGTTCTGCTCGCACAGGCACAGCAGTAACTGTAGCTACCTCTGGTCGCGGTAAAGACAGCACTGGCGACAAGGCTCACGCTGCAGGTGCAACTGTATGGCCTTCATGGTCAGCGCAAGATGCTGATGAAGCTAACGCTCACATAAATTCAACAGGATATGCAACAGAATCAATAGCCGTACATGGTCTTGGATCTGGCGATGGCGTTGTGGTTGGCACAGACAAGACTCAAACACTAACTGCTAAGACTTTAACTGCTCCAACTATCACTAGCCCAACCATTTCTGGAACTATTACTGGTGCTGTTGTAACTAGCGCAAACATTGTTGATGGAACTATTGTTGATGCTGACATTAATGCTAGTGCTGCTATTGCTCAATCTAAAGTTGCTAGTTTAACTACTGATCTTGCTGCAAAAGCCCCACTTGCTAGTCCAACATTTACTGGAACTGTTGCCGGTATTACAAAAACAATGGTTGGTCTAGGTAGCGTAGACAATACTGCTGATACAGCAAAGCCCATATCTACTGCCACACAGACTGCGCTAGATGGAAAATCTGGAACAGCGCACGGACACGATTACGCAGCATCTGGTCATAGTCACTCGTACCTATCTACATCGGGTGGAACTGTATCTGGTGACTTAACTGTAACTGGAAATACAACCTCTAACTTCTACTACTCAAGCGTTGGATTCCAAAGCGCTGGAGGAACTATTGAAACTTTGGGTAGTGGACCAATCCAAACTAACGGTGTTGAAATTTCTGGAACTATTGTAAGACCACGCACTGGAGGTACCGGTTCTGTTGGTAGTAGCGGTCAAAGATTTATTAAAATTTACACAACCCAAGCAGCCGATGTAAGTTCAGACCGTAGACTAAAAGCAGAAATTGTTGATTCAGCATTAGGTTTAGATTTTATTAACGACTTGCGACCAGTTTCTTACAAACTTTTAAGTGATGAAGAAAACCGTATTCATTACGGTCTGATTGCTCAGGAAGTAAAGGAAGCAGTAGATAACTCTGGTGTTAGCGATTTTGGTGGTTGGTGTGAAAACCCTGAATCTACCCAGTCGCTTGCTTATGATGAATTTACTTCTCCAATGATTAAAGCAATTCAAGAATTGTCCGCACAGGTAGAAGCCCTAAAGGCTCAGTTGAATCAGGCGTAAAAATGATTCTCTTGAACGCAGCTGGACAGGCTTCCCAGGTAATCGGGTTTATACTTTTACTTGTAACTGCTCTCGCTGGACTAGGAAGATTCTTTATTTTCAACCCATTGCGTCGTGAAATTCAGGATGCGACACGCCCAATTCACCCCTCTAGTAATGGCGGCCTCAGTCTCCCAGATGTAGCGCGGAAATTGGATAAATTAGAAGCCCGTCAAGATCACACCGACGCGCAGCTAGATTTAGTTATTTCATTACTGCGTAAATAGCACTTTCCGTATTAGGGTGTTAAACAACATTCCTGATATGGAGATGATGAATGTCAATTACAGATAAGTTAGCCAGCGCTGTACCGATAAAAGTTGGTAAAACCTGCAGCATGTGTTCGATCCTTGCGCAGCTAAAAAATGAAGATAGAGAAGCAATACTAAGCGCTATGTCCATTCCAATGACTGAACCAAGGCGCATCACAGATAGACAGATTTCAGATATCCTCCAAAGCGAAGGGTACGAAATTTCTTCCAACTCGGTGTTCCGCCACCGAAGAAACCACATGGACATTAAATGAGCCTTGAAGATAAGTTAAATAACATTGACCTAGATAAGCAAGAAAAACCACGCGCTGAGATCGGACTAGATGGCGGTGAGTTTACTACCGGACCATTGACCGAACCTATCGGTGAAGACTGGTCGCCAATCCTAAAATCCTTTGGACTAGATCCTGACGTATTTGAGGTCGAGGGTGACAAAGTAAAAATGTCCAAGTGGCAACAGTCAAAGCGCCTAGAAAATGGTGACCGCGACACAGTATGGATGTACAGCTACAAGGCGATCTTTAAGAGGCGTACCGAAGCGAGCATCAGCAAGGACGAGTTCGACGCTCTACGGGCTTCTGTGGAGCGCTGGAAGCCAATCAGAAAGACACTAGGAACTGGTCTCGGAGAACCATCGTCATTCGTAGTCCATTGGGCAGACTGGCAGCTCGGTAAGAGCGGTGTTATTGAAACCGTAGACCGCGTGTATGAGTCTTTTGAGAAGACAGAAAAGCGCATTAAAGAACTTAAGAAAATGGGTCGCAACATCGAGGGATTAGTTATCTCCAACATGGGTGATCCAACTGAAGGTTGCGATGGCAACTACGCATCCCAGCTATTCACAGTAGAACTTACACAGCGCGAACAACTACTTCTAGCGCTGGACTTGTGGACTACCGGCATCAAAACACTATCGCCACTAACAGATCACACCACATTCCTATCGGTGCTTTCTAATCATGGCGAGTGGATGCGACGCGGAGGAAAGCAAGTTACATCTGACTCCGATAGCGCTGACGGATTCCTAGCAAATACTTTAGAGAGAATCTTTGCTGATACAGACCACGTAGATCGCTGGGTTATTCCCCACGATGAAATGTCCATCCAGTACGACATCTCTGGTGTGCCTTGCGCGTTTGCTCATGGTCATAAGATTAAAGGCCGAGAAGTAGATTGGTTGCGCGGTCAGTCAATTCGTTTGTTGCGGGACTACGGCGTAGAACCACGCCTATGGTTTACAGCGCACAAGCATCACGTTAAGGGTGAAGACATGGGACCTTGGTGGCGCTGGCAGTGTCCGTCTTTAGATGGCGGGTCCAAGTGGTATCTCGACATGGCTGGTGTATGGTCAACTCCTGGAACTTTGACTATGCTGGTCGGACAACACGACAAGCGCTTCTGGTCGGACATGGAAGTTTTATAGGAGATGGAATGTACGAAAAAGCTGCTAGCACTTTAGATACAGCAAACGAACTTATTAACGGAGCAAGACAAGAGATTTACGGCGATGCAACTGAGACCGCTCGCCGTATTGGGATGGCATGGGCTTCAATCATCGGGACTGGAGAACCAATACCGCCATTTCAGGTACAAGCTATGATGGCTGCACTAAAACTTGTAAGGGCAAGTATTGATCCCTCGCATCAGGATTCTTGGATTGATGCGGTGGCGTACACAGCGCTTGCAAATGATTCAGTACACCTATAGGGTCAGTACCATAGAAAGCCTCAGAAGCCGTAGGGGAAGACGGCAACTGAGGCTTTTTTATTTGCGTGGTAAAATTAACGCATGCCTGTAAAAGTTATTAAAATAGCCAAATTGATGTTGGCCCTTGTTGTTCTTGAGATCGGTGGCATTGTTGCTGTTGGATCCATTGCCGGAATCGAGCCATTGAAAGCAGCGCTTCTAGCAGCTGGTACTGCGGTACTAAGTGTTTCTGCTGCGCTTGCTCTTGGGTTTATTAAAGATGGCAAGTTAGATGATGCAGAAATCCAAAACGTATTTAGTGAGATTGCTAAGAAGAAAGAAAAGAACTAATGGCTTCTCCAATGCAAGACAAGAAGTACAAGGTGACTACAAAGTTCGGAGTTAAGGGAGATCGCTGGTCCTCTGGTCGCCATGAAGGAGTTGACTACGCTGCACCAACTGGCGCTGTAGTTGTTGCCCCTGTTGATGGCAAGGTAGTTAAAGTTGGCCAGTGCTGGGGTGCAGCTTTTGGTAAGAACTCCGTATTAATGAAAGTTGATGGCGGTCACCTTCTTTTTGCTCACCTATCCTCGAACAGCGTGAAAGTAGGTCAAGCTCTTAAAGTTGGAGAAGTTATCGGGAAAGTGGGAGCAGACGGAAATGTTACAGGCGCTCATCTCCACATGGAATTACAAAAAGGCCCAGGCTGGGTTAAGGGTGGCGGGCTAGATCCCAAAGCAATTATAGGAGCGTAATTTTGAGCCGGTTCTTTCGGCTTGGAATGGTCGCCTTAATGGTTGGCATTTTTGCCGTTGTTTCCCCAGCCTCAGCTCAGGTAATTTGTAACACTTACACCCATACCGGTGACGACGATAGCGCGTATCCTGCAAATCTTCCTTTTACTTTAACTCTCGGCGCTACTGAATACAGCAACGTATACATAACAACTAACGGAACAATGACTTTTGGAAGTCCCGATGGAACGTTTGGCAGTTACCCTCAAACACCATCTGTATCTGTTGCTGGTTATGACTGGGTTACTTTTGGTCAAGGTACTTACTTATCTTTTGGATCAACTGAAAATACTTTTTGCGCTGAATGGAGTGTTCGACCTTATCCAAAATCAACGGGTGAAATAACACAGATTCGCCTGGTTATCAACCGTAGCGCTGACGGTGGCTGGCATGGTGAAGTGGTTACCTTTGGCTGGCTACCAGCAGACTTAAGGCGCGGTATTAGATTTGAGCAGGGTCAACCTGTAGTTCCAATCGAAGCTGCCTTTGACGTTAATGGTGGAATCCCAATCGAAGTCCCACCTGCCCCAACTCCCTCATCTTTCACAGAGCCCCCAGTAGTCCCATCTGAAACACCAACCCCAGAGCCAACCCCAGAACCAACGATTTTGCCTACCCCTACTGAAATTCCAAGCCCTATACCGACCCCAGAGCCAACTTTAGAACCAGAGCTAACGCCAGAGCCAACACCTACCCCAAGTCCGTCAGAATCGCTTATAGAGCCTCCTGAGCCAACCTTAGAACCTGTGCCAAGTTTTAGCCCTGATCCAGTCGAAAGCGTTGAACCAACGCTGGACCCAGAGCCAACGCCAGTACCTGAACCTGAACAAAGTGAATCACCAACTCCTGAGCCTGAAGTAGAACCAACTCCTACTTTAGAACCTGAACCAGAAGTTGTAGATGAACCGACTCTTGAAGAAGCCACGCAAGAAGTTGTAGACGAAGCGCTAGCCGATGGCGTACTAACTGACACTGAGCGCGAACTTGTAGCGGATGCGTTGCTTGAAGAATTTGCTGGTGAGCCGGTCAGCTTTGAGGCTTTTGAGGAATCTGGTTTGGACTACGAGGACTTGCCACCAAATACACCAATCACCTTGGAAAACGGTGTCATTATTACCGCTGAAGTTGCTGATGCTATTGAGATCTTTGATACACCGGCAGAGTTGCTATCCACAGTGTTTAGCGATCCAGGCAAGGCATTGAAGGCGCTTAGGAACGTAGGCGCTGACATGACCGAAGAAGAACGCGAAACTTCCCAAAACGTCGTAGTTGCAGCAGTGGTTGTAACTCAACTAGCGCAAGTTAGGAGGATCAAATGATTAAGTGGATAAAGAAATACCTACGTGAAATCACAGGAGAAACCTATACTTTTGTTGGTTTACTCATAGCGTATGCGACATTAACAGGATCAGCGCAACTAATAACGGGATACATTATTGTTGGCGGATTAGTTGTGTGGCTACTAACGATTCCTCTACGCGACAACGACGACTAATACTCGGCAGGTTTCTTAAACTGCGTTGCTCTAGAGTTCTCTGACCAGTCATAGGTCTTTTGGTGCTTTGCCTGGATAAGTATCTGGCGCATGCGTGACTCGTTGAATCTACCTGCCCGCGCTATTTCTGCTGGGCGATGTTTCTGCTCGTATGCTTCCACCACAGCTGCAGCGCGGATCTTTGAAAGTTCACGTACTTCATCTTGCCGTGTGCGGATTTCTTCACTAAGCGCAGCTAAGCGCTTCAAGGGATCATCTATTAGGAGGTACTCTGTAACGTTCATAGCCTTATCCTAGTGGCGACACACCCCACTACGCTAATTGACATGTCGGTGGCAACGTGTAGTGTTACACCCATGGAACCCCGTAAGGGGAAGGAGTAGAGTATGGGTAACTATCGTGTTACTACCGCAGTTAATCAATTACTAAGGGTATCTAGCTTGTATGGCGAGATAGATCCTGACCGCGTTTCGTCCAGTGAATACAGGGCTGAAGGGCATTATTTTGAGTTAGACGAACAGCAATTATTGTTTAACTTTATTCGCACGTTGTTCGGAGATTACGTGCTACCAAGGCTCACTGTAGAACAGTTGATCTTTGAGCTGGGAAACATAGACCGGCAAGCAGCGCTCACAGCGCTAAACATGGCCTACGGGTCAATCAACGAGGAGATGGAGATTCTTACATGAGTCTAAGAAAGAATCAGACAGACCAGCTACTAAAGGGAATTAACCCTAGTCGAGTTGGTAAAGATGGAAAAGGGTTTGCTCATTTAGAAGCCTGGGATGTACGCGCACACCTAATCCGCATTTTTGGATTTGCCAAGTGGAGCGCTGAACTGGTTGAAATGGAACCAATCTTTGAAACCAGCATTGAAAAAGATGGAAAAACTAGATGGACTGTTGCGTATCGCGCAACTATGCGTCTAACTATTTTTACAGGAGACATGGAAGATGCAGTTTATACCGAAGCCGCTGTCGGTGATTCGCAGAATAATCCTAGCCGAGCAGACGCTCACGACATGGCAATCAAGACTGCTGAGAGCCAAGCATTTAAACGGTGCGCCATTAATCTGGGCGATCAATTTGGCTTATCTCTTTACAACAATGGGGGTACGGGTTCTGTTGTCCGCGCTGTTCTGGACGCTGAAGATGGTCGAGAAGAAGAACCCGTCGTTGAAGTCGTCAAAGATAAATCACCCGAGCAATCAGGCGGAGTTCCCCAGCAACTAAAGCGCGTTAACATTCTGGGCAAGCCGGTAACTGATGGAAGCGAATGAGTACGCGGAACGTTTTTGGCTTGATTTAGCAGATGCTGATGGCAAGTCTGAACGTTCCCAACAATCCGTATCAGGTTTAATCGGACCGTCAGATATGGTGTGTCGTGAACGCGCGCGCCATATCACAATCGGTACACCAATGACTGACCGTAATGCCAGCGCAGCAGCAATCATGGGAACTTTTATCCATAAAGGACTTGAGAAGTCTCGCGGGGATCTTCATCCACACCTTCTGCATGAAGTTGCTATTGAGATCGAGCTTCCAAATGGTGCAGTAATGGTAGGTCATGCTGACGAAATTGATCCTCTCGAAAACTCTGTGACTGACTTTAAGACTGTTGGTGACTTGAACTATCGTAGACGCATTGGTGTAGACATTGCACACTTGCGCCAGATTCATCTGTACGCATTGGGATTAGTCCAAGCAGAGATCTTGCGCCCTAATCCAATCGTGCGTATCTGCTACGTAGATCGTTCTGGCGCTAACAATGTGCCGTTCGTTTACCAGCAGTTCTTTGATGAGGAAATAATTGCTAGCTGCAACGAATGGGTTAGCGATGTTATCTACGCTGTAGTCCACAAAGAAGAAGCATCTAAAGACTGGCCACGCGAGATGTGTCGTCGCTTCTGCCCGTACTACTCAACATGTCGAACCGATGAACTTACCGGTGAAGCAATCGTTGGGGAGATGGCAACTGCAGCGCATACGTACTACGAAGCCAACAAGCAAGAAGCTGAGAACAAGAAAATCAAAGAACAGGCTCGCGTACACCTTGATGGTGTAAACGGGTTCACCGAAGAAGGTGTCGCTGTTCGCTGGATTACCGTCAATAAAGACGAAGGATCCTATGATCGCATTGAGGTACGCAAGTTACCTGGCTGGGAAAAGAAATGAGATTCGTTAGTTTATTTGCTGGCGTAGGTGGGTTCGATCTGGGCTTAGAGCGCTCAGGTCACACCTGCGTTGGTCAAGTTGAAATTGATAAGCATGCCCAGAGTGTGCTTAATCGCCATTGGCCAGACGTGCCAAAACATGATGATGTAACTACAGCAATAGATTGGGCTGATGAAATTGGACTTACAGGAAACGTTGATCTTGTCGCAGGAGGATTCCCTTGCCAAGACCTTAGTGTCGCAGGAAAGCGCGCTGGATTGGATGGCAAGCGATCTGGATTATTCTACGACGCACTCGCTTTCGCGAAAGCTGTCAAAGCCAAAACAATTCTCTTGGAAAATGTGCCAGGACTTCTATCAAGCAACCAAGGACGCGACTTCGGAGTCCTCCTCACTGAATTGGCCGACGCAGGGTATAGCAACATCGAATGGCGTGTTCTTAATTCGCAATTCTTCGGAGTCGCCCAGCGCCGTCGTCGAGTCTTCATTGTCGCAAGTCTTGGAACAGAACCCTTCCGAACGGTACTCGCTGAGTGCAAAAGCAGCGCAAGGGATTCTGAGGCGGGCGACCAAGAGGGACAAGAAGTTACCGGAAATGCTGACCAAGGCGCTGGAGCAAGTAGCCTCGGAATCATCGGAGGACAACACCCCAACGCAGCAGTCGGAATAGAAACAAGTCCAACGCTAACAAGTGCTATGGGAGTTGGTGGTGGTCATACACCTATAGTCGGGACCGGTAATAGGAAAGGTAGCATCGTCGGATCCAGCATAGTTGGAGCCTTATGCGCTAGCGATCATAAATTCCCTCAACAGCAACAGGTACACGAAAACAAGATTGTTGTTAACGATGGAATGTGGTGGGATGGCAGTCAAATCAGTCAGACACTCGATACTGTCATTGCCAAGCAACAGATGATGCCAGAGAAGAATCGTTTTCCAGTAGTTTTACAGGAACGTAAGAGTTGATTATTTTTTACGGTAATCGTGTAGCTGACATTCGTATCCAGGGAGATGTGATTAACACTTTGCAAGCAAGAATGGGAACTGGTGGAAACAACATGCCTATTTTGGCTTACCCAATACAGGATGGTAGAGAAATGGAAAAGAATCAGAACGGTCTTGGCTTAGGAGCTGAGAACGACCCTTCGTACACCATTGATCGTACCGGCGCTCAAGCTGTGGCTTACTCAATTCGTGAGGACGCGAAGGCTAATAATTTTTCGGCTACAGAAATAGAACAGGCTAGGGCTTTGCAATCTTTACAACCAAGTGTTCAATCGCACCACGCGCAAACATTCGTTGCTGAACCAATGCGCGTTCGTCGCTTAACTCCAACTGAGTGTGAGCGCTTACAAGGATTCCCAGACGGATGGACTGACGAACAATCAGATACCCAGCGCTATAAGCAGATGGGAAATGCTGTAACTGTAAACGTTATTGAGTGGATAGGATCTCGACTATGAGACCACGTTCCAAGAAGATGGCTCGGCTATACATAGCGCGCCGCAAGTTAGTTGCAGAATTACTGCAAGATGCTATCTGTATTCGCTGTAATTCAGCAGAAGCAACAGAAGTACATGAGGTGTTGACTCGCGCAAGAGGTGGGTCAATTTTAGATAAAGATAACTGTGTCCCGTTATGTCATTCGTGCCATAGCTGGGTCACGTTACATCCGAAGGAAGCAGTCGCTGAAGGACTGATGAAAAACAGTTGGGAGAAATAATGTCTAACGTATATTTACTAAAACCTGTCAAGAACATGGTAATAATAAAATTTATGAGTGGGCGCAGTAAGAAATCTATTTGCGAAGAGCTAGGTCTTCCTAGAGAACTTGTAGATGAACTAATTTACAAAAGTTTCGGAATCAAACCAAGAAAGCAAGGAGAGAAAAATGACAACAACAATTAGCGGGAATCTGGGCGCTGATCCAGAACTACGCTTTACCAAGTCTGGCGCTGCGTTTGTAAAACTGCGCGTCGCTGTGACTGAACGTAAGAAGCAAGCCGATGGCACTTGGACTGATGGTGATACTCTCTGGATGGACGTTAGCGCCTGGAACGGTCTTGCAGAAAACTCTGCTGAATCCTTGTCAAAGGGATCGCGAGTAATCGTTACTGGCAACCTAAAGCCTCGTACTTTCGAGAAGAAAGACGGAACTACCGGTACTGCTATCGAACTGGAAGCAACTGACATTGGACCATCATTGGTCAACCAAGCTGCTCGCTTATCAAAGGCTAACAAGTCCAACAAGATGGAACGCGGTCTAGCAACTTTGGGTGCTTCGATTGAAGAAGTAATCGGAGATCCTTGGAAGCAAGAAGAAGCAGCTCCGTTCTAATGATTGAGTTTCTAATTGGGGCAGCGTTGGTGGGAACGCTAGCGCTGCTCCTATGGATGGATCGCAATGAGTAAAGCAAGGGTCAAGGGAACTCGCGGTGAAAACGCCGTTGTAGATGCTTTGATTCGCGCTGGATTCAAGTACGCTGAACGTCGTGCGCTTAACGGTGTTAACGACAAAGGCGACATAACCGGTATTCCTGGTTGGGTGTTTGAAGTTAAGTATCACGATTCATACGCTGGCAAGATCGGTGGCTGGGTTGATGAAACTGAAGTTGAACGCCTAAATGCTAAAGCCGACTATGGTGTCGTGTGGCATCGTCGCAAAGGCAAGGCTAGCGCTGAGGATTGGTATGTAACCATGTCCGGCGCTCAATTTATT
>Ga0209353_10001508_pt1 | contig 13160 bp, 19 predicted proteins | sample LauGreSpBDMM15SD_2_FD_187561 | JGI IMG/M metagenome (GOLD analysis project Ga0209353, IMG submission 187561) | Freshwater lake microbial communities from Lake Michigan, USA - Sp13.BD.MM15.SD (SPAdes) (version 2) | ecosystem: Environmental > Aquatic > Freshwater > Lake | place: Lake Michigan...
GTCTGCTTGCTGGGGGGTGTGCGCTTGGGTTGGCAGGCTTTGCAATTCTTGGATGAGATGGTCATTAACACATCACCCTTCATGCCCCGCGCTTGCATCTGTGCTCGTGTGAGTCTGCGGTTGAACTCGGCGATGGGTTTTTCTTCTCCGCATTTGTTACACTTTTTCATACATTTGTCCACTTCCTTGTTCGAGCATACCCACCATTTTTCCGTACTGGACAACCTAGTGGGTATCTCGGATGTCCGATGGTTACTGGCGATTCTACTACTTCATCCCACGATACCTATCGCATATGGACATACTAAAAGACAAATCTCTTTTAATAAGTTTTCACACCCACTTCAACTTGTATATATATATATTTATCTTTTTATCTCTTATATATATATAGGTATTGTGGGATGGGTATCGCTTGAAGCCCCGCCAGTATTGGGATACGCGATACCCACCAGAGTGTCCACCATTGAAAAATAGTGGGTACGCTTCCCACTACTGTATATAAACACATGGGCTTAGTCACAGTAGTTATATCAGGCGCAGTTGTTGGCTTGAACGCTTGATATCTTGCCACTCATCGAGTGCGGCTTCCTCTCTGAGCTTGCGCTTCTTGTCGTGGTATTCCTTGGGGTTCTTGTCGTATAGGTCTGCCATAGCTTTGTATTCCTTGCGGAGTTCGGTGAGCTTGGTGCGGGTATCGGATGGGATGTGTACGCGGTATTTCATTGGGTTCTCCTTAGATGTTGAAGTTGTGGGCTTTGAGGAACGCAATGTCCTCGGGTGTTGCAAGGCACACCGCCATCATGTGCTTGTTGAGGTAGCTTTGCAGTTTGGTTCGGTTTGATGGCGATGGCAGTTTGCGGTATGCGTTGATGAGTCTGTGCATGATTACTCCAAGATGTTTGACAGAAAAAGAAATAGCGGCGGGACTCGGCATCCACGCCGCTTGGAAAAAACTCGCAGACAAGTTGTCTGCGAGTTATCAGACAGAAGCCAAGAAGCGGCGCTTCTCAGCGGCGGTCAACTTACCGAAACTTGTTACCAAACGAGCAACCTTGTCAGTCTTGCTGTTGGTCTTGGGCTTCTTAGGCTTGGGTGTGTCCTTGTTCACATCCTTGAAGATGTTGTCAAGAATACGAGTGACCCTCTTGTCCTCGGAGGCACCTCGCCCGAATGTCCAGCCGCGCTGACCCATGTATGGCTTGCGTGTGACCTTGGGCAGTTGCGACACATAGAACACAGCATAGGGCGTTGCCTCTGCGCGTGTGCCTACACCATTACTCAGCAGGGTATCTAGCAAAGTCGCAGACTCAATGTCTGCGAGTTTCAGGGTAGGCACGATTGCCCGATAGGTGTTGCTGTTGATTGCGGTTGCTAATTTCATTGAAGTCTCCAAAAGAAAAACCCCGCAACTGGCGGGGCAACAGACCGACTGGAAATCCCAATCGATAAATCTATTATAGCACAAACGAGTTGTGCTATACCCTTGACATGGTATAACCTAGTACCTTAGACCCCACCATACCCCCACCACCCCTTATAGGCAGCGAGGCGGCGTTGTCCCGTGAACACTATTCCCCAGCCATTCTTAATATTCCAGTAAACCTTATTTACTACACCCCATAAATTTTATAAAAATTCTAAATAACCTATGTCAAACTTTGGACACTGCACCATAAAAAAAGCCCCCTGACTCACATCGGGGGGCTGAAGAGACTTTGCAGTCTAGGAGAAGCAACAGTTTCCCATCACTTAAGAAATAGTATACACTCCGGCCATCGAGGTTGCAAGGGCCGCGCATGTTAGAACATTTGGTGCAATTTGAGCCAGACATCACCAGTCTGGAAGATTTCAAGGAACTGGATGACGTGTCATCTGGGGAACTGTTGTCCGCGCAAGTTGCTACTACTGAGTGGCTTAAAGAACTCGGCGTTACCGCTGACGAGAAAATAAGTAAGGAAGCGCAAACTACTGCCGCCCGTGAAGCTTTCAATGTTGTCACCACAAACGTGGGCGACGCAGAACAAAAACTTAAACTACTAGAACTCAAAACCCCAGAGGCTGTGCGCCACATTACCGGCATGTTGACTGCCTATGACTGGGAGTTCGTGGAGATGGCCAAGGAGTTGCGCGGGTACACCGTAGCAAAGCTCTTTGAAGAAACCCAGTCCCCCAACGCCAACATACGCCTTAAAGCCTTAGGACTACTGGGTAAAGTTACAGAGGTGGGTTTATTTACAGATAAGCTTGAAGTCAAGAAGACTGACCTTACGGATGAGGAAATTGACCGCAAGCTTAAAGACAAGCTGGCCAAGTTCATGGGCGTACAAGACGCTGATGTAGTAGAAGACATTGAGATAAATGAAACTCAACGACCTGACACTGAATCCAACTGAGATTCAGGCTATCCAGAAAGCTCTGCCAACCTTAAGTTTGGTAGAGAAGGTGGAGCTTATGGGTATGTTGGAGGAACGCGAGAAACGCTACAGCGTCAACGCCGGTCGTACAAACATAATTGAGTTTTCCAAATACGTCTACCCCGGATTCAAGGTAGGGCCACACCACAGGAAGCTGGCCAAGATATTCCAAGATGTGATTGAAGGCAAGAAGAAGAGAGTAATTATCAACATTGCCCCACGTATGGGTAAGTCTGAGTTCTCGTCTTACCTGTTCCCCGCGTTCTTTCTAGGTAACTACCCCAACAAGAAGATCATCATGGGGACGCACACCGCGTCGCTGTCTGAAGACTTTGGACGGCGGGTTCGTAACTTACTGGATGATGAGCACTATCATGAGTTATTTCCCCAGACTTTGGTTGCGGACGACCAAAAGGCCGCAGGTAAGTGGTCAACAGCCGCCGGTGGTCAGTACTACGCCGCCGGTGTCGGCGGTGCTCTTGCTGGACGCGGCGCTGACTTATTCGTTATTGATGACCCGCATTCGGAACAAGACGTAAAAGCAAACAGTCGTCTAGCGTTTGACACGGCGTGGAGTTGGTTCCAGACTGGCCCGTTGCAACGTCTCATGCCGGGCGGGGCGATCATAGTCATCATGACGCGCTGGGGGCCGTTGGACTTGACCGGCAGACTCATACAGTATCAGGTGAGTAATCCCGACAGCCCGCGCTGGGAGATAGTAGAGTTGCCAGCCATATTGAATGAAGACACGGACAACGAGAAGTCCCTCTGGCCGGAGCAGTGGCCACTCGAAGCGCTGAAGTCTGCCAAGTCCTCAATGGATCCCCGCTACTGGAACGCGCAGTACATGCAGCAGCCAACCAGCGACACTGCGGCGATCATCTCAAGAAAGCACTGGCGCATATGGGAGGGGGACGACCCGCCTGCCTGTGAGTACATCATTCAGTCTTGGGACACGGCACATGAAACCAAAACCACATCCGACTACTCTGCCTGTACTACTTGGGGGGTCTGGTACAACGAGGAGGAGAACGACAAGCCTCAGCTTATCCTCCTTGACGCTTTCAAAGACCGAATTGCATTCCCAGAACTCAAACAGGTTGCCTTCAAGCAGTGGAAAGAGTGGCAACCCGATGCCTTCATTGTGGAGAAAAAGGCGGCAGGTGGCCCGTTAATCCAAGAACTCAGGGCGATGGGCATCCCTGTACAAGAATTTACACCGAGCCGTGGAAACGATAAGATGGTGCGTGTGCAGGCTATTGCTGACTTGTTCTCCTCTGGTATGGTGTGGGCACCTGACACACGCTGGGCACGCGAAGTGATTGAAGAAGTTGCAGCCTTCCCCGTTGGCGAGCACGATGACTATGTGGACACGACCAGCCAAGCACTGCTTCGATTCAGACAAGGCGGCTTCATCACGCTAGACACGGATGAGGCAGATGAACCACAATTTTTCAAGCGCCGTTCTGCGGCGTACTACTAAGGTAAAAAATGGCAACCAATATAGACAAAGCCCTGTATCAGCAACCACAAGGTATGGAGGAACTGGCGCAAGATGAAGAGGCCATTGAGATTGAGATCATTGATCCTGAAGCGGTCAACATCAGTGTTGGTGACTTAGAGATCAGCCTGATGGACGGCGAAGACGATGACGACTTCAATGTGAACTTGGCCGAGGACATGGACGATGGTGAGATGTCCTCACTGGCTGGAGAATTAGCCGGAGACGTTGACCAAGATAAAGGCTCACGCAAAGACTGGGAGAAAGCTTATACCGAGGGACTCAAGCTCCTTGGCCTTCAGTATGAAGAAAGAACAGAACCTTGGAACGGCGCTTGTGGTGTGTTCCACCCCATGATTACAGAAGCGGTGGTGCGGTTTCAGTCAGAAACAATTACTGAGCAGTTCCCCGCCGCAGGGCCTGTACGTACAAAAATAGTGGGTAAAGAGACCCCCGATAAAAAAGAAGCGGCTGTGCGTGTTGAGGCTGACATGAACTACGAGTTGACAGAGGTCATGCGTGAGTTCCGCCCTGAGCACGAGCGTATGTTGTGGAGCCTCCCCGCCACCGGTTCAGCGTTCAAGAAGGTGTACTACGATCCCAATCTGGGACGGCAAGTGTCTATATTTATACCCGCAGAAGACATTATCCTGCCCTACGGGACAACCGACTTAGACACTTGCTACCGGTTGACGCATGTCATGCGCAAGACCAAGAACGAGATATTAAAGCTCCAGCAAGCAGGCTTTTACCGCGACATTGAGTTGCCTGACCCAAGCAAAGAACAAAACAACATCAAGCAAGCCAAGGACAAAGAGACCGGCTTCTCCGACCTTAACGACGAGCGCTACACCCTGTACGAGTGCCATGTGGACTTAGTGTTGGAAGGGGACGAAGACAAAGACGACGACGGTGAACCCACTGGCGTAATGCAGCCATACGTAGTTACCCTAATAAAAGGAAGTAATGATGTCCTTGCCATCCGCAGAAACTGGAACCAAGATGACCCACTCAGACTCAAGCGCCAGCACTTTGTCCACTACCAGTACATCCCCGGCTTTGGAGCCTATGGCTTTGGACTCTTCCACCTCATCGGTGGATACGCTAGGTCAGCCACCAGTATCATGCGTCAGCTTGTCGATGCTGGGACGTTATCTAACTTACCCGGAGGTCTTAAGACTCGCGGAATGCGCATTAAGGGAGACGACACCCCCATCGCTCCCGGAGAATGGCGAGACGTAGACATTGCTTCTGGGGCACTGCGCGACAGTATTCTGCCCCTTCCCTACAAGGAACCCAGCATTGTCCTGTCTGGACTGATGGACAAGATTGTGGAGGAAGGCCGTAGGTTTGCTGCAACAGCAGATATGAACGTGTCGGACATGTCCGCACAGGCTCCTGTGGGTACCACGCTTGCGTTGCTTGAGCGCCAGCTTAAGGTTATGTCGGCTGTCCAAGCCCGTCTGCACTACTCATTCAAACAAGAGTTGCGTCTGTTGGCCGCAATCATCCGCGACTACACCGAGCCAGACTACGACTACGACCCAGAGGATGCCCCACGCAAGGCAAAGAAAAAAGACTATGACCATGTAGACATCATCCCTGTGAGCGACCCCAACGCGGCCACAATGAGCCAACGGGTTGTGCAGTACCAAGCGGTCATCCAGATGGCGCAGATGGCTCCCGATATTTATGACTTACCGCAGTTGCACCGCAACATGCTGGAGGTTCTGGGTATCAAGAATGCTGACAAGCTTGTGCCCTTGCCTGAAGATATGAAGCCCAAAGACCCCGTGTCTGAGAACATGAGCATCATCAAGGGTGAACCCACCAAGGCATTTTTCTACCAAGATCATCAAGCACACATGCAGGTGCACATGGCTCTTATACAAGACCCAACAATTGCACAGATGCTTGGCCAGAACCCCAAGGCTCAACAGATTCAAGGTGCGCTGATGGCACACATTGCCGAGCACATTGGCTTTGAGTACCGCCGTAAAGTTGAGGAACAACTGGGTGCGGCACTGCCGCAGCAAGATGAGAAACTGCCTCCTCAAGCTGAATTTGCGCTGGCCAGTCTGTTGGCGCAAGCATCTCAACAAGTGGTGCAACAAAGCCAGACACAACAGGCGCAGCAACAAGCGCAGCAGCAGGCGCAAGATCCGATCATACAAATGCAACAACAAGAGCTACAACTGAAGCAACAAGAGTTGCAGCTTAAAAGCGAAGAAGTCAAAGGCAAGTTACAGCTTGAACAACAACGCATCCAGCTAGATAAAGAAAAATCTGATGCGCATTTAGAACTTGAAGGGTTTAAAGCGTCTTCTAGTTTGCAAAAAAACAAAGAAGAGTTCGACGGAAAAATGGAACTTGAAGGCTTTAAAGCCGGACAAGCTGCTTTGCGCAACCAACCAAAGGGGAGCACAACTAAATGATTCAAGACTTCGCACGCGTATTGCGCGAAAAATTACGCACCGATATGAACAACTACGCAGATGACTGCGCTGGTGGGGCATGTCGCAATTTTGACGAGTACCAAAAACTCTGCGGGACTATTCAGGGTCTAGCCATTGCAGAGCGCCATCTACTTGACCTTGCAAAGAAAGTTGAAAAATCCGATGAGTGAACTCGTTCTAGAACCAAGGCAATACGCCTTGCCTGAAATCCAACCCGTCGATGCACCAGTGCAAGACGCTACAGACGAAGAAAAAGCCACCATGCTGCCAGAGCCGACAGGCTGGAAGTTGCTGTGTGCCGTGCCCCCAGTCTCTGAAAAGATTGATGGTACTGCGCTTGATCTTGTACGCGATACAAGCAGTATGAAACAAGAAGAAAGCGCAACCACCGTGTTGTTTGTGATGAAAGTTGGCCCTGATGCGTACAAAGATCAGACCAAGTTCCCCGCAGGCGCGTGGTGCAAAGAAGGGGACTTTGTCCTTGTCCGTACCTATTCCGGTACGCGTTTTAAGATTTTTGGAAAAGAGTTCCGGCTCATCAATGATGACCAAGTGGACGCTGTTGTGCAAGACCCTCGTGGGCTAACCCGCGCTTAAAGGAGCAGAAATGGCAGAACAATACAAGTTTCCCGACGAACTTGAAGACAACAAAACGCAGAAGGTTGAGATACTTCAGCCTGATGATGACGTTGAAATTGAGATTGTTGACGATACGCCTATACAAGACCGTGGCCGTAGGCCATTGGACAGAGAGGTGGAAGACCCCACTGATGAAGAGATTGAGTCCTATACAAGAGGGGCACAAGACCGCATCAAGGAGTTAACCCATGCGCGTCACGACGAGCGCCGTGCCAAAGAAACTCTTTTGAGGGAAAAGCAAGAACTTGAGCGTCTTGCACAGCACTACGTCGACGAAAACAAAAAGCTCAAACAGTATGTAAACAACGGCACTGAACAGTACGGGGCTATGGCCAAGACCGCTGCCGAGGCGGAAATGGATAAAGCTCGCCGCGACTACAAGACGGCGCAAGAGGCGTTTGACACCGATGCCATCCTTGCGGCTCAAGAGGCGCTGTTTGATGCTAAGTCAAAATTACAACAGGCACAAAATTTTCGTCCAACCCCTTTACAAGCAGAAGAAAGTGCGGTACAACCGCGACAACAGACCCAATCTGTTCAACCGGACGAAAAAACCCTGCGCTGGCAGGCAAAAAACCAGTGGTTCGGTTCCGATGGGTTTGAAGAAGTTACCAGCTTTGCACTAGGGCTGCATCAAAAACTAGTCAACTCCGGGGTCGACCCCCGCCAAGACGAATATTTCGAGCAAATAGATGCTCGCGTGAAGTCGAAGTTCCCTGAAGTTTTCGGTGGAAACGACGAAAGGCCTAAGTCGAGTGAGACTCCAAGGCGTCCATCATCCGTGGTGGCCCCTGCATCACGTTCCACAGGAACAAGGAAAGTCCAATTAACGCCGTCACAAGCTGCGTTAATTAAAAAGTACAACCTTGACCCTAAGAAATATGTTGCAGAAGTTTTAAAATTGGAGAATCAAAATGGCTGAAAACCGTAACCCCCGTGACAATGTGTCACGCGAAAAATCAACTCGATACGTGTATAAACCTTCGAGTGCGTTGCCTGATCCTACCCCTGAACCCGGATGGGAGTTTCGCTACATAGCGACTCATGTCTTGGGACAGTCCATGCCAACCAATGTGTCTAGCAAGATGCGGGATGGCTGGGAGCCGGTGAAGGCAGCAGATCATCCAGAACTGATGCTTGAAGGTAATGACAAAGGTAATGTGGAAATTGGTGGGTTGATGCTTTGCAAAATCCCCACCGAAAAACTCATGGCCATGAAAGAGTATTACGACACGCAAGCGCAGAACCAGATGGATTCAGTGGACAACCACTTCATGAGAAATAACGACCCGCGTATGCCTCTGTTTGCTGACCGAAAGTCAACATCCAGTCGCGGAAGCGGATTTGGCACAGGTTCTAAATAAAGGAGTCCTTAAATGGCTTATCCAACGGTAGACGCCCCCTACGGGCTAAAGCCTGTAAACCTGATTGGTGGACAGGTGTTTGCGGGTTCAACCCGTTTGATGGAAATTGCAAGTGGCTATGCCACCAGCATTTTCTATGGTGACTTGGTAAAACGCATTTCTGATGGCACTATCGAAAAGGACGCTGGCACAACAACTGCCACTCCTGTTGGTGTGTTTTTGGGCGTTCAATTTACTAACCAGTCAACTGGTCAAGTCCAGCAACAACAGTACTATCCAGCCAGCCAATCAATTGCTTCGGGAAGTAAAATCTTCGCTGTGGTTGCTGATGATCCTGATACGCTGTTCCAAGTAGTTTCTTGTTCTGCAACCACAACCGTGGCCGGAATGGGCATTTCTGCTATTGGTAATAACATTGCTTTGATTCAAAACGCTGGCTCTACCGTTACAGGTAACTCCAAAGTGGCTATTGATGAAGGCACGCAGACTACTACCAATACGCTGCCTATCCGCATCATTGATGTGGTTCGTGAGACAGCAACAGGCGCTGATACATTTGTTGAGTTTATTGTCAAGATAAATGCGACTATGCACCAGTACAACAACTCAACCGGTGTATAAGGAGCTAAATCATGGCTATTTCACGCGCACAGCTACTTAAAGAACTCTTACCCGGACTGAATGCATTGTTTGGCATGGAGTACTCCCGCTACGGCGAAGAGCACAAAGAAATCTATGACACTGAGAAATCAGAGCGTAGCTTTGAAGAAGAGACCAAGCTTGCTGGTTTCTCCGCTGCTCCCGTCAAGAACGAAGGTTCTGCCATTGCTTATGACAATGCGCAAGAAGCGTTCACAGCACGCTACAACCACGAAACCATTGCTTTGGGTTTCTCAATCACTGAAGAAGCGATTGAAGATAACTTGTACGACAGCTTGTCTGCCCGTTACACCAAAGCCTTGGCCCGTGCCATGTCCTACACCAAGCAAGTCAAGGCAGCTTCTGTTTTGAACAACGGTTTCACCAACTCTGCCGCTTATTACGGTGGTGATGGCGTTCCTCTGTTCAGCACAGCACACCCCTTGGTTACTGGTGGAACCAACAGCAATCGCCCAACTACCAACTCTGACTTGAACGAAACTTCATTGGAAAATGCAGTCATTCAAATCGCAGCTTGGACTGATGAGCGCGGCCTGTTGATTGCAGCAAAGCCCCGCAAGTTGATTATTCCTCCTGCTCTGATGTTCGTGGCTACCCGCCTGTTGGAAACCAACCTCCGTGTTGGCACTGCTGACAACGACATCAACGCGTTGAAGAACAACGGTTCAATCCCAGAAGGCTACACTGTCAATCACTTCTTGACAGACAGCAACGCTTGGTTCTTGTGCACTGACGTGCCCAACGGCCTGAAGCATTTTGAGCGTATGCCTTTGGAGAACAAAATGGACGGCGACTTCGATACTGGTAACGTACGTTACAAGGCTCGTGAGCGTTATTCATTTGGCTGGTCTGATCCGTTGGGAATGTTCGGCTCCCCCGGTACGACCTGATAGACAAAGGGGGCCTTGTGCCCCCTTTTCTTTTGAGTTATATTAAAACCATTCCGGGATTCTCCGGTGTATCTGACAGTCCCGGCTGACGACATGCAGACAGATACGCCCAACTTGCATGTAAGGAAAAATCATGGCACGCACTACGTTTCAAGGCCCATTCCGTTCGCTTGGCGGCATCTATCAACAAGGCCCAGCTTCCGTTGTTTCAATCACTTCTAGCACCACGCTGACCCCCGAAGACCACGGTGGTCGCATCATTTCTGTTGGGGGTTCTTTGGCTTCCGCAGTTACGCTGACTTTGGCAACTATTAGCGCAGCAACAAACCCCATTACTTCTGGCCCCGGTCAAGACCCCAATACGCTGAACAACGAAGGCGTTGTTTACACCATCTGGGTTCCCACTACCATCTCCACCAGTTCGTTGAAGATTGGTACTGACGGTACTGACAAGTTTATTGGTTCGGTACTTTCCGTGGACACCGATACCTCTGGTGCAGTGGTAGGCTTTACCGCTGGCGCAAGCGACGACTTCATCAACTTTAACGGCACCACCACTGGTGGCGTAGCAGGCACATGGGTTCAGATCGTTGCTGTTGATGCGTTGAAATACATGGTCAACGGCAATGTGTTGGGCACAGGCACTGTTGCTACACCGTTCGCTACTTCGTAATCAACCTCGGGGCTTCAGCCCCGTTTTTAAAGGAGATTGATTATGAGCATGCAAACTGACGTTCTAGCCAGTCAAGTATTAACTGCCGACGGACAATTTACAAACCAAGCAAGTGTCACCATAACCCGCGCAAGGATTAAGGCTGTTTACATAATCCCCGCAGCCACTGCTGGCAGTGTTGTGTTCAAGGATGGCGGTGTAAGCGGGACAACCCTTATGACCTTGAATACGGTAGGTTCTGTTACGCAGCCCACATACTTGATATTTCCGGGTGAAGGTGTGTTGTTTAGCACCAATATTTATGCGGATGTGACGAGCATAGGTTCAGTCACAATTTTTTATGGCTAAGAAAAAAGGCCCGGTTCTCTCGGTTGGTCGTGGTGAGAAGCTTCCTGTTAAGCAGGGGGCGGGTTTGACTGCCAAAGGCCGTGCCAAGTACAACGCAGCAACAGGAAGCAATTTGAAGGCTCCGCAACCACAAGGCGGCGCACGTAAGAAGTCATTCTGCGCTCGTATGTCTGGTATGCCCGGCCCGATGAAAGATGAAAAAGGCAAGCCTACCCGCAAGGCGGCTTCTCTTGCAAGATGGAAATGTTGAGGATAAATCATGGCAAAAATCGGCAAACGACCAATTGATGACCAATTGCTTGAAGGCGGTGGTGGGGGCGGCGGCGGACGTTCTGGGGGCAAATACACGTTTGATCGCATAACAGGAAGCCGATCCGCAAAAGACCACAAAGAAAAAGAAGACAAAGCCTCAGAGTTTTCTGGCGAAATGAGTTTTGGCTCCCCCAGAGGTAGAAGTTCTGATTCTAGTGACAGAACCCCGCGCATGAGCGATGACTACGCCAAAGGCGGCAAAGTCTCCAGCGCTTCCAGCCGTGCAGACGGCTGTGCTGTCAAAGGCAAAACCAAAGGTAGGATTGTATGAACAACGACATAAAATCAATGACTGATGGCGCGGCTGTAGTAATGGGCCTTGGCGGTTTCTTAGGATGGATGACTCCAGTTGTAGCGCTTGTTGGTGGAATATTGACCATTGTGTGGATGATTATCCGCATTTGGGAAACTGAAACTGTTAAAAACTTGGTGGCTAAATATGCCAAGCACGAGTAAGAAGCAACACAATTTCATGGCGGCGGTGGCCAACAACCCAGCGTTTGCTAAGAAAGCCGGAGTTCCACAGTCTGTGGGCAAAGATTTTTCAAACGCCGATAAAGGCAAAACTTTTAAAAGAGGTGGTGATATGGCTACAAAGAAAGCAAACCCTTTCATGGAAATGATTGCCAAGAAAAAAGCAATGGCAGCAGGTAAAAAAGAAATGCCAATGAAGAAAATGGCAAAAGGCGGCGGCGTTGAGTCCAAGGGTAAAACCAAAGGCAAGATGGTCAAAATGAATATGGGCGGCAAAGCCTGTTAAGGAGTAAATCATGGCAACCAAAAAAAATGAGTCAAAAATCTCGTCGGACGACAAAATATCTACCCCTTCTTACGGCCCTGATGTTAGATATGAGCAAAAAAGACGGCAAAGAATGGCAGAGGAAGCGTTATCAGGCCGAGAAATAGGGCGGGACGAAGGTGTTGGCCGTCAAAACAAGGCCGCGACTCGTGGTGGTGTATTAGGCACCCCTGCGGCGTATGTTGAAAGAGCGGGGCAGTATATTGGGGATAAATTTGATGACGCTGACGCTTATTTATCAGAAAAATTAGGCATGGATACCCGCGCTAATTTTAAACGGGGTGTAAGGCAAGGGTTGAAAGACGAAGGCTACAAAAAAGGTGGCAAAGTCAGTTCGGCTTCAAGCCGTGCGGATGGTTGCGCTGTCAAAGGCAAAACAAAAGGTCGGATTGTATGAGACCCTCACGCGGTATGGGCGACATCAACCCGTCAAAGATGCCGGGTAAGAAGACGATCAAACGCAAGGATGATCCGAACAAGGTCGCCATGTACGCAGAGGGCGGTAAAACAAAGTCCAAGGTAAACGAGGCGGGTAATTACACTAAGCCTGATTTACGCAAACGTATTTTTAACAGCGTCAAAGCTGCGGCAATCGTAGGTACAGGCGCAGGGCAATGGAGCGCGAGAAAAGCGCAGGTAATGGCTAAACGCTACAAGGCTGCTGGCGGCGGGTATCGTGATTAAAAAACCCCAGCAATCCCTGAAGGACTGGGGCAAACAAGATTGGACAACTAAAAGTGGTAAGAAATCTTCTGACACTGGTGAGCGATACCTTCCAAAAGCTGCGATCAAAAGTCTCAGCCCTGCTGAGTACGCTGCGACAACGCGTGCGAAACGTGCTGGCAAAAAAGCCGGAAAACAATTCGTAGCGCAGCCAAAAGGCATAGCAAAGAAAACGGCAGGATTTAGATAATGGCAACAACTTCTGGGTCAGCAGGCTTTAATTTAGACCTCACCGAACTGGTGGAGGAGGCTTTTGAGCGTGCCGGTTCAGAGATGCGCACTGGTTATGACCTCAGAACGGCTCGCCGGTCGTTGAATTTGTTGTTTGCTGACTGGGCAAACCGTGGTGTCAACATGTGGACGTTTGAGCAGGGCACG
>Ga0209353_10001510_pt1 | contig 13142 bp, 26 predicted proteins | sample LauGreSpBDMM15SD_2_FD_187561 | JGI IMG/M metagenome (GOLD analysis project Ga0209353, IMG submission 187561) | Freshwater lake microbial communities from Lake Michigan, USA - Sp13.BD.MM15.SD (SPAdes) (version 2) | ecosystem: Environmental > Aquatic > Freshwater > Lake | place: Lake Michigan...
CACAAACGCCCTCCGAAACCATCACCAACAATACTATTTTGAGACCAACAAACATTTGTAAAAAATATTAAAATATAAGGTATGATATATTTTGTCATACTTTGTTTATTGTTGCTCATATATAAATTTTTACTTTACCTAAATACTTTGGTTCATCAATATGTGATACATTATCAATGTGTGACCAGCCATCTTCTTTGTGAATTACACCTCCAAAGTTATTTCCATATTTGTCTTTATATACTGACATAACCATAGGTTCTCCAAATATGATCTTTGCTAAAAAATGTTTAATTCTATTCTTTATGCTTTGCTTATTGTTACTCATTGTCTGTAAAGTTTTCATTGTAGTAATCTTCTCCGTCATTATATCTTCTTGGAACATTTCCGTAATCATAAGCATCAATTAGTGTCTCTTTCTCTCTTTCAAGTAATTGCTCACCAATTTCAATTGCTATCTTTAGTCCTGGGTTGCTATATTTTTTATCAAGAGATTTTAGCCTGTTTATCATCTCCTGCATTGCTGTTTGTTTGTTCTTCATTTCTTTCTTTCCATTTTTGAATTACAGTCTTAATAGCTTCTGTTACATGTTCTGGTTTTACCATAGGTGCATCTTCATCTTTACCTTGTCTCCAGTCATTGTAATAAGCTAAAATTATAATAGCTTCTTTCTCAGTCATTGTTTGTTTTCTTTTTCTATTTGTGCTGCAACAAAGGTTATAAGAGCACTAACTAAAGTACCTAAAAACCCATAAATGTATCTTGTATTTTCACTCCAATGACCTGCATTCCAGTCCCACTTAATAAATCCACATAGTAGATAAAAGAAAGCCATTAATAAGATAAATGTAACGTGATTTTTTTGTTTAGTGCTCATTTTATGTTATTTAAAGGGTAAGCGTTTCTGACTGAACCTGCTGCAGGACCAATAATCTCATTTCCAACTGCTGTCAATGCTGCCTCAACATGAAGTTTAGCAAATTCAATCATGGCTTGAGTTATATCTACTTCGTTAAAAACACCGCTTTCATCCCTATGTAGGAATTCTAGTGCTGTAGGTATTTGATTATCGTTGCTCATTGTTTTCTAAGTCTTCTAGTTGTTTAGTTAATCTTTCAATACTACCCCAGATAATACCTGCATTAGGATCTAATTGCTTAATCTTAGCTACTAACTCTTCTTGTGCACCTCTAGAGTAAAACCCCTGTTCTATGTCATCTGCTAAGTTTTGTAAGTGCATAGGAGCATATATAGAGATACGTAGGTCATAACTGTGCCACTTAGTCTTCCAATCTACAAAGGCAATACCTTTAGTTAGTTTACGTAGTAAGTTATGCAAGGTCCAGTTACGTACTCTTACAATAGATCTATCACAACCGAATACATGTAAGAAGCGTAAAAACCATCTGGGGCAGAATTTAGGCTTAGCGTCATGGTCCATAGCAAGTACTAAAGGATAAAGGGCATTAAAATAATCACCTTCTTCATTCCATAAATGTGTTCCTAAGTAACCATACTTCTCAAATCCCTTTGGGAAGAAGATATAGCGGAAATCATCTAATTCAATGTTACGGGTGTAGATTATACCCCTAGAGCGTCCTTTCCAGAACAGTAAACCTGCTAAGAAGAAGGTTACTTTCTCTTTAACAGGTCTTTTGTCTTTTAATTCAAATTTACTTCTCATAGGTTAAAGTTTACCTTGTGTCATATAAACATGAGTGTCTATAGTCCACAAGAAGTTAAGTTTTTTAATTAAGTTTCTCATAAGTCAAAAAAGCCCTCAGTTAAGAGGGCTCTGTAAATTTTAAATAGTTATCTAAATAACCCTGTATGTTTTCTTTGCCTACAGGGTTGGCTGAGTGTACAAAGTACTTCGGTAGCCTGACTGCATTGTTCATACAGTATTCTATTAGCCACTTAGCACAATCTAAGCCTGAGAGTTCTGCTCCTAAGTCATGATCGAATGAAATTCCATAAGGCATAGAGCTATTAGTTAAGTATTTTACATACTCGTTGTAACTCTTTACCCAAATAACATCTACATCTTCTCCGAAGGCTACTGTAATCCAAATCTTAAAGTTTGGATCAGATGGCTTTCTGATATCATCAAGCCACAGAACCTTTTTCATCATTCTTTTTATACTTACGTTTAGCGTTAGTAGTGGCTTTTTTTCGCTTAACTACTTTCTTAGGCAATTCTTCTGCTATGTGATCATACACAATATCTCCTTGAGGCATATTGTTAACTTTTCCCCTAAAGAAAAGAAAAAGAACAGCCATAGATACTGCAGACACACTAACTAGGATACATAATCCGATAATAAGAGTTTCCATGTTTTATTTATTAAGGTCGATAGTACCTGTGATGAAAGTCAACTTATCTGTTAAATGCATTTCTCCAAAGCCACCTTTATCAGTGTCATAGGTTTGAGATACATTTTTAATCCTAGCGTTAATCTTATCTTCTAGTTCGGGATCATTTAATTGCTTCCATGAATCTCCGTCTTTGATAGCTAACATTAAGATAGATACGTTGTGTTTGTCGAATTGGTAATTAACTCTGTACATGATTAGTTTAGGTTAGTGTATTTTCTATTGATTTTTCTTTGTTCCCAGATTAAGTGAAGCTGCCACCTGTACCACTTAACAAGGTCAATTCCTTTCTCGTTACAGTGGTCAATGAATGCAGGAGTCATCTTGCTTTTAAGCGAATGTATCTTTTGCATTGTCGTGGGAGTTTTCATCAATAGCAAATATACTATTAATTTGGTCAAAAGTTTCATCTACATTATTTTCTTCTAATGTAAAGATAGTAAACACACTAGGACTGTTCTTTAATTGTTCTAATTCAGCCTTTGCTTTCTGGAAGTCTGCTTCAATTAGCAGGTCTAATTCGTGTAATAATTGTTCTGAGGATTTCATATTTAGTTAGTTTTAGGTTAGATGTAAGTTATTTTGTTCTGGTCGTAATTCTTTAAGTTATCTGATACCCACTTCTCATCTACTGTGTTACGATAACAAAGTATATGAACTGTAGCTGTCTGATCTGTAGGTAGGCGTAACATACGCCCAAACTTTTGTTGAGCTTTAGGAGAACCTCCTGAGTAAGAGTGAAGAATGATAGCATTTTTAAGATTAGGGATGTTAACACCCTCACTTAATTGCTCTACACAAGATAATCTAGTGATTTCACCTGTTTTAAAGGCTTCTAAGGGACTATTCTTGTTCTTAGAGTGGTGAGAGTGCTTACACAGTCTTTCAGCTTGATCTATGGTGTTTGCAAAGATTATAACTTTTTCTTTTGGGTCTAGTTCTTCTAGAAGATTTTTTGCATAATGTTCCTTAGTGTCAAACTGTTTTAAGAAATTGATTCTTTGGATAGTCTTAAACATTAAACTATTTCCAATAGCTCCATCAATCTCTCTAGTAATCCAATCATACTGTGCTCTTTCACTGGTCATCCATCCTTGCTTAGTTTGCATAGTTTTATTTCTATTTAAATCTAAGTAGTGTACGAAGATGTGATAATCATTAAGAATCTCATTCTCTACAGCTTTGTCTGTCTTGAATACATACTTAATAGGATAGTATTCCATCATAAGTTGACCTTTCTCTGAAGTCAGGTACTTAGGAGGGGTTCCTGTTAAGCCTAAGATTCTTCCTCTGTAGTTAATAAGAAAAGGTAAAGCAGTCGCTTTAAGAGAGTGTGCTTCATCTAAGATAAGAATATCATACTCTTCAGGATTGTGCTTAGTTATAGAAAGATAAGTAGAGAATGTAATCCTATCTAGGAGTTCTTCTACTTCAAACTTTTTAGCGTCATCAATCCAAGACTTAAAGATATCTACCTTAGGAGCTACTACTAACACTTTATAAGTATCAGGTAAGACAGTTATGTAGTCTAATCCTACTTTTGTCTTACCTGCACCTGTTGCTAGTTGTAATCCACTTCTTTTAAATTGCATGGCTTCTTTTAAAGCCTGATGTTGTACTAGGTCTCTTGTTATCATTTAAAACTCTTTAGTTTGCTTACGTAGGAAGGGTCAGAAGCGTATTTCCCGTCTATGTTTTTAAGATATCGTTTTTGAATGTGAGCATAGCACTTGATGTTGTCTCTGTAAGAGTCATACTTGGCATACACTCCATGCTTACCAGCTACATGCTTACATCTGTGGTAGGTAATACCAAACAAGTTCTTTGCTTGGATACCTACGTTAGATTTACCATGATTACTCTCGATTTTAGACTGTAAACATGCAACAGCAGCTAGGATTACTCCTTGATTGGTTAACTCAGCTGTAATACCTGAGTCATTAAGAGCTATGTCTTTTTCTGTTACGACTTCTTTTACAATTTTAGTCTTGTAAATAGGTTTATCTGGAGTTGTGAATGCCATAAACAGAAGTACAGCAAAGATAACATTAATAATTAAAGAACCATAGAATAGGTTTCTGAAATTTGGCACTTTTGAAAAGCTAAGGTCTTGATTTTGTTTGTAATACATGATTTTTAATATTATAGGTTAAACATAAATTAAGGCAACAACTATGCCAATTGGTAATAATTAGAACCTAGGGTAAGATCTCTCCTACCCTAGATTAAAGTCAAGCGGTTTCTGAATCTTTCCAATCAATTACTGATACAACTTCAAGTCGCTCAATAAAAGTCTTAAGATAGTTTTTACCTACTCTGATATTACCTAGAACAATGTCTGGTATTACTTCGTAGTCTTGAGGTACAACTACTTCTTCCCGTACAGGAATAATAGTTTGTTTAGTAGGAAGCTGAGTTAAGGTCTTTAAATACCTTTTCTCATCTAAGATAGAGTCAATGGTGAGATGTTTAAACATGTTACTGATTTCAACTTCTCTAATTCTCTCTAGTTTTTTAGAGATGAATCGCTTAGTCCTTCCATAAATAGGAAGCACATTGATAGGAGACTCAGGACTAGCTGAGTACACTTTTTCTGCTTTGATAATTCTTTTTCTCATTCTGTATAGGTTTAATTATTAGGTTCGAGATAAATTAAAGCAATAAAGTAATAAAAAAAGGGAAGCTCACACTCTTCCCCTTTTTACCCTAACAGATATGATTGCTTTAATATAGAAAATATGAAAAACTATAGTGTGAGTTCAGCAATAGTTTAAGATAACTAACGTTTGTTAGTTCTTGGTAGTCAAGATAAGCGCTAACTTACCTTGACTAATAAAGAGAAGCTTTAAGTTTAAAGGATTACTGATTGAGTGCAATGAGTGACGCCTACCTACTACTAACCCTTTTTCGGTATTTAAAACACTCTACTTCTCAATTACAGCTTAACTACTTCTCTTTATAGTAAAAAGAAGCCCCAAAATCAGATCTTACGGTATGAAGTTGGGGACATTCTGTAGCCAAGAGATACTATCTCAAGGGGGGAACACTGCAAATATAAGCTTAAATTATTTTAAATCGCTTAAAATGCTGCGTTTACTTCTTCAGCAATTACTGCTTTAGTTTTAACTTTGTTCTCTTTGATGTCTCCAATAGAAGCACCAGTAGACATATTAGTAATACTACGAGACAAGTTTTGGTCTTGCTTAATAGTAGCATTAGACATACCTGGCTCAGCAAACTCTACAGTAGTATAGATAAGAGCACCTTCAAAGGTCAATTCTTGACCGTTAACAGTCTTAACAGACCACTGAGGCTTAATAGAACCATCAGCATTCTTTACGATACCTTCATCAGTAGTATCTACCCTGCGAAGGATTAAGTCTTCACCATACAACTGAGAAGTGTTTACGTTAACAGGAATAGCTGTTGAATAATCACCAGTTACATCATCAGCGTTAATTCCAAACTGACCAAAGTCGCTGTTGAAATTTTCTTCTGTGAAGTTTAATAGAGCAGTCATACGGTTGGTTAAGTTACCACCAAGACCACGGCTAATCATACGTTGGTGAACAGATAAGTTAGCAGGAGTATAACACTCGAACATAACAGTAATAGGTGCTTTGATACCAGAGTTGCGGAAGGCTTTACTAGCAAAAGCAAGGTTTGTTGATTTGAAATCTTCGTAAGTCATAATTTTGTTTTTAGTTTTTTGTTTTTAGTTTAATGTTTAATGTTTAATCTAATTTAATCTTCTCTAAGTATTTCTACTTTGTTATCCTTGAATATGTAAATATCTCCTATGTAACCATCCTTAATAATATATAGCTGATCACGATCTGGTAGCTTATATGTTATAACGTAGTTCCATTCAGAGAATTTAAAGACAAAGCAATTTAAAACTTTAGGTGAAGGATGTTTGCCTTCGCCTATTAGATCTTCTACAAAGATTGTATCGGATAAAGTAAGAGGCATCATACCCTCTAGACTTTTAATAGGGAATAATTGGGCTTTCAGATTACTGAAGCCACATACGATTAAGATAAGGATTAGTTTCTTCATAAAAATAAAGGGGCCATTGCTGACCCCTAAGTTAATTACATACCTTTACGCAAGAATTCCAATGCTATTTCTTTCTTAGAAGCACAGAATCTCAATTGATCTGCATTTTCTTTTACATAAGCCATAAGAGACTTATGCTTAGCATTAGTGTAAGTTGCTTCTGTAAAAATAGTAACAGCAGCACGAATTAATGCTTTTGTAGACCATCTGTCCATCTTAGGAATAAGAATAAGCAAATTAGATACACGACTACAAACTAACTCTGATTTAGCAAAATCTGCCATAACTAAGTTACCTGCTTTCATTAATGCTATTTGTTCTCCTCCACCTTTACCTGTAGCAGCGTTTATAACTACATCAAAATCTAAGTCATACTTACGCTTTAAGTAAAGAAGTTGCTTATAATCTTGCTTAGATTGAGCCCAAGCATTAATATAATCTTCTTGCTTCCAAGACTTAGAAGAAGAGTTAACCATAGCAACTAGCTTAGTTAATTCATCATAGTTAGTAATACCATCTACTACTACGTAAGGAATAGGAACACCTAAACGCATGCAAGCTGTAAGAGTGTGTTGACCATCTGCTATATACTTACGCAAATAACCATCAATAAAGTCAATTTCTACTACGATGATAGGACGAATCATACCATAAAGCATAATAGATTGTACAATACGCTCAACATGTCTTAATACAAGAGTGCGTTGAACACCTGGTAAGAAGTTAAGAGTTTCACCATCTTTAAGCCATTTTAAATTTGTTTTAAGGCTAGTAGAACTTACTTGAAGCATCTTAATAGTCTTAGATTCTACTTTTGCACTAGTTTGCTTAGCTTTCTCTAAGAAGTTTAAAGCAATAGTAGTATTGTTAACTACAGTTACTTGTTTTTCTTCTTTAGGAGTCTGAATAGCAGTTTTACGAGGACGACCTAACCTAGGAATAGGAGTTGGTGCATTGTTTCTGGTTACCAATTTAACCGTTGTTGGTTTTGTTTTTTTTGTTGGTTTCATAATTTTTTGTTTTTTTGTTAGTTTGTTTTTTTTGTTTTTGTAGCCTGTAGCGGATTCAAACCACTGTTGCCAAGATGAAATCTTGGAGTCCTAATCACTAGACGAACAGGCCAATAAGGTTATCTATACTCTAGGAATTCTCCGTGATAGTAACGCTTAGATTTCTTACCACAACCATGTGGTACATTTTTAGAAGTTGCACAACTCTCTAAACAAATACAAATTGTAATTATTAAAGAGAACCATACAAGGGCTTTGAAGGCAGTACTTTCGCTAAAAGGATTTTCTGGCTTCATAGTCTTGAAATTACTAAGTAGTTAGCATAAGCATCTTCATAGGTCAAAGCCCAGATTCTGTAGCCGTCAATGATAAATAATTGTTTTTCCATAAGTTTATAGTTTTAGTTTTAGAGAAAGTGCCAGCCTTTAAAGCCAGCACTATTAAGTCTTACCATAATCAATCTACCTTCTTTGTCATATCCTCTTGCAAGGATTTTACCTGAAGGGATTCTAGGCTTCATAACGCTTAGTACTTGTTGATTAATCATTGCTCTTAGATTCTAAGTTATACAAATAAGCCATAACAGCCATAAGACAAAGAGTTAAACACTCTACAGCAAAGATGTAATCAAAAGCATCTGTTCCTACTGCTCTAACTAAGTCAGGAATAGTAAGAAGAAATACAATACCTGCACATACAGCGATGACAGATAAGAAAGTGGACGGTTTAATTTTCATATTTTTTTAGTTTAAAGTTCATTAGATTGATAGATAAGCCACATAATCAAGGTAATAACACACATCACAAAGGTGACATTGCCTATTAATGCTTGAAAAGAGTTAAAGAAAGTGTTATGTCCCATAAAAACAGAAATACAGGCAAACATTGCGCTTATAATAATAGAAGACACAACAGCAAAAGCAATAGGGATCACTATCATCAACAGTGACTTCCCAAAATGTATAAGTAGTTTCATATTTTTTTAATTAGTTAATTAGTTAATCAGTTAATCAGTTAAAAAAGATGAGGGATTAGATCATTAGTTCACTAACCCCCTTTAGAAACATCTTTGTGTTTCAAAGACATCTTCATTTGCCTTGACGTGTGGCCAATCACGACATTTTATACACTCTATAGCCAGTAGAATGTTTATCTTTTGTATCTGCCAATGACAGTTACTTCAGTAGTTGGATTACCCATGTTAGAATAACTATTAACATAGACAATACGCTTACCCTGTATTAAAGGATAAGAATAACTATAGCAACACCCACATCCATCATCATGGTTATAGGTGGGAAGATTACGCTTAATGTAATTCTTTGCTTGGCTTAACGTGGAGAATATTATAAATTTCTTCATAGTTTATTCAATTACATAACACCCAAGATCAGCCAAGATTTTTGCTTTATCTTCAGCCATTTTAAATTCAGCCATAAAGAACTGAATAGCTACATAGTATCCAAGACTGCCAACAACATGTTTAGCAGCATCTCTAAGTTCATCATTCATACCATCTAACATGATAGTATGTGCTTCGGTAAGTTCAAAAGAGTTTTCCATTTTATATCTGTTTTAGTTTTAGTTAAAATTAAATAGGCCTTTCACCTATTAGTAGCCAATAGCTGACTATACTGCATTACTTCATCAGCACTTATGCTATGCTTTTATACTAGTTGGTATAATACCAAAGAGTACAATTTACTTCCATCTGCACTCAGTAGTAACAAGGCTACATATTACCTTGCTTAGGGATTAATGTTTTCATTACTACTGCTCACCCTTTGGAAGTGAGTTGTGGTGCATTAAAGAAAGCAGTTTAAACACTTGCTTAGGTATTGTTAAGGTAGAACCTTATCTATGTATACTATAGACTTCACGGAATACTCCCTTAGTTCCGTTAGGTTTAACTCCACTCTGCATTCAGTTGTAATAGCAGACCTACTTCTCTGCTTTGGTAGCTACTAATAGATCCCTCTATCATGCTTTCCAGTCTTTTATTTATTACTACAACTGCCTACCCTTGTGAAGTAGGTTATGATGCATTAAAGTAAAGGGAGCCTAAACTCCCTTAATCATTTTAGACATAAGAGCATCTCTATACTCTTCACTAGATATAACTGTTCTAATAGTCATATTATCTGCATAGTACTTACCCTTAAAGAAGTAATATGAGATACCGTCTAAATCAAATCCGTCAAATATTGTTTTATTTTCCATACCCACTCATATAGTGACGCACTATGCCTAAAGGCTATTTAAGGTCGCATAGTCGACCAAGCGTAAAGTTCGCTTAGAATCAGTTAAGGAATCATCAGGCTAATGATGATTACTACGTAAGAGAAGATAAGAGACAAGCATAAGATAGGGTAATGAGGTTATAGAGGTTAATAGTTGTCTAATTTAACATAAGAACAACATATTATTCATAACGTACCATGTCAACCCCACAATTACCCACTTTTAAGTGATAAATAGAAGATTGAAGGGAGTGATTCCCCACTATTTACCACTACATTTACCCACCAATTGTCAGAAAAAAGTTAAACATTATGACAATTGTCTCCAATTTTACCGTGTTGAGACAAACAAAAGTTAAACAAAACCTAAATTAGGGCTGATTTATGACAATCAACCCCAATTAGGTTAGACACTGGGCAAACTACTACCCCCAAGAGGGGATAGTAGACATTGGCACAAGCACAGTTGGTGGTGAGCCAAGTTTAAAACGCTCTTCGCCATCAGCGTTCACAGTCATACGGAACACTGCTTCCTTCGGGATAAACAATGTACCAATGTCCTTCATTGTTGCAGTGAGTCGTTTGCTCAGGTACACATGGTTCTCAAGAGTGATCTCACCATCTTCTGTTTTCACAATGACATAGTAGTAACCATTTGCATTGATTAAAACCTTTGGACTGATCTCAAAAGCATTGCCTTCCGCAACACTCTTGCCTTCTAATAATTTGTAGTTCATATCTTTTATATAGGGGGTGACACCATCGTCAATTACAGGACGGGGTATTTCATATTGGCGATACCCACCCTCCTATGAACATAAAAAATTTCAGGGGGGTTAAAATTTTAGAAAAAATTTTAGAAAAAATTTTGGGATGGGGGGTTTAAAAATTTTGGGAAAAAATCGGGGAAAATCTGTTTCAGACTTATCTTTGATTTATGTATATAAGTAATGAATTAGAGGAAACGTCTACCTGTAAGGTTTTGGTTAGTTTACAGGAGATTATGGATAAGGAGTGGGGGGATTGGAAAACTGATGATGTGTTAGTAGTATGTGTTAGTCCTGACTATAGTGGGGCTATAGGGATGCGGGTGTTACATGGGTTAAGTAGGGATAGAGTTTTTCCTTATTATGATAGTGCTGATGTTTCTTTTCCTGATAGTAGTGAGGAGTTTATCGAGAGATGTAAGTTAGAGTTTAGAGTACTTCTAGGTATGTGGAGGACTCAGGTAAGTAAGATTGTTTTAGTTGAGGCAGGTATACTTACTGGGGGTAATTATACTTGGATGAGTAAGATGATAGAGGAGTTTGGTTTTCAGAAACCTATTACTGTAGCACTAGTAGAGAGAGTACAGTCTAAGTTTAAGTGTGATGTGGTTGGAATGTATTGTGAGAAGATGCCTACTTTCTGGTGGGAGCAGGATAATAAGCATTGGGATGGTATAGATTAAGTTCTATGCACTTCTCTTGACTTAATTTCTAGATTAACTATTTTTGTATTAGGGAAAGATCTGTGTTTGTGGAGTTACGATTTCTTTGTGACTAATTTCTTTAGCCATTTTTTGGAGGGTAATTAGGTAGGGATTGATCTTTCTCCTGTGTTACCCTACCTAAGCCCTCTTTTCTTTATGATATTTTATGATACGTGATAACTTCTTTCTAACCCCAGGCTATTCTCAAGATTTAATGGAGGCTATTATTAAAGGCTTCTCAGAGAAGACTTATGTTTGTCCTCATGATTGGCAACAGCTTTACCAATTTAAAGAAAGGTTAGGAGTAGTCATTAGAAGAGAAGACCAGAAGTGGTTTATGCTTCTTAGAGGAGGAGATAACTACGGAGGAGAATTCGAAACCCAAGTTATCGAAAGTAAAGCAATTACGTGTTCTAAGCCTAGATTTGAGTTTCCCTACCAAAGACAAAGTTACTTAAGATACGAAGGACAAGTACAAACAGGCCACTATTTAGAGAACGGCTATATCCTAACAGAAGAAAACCAATACATTGTTTTTGAATAAAATTAATTAAAATTAATTAAAATTAATTAAACTATGAACTTTAAAGTATCCCAACTTAAATCCCTAACAGCAGGGCAAGTAGCAGTAGACGATTTGATCTACGTTATAGACAGTAATCCTACAGATGGTTCTGTTAAATCTAAAAAAGTCACAGTAGGCGACTTAATTGATTCAAGGATTTACGGAATCAGTTCTAGTCAATTCGTTTTAATCACGGGTTACTATGCAGATCCTTCTTGGATCAGTTCTTTAGATTGGTCTAAGATAACAAACGCTCCTTCTTTTGTTACTTCTCTTTCGGCTTTAACAGACGTACAACTCTCAACTCCTCTTGTAGGACAAGCTTTAGTTTATAACGGAACTAAGTGGATAAACCAAGGAATAGGAGAACTAGACACTCTAAATTCAGTAACAACCAGAGGAAACACTACTACTAATGCGATTACTGTAGGTGGGTTGACTGTTGCTACCAATCTCATCTACACCGATACGGTTGGTGGTAGAGTCGGTATTGGTACAACAGGGCTTATACCTGGGATTTTACTAACAATAAACGGAAGTGTTTCAATTGCGGCAGGTCAAAGTTTAAAATTAGATCCTAGTGCTAACATATACATGGTTGCCTCTTCTAGTCAATTTAGGGTATACAACAATGGAATAGCCGCATTGTCAATAGCAAACACAGGAAATACACTCATAGGAACCACAACTGACTCTGGTTACAAGTTAGATGTAAATGGTACAATCAGAACTACAGGGACAAGTACAAACGGACTTATACTTTACGATGGGACATATGGAGCAAAGATTTCTATGTCAAGTTACATTTTTACCATTGAAAAAGAAGGAACTTACGGTATATCAACGTATTTATTTAAATATAATGACGGAACTGCTGCTCTTTCTTTAAGCAGTAATACTACTATTCTTGGAATAGGGGGCAGTGATGATGCTGTAATGCTATCTAGAAATGTATATGCAAGACATGATGCTGCATTTGGGTTTACTACTTACGGATCAACTACTAAGTACAAAGCAATTCAAGCGATATTTACAGACAACAATACTAGTGGTGTAGCGTTCAACTATAAAACAGGAGGTACAGATACAGAGGCAATGAGAATTGCTTCTTCTGGAAACATAATAGTATCTAAAACTGTAAAATCAATCTATGATAACTATTCTGACTTAGGAACAAGTGCTGAAAGATTTGCTAACTTATATTCTTTGACAGGTAGATTTACAAACGTTTCTACAAATAATCTAGGACCTAATGGTGCAGCAACTTGGATAACTATTAGTTCAAGTCAGTTTGCATTGGTTGGAGGACAATTAAACGTCAAGGGTTCAGGTTCCACATCTGCGACTACGGCACTATCTATACAAAACTCAAGTTCTACTACTACGTTTAGTGTTAGAGATGATGGATTGGTTATAATTCCTG
>Ga0209353_10001511_pt1 | contig 13142 bp, 15 predicted proteins | sample LauGreSpBDMM15SD_2_FD_187561 | JGI IMG/M metagenome (GOLD analysis project Ga0209353, IMG submission 187561) | Freshwater lake microbial communities from Lake Michigan, USA - Sp13.BD.MM15.SD (SPAdes) (version 2) | ecosystem: Environmental > Aquatic > Freshwater > Lake | place: Lake Michigan...
CTACATTGTTGACGGTTTTCTCAGTCTTTTTAGACTGAGTCTCAACTCCTTTAAGTGCTGTCTGTAATTCTTCAACTGAAGACACACTTTGTTGTATGCCTTCAATTTCGAATATTATTTTAACTTCTTCTGCCATGTTTATAAATATAAATTACTAGTGAGTTGAATTATTAGCATATGAAACCATTTGCCCATGGTTCGCTTCCTGTATAACTTAGGATCTTCGTAGCACAAAAACTAGTTTGATCATAACCAGATGCACTAGGACCGTTGTAGTATGCTTCAGATTCATAACCATCACAATCTAAATACTGACATGAACCTATATCATAACCACCTATTGTGTATTCTTGACATGTAGGACCTACGCAATAAACAATATCTATGATTTGACCAATAGAATCAATTCGTAAAGATACAATAGGACTTCCAGTAAAACCTGGATTTGCAATACTGTACCATAAACTTGCACCATTCCATGCTGTTGTCATTCCTGGATCTGCCCACATTGTCATACCAATTTGTAGATCTTGAGCATCTGTAACATCAAAGTTATAAATAAATAATGTATGATCATTAGCACATACTGGTCCTGTATCTCCATTTCTTGGTTTATAACTTGATAAGAAATTACCACTAGGTAAACCATTACAAGCACCACAACTAATCCAAGCTACTTCAGGTTCTGGAAATACACCAGATGCAATACAAGGAATAGTTACTTGCCAACAACCTTCAAAACCAGTTAATGTATAAACATCACCATAAGTTAATTCAAAATCTGATTGTATAATCTTTACTTCTAAAGTATTACACTCTTCTGCTTCATAATAAAACTTAGCTGGTCCAAATTGACATTCTGAACAAGTATCATATGCAGTAGCTACATCTGCTTGATAATCCATTGCACTACTTCTAATCCAATAACATGTATAATCATTAAGAATCTCTGAAGCTGGAAAACTAATATTATTTAATTTAACAGCAGTTCCAATTTCAAGTGGAACGAAAGATCTAACATTTTGATTTAATCCACTACCTTCTGTACAAGTACCTTCAGGATCATATACACCAATATTATAATAGTATACATTAGGCGGCGGTGTAGGACTTGGCATTGGTGTAGGAGTAGGTGGAATAGGTGTTGGTGTTGGTCCAATTCCAGCAAATTTAAGATAACATAAAGGATCTACTCCATATACTGGTACAATAGGCGCAAATGTACTTTCACTTAATAATAAAGTATAAGCAACACCACCTAAAGTAAATGATTTAGTAGCTGAATATGAACCACTATCAAAAGTACCACCAAATTCTGTATTATTAGAAGCAATCCACATTTTAGGACCGATCCATTTTTCTGTAATAGCGTTGTATTCAAAGAAGTCATTAAATATAGAATTCTTAACTGCAACATAATATCTATAGCCAGCAAAAGAATTATCTATTCTAACTGATGGTGAAGCTATTTCAGGATTACTCCAACTAAAACCATTTAATTGTCCAGGCCATATAAACGTCTGAGCACCTGGCATTACATAACCTATATTATTTAAAAGATATGGAAATGCAGTTGATAAATTCTGAGTAGTTGAAACTTCATCTAGAATTTGAGGTGGCACTGGTTGTGGATTCAATGGCATGTAATAATCTCTAATACCATCAGTTAATAATTTATCTGCACTACTTTGAGTATTAGCATTAGGAACGTAATTAGCTCCGCCAAGTCCACCTGGAAAATGAGAAAAGAAATACCAATCTTTGAATGTTTCAATAGGAGTAGGTTCTTTACAAACTTCACAACTAGGATATGTCGATACCACATTAGCAATCGGAGTTAATGTAGATGTAGCCACAATTGCAAAACAACCAGGGATAGTATCTAAACCGAATACAGTTCCATCATTAATTGGAAGCGGTACGCTAGATTGTACGATTATTGCAGTACCACTTAAAGTATTACAAAGTTTACCAAATTCATGTGCCTCGTAAATAAATGTAGGAGGTGGACATTCAACCTGTACTAAGTAAGATGGTGATGAACAACCATCAGCATCTCTAACAAAATAACTATAAGGACCACAACAAAGATTGTTACGTGTAAATGTACCAGCTAATGGATATTGATCTGACCAAAAGATAGTAGTTCCAGCTCCACTACTTGGTGTTACAACAATACTACCATCACATAAACCTGGAGTTGCATTAGTATGTGTACTAGTTGCAGTTGGAGATGAACCTAAAGGAACTGTAACAATACTTGAGTAAGATCTACCAATTGCATCTGTCAATGTAATAGTCCATGAACCTACTGGTACATTAGCAATATTAAAAGAATATGGTGGTGGTGAGTAGTTATTAAACTGACCAGACATTCCATTAGATAGAGTCCAATCAATAGGACCAGCGCCACCACATTCAACTTGGATAGAACCTAAACTACCAACACATTCGGTGTTTATACCGACTGCTGTAGCATTAAGAGTTTCATTACTAAATGTAGGAACAAAATCATTTGCAGTTAATAACTGTACTTGTACTTCTGTATATGCACCAATCTGTACATCTATAATCTTCTCAGGGATATAGTAAACTCCATTCACAAAGATGGTATCATCAAATGAGAATGTATTAAGATCTATATTGTTAAGTACAAAGTATGCAGTTACACGACGCGAATACTTATTGTAAAGCGAATTGATATAACGAGACCAGTAACTATCATAAAGAGTAGTACCATTTCCATTATAACTTGCAGGCAATGGAGTAACTTCAGTACCCCAATATTGTACGTCATTACTAAATGCAAGATTTAAACTTGTAGGTGTAATAGGCCACGTTTCATATTGACTCATTAATGGATATGAATTTAATGGCGCATTGTTTACAAGATACCAAGAATTAGGACTAGCTTTAGTACCATTGTAAAACAATAGACGAGTCTTAGCTTTAATAGGTCCGTGTTGAGTTCCTGTATCTGTAGCCGAGTGTGTATGTAATTGTGGAAGGATCCAAGTACTTGCAGCAGCTTGACCTTCTATTTGTGTCATAGGAGTATTAGCAATACCAGTAACTTTTATATCACGTGTACCTTTAAGTAATTCATTTCCACTATCAAACTGTAACCAACCCCAGTTATGCTTATAAGCTTGCATGTGGTATACATTAATCCAATCACCATCAGTAGGTTGAGTAAATGTAATCTGATCTGATTGACTAAAGAATACTGGTTCAATTACAACATCTTTTTCTTCTACTAGTTTCTTAGACCAATCGTATAACTGTCCACTATTAATATAGGTTTGCCAAGGCTCTACTATAAAGTTACGAGGATCATTAGGATCTGGTGATAGAACTAACCTGAACATCAATAGGATGTCCTTGATGAAATCAATTTGTTTGTATGTACATTCTAATAGAGAAGAAGGGTTAATGTTACCAGGCGATTGTGTACACGCAAAAGACTGTGCAGTAACAGATATGAAATTTGCAGATTCATTACAGTTTATAAAGAATTGTATAGTATCACCAGCATTACATATTATTGTACCAGTAACACTAGTAGTAGAATAGGAAGCTGCACTACCTGAAACAACTGCTACACCATTCTTGAATATTTCTAATACACCGTATTCATATTGGTTTTGTGGTGGCCATGAACTGATAATCTCAGTATAACCATAGAAGTATGCACTACCAGTAAATGTATAAGAACCTGAAGCAGGACATGTATAAGTAGTACCGTCCCATGAACCTGAAGGATCTACTACAACATTCATAGCACTTTGTACTCCGTAACCTTGATAGTTACCACCTGTTGCAATCTCTGCTGCACTAAAATTATATTCAGAGGCAGCAGTAGCATCATAACCAGGTACTGCTTCATTACCAAATGCACTTACATACATCTGATGAAATCTATTACTGTTTATAAATGAAGAATCATAAGTATATCCAGCATCCTCAAAGATCTGATCCCAGATTCTCTTAGCTCTGATCATCGGATACATTTGATTAATATTAAGTGGATTAGTACTTATAGTAAATGGTTTAGCTAGAGGTCCTGTGCTAGTTCTTATTTCTGGTTGTAATGCAGCACCCGCATCATTATAACTATTACCGTGATCTATTAAAGGGTAGATAATATCTCCATTGTGTAGACCTGCTGTTAAACTAGGTAATTGAGGAAATGCATCCCAACTATAAATAATATCCTCACGTGTAATAGGTAAATTAGATTGACCACCTAATAGATCATTCATTTGAAGTGAACATAGTGGTGCATCTCCGATAATAGAAGAGAAATCTCTTGTTTCACCTAAGAAGACCAATTCATAATCGAATCGATCTAACTCAGTATTCCTAACCATTCTATTAAGTCTTACGTGTCCTTGTCTAAACTCGGCACCATCTACTAAGATAACTGCAGGTTTTTTTACGGTCACATCAAATAGGACTCCGTTGATCTCAAACGCTTGCTGAAAGAAGTCATTGTTCTTTCTAGTACCAGGTACTTTAAAAGCTTTACTATAAGTTGAAGTGGCATCAGCATTTGTGATGTCTTCAATACTTAGAGTTAACTTGATTGGTTCGCTGTCGTATAGATCTAACCAGAACTGTTCAGTTCTGGTGTTGTTCTTATAAACCTTAAGTTGTATCATATGTGTATTTTATTGTTTAACCTCTTTGAGATTTGATATTGTGTGCGATTCTAAATGTAATGTCATATTGAAACAATTGATTCTTACGTACAGTCTTTTCAGTATAGGTCTTGTTTTGTAAAGTAACAGGAACCCATTGGTATTGTGAATCAGGTGCATCATTGAATCGAACTTTAACATCAGCAGAGATAAACAGTTTCTCTAAGAATAAGGCTTCAGCATCTGTTAAGTAATTTGTAAATGCAGTGAACTCTTGTCCTAGGTCTTGTGAATATGTTGTAGTACCTCTGTCATATATATTAACATTATAACCAGTGCCATTGTAGTCAGCAGCATCTTTCAAGTATGTGTTACGAGCAATAGTTACTGAACGATCATGACGCTTTCTGAAACTGTAGTAGTCTCTGAATCCATAAGAGTTTAACCAGCTTACTTGGATTTCAGGGAAGTCATTACAAGCCTCTTCGATAATATTAAACCTGTGTACATAATGCATTGGTCCATCACCAAGTCCTTGAATAGTACTCACACAACCATTAGGATATGTATAGGCATTTGTAACCACATAGTAATGTGTAGTTGTTGGTGATAAGATACCATTAAGGTTCTTAGGTCCTACTCCTGCTGTAATAGCCCAATACGGATATTGTACGTTTGTGCTTGAACCTGGAACTGAGTTAGGTCCACCTCCATTAGCAATAGTATTATAAATAACATTTGGTGCAGCAGCAACAGGACCAGTATATTGCCATATAGTTACAGCTTCGATAGACTTAGTGTACTGATTACCTCCAGTTGCAGTAGGTGCATTCCAATAACTTAGGGTTTCCATATCATCTCTAGTTACGTAGTGATCATATACTCTCATAGCACCTGATAACCAGTTAGGTTTACCATCTGTAATCTCTGAAGCTAAACGATAAGCAGCCATATCACTAAATGGTTTACCTTGTTTAGTAACAGAACTACATGGTCCAGCGTTATACATGTTTGGTATAAACTCTGAGTTAAGGTAAGGTACTTGGAAGTAGGCTTTACTACCACCTATACCTACTAGTTTAGTTGCATATGTTTGTAAGCCACCTACTACTCCACTTGTTTCGTGACCAAATCTGATTTGATACTCTACAGTTTCATTCTGACTTGCTATAAGTCTTGTGCCTATGTAACCAGTAGTCTCTACATTATTAGGTGACGGTGCCACGAAGTTCTGTAAGATGTTCTGAATATCAAAGACTGCACGACCTATTGCATTAGGTGCTTGTCTTACGTCTCCGATTACTTGACCACCTCTTAAGATCTGTAGCACATACTTATTAGGTAGTGGTGAGATAGTACTTAGACCTGCCAGAGTAACTGGATTTGCACCATAGACTTGGTCGAATGGTGTGCTAGGTGTTTGTGTTAATGTGATTGCCATATTAGTTAAATTGTCTTGTTAGTTCTTGTTCTATTCTAGAGGTTACTTCCTCTTTAAGGTTTGCCATTGTAAAGAATATCTGTGGTTTAAGTCCTTTCTCTGCGATTGATTTTCTGACAGGAAATGGTAAGCTTCCACCAATGGTCATAGACTTAAATCTAAATTTGTACCCGGCGGGGATACCGAAGATACCAGCTTCTACTGGACGTGCTCTTGATTCTTTTGTACCATCTACACCATAGTTCTGAAAGATACCATAGTTTAGCATCTCTAGAGTTAATGAGTTCTCATCTACCATAAAAGAGATACTAGATCTCAGAGCTCCTGTGTCGACTGGTGCACGTTGTTTCATATCACGAGTAATGTCATTACCTATAGCGGTAAGGATGTCACTAAGGTTTGTAGCCTCTTGTCCTAGATTGCCAAGTCTTGATATGAAGTCATCTACTGTCATTAGTTATAGAATTATGGTTACTCCACTGCATTGAGGTACTATAGTATCTACAGTAAACGATGCAACGCATTCTCCTTGTGGGAATACAGGGTTTAAATTAAATGTATGTGTGTGATCTCCTAATGCCATTGTTTGAGAACCAGAGTAGACTGTACCTTCGTCGCCAGTTGCTGTACCTGATACAATGTAATCACATATAGCATTTGTAGGTATTGTAAACCCTGCATCTTGCCATAGTTGTAAATCAAAGTTAGTACAACCTAGTAATCTAACCTCTAAGTATTGTACTATATCTGGTACTGGTGTAGGTGTTGGTTCTACACTAGTTGGTGTTGGTGGTATTGGAGTTGCTGTCGGCACTGGCTCTGTTGGTATCGGAGTAGGTTGTAACTTCTCTTTGTCAATAGGTGCAATACATGCATTAAGTCCTGTTGGTACTTCGATACTCAAACTACAAGTCATACCTGCTACTGCATCTTGGAATCTTTCTTTAAATGGTGCGTAACTGATATTAGTTCTTAATACCTCAGGTTGATCTGTGAAGTCATAGTATAATGCAGCTAAGACATCATCGATGTACTCTTGACATTGTGACTGTATAGCCAAGAAGTTATCAAAGGGTATATCAGTAACCTCTCCACGTGCAATGTCCATAACTAACATGTTGAAGTTATAGGTCATAGTGGTTGCATTCCTCTGATGGTTCGCTGGGTTTAAGAACAGATACGGGTAATCCGCCTGTACTGCTGAGTCACCTGAGGTGTTCTCAAATCTAGTCTTAAGATCTGATAGATCTCCATAACCAAAGTCAGCCAACATGTAATGGGCATTGACTACTGATTGTACTCTGTTAACGATTTCTTGATAAGTCATTTTGTCTCTTTTGTTGCATTAGTCGGAAGTTCTCTTCCAGTTGTTTCTCTTTCTTGTAGGCCATGAAGTTCAGTGCCTTCTTTAAGGGTTGATCAGTTATTAGATCTATCCTTAGTATGTCGTCTTGTGCTAGGTCAGTGATTACTCTGTACCAACCTTTAGCTATCTTCTTAGAGTCCCACTTCTCTTCTTCATCTTCGTCTTGCTCTAGTCTCTCATTGATACCGAATAAGCCTGCGTACTGACGGTATGTGTGTACTCTGAATAAACTATATTGATCTACAAGCCACATAGCTTCATCAGCCCATTCAGTACCTTCAGATAGGATCTCTACAATTTGATCAAGGTGTTTCTCTACTCCCATGACCATATAGATGTCTAAGTCTATAAACTCTCCGAACAGTATCTCATTAAAGTCTCTAACTCTATACTCTCTTCTGCGGTTCATGCACTCTACTGTGAATGCTATGGCCAATGTGAGACTATCTAGTGTGCATCTCTTCAAGACCTCTACATCTTCGTTGAGCAGCACTGCGATGATCTTAGGCCATTGCTCTGTGTCTGCGTAGTCAAAGTTTACTAATAGTCTCCACTGTTTAATTGTGAGTCTTTCAGGTAATGCATACTTATTGTTCTCTATAGTTATCTTAACCATACTCTTAAATATAATTGAGGTTTATTCTGAATTATCGGCGCATGCTACCTTGAGTAACATAGGTGCCATAGTTCTTATTTTGTAAGCGGTTGTAGTTTGCTATACATAGACTTATTACCATATCATCATGGAAGTTGTTACGCGCAGCATATTTAACTGATCTGGTTTGTGGATTGTATTGCATCTCAAAGACTTCTAACTCTCTGTGTAACTCTGGTAATAGTGTAGCCGATGGTATTTTGACAGTGCCTTCATTGAATCCCATTATTAGTGATTCTACTATGTCTCTCTTACTTTGGTTACTAGTATTAAAGCCATGTGTATCTTGGTACTTCTTCTTAATTCCTTCTAAGATTACTGATCCCATTGAGTTAGTCTCTATCATTACAGTTGCTGTATACTTGCGAGCTAATTGGATGATGTTGGTCTGCATTGTTTCCCATTCCTTATGGTTATCTCGGTAGATCTCAACAACTGCACCTGTAGCATCTATAACAGTAGCCACAGTGTAGTCACCTGTTTGTGCAAGATCGACACCTATGTAACATTTACCTTGAGGCTTAGGCCACTTGTCAAATGAGTTAGCATTAAAGTTTTGGAATACTTGTGATTCACCTTCTAAGAATTCACCTAAGTACTCTGCTCTAAAGATTGCATCTGGTAGAGATCTCTTTGCTGCTGCTATTTCTTCTAGATCTATATAAGGATTGTCACCTTGTTCCATGCGGACTGATGCATAGTTAGGATAATTAAGATCTTGACCCATTTGAAATAGTTCATAAAACCAATCACGACCTCTAGGTGTAGAGAATAAGACTACCTTTTTACCATGTACTAAAGCAGTTGGTTGGATAGCTCTCTTCCATGCATCTTCTGATTGATATGAGGCTTCATCTAAGAATAGATAATCGAATGTATATCCACGTAGACTATCTTCTCTCTCTGATGATCTGAAGTATATCTTACTACCTGTCTTTAATTTGATTTCAAAGTTAGAGAAGTTAGTTGCTTCTACTATACCACTATCTTTAATAGCTTCGTATAGATCTTCCATTAGTTTACGTGCTTGTTGGTATATTGGTGTGATGACGCCGATTTTAGAGCCTTTGTCATTAATAGAATAGTATAGGATTAGATTAACTAAGAGTAATGACTTACCAACCTGACGTGGAGAAACCACAGTGATATACTTTTGCGGTGTATCTACTATGGTTTCTATAACTCTATGTTGTCCTCTATGTGGTCTGAATCCTACTGTTTCCATTAGTTTAATTGTTCTAAGTCAGTAAATTCTGTACCATCTTCTATTTGGATACGTTCAGCACTATCTAATGCTGGTCCAAAGTTAAATGTAATCTGTTTGAATAGATCTTGACCATCAGCTCCTGTTACTTCTGTACGAGCTAATGCAGGTACAAATCTTTCTGATAACTTAATAACTAGATCCATTGCTTTAGCTGGATCATCTGCTGCTATTTGTTGTAACCATCTACCCATGTTTGGTAAGTTGTTTTCTACTAACATAGCAAATGCTTCTTTCATCATCTTAGTAGAATTATTTGGTCCAAATCTACCTGCTCTATTAATATTAGGATCTCCTTGTTTAAATGCCATCTTTGTTAATCATTTTTTTATATTTGGTTAGCGCGGACTTTGCAGCCGTTAGAGTCTTAGCATGTATCTTAAATTCATGTGGACAATACTCTTCACTTATTTTAAGTTGACCTGTTTGTGTTCTGTAAATGTAAAAGGTTTTCATATTATATATTGTGTAATTCGAATGCTTGTTTAACTTGGTTAAGTGTAGCTCTTAAGCAAGATGAGCAACCATTTGGTTTCTTGTCTTCACCAGTAATCTCATTATAGATTGCATAGATAATTTGTATATCTCCTGGTTCTAATTTTGTGCTTACGTAAAGCATGTTCTTTTTCATAAGTAACCACTGATAATGTGTCTCACTTAATTTGTTAATTTTCTTCATCATAGTTTGTGTATTTGTATATCGATTAATTCTGCTAATATTGCGGCAACACTAGCTATAAATATAGCATCGAAGCCATGTGGAATAACATTGAATCCAAATGTTAACCAGAATGTGCTGCATAATATACAACTAAATGGTTTCATATCTAGACCAAAGTATTTTAAGGTGGATTTGTAGTAATCAAATGAGTGTACTATTGGTACTAAACATGCAAATCCTACAATTGTTTTAATAATTTCAAAATTCATAAGTAATGTTTCTTTGTTTAAGTTGTTCGCGTATAAATTGTTTTGCTTCTTCTACTGCATGTGAGATGGAATTACGCGGAATCTTAGTTCTCTTTGCCAATTCACTATAGTTAGGAGTTTCTAACCACATATTAAATAAGGTAGCCCGATACCAAAGTTCTGTTTTATCTGCAGCCATATCTTCTATAATACCTTGAATAGCTCCTATTACAATATCTTTCTCTACATCATAAGGAATATCAATCTGTTCTATTTGCTCTTGTGAGACGATCTGATGCACTCTATTCTTTTGACGATAGATTCTATGGTATTCTGACGTTGAGCTGTTGAATGATCTCCAAATGATTCCTGATAAAAAATTCATAGCTCTGTTAGTATCTACAAGTTCTTGACCTCTTTCATGTGTCATAAACGTCTCAATTGAAAAGTGACCCACATCTTCATACTCTGATGAACCTTTACATATCTTCTTTGCCATTAACATTATCTTTTCATAATGCGTACTTATAAATGTATTCAAATTAAGTTATTATATTTTTATTCGTTTTGTTTAAAGTCTTCGTATTTGTCTCTTAATACTTGTCGATCTTTAACTTTAACATAACTTGAAGCCTCACGTGATAACTGAAACTGCTTCATACCAAAAGAGTTAGTATTCCATGAGGCATTGTGATCAGAGTTACCTATGAAATTAGCATTAAGACAACCTAAGAGATACATCCAAACCATCTTAGATCTTTCTTCTTTTAGTTCTACATGTATACCATTACCAATTTTAATGTTCTTCTTACGTCTGTAACCTCTAGGCTTTTCTAATTGGAATACTATAGTAGTATCTAGTATTTCTCCAACTTCCATGTTATCTTCAATTTGTGGTACTACTCTAAGCCATTCTATTAAACCTTGAGGTACTCTATTACACATCTTACTTACATCATCTCTAGATATGTAGTATTGTGTATCAAAGCCGTGTAGTTCAGCTACTCTAAAACAGAAAGCAATAAATGTATTAATACCTTCATCTTCTATTCCTATTGCCCAGTCTGGTAATTTAATTATCATATCTTTATTTGTTTAGTTATCTATTCTACTTTTAAAAGTAATTAATTATTTAATATCCATTAGCTCTAACCAATTCTTAGGTAGACTGGGTTTTTCTGGCTTGGAAGAGGAATCCTCAAAAGATTCCCTCTTCCCTAGTATTAATACATGTTTTAGACATGTATTGTCTGTATTATATGTGCATCCGGGTTCACATACTGATTGCATTGCAGTACACATGTTAGTTGCATTGGGGTGCACAGGTTTAGTGCATTGGGGTTCACATGTTTTCTTAGCAAATCCTTTTGGTTTCCTTAATAAAGGTTCAAAGTTATTAGTTAAAGTATATGTGTTTTGTTTACCACCTTCTTTATTATCTTTATGAGGTATGATTACTTTTAGTTCTATTAGGTTATTAAATATGTTAACCATTTGTCTGCGCGAAAATCCAAGCTTGTCTGCATATGTTGATTGCTTCCAAGTAATTGATCCATTCATATAAGTATCATTTGCCATTAGTGTTAAGACCCACTTAATAGTAGAGTCTATCTTGAGGATAGTAATAAAGTCAAAACACGTACCATAATTCTTTTCATCATATTGTTTCTGTAAATATTCTGATTTATTTTTATATTTTGCCATTTTTACTTTCTATTTTTATAAGGATCCCAATCTGTTTTAAAGATGTACTTCAATGTGCTTAACATCTCTCTATCAACAGATAAGGCTTTATTATAAAACGGTTTGTGTTTCATAATATAAAACGCTTCTACTACATTAATATCATCTTCATCATCTAACTGAATCATATCAAAAGAATCATATAATTTGTCAGTATGTTGATTAGGTCTAATACATTTATTTAATTCAGTTGCTTGAGTTTGACCAACATAAACTATTTCATCATTACGCTTTAAGAAATAAATGTATTTGTTTTTGTGATTCTCATCTTTTATTAAAGTATTTCTAACATATGTTTGTGTATCATATGTATTTACTTGTAAACGATCAAGCAAATGAAATGTTGTTAATTTCTGTATTGATTGCTGTGTTTCTTTTAAGTTAGATCTATACAGATCCCACATAATCTTATTATTAAAATCATATACTGAAACAAAATCATCTAAATGTTCCATTAAAACCATTTCAAAAACGCATAAAGCTTCGTCTGCATTATTAGTTTCAAATGCTGGTTCTAAATGATCTGATTTGTGTTTAGTTAATTCTATAATATTAACATCATCATATTTTCTGAGAGTTGCCGTATCTGTAATATGACGACATGATCTTACATCATTATAATAATAATGATATATGTAGTATTGTTCCATAATTTTTTAGTTTTAATAAATTTACCATTCATATATTACACGTTTAACAGACGATGTTGATCGTTGCATGAATCTTGCGATCTGAGATATTGAATATCCTTTTGATCTGTACTCTCTAATGATAGCTCTTTCAGCTTCAGTTAATCTCGGTTTACCTTGTGGTGCTTCCATAATGTTTGTTTGTTTTTATTTGTTTATACTTGTTATACAGAACTAAATGATAATGTTTCAAGTGGTATCATATGGTTCTAAATTATATATCTACGCAAAAAAATAAAAAAGTCATGAAACAATAAATAGTTTACTGGTATAACTAGTATATCAACAGTCAAAGCACTGCTTCGCTAAGACACTCTTAAAATTTAAACATTTCCAAAAAAGAGGTTGATATATATTAAGAACATATAATTTTCATAGGTTTATGTTTTATTTTATTTTACTTTTTAATACCGGTGTTTAACTTGATCGTTCACC
>Ga0209353_10001515_pt1 | contig 13134 bp, 13 predicted proteins | sample LauGreSpBDMM15SD_2_FD_187561 | JGI IMG/M metagenome (GOLD analysis project Ga0209353, IMG submission 187561) | Freshwater lake microbial communities from Lake Michigan, USA - Sp13.BD.MM15.SD (SPAdes) (version 2) | ecosystem: Environmental > Aquatic > Freshwater > Lake | place: Lake Michigan...
GGTGCTTGCGAAGCGCGCTTTTCGCCTAGCCATAGAATATTTTCAATTTAGTAATCACTTGTGTATTGATTCCATGTAAAATGTGGTTAACGGCGTTAATAAAGTGTCGTTAACAATGTTAAGGAAGCTGATGAACATCAATATCTCCAAGCTCAAGATTGAGTCTGATGGCATTTACTGTCCACAACAGGTTTTAGCTGAACTTTTTGGGTTGGCTATTCCAAACATTTCACAGCTGACCACTTCGGGCATACTTGATGCCAATGTGCCTGGTCGAAACAACTTATTGTTGTCTGCCCACAAGTACATCAAGCACCTTCGATCCAAGGCTGATGGCCGGTCTAAGGGTGGCAGTGGCGAGTTTGCTGATGAAAAGGCTAGATTGACCAAGGCTCAGGCAGACAAGGCTGAAATGGAAGCTGAAGAGATGTCTGGCGAGATTGTGCGCAAGGATGAGGTGGTACAGGAATGGCAGGGTATTCTGATGGATATGAAGGCCAAACTGCTTTCGATGCCCAGCAAGGCTGCTACTTTGGTTGCTGATGAAGAGAATCCGGCGGTCTGCCAGCAGATACTGGATAAAATGGTACGCGAGGCTTTACAGGAATTGAGTGGCTATGTCGGCAAGAGACCTACTGTTACAAGCGATGACCGTTCTGAGGCCACCACCGAAACTGACAATTTCTGAATGGGCTGATGAATATAGGCGACTGGATTCTCAATCCTCTGCTGAACCGGGTAGGTGGTATACATCCAGAGCAGAATACCAACGTGGGATGATGGACGCCTGCTCTGATCCAGGTATTGAAGAGGTGGTCATCAAGGCTGGTGCCCAGTTAGGCAAGTCTGAGGCTATTCTCAATATCATTGGGTATTACATCGACAATGATCCCAGTCCAATCCTCTGTCTACAACCAACTCTAGACATGGCTCAGGCATTTTCCAAAGATAGGGTTGCAGCTGGCTTACTGTCCTCTACTCCCTGCTTACGAGACAAGGTGAAGTCACCCAGAGCAAGGGACTCAGGCAATACTACTTTGCACAAGATTTTCCCCGGCGGATCTCTGACACTGGTGGGTGCAAATTCGCCATCTGGACTTGCATCGCGTCCTATCCGCTTGGTGTTGTGTGACGAGGTTGATAGATACCCTGCATCTGCCGGAAGTGAGGGAGATCCAATCCAGCTCGCCAGGAAGCGTTCAGCGACATTCTGGAACCGCAAAATCATCATGGTATCCACACCTACCAATAAGGGTGCCAGCAGGATTGATGACGCTTACGAACTGTCCGACAAACGGCAGTATTACGTCCCATGCAAGCACTGCAATGAATTTCAGACTTTAAGCTGGACAAATGTTCAGTGGGAAGAAGGCAAGCCGGAAACTGCTGGATACATTTGCTTTCATTGCGGAGTTAAATGGTCAGAGGCGGATCGAAGGCAGTCCGTGAAAAGCGGTGAGTGGAGAGCCACAGCTGAATCGAAAGTAGCTGGGTTTTGGATATCGGGCTTGTATTCTCCTTGGACACCGATTGCGGACGCGGCAAGAGACTTTGTAAACGTGCGCAAAATCCCAGAGCAGCTGAGGGTATGGGTCAATACATATTTGGCTGAGACATGGGAGGATCAGGGCGACTCGGTTGACGAATACAACTTGATGGAACACAGAGAAGATTTCGGTGAGGCTTTACCCAGTGAGATTATGTTCCTTACTGCCGGTGTGGACGTTCAGGATAATCGACTTGAGGTTTCCATCATTGGCTGGGGTAGAGATGATGAATCTTGGGTGGTCTCGCATGAGGCTTTATACGGAGATCCATCAACGCCACACCTTTGGGCAAACCTTGATACGTCATTGTTCCAGACGTTTCAAACATATGATGGACGAACTTTGCCGATTCGAGGGGCTGCTGTAGATTCTGGTGGTCACTATACGAACTCTGTTTATCAATATTGTAAAAAGCATGCTGGCCGGCGCGTTTTTGCTATCAAGGGTGTTGGAGGCGAGGGGCGTTCTATTGTTAGCAAGCCAAGCAAAAACAATGCTGCACGCTGTCAATTGTTTCCAATAGGGGTAGATACCACCAAAGAATTGCTATTTGCTCGCATGAAGACGAATGACATTGGGCCGGGCTATATTCACTTTAACAACACGCTTGGACAAGATTATTTCATGCAATTGACTGCTGAAAAGATAGTGACCAGATATCACAGAGGCTTTAAGAAACGAGTGTTTCAAAAGGTCAGGGCAAGGAACGAGGCGCTTGATTGCTTTGTTTACGCTATCGCTGCCTATGTTATACTGGGCGTAAATGTCAACACGCTTGCTGATCGAATGGAACGGGCAGAACCCGCCGAGATTCCAAAAAATAGCGATCCTGTTGCAGTAAAGCGTTCACCATTTGTACCCAAGGTGAGCAAAGGCTTTGTTGATTCGTGGCGATAATATATGGCAAATATCTTTGATGCAGCAAACGCGCCAGAAACAGAACCGCTGGAAATTGTTGCCGGTGATTTTGTGCAGTGGAAGGACACCTCATTAGTAACAGATTACCCTGTAGCTCAATACTCTCTCGTTTATACGGCTCGCAGCGTTAACGGCAACGAAGAGTTCAAGGTCACAGCAACCACAGCCGGTGGCTTTTACCTGTTAACTGTCCTTAGTGCCACAACAGCAGCCATTACTCCAGGCGCATATCGGTGGCAAAAGGAAATCATAAAAGCGTCCAACTCTCAAAGCGCGATCATCAAGCGTGGTGAATTCAAGATTATTGCTGATCTTGATATATCTGGAGTGGATATCAGGTCACATGCTGAACTGATGGTTACCAAAATTGAATCAGTGTTGTCTGGGAAAGCGGATTCGGACATACAAAGCTATTCGGTGGCTGGTAGATCCCTAACCAAAATGAGCTTTCAAGAATTGATTGACGCGAGAAACTTCTACAAATCTGAGGTTATACGCGAAAAAGCCAAAGAGGATGCCAAGAATGGTCGTCAGGGCGCATCAACCATCAAAGTGAGGTTCTGACATGGGCATATTTGATCGGTGGTTAAAAAAGCCGGTAACAAAGCAGCAAACTGTGCGCAGAAGCTATCAAGCAGCCAATACTGGACGCTTGTTTGCTGATTTTAAGGCATCGGATTCTTCGGTGGACAAGGAAATTGAGGGCGCGCTGAAGATTTTGCGCAACAGATCCCGTGATCTGGCTCGAAATAACGAATATGTAAAACGCTATTTGAACCTGATGAAGACCAATATTATCGGTCAGAACGGGTTTACTCTTCAGGTTAAAGCTGTCGATTCCGTTGGAAAGCTGGATATGACAGGTAATCAGGCCACTGAAGACGCTTTCAATTCATGGGCAAAGCTTGGCAACTGCACTGTTGATGGCAAATTATCGTGGATTGATGCACAGAAACTGGCTATTGAAACCATTGCGAGGGACGGTGAGTTATTTATCATCAAACATCGCGCCACTGCATTCAAAGATTCATTTGCTATTGAGTTTATCGAAGCAGATCAGATTGATGAAAAGAAAAACGAGAAACTGGCTGATGGCAATGAAATCAGAATGGGCATCGAGCTGGATAAGTTCCGCAGGCCCATTGCCTATCATATAAAAACACATCATCCTGGCGATTATACTCACACCAGTTTTACCGATAAGGGCACGATAAGAATTCCTGCTAGTCGTGTGATTCATGCTTTTCTGTCTTTGAGAGCAGGACAGACGAGAGGAGAGCCTTGGCTAACACCTTCCATGTCTGCAATTAAGCAGCTGGATGCGTTTAGAGAAGCAGCCATCATTAATGCCCGTATTGGCGCATCTAAAATGGGGTTCTTTACATCTCCTGCTGGTGATGGCTTTGTTGCTGATGATGTTGAGGGTCAGGTTCCGATTATGTCTGTGGAGCCTGGAACAATGCACCAACTTCCTGCTGGAGTGGGTTTTGAAACCTTCGATCCAGCCTTCCCTGCCAATGAATTCGATATGTTCCACAAAGCTGTATTGAAGGGCATCGCATCTGGATTGGGCATTTCATACACAGCACTGTCCAACGATCTTGAAGCCACCAGCTATAGCTCGATCAGACAAGGCGCTTTGGAAGAACGTGACTATTACAGAGACATCCAATGCTTTATAACCGAGCATTTTGTGAGGCCGGTATTTGACGCATGGCTTAGTTCGGCAATGGAAATGAACACGTTTGGCATTCCAGTTGCCCAATATAACCGCTTTTCCAGCAAATCATATTTCCGTGGCAAGGCTTGGAACTGGATCGACCCGCTGAAGGAAATGAATGCAGCCGTGGTTGGTTTGAAGAACGGAATTCTCAGTATTGAGGACGTTGCCTCGCAGTATGGTAAGGATGCTGAAGAACTGATGGCCCAGATCCAGCGCGATAAAGCATTGGCAGAGCAGTTTGGCATTAAGTATGCGCTTGAGCCTTACGGGGCTACATTCGCACAGATTGAACCAGACATGTCTGGAGATAATGATGAGTAATACCTCGCTGGATCTGGAAAGACCATACCCGAATGAGCATGCTGCAAGGTTAAAAGAACCGGATCAGTATGATGATTTCAGAAGAGAGTCTGATGCTGGTGGAGAAGGCATAGACTTTATATACGGAATCAAAAATAACAACTCTGAACTACAGGCTATACGTTTTGATAAAAACCGCTATAGTGTGCAGCAGGCCAAAGCCTGGTTGGAAGAACATGATATGGAACCCATTTTGTTTGAGCCTGCCAGTGAGGAAAGAGACATGAGTTTGCAAGAATCCGAACACGATGAAACTGTAATCGAAAGCAGGCTGGATGACGCAGAAGTGCAGCACAGGTCGATGGCAATTGAAGCCTCACCGATTGATGAAAAGCGGCGCACTGTACAAATTGCAATATCGTCAGAGGAAGCTGTTATGCGCTCCTTTGGCTATGAAGTACTAGAACATAGTTCCGAAGCCATTGACCTTTCGTTCTTGGCATCTGGACGCGCTCCTCTGCTGCTGGATCATGATCCGTTAAAGCAGATTGGCGTTATTGAATCAGTGATTCTTGATAGCTCGGCACGCAGACTACGTGCGACTGTGCGCTTTGGAAAAAGTGTACTGGCTCAAGAGGCTTTTGCTGATGTTGTTGATCTTATTCGCGCCAATATCAGCGTGGGATATTCAATCAACAAAATGGAAAAGGATACCCGCCAAAAAGACACGTACGTGGCTAAAAGGTGGCGTCCTATGGAAGCAAGTCTGGTGTCTATTCCTGCTGATGTGACAGTTGGCGTTGGGCGATCAGCCGATATTCCACAAGAACCCTTACTCACAGAAACTCAATCAAAGGTGATTTCTATGTCAGAAGTTGACATTGTGGCTATTCAGGCAGAGGCCCGTAAGTCTGCTGAAAAAAATGCGGCTCAGATTATCGAGCTTGGTTCGCGTCATAATCAGGCTGAAATGGCTGCTAATGCAGTTAGAGATGGCCGGACTATCGAAGAATTTCGTGGTCAGTTGCTGGAAAAAGTTGGTAGCGAACGTGCTCTTGAAAAACAAGACATCGGCATGACATCAAAAGAAGTCAAACGCTTCTCTTTGATCCGTGTTATTCGCGCAATGGCAAATCCGAATGACGCTCGTGCACAACGCGAAGCTGCATTTGAGTTTGAAGTAGCTCGTGCTGCTGCTGATGCCTATGGTCGCACTCCGCAGGGTATCATGCTGCCCACTGACGTGCTCCGTAGCTGGAAGCGCGATCTGAACAGCAACGATGAAGCAACCCTGTTCACTGATGACTTCCGTGGTAACGACTTCATTGACGTTCTGCGCAATGCTTCCTCGGTAATGCAGGCTGGTGCCCGTATGCTGAGTGGTCTTTCCGGCGATGTTAAAATCCCAAAGAAGACTGCTGCTTCAACTGCTGCGTGGATCTCCACTGAAGGTGGCCCTGCTTCCGAAAGTGAGATGACCATTGGCTCGGTTACCCTGACTCCCAAGAATCTGGGTGCTTTCACTGACATTACCCGTCAGCTGATGCTCCAGTCTTCTATGGATGTTGAGGCATTGGTACGTGATGACTTGGCAATGGCTCTTGCTCTGGCAATTGACAAAGCCGGTCTGGAAGGTACTGGTCTTAGCGGTCAGCCTACCGGCATTCTGAGCACTTCTGGTGTGAACAGTGTCACCGCATTCGCTGCTGCAACTCCGACTTATGCCGAGGTTGTATCTTTGGAAACAGCAATTGCTGAAGACAATGCCCTGATGGGTAATTTGGCTTACATCTTGCCTGCTTCCATGTACGGTGCTCTGAAAACGAAAGAGAAAGCCACTGGTACTGCTCAGTTTGTTGTTGAGCCAGGCAATACCGTCAATGGCTATCGCGCCTTGGTATCCAATCAAGCCACCGCTGGCAATCTGTATTTCGGTAACTTCTCCGATCTGTTGATTGGTATGTGGGCTGGTCTGGACATCTTGGTCGATCCCTACACCGCATCTACCTCCGGTACTGTGCGTGTAGTTGCGTTGCAGACTGTAGACGTAGCAGTACGTCACGCAGTGAGCTTCGCATACGGCAATGATGGCGTGTAAGAAGTGATGGATGGGGGGGCTTGCCTCCCCGTCTTATCTAAACTGTTTCAATGAGACACTTTGGATAAGATGAAATACATTTGCCTAAAAAGTTGTGTTATCAATAAGCTCCCCAGATCCGCAGGGACGATTGTTGATGTGAGTGATAGTGAGGCCAGCCTGTTGCTTGGTATTGGCCGCATATCTCCGTATGACGAGTCTGCATGCGATAATCGCAGTGTGGGGCTGGATACGTCCAATGAATTTCTTGCCAAGCGTAGAGGCAGACCGAGGAAAGAATGACAGTAGAAACTGAACTAGATAGAACTGCGATGCTGGCCGATTTCGGTGAGTGCATTACGTTCTATCCATTAAATGCACCTGTACGCACAGTAAAGTGTATTTTTGATAACATTTATCAAGAAGTGGAATCTGGCATGTCTGTTGGCATATCAATGCAGCAGCCAAGAATACTCTGCACTTCATCTGATATTAATGGGGTTGCGGAAGGCGATTCACTTATTAGGGGCAATACAACGTATATCATTAGGGTAATGATGTATGACGGTATTGGCATGACCGAACTGATGCTGGAGAAGCAATAATGGCTCATGTTCGGCAACAGATCAGAGACTACGTAATCACCCTGTTAACTGGTCTTTCCACAACTGGTGCCAATGTATTTAGCCATCGTTATTACCCAATGTCTGATGCCACCATCCCTGGAATAATTGTATATACAGAAGATGAAAGCCAGTCATACCAGACAATGGGGCAGGATCGAACCATAAAGCATGAATTAACTTTGCGCATTGAGGCGTTTGTTAAATCGGTTTCCAATTATGACGATACGCTTGATGACATTTCAGTTGAGATTATGAATGCGTTGAGTCCAAACAGAAAGCTCAATGGGCTGGCAAAGGATACTAGAATTAGTACCTTTTCATCTGCTGGAGAGGTTGGTGGAGAGCAGCCAGCTTTCATGGGTAGGTTTGATATTCAGATAATCTATCACACGAAAGAGAGCGATCCTGAAACTGCCGTATAGGTGATATAATGTCCAAGAGAGTGGTAGTTAAGAAGGGAGATGACAGCCTGATAGTTTGGGAATGTGATCTCGAAACAATGAAATCTTATGGCTGGATTCCCATTATGGAAATCCATAGTGAATCTCAAGAGGAGATAGAAGATGGCGACTTTTAGTGGATCTGAAGGTGTAGTAAAGGTTGGCACTATAGCTATTGGCGAAATTCGCTCGTATACGATTGAGCAATCAATGGATACGCTCGAAGATACTGCAATGGGTGATACCAATCGCACCTACAAAGCCAGCCTGAAGACGTTTACCGGCTCGTGTGATGTGCTGTTTGATGACACCAATACTGGTCAGCAGGCCATGAGTGTAGGCTCTGAGGTAACCATGTCTTTCCTGATGGAAGGCGATACTGTTGGCGATCATAAACTGTCAGGCACTGTCTTGATTACTGGCCGCAGCATCTCAGCCTCCTATGACGGTTTGGTAGAGGCATCACTGAGCTTCCAGGGAACTGGTGCGCTGACTGAAGGCTTGGTTACCGTATAATTATTGAGGAACATTTGTGAAATTGATTGATGCCGCTATATCGCATTTCAATGCAAAGGACATCCGCAAGGTAGAAGTTCCAGAGTGGGAGGTTACGCTGTATGCAAAGAATCTCACTCTGGAAGATAAAGCCAAGTGGTCAAAGCGAGCAGATAGTGATGCCACATTGTTCTTGGCGTATGCGCTGATTTTTGGATTGACTGACGAAAAAGGTGAGGCCGTCTTTACGATTGAGGATATTTCCTCACTTCGCAAAAATACAGATCCTGACGTTGTACAAAGGCTTGCCAATTTTGTGCTATTGCCACAGTCCAGAACTGAGGAACAGCGAGAAAAAAACTAGTAGATGACCAAGGGAATCCAACTGTGCTTTTCAGTATGTATGAATTAGCTCAGTCCCTTGGTCAACCTCTCTCGGTTATTTACCAGATGACTGAAGAGGAATTTACTCACTGGTTTACTTTTCTACGGTTAAAGAGAGAGAAATTCAGTGGCAAATCCGCAAGTAATCCTAAGCATAACGGCAGAAGATAATGCGACAGCCGCTATTCAGGCTATTCAAGCTGAAATGCGGAGCATGGCCGAAGAAAATAAAAAACTCCAATCGCAATTAAAGGGTTTTAATAAGACCAGCGGTGATCTAAAAACCGGGCTGGATCAGACAAAAGCACCATTGCGAAACTTTCGTTCTGGTATGGCTCAAATTGGATATCAGATCCAGGATATAGCCGTTCAAGTTCAGGGCGGTCAAAATCTAGGCGTCATCCTTGGTCAACAGGGTTCTCAAATAGCCTCCGTGTTTGGGCCGGGCGGTATTGCTGCGGGCGCAATTATTTCTATTGGAGCTTTGCTTGGCACTGCCCTTGTGCCTGCATTGTTTAAGTCCAAAGAAAGCATGGATGAACTTGCCGCATCTACTCGCAAATATACCGAAGACCTGAAATATGCTTCACAGGTGCAGAGGGATTTTGTGGCGGCTCAGGAAGAGACCGTCAAAGGTGGTTTAAGGACACAGCTTTCAGATCTTGAAGAAAAGTCTACAAACTTAGTGAAAGCGCGTGAATCACTTCAGAAATTGCTTGCAGATCCAAAAGCTTTAATGGCATTGGGGGCAGCAACGCCAGAAGTAAACATTGCTGAATTATACAAATCTCAATTGATCGAGGTTAAAGCTTCAGCAGAAAGAACATCTGTTGAGATAGCCAATCTGCAAAGTCAGCTTGGGATTAATGCTGGTGCAAATGCGCTTAAGCAATTAGAAATACAGGTCAAGGCATCCGGTGAATATTGGGATAAAAGAATAGCCGATGAGAAAAAGGCACAAGAAGAACTTCTCGCCAATGAAATCATCATTCAGAAAACCTTAGCCGAAGCTGAACAAAAGCGTATTGATGATGCAAACAAAAGAGCACAAGAGCTTATTGGCATAGAAAAAATGCTGTATGAAACCTTCCTTGGGTTTGAAACCAAAAAGGCAGAAGAACAGGCAAAATTGCGTGAAGGCGTATCAGGAATTGCTGCCTCCTTGATGACTGAAAATGAGCAAGCAGAAGCTTTGTTTGCCACTCAGTTGGAAATGATTACAGCTGCAAGAATGGAAGGCGTAAGCAATGAAGATGAATATACTGAATTACTTGTTGGCATCGCTACTCAACGCGCAGATAAATTACTTGCGATAGAAGAGGGGCTTGCCAAGGCAAAAGACGAGCTTCAAAAAACAGCCAATGACGCATTTCTTACCAATATGAATCGGCAGGTTGATATCTTGCAAGGTGCCTTTGGTGAAAGTTCTGCTATTGGTAAGGCGTTTTTCTTATTTCAACAATCTATGGCTGCTGCAAATGCTATTGTGAATGGCTACGATGCCGCAATGAAAATCAAGGCAGCAATTCCAGTAGGTGGAGACGCAATGGCTGGAGCGAGCATTGCAATGGGTTACGCATCTGCTGCTGCTATTATGGGGCAAACTCTTGGCTCATTCGAGGGCGGCGGTTATACAGGGATGGGTATTCGTGCTGGCGGTGTCGATGGTCGCGGTGGTATGCCTGCTATCCTGCACCCGAACGAAAGCGTAATTGACCACACGCAGGGACAAGGCATGGGCAGCGTAGTTGTGAATCTGACTGTTCAGGCCAATGATACGGCTGGTTTTGATCGTTTATTGCAGCAGCGTAGAGGCTTAATTGTCAGTATGATTAACCAGGCAGTAAACAATCGTGGCAGGGCATCTTTGGCATGAGTGGAACATACCCGACAACACCAGTATTCAATTCTGTAGATTTTGGCAGTGAGAATTTCAATCTGACTAGCCAGACAATTTCTGGGCGCATGCAGGTCAGGAATATCGGTGGGCAGCGATTCAAATTTAGTGCTGCATATCCTCCTCTGAGCAGAACTGAGTTTGCTCCTGTAAGAGCGTTTATTATGGCTCAACGAGGAATGGCAGAAACTTTCACCATAGTGTTACCGGAAGTATCAATTAAAAGTGGAACTGCAACGGGCACTCTTTCTGCAACCGCTAATGCAGCTATTGGCGCAACCAGTGTGACCGTTTCCGGCATTTCTGGCACGTTGAAAGCTGGCGATATGATGAAGTTTGCCAATCACGCCAAGGTGTATATGATCGCAGCTGATTTGACTGGATCTGGCACGTTGACGTTTTATCCGGGACTGGTCTCTGCTGTTGTTAATAGCGAACAAATTGTCTATACCAATGTTCCGTTTACTGTTCGATTGGGTAATGACATTCAAGAGTTTGCTATAAGCACTGATCTTTATTATCGCTATGAAGTAGATATGATAGAGGCAATATGAGGACGATTGACGCGCCTACATTGGCCGCACTGGAAAGCGATAGTTTCAATATTGCCACATTGATTCAGTTTGATTTTGATACGCCTGTCAGGATTACAGATTGGGCGAGAAGCATCACTTACGGCGGCAATACTTATGCCAGCAGTGTTCACCTGATTGATTATGGCTCATTCAATGAGTCATCAGAATTGCGAGTCAACTCCGTTACCGTTACCCTTTCTGCTGTTGAGCAAACATATGTATCTTTGTTCCTTAGTACGTTTTACATGGATACAAGAACAAGAATCTGGAGAGCTGCATTAGATTCTTCAGATTCCATAATCGGATCTCCCATCCTTGTTTATGATGGTCGCATTTCCGGCTATACCATCTCAGATACCGAAACAGAAAGCACAATTGCTATTGATGTCGCCAGTCATTGGAAAGATTTCGAGCTTATGAACGGACGCAAAACAAATCATAATGTACAACAGCTGCATTTCCCTGGAGATAAGGGATTTGAGTTTGCTGCTGTAACACAACAAGATATTAAGTGGGGATTGCAATAATGGCCTTTTGGTTAATAGCTAGTATTGTTGCATCCATTTTTGCTGGCGGTGCTTCATATGTTCAAGCCAAGAAAGCAAAAAAGTTAGCAAAAAAGCTTGGTGAAACCCAGAAAGGTCTGCTGGTTAACAAGGAATCCAATGTTAAATCTATCCCTGTTATTTACGGACAGCGAAGAGTTGGCGGCATTCGAGTGTTTATCAGTTCGGACGGCAGGGAAGTTGTGCCTGGAGATCCTGATTACTCCGCTTTGGTCACCCAATACTACAGCGACTATGATGCCAACACCGACATTTACGCAGGGTTGACGACTACACCCACCAACAAATATCTCTATATGGCTATCGTTCTTTGTGAAGGACGAGTGGAAAATATTACAGATATTCATCTGGATGATATTCCGGTCACTGATCCAAAGTGGCAAGGCAAGATTGTTACTCAGATTTTTACCGGCGCAGACGATCAGGTGGCAGCACCCATTTTGCGTGAATCGAATGAACGATGGAGTACGGATCACAGGCTGCGCGGTGTTGCTTACATTGCTTGCCGGTTTGAGTACGATGAAGATGTATTTAATGGAATCCCTGATGTTACTGCGGTAGTCACTGGTCGCAAGATTTATGACCCTCGTGCTGTAGGTCAGAGCCAAGTAGATCCGTCTACATGGACATATTCAAACAATCCTGCTCTTTGCTTGTTGGATTATCTGACCAATGAAAGATTCGGTAAGGGTCTCAGTTATAGCGTTATAGATTCTGCTGCATTCATAGAAGCTGCTAACGATTGCGACCAATCTGTCACAATGTATGACGGTGGCGGATCTGGCAAATTGTTCGAATCAAATATAGTTATTGATACTGCGGAAAGCATTTTCGATAACGTGAATCAATTTCTGATTGCCATGAGGGGATTCCTGCCCTATTCCCAAGGCTTGTATCAGCTGAGAATTGATAAATCGCGTGCCACAGTTATGGATTTCAATATCAATAACATCATTGGCGGCATGACAGTCAAAGGCGAGTCCAAAGAAGATAAATTCAATAGAGTTACGGTCAAATTTGCCAATCCAGAAAACAACTGGCAAGACGATATTGCTATATGGCCTCCTGCTGGATCTGCTTTGGAGTCCCAGTATCTGTCGGAAGATGGCGGTACATTTTTATATGACGAAATCGAGCTTGATGGCATCACCAATTATTATCAGGCCAGAGATCTTGCTCGCATTTTCCTTATGCGTTCACGCAATGCTTTGAGATGCGCGTTCCAATGCACTTCTGATGCTCTCCAGTTGGCTGTGGGCGATGTTGTGACTGTCACCTATGCTACTCCGGGCTTTGTCGCCAAGCCGTTCCAAGTGGACGAGATAGCGATTAATACAGATGGCAGCTGCGCCCTCTCATTGCTTGAATACGACTCCACCATATATACGTGGGAAGTGGGCACAGTTCAGCAGCAATATCCTGATACCTTCCTGCCTAATCCGTACATTATCGGAGTGGTAACCGGCATTAGTGTTGCAGAAACTATTACGATCAATACAGACGGGTCTGTGGTTGTTGATGCGGATATTACTTGGACTGCTCCCACTGATAGCAATATTGTCAGCTTTGAGATCCAGGCCAAACGA
>Ga0209353_10001519_pt1 | contig 13103 bp, 14 predicted proteins | sample LauGreSpBDMM15SD_2_FD_187561 | JGI IMG/M metagenome (GOLD analysis project Ga0209353, IMG submission 187561) | Freshwater lake microbial communities from Lake Michigan, USA - Sp13.BD.MM15.SD (SPAdes) (version 2) | ecosystem: Environmental > Aquatic > Freshwater > Lake | place: Lake Michigan...
ATATAGTGTATCAGATTAGATACCTCTAATTTACTCGCTCGTAAACAGTTTACACGATGAACACTGACGATTATTCGCAACACAGCATGGACGGCCCGGAGGAGCCATACATGTGGGGAGATACACCAAATTCTATTTGTGATTCCGATTCATCTTGCGCGGCTAGCGGAGAGAATGCTAAAAACAAAAATAAGTTTATTGAAACTACTTCGACAGACAAGGGATATTTTTGCATCAAGGAGCGAGTTCGCAATAGAAAGGTTCGAATTGAAGGATACAGCACTCCCACGATTCCCGGCAATCCTATTCGAAATGCTGTAACCGGATATTATGAGGTAAACTATATGGGAAAGGCCACCGCAAGAGTGGGTGCGTGTGACGAGGACCGTTTTTTTAAGGTATCTTTGGCCATTAATGGGATCAGCTCGGATACCCGAACCCTGTTTTACGACAGCCCCAGTCAATACGAACGTCATTTCAACACACCACTTTCCCCCGCCCATGTTACTCGGTGGAATGAAAAGCAAGCGCGTGTAAATGCGTCCGCGCGAGTAATTGAAGCCACCGCATAAAATCATATATTATTGCATATTTATCATTAAGTCAAACACTTCATACGTGTATATTACATATATGAAGACCCATAAAACTTTGGTTTATTGACCCTACTTTTTATATGATTATTATGTAGTAGAAACATGAATACAAATCCAGGATCCGGCGTAAATCAAAATATGTTGAATTCAAATTTTGTTGGTAAATTTTTTAATTCTATCACCAAATCGATTACCGAAAGTAATCTATTAAATAATGCGCTTCATACTGGCGCTTGGAATTTACCGTATGCGGTTATGGGTATGGTCACTATAGTAGCAGGAACATTCACGTATGTTACGTATAATGACTATATTAACGATATCGGAGAAAGCATTTCCGGAACGGTGGATTCTTTGAAAGATTTTTCACCGTTCAGTGAAGACTCACCTTCTTCAAGCAATCCGAATGATTTAGGTATTTTTGAATCGAATGCAGACGTATTGGAAAATAAACCCGCTGTGTTTGGAGAAATCGGAGATCTATTTAAATCGGACGAGAACGTGAAAACGAATGTTGAACCAAATGTTGCACCGAAGGCGCCCGAACCAGTCGAACCACCTAAAAATAATGATATTGAGAATCAAGAGCCGAACCCTATGGACAAAAAGGCGGAACAATTTGGTGAAAAATATACGATCGGCGGAAACGCAGATAAGAGCCGAAGGAGTTTTAAAAAAAAGGTGCGAAAAACATTGAAAAAACAAGCAAAAATTCAATAAAATTGATATATATTTCTACACATTTGACTACGTATAATTAACAAAATACATAATCAAACACTACCGCATTCTAGAAAATGCGATTCTTCACAGACACAAGCAACGCGACGGGAATTGTTCAATTCCAGCAGCATTTAAATGCATTGTCGCGAATAGACGTCGAAGAAATATACCATTATGCGTATCTATCATTAGGTAGTAAACTGAATGAACAAACTGTTCAAAACTCGATCCGATCACATTCTAGCAACGCGCCGTATCAAATGATCCCACAATTCCTACGCATCGCACCAGAAAATCAACGAATATTGATTATCGTCGTAGACACGTTCAGTGAAGTAGAATCGAGCAACATAAATGTCGCATTTCTCGAATCGATGTCCAAAAAATATACCCACCTGGATATAATTATACTTGACTCTCCCATATCACCATCGAGTGTGCGATCATTAATCGAGCCATTTATAACCACTGTTTCTAAATTGCGAATACCTCATACAAATACCATGATTGGTAACTTCATACGATTTAAACATCCAAACATCTATGAAGACGCACTTGAATCTGAATTACCAAACGCGATTCAACGAGCATTGAATGTGAGTGAATATAGCCAATGCTTTTATCAGTGGTATGGATATGCATACCATACATATGATCATATGTTTTGTTACAAGACATATTATCACGGTTACCTTGCATATATGAACACCATACAAACATTACTGCGCGATACACTTGGGAATACAAAATTAGACGAGTGCACTCAATACAATGTGCAGTCTTATGTAGATCGGCGCGACAAGCGAATTCAATCAATATGGGATCAATTTATAAAAAGTTCGGTGAATATAGTGGACAATCTAACTCCTTCAATGATGTGGACGAAAACGTAGGTGATGCGAAGCGAGTCGTAGTTTGTATGAAAACTTATGCGGAAGGCGCCTTTAGATAATCAATGCATCTTTCAAAAAATGCATTCGTCTCCTTTTCATCGGAACCTACAGTCACATCATCTGGTATATAATTCTCGTTTCCTTTATAATAACACAAAAGCGTCGGCACTCCACGAACAACGCGCTTTGTTTTCAAAAATCCGTATAATTCAAAGCACGAATCTACATCAACTAACGAGCAATATACATTATTGGGCATTCTACTATACCATCTATTCACAAGAGGTTCAATTCGTTTGCAAGGTGCGCACCATTCTGCCCCAAGCTTTATAATAATTAATCCCGGATTTACCTTTAAAAAATCGCGCAAAGCTTGTGCATTTTTTATGTCTGTTATAATCGGTGGCTTCTCCGTCATTCCTTATTGTATGTTCATATTCTATTTTTATACGTTTTCATACAAAATTGAATTATCACGATCAATTACGATTTGGGTATACAATCGTAATTGACTATTTGAATAAGTAATTATTATTATGCACAATATTCGCCCTATAATTTTCATGTATTGGTTAGTATTCGCTAGTTTTGGTCTATTGATTATACGCGCGATTTTTGAAATTTCAAAAGACATTGGTCTTGAGAAAGACGTTGGTGAAGAAATGCAAACCGAATCCTCGGCGGAAGTTAGCGACCTAAACGCGGATATTAACGGAAATGTTCCGGGCGGCATGCGCCGCATAATCGACGGAGTTTGTAGTTTCAATGAGATGTTTCAAAACTTCACTGCACTCCTACCAAGTTTCCCTAAAATGAATATAGATCGTTTTGGTTCCGAAGACATTGGTCGAAGGACGACGACTTATTTACGTGCGAAAAAGGACTTGTAAATACACGACAATATACCAACTACCTTCTTTGGGAATTTGTCGGTCTGTATTAATTGTATACTCATATCTATAATACTATAGACGCATGTTAACAACTCCACGTCCGCCTTGTTCATTTTTATTAGCCCGTCTTTCATTGCTACATCAAACACAAATTTCAACATATCACCACAAATCTTTTCGTTAAACTCAATACGTAATCCGCGAAGTTTTGAATACAAATTGGTCAATAAAATCATAATTTGAGGAACGTCCTTCGCGTCAATCTTATCGTCTTGGACAATCAGTTTCAGCGATTTTTCGACATCATCAAAATATTTACTGTCTGCTACCAACAAGTTAAATATGTGTTTTATTTCAGGAGTAAGTTGAATGGAATATTTATCTAAACCTTCGGTTTTCGTCAATACATTTTGTAAAATAGAAGTCAATGTCTTAACGTCAATACTTTCTACTATAGTCGCAGGAGTGATATGTTCAGGGTCACTCAATAATGCAGTTACATTTGTAACAACGCTTTCAATTACACTTGGTATAACGCTCTCATCCAAAGACAACTGTGTATACACCGACGATTCCTTCAGTGCCTCGACCACGGTTTCGCTTACCAATCTCTCTGCGCTATCAACCAACATTTCGCTAAGAGACCCTTCTAAAGAAAGTAGATTTGATGTTGCCTCACCATCTAATGATAACAATGTATTTGTTTCAGATACAACCTTTTCGGTCATTTCTATTAAAGTATCACTAATTTCTTTAGTAACTACACTGGCCGATTTATCTTTCGCAACAACTTTCATTGGCTCAGACGGTATATATTCGTCGTGTTCACTCATATTTATAGTATAAGCGAAGATAAAAACACCAACAAAAATACGTCTGTTATTAGACGTATTTTTGTTTTGAGTTTTATATTTTAATGAATTTTTATGGATTTTGAAACTTGTTTGTATTTTTTATGGTTTTAGATTTTTATAGTTTTTATGTTTTATAGTTTTTAGATTTTTATAGTGAAACTCCCTCGCCCATTAATTCACCCTCTTCGCTTTCACGCATAACGGTGTTACGTAAACGATCCATCTGGTTATTCTCGATCAGATGTCTCCATTTCATCAATTGATCGCTCAATGATGCATTGCATGTGATTGCGTGATTATAGTAATCAAATGTGACCTGAGCATTGTGTTGCAAGATTTGAACAGTGTGAGATAGTTGTGCATTTGCGGAACGCAGAGTCGACAATTCATTCTCGAGCGCGGTTGCGTAATCCGAAGTCACAAAAGAGAAGTCTGGTGTAGGAACGAAATCGTTTTCCTCTTCGGTGAGGACAGCAGCATCGCTTTCGCATTCCACCGCCTCTTCGTAGTCTTCGCAGTCGAAACTCGCTTGGCCATCGTCGCATGATTTCAATCCGAAGTGTTCGAATTGATTCGCATCATCTACGGTTTCGTCGGCGACGGCGGACGCGTCTTCGACGGGTGCATCGCGTTCAGTTGATTGCAATGCACGGCGATTTTCAAGTAACACCCAGAATACGTGTGGAATTCTGCCGTAATACAAGCGGGATGTTTTTGCGTTTTGGATTTCATCGACCATATTTCGAGCTGCGTCGGTCGTGTATAATTCGTCGAAATACACATATACCTTGTTGTGTTTCGACGGGGGCTGGGGGACAAGAATCGCGCGGTTTACGCGACCGATCTTCATCCGGTGGAAGGTCTTTTTTATCATAGATTCCGAAATGTTTGCGTAAACACTGGGAATGTAAAGGGAGAAAGCGGACATGATTAGTTGATTGTTTTAGTGATTATTTCAAATTGATGTTGCTAATTCTTATCGAAAAAGGACTATCAATTTTATGCGATCAAATTATCGTCTGATTTAATTCGCTTCGTCTTGGCCAAAACCTCCATTTTACGAGTTTTGCTATCAAATAGACTCATCGCATTATATACGTGAGTTAGCAAATAATGACCTGACTCTTGTTTACGTTGTTTATACTTATCTAATACATCTTCATATTCCTCTTCATCTTCATATTCCTCCTCGTTTGGCGCTTGACCCACCTCTAGTTCTAGTTTTTTAGTAAATTCCGTTTGAAGTGGAACAAATGCCTTATTTATAGCATGACCTATGCTCGCACCTGCTTTTTCAAATCCATCCACATATTTAATAAATTCGGCCTCCCCATATAATTGCCGATTTTCATCCTTCTTTTTCTCTTTTACGTATAAAATCCCGTTCTTAACATCCGTCGTTTGTATGAAATTCATATATTGCGGATTCTCCTCCAAACATTTGAAAAATAATTCATATACATTTGTAGCGAGGCACATCTGATTGTTTGCGATAAATCTATGATTTTCTATGAAAAAATTGGTACATCGTTTTACATATCGATCCGTAAAGTCGTGTATCGATTCCGCATTTTTACAAGTATTCGTTAAATAAAAATTCAACGACTGTTTCTCAATATTTATATTATTTGTAGTATGACCAACCTTCGGAATAATATCTATCATTTTATTCATTAATTCGTTTCGGTCTGTCTCGTTACGTATTCTCTCCTCCTCATATTTTTCAATCATCATCGTAAACATCGATTTCATCTCGCGATTCTCATTCACTAATTGTTCGATTAATTGGTCCTTCTCGTCATAATACGAAGTATCGGGGTTTGTATTACATTTTTTCTTGTGATACCACAAACTATTGCGAGCATTGTATGATTTACCACAATCACACACGAAACATAGTTCGGCGTTTTTCGGCGCTTTTTTTGTTCTATTTAGTCTATTCGTGTGTTTGAGTGTAGTCAAATGTCTATTAAAATCGCACATTTTACTGCACGTAAAGCTGCACATTTCACATTTGTATGACTCGGCGTTTTTCGGCGTTTTTTTCATTCTAAATGTTCTATATTCTTAGAACAAAAAAACGCCGGTCGGGGCCGAATTAGGTATTTTCGTCGAAAACGTTATGCAGTCATTTGATTTTTACGATTATTAAATGGCCTCATTTTGGTGCGATGTCCAAAACCGCGAAAATCGTGTTTTAAAGATTTCCTCGTATATTCTATTTTGGAACTTTTTAAAAGTTCCAAAATTAAAAAGTACCAACTATTTCTATCTAACCTTTTATTTTATAATGTGGGAAAGTTCCCATGTAATTATATTATTTCTGAGAGAATTTAGAACTTATCATCAAATGTAAATACGCCTTCATCCACAGTTTTATTCGCAAGTGCATATTCTGAATTGGTTCTCTCGAAAAAGTTGACCTTTGATTCTACACTAATTAATTCCATAAAATCAAACGGGTTGAGAGAATTGAATATTTTTTCATAACCCAATTGTAAACATAAGCGATCAGCAACGAATTCAATATATTGCGTCATTAGGTTCGCATTCATACCGATCATTCTACACGGAATCGCTTCAGTAATAAACTCCTTTTCAATATCGACGGCCTCTTTAATAATTTCGTAAATTCGCTTCTTCGGTAACCTAGTTTGAAGTTTCTTATACAGTAATATTGCGAATTCGGTATGTAACGCTTCATCACGACTGATCAATTCGTTTGAAAACGTCAATCCGGGCATCAATCCGCGCTTCTTTATCCAATAAATAGATGCGAACGATGACGAGAAGAAAATGCCTTCAATCGCGGCAAATGCGACCAATCGCGCAGCAAACGGTGAAGTATTATCACCAATCCATTTTTTCGCCCAGTCCGCTTTTTTCATGATGCATGGAAAATTCGATGTAGCGTGGAATAGCCGATCCTTTTCCTGCTTATCTTGAATATACGTGTCTATTAACAGGCTATACATTTCGGAATGAATGTTTTCCATCGCAATCTGAAACCCATAAAAACTCCTCGCCTCGGCAATTTGAACATCACCCATGAACCGCAGCGCCAAATTTTCCAATACAATTCCGTCGGATGCTGCGAAAAAAGCCAATACCATTGATATAAAATGTCGTTCGTCCGTGCTTAAGTTTGCCCAATCTCCCAAGTCTCTCGATAGGTCGACCTCTTCTGCACGCCAAAAACATTCGACCTGTTTCTTATATAGTTCCCATACGTCAGGATACTTGAGTGGGAACATAACAAATCGATCGTCTTTTGGCTCGAGAATCGGTTCTGGTGTGTTTACAGACATCATTATCTAAATATATATATAGTATACTTCTACATATATTTATGTTGTTTGTGATGAAAAAAAACTAGGTATATCTTAGTAAATAAAAATAGAATATGTCCGATATTTTACGCAACCGTGTAGTAATATGTATATTACTTGTAATTATTTTATGGATTTTGATCGGGCGTTCACATTTAATTTACAATATAGACGGAATGACCGATCAAAGAACAAATGATGGTTTGAATTTCCGCGCATTTGTAATTAACATGGATAAAGATACCGTGAGGTATGAGAAACTAATGAAGTATTATCAACATTCGGATTTATCGAATATGCCTTTGACACGATATCCGGCAGTTGTTGGTAAGAACGAGGTTCCGGAGAAATGGTTAACAAACGACGCTTTAACCGAAATGCAACATATTATAAAATACGGCTTTCGAACACATCATCATCAGCTTACCTATGGTGGGATAGGATGTTTTTTGAGTCACTACAATTTAGCAAAACAATTGCTTTCCGATAATTCGGTCGATATGTATTTAATATTGGAAGATGATACCGCCTTACCTAGAAATCTGTATGCGTATATCCAAGAATACATGAAAGATGTTCCTGACGATTGGGATTGCGTATTATTTTACACGATTCGAGCAGTTGGTCATAGCGAGAATGATAATATAAATAAAATCAAATCATTTTGGGGGATGAACGGCTATTTCATAAATAGAAAAGGGGCACAGAAATTTGTAGACGAGGTCGACACGAACAGAATTGATGGCCAGGTCGACTCTTATATTTCCCGAATGATACAACAAGACAAATTGAATGTGTATGCGACAAAGAAACATTTAGTTACGAGCAATTCAAGTGATACTAATATTCAGGCGATTTTAAAACCGCTCGCTGGTGTAAACCCGTTCAATTATAGGGGCTATATTATCTAACTCCATACGTGTATACCAACAAAAAAAAATAATTGTTGAATATATCTTATATTTAGGGTATATTCAACCATGCAAATGAATTTTATAAAGCCCGCGAATTCGACCCCTTTAACAAAATTGCCCCCCGATTTTAATTGGAAAACATATATTGAATTAAACGACGATGTTCGGTCGATATATCCATCCGAAGAGGCCGCAACACAACATTATTTATATGAAGGACATAAGCAACAGCGACGGTATGCACTTCAATATGTTCCAACGGATTTCAATTGGATGATATATCTCGCACTAAACCAAGATGTATATCGTGTGTCTAAAACGAAAATATCTGCGATTTTACATTATGAATTTCATGGGCATAATGAAAGTAGATTATATTCGTCAAAACATGCGGATTTCCCTTCTGATTTTGATTGGGTCGTCTATCGCGCATTACATCCAACATTGCATTCTTCTATTCAGACTGAATTGGATGCGATTGTGCATTATATAACCACCGGAAAGAAACAACAATTGCAATATCAGTATACATACAAGCACATTCCTCCAGACTTTGATTGGAAAATATATTGTGAATTGAATTCAGATGTAAAGGCAGCATGTCTTACGGAATTTCAAGCAAAAATGCATTATGATACGGATGGTTATGTTCAGAATCGTCGCTATTCAATACAATTTGATTCTATCCCGTGTGATTTTGATTGGAAAATATACATCGAATTAAACGATTCGATACCGGATAACTATAAATCCACAGAATTGATCTCTAAATTGCATTATGAATTATATGGTAAAGAACAAAATTTGCCGTATAGAGCAGTATTTGAATTTGTTCCCGCTGATTTTAATTGGAAGGAGTATGTGCGATTAAATCCGGATATATCGGACATATGCACTTCTGAAATTCGAGCAAAACAACATTATGATAAATATGGAGTATATCAATCAAGAAAATATATTCAAGTTTTAACCGATAATGCTGCGAATATACCGCCGATGAACGAGTATGATAAATTCCCATATTTATTTCATAAATATCTGTTGGGAATTTCCTCGCCGAGCACTAAGATGAAATATGTGGAACTTGGTAATGCGTCTGTTAAATTACAGATTCCCCACCTAATGGTAGCTCACTTGCATTGTTATAATATAGACAAATTCCAACAATATTATTCGAATTATATGAATGTGATACTATCACACTGTTCGATAGCCGTAGTCACATTTTGTGTGGGAAATGAACAAAAATTACCGGTATACGACAATTTGGCTTTTATTCGCACATCAAACGTTGGTATGGATATTGGCGGAAAGTTCGTATGCATGAATTATTTAAAAAAATATAACGTTGATTATAAACATATACTATTTTTGCACTCAAAACAGGATGACGCTATGAGGAAGTCGTATTGGGAGCCATTATTATTGAATATGGCTCAGATTATGCGTTATATACAAAACGACGAGCATATAGGCATATTTGTTCCGCCGTTAATATTTATGGGCGATTATGCGAATATTATTTACAGGGATCATTTTATCGATCCGAATAATGTTACGTGTAAATGGAATATGGGAAACGCTTTTTATATGAACGATCTAGATGGGTATTGTGGATTTCAACCAAAGAATTTTCTGTTCCCCGAGGGGAATTGTTTTATATCAAATAAGGCGATTGCTGATATGTTATACGGCGACGCGTCAAAATATAATTTACTCAATACAAATGTGTCGTTCGATGCGGTTTGGGTAAAATCGTTTTATGGCGGGAGAATGTTAAAGGAGGTTGGGCAAAATATTCGCGAAATTTTCCGCTTCTTTCGATCGCACCGTTCGCGTGAACGAATATATCCGAATAACCTCGCATGGGGTGCTGGGCACAGGGGTCATGCAGACAATATGTATGAGCATAGTTACGAGAGAATTGTATTTAAAGTTGTTCAAAAATTAGGGTATACAGTAAAGATAATGCCGTGGTTAAAAACATCAGATTATCTGGCGACGTTAGAACGATTTAACCAAATTGTGAATCAAATGATAACTCCTTCGGTTAGCGCAGACGGAGTTCACTCCGAACACTTCGCTTAGCGCCTTTGAACTTCACTTACGTTTTCGTTTATTATCACGATCTGAGTCGCTACTATCATGCTCCGAGTCACTACTATCACGATCCGAGTCACTACTATCATGATCCGAATCACTACTATCACGATCCGAATCACTACTATCACGATCCGAGTCACTACTATGTGATCTTCTACGATGTGATCTGCAGATTGTATGCTCGATTACATTTTCATATTTCGCATTTTCAGACATTTTTTTTTGTTTTATTTTTGTATCGTCCGTGATATAATCAATTTGAATTAGTTTTTTGGTTCCAGGCTCAATATCGCCTTCCGTGTATTGATTACACAAATTTGTATCGATTATTATATTGTGTAACAGTTTGTCGTCCTGTCCAACAATAAGTTTGATTATATGTGTTATATCTTTCATATGATTAAATCCGGATACGATAGCGCGTGTTATCCGTAAGCCGTTCGGCTCATTAATTCGAATATATCCAGACGATTCTAAATATTGCGGCTTTTTAATTTTATAATTGCGTATTTCCTTCATATATACAAGAGTATCGTGAACGCATATATTTTTGTTTACGTGGATGTGAGTCATATACATTATACCACCTTTTTTTTTGTAAATGTATTATCTCATATTTTGGACGAACTAGCTTCTCGCTTCGTTTCACCTGCGTTTTCGTGCATTTCGCCTACAGTTTCGTTAAAATGGGTTTTTGATGAAAACATATGCGAAGTGAAGATTAATATTTTAGGAGACCTATAACGGTCTCCTAAAATAATTCATGGGTATAACATTAGGAAAATAGTATTTTTTTCATTTATTGTATACAGATTTTGCTCTAAAAAATTGGGGTTGAAATCTTAAGGCGCTAGTCGAATGAGTGTTTCCCGAGTGAACTCCGGAGACATGCGAAGCATTGTCGAAGGAGTTGAGTTAGAAGACATTCAATTTAAATTAAGCGCCGCCGAATTGACCAACTGTATAATTAATATGCGCTTTATAAGTCATAACTGCGATAGCACTGCTGTTAGCAACTGTTTGAGCGGCATTGGGTGTGATGGTAAACATAACCCGCAATACATCACCCGATTGCGTCGGAAATTCGATATCCGCACTATCTGTATTTCCATTAAGTATTGCGGCTTGAACTGAATTGGTGCCGACTACACTAGACGTAGTTGCCGGGATTGTCCATATAATAGTTTTTGCTACGGAGGAGATAGTGAATGTAATGGTGAATGTAGTTGCGACGTTTTTAACATAAGGAGGAGTAAGATCAACAGATGTGACGAATAAGGATGTGATTGCCCCGGTCGATGTATCAATTTTCATTGTGCATAATGAACCGGTCCCGTAGCCAACCTGACTAGCGACCACGCCGGTGAAAGTTCCTGCAACGTTTGTGTTAATTTCGAACGAAGTGCTGGGGCCAGTTGTTCCAATGCCGGTAAACCCTGAAATTAATCCAGAACCAGCATTCAACTGGTTGAGCATGTTATCACTTGCATCCCAAAGAGTAGATCCGGAAGGGACGGTTATTCGCAGAGAAGTTTTGCCGTTGGGGTCGGTAATAGAAAGCTCTTCGCCGGCAGTAAAGCCTGCGGTGGTAATCAAATTAACAGTAATTGATTCTAAAGTGTCGGCTGCTGAGAACACGACCTTTGCTTCGGCAACTCCGGTAACACCTTTAATTACAGCTGCACTATACACAGAGGCTGTGCTATGAACACCCGATGTATAAGCGGCGTTATATTTAAGAGCAAACCGTTCAGGAACTCGACGTATCATAGCATTACCATATTGTTTTGATGCATCAGTCGACACGCTGTTTTGAACCGCGATATTCATGGCGGCGAAGGCATTGGAAATAGAGGTGTTAATCTTAGTTCCATTAGAAAATAGATCAAACAGTTCGTGGCTACCAAACACTGCCGCGGCTAGTTCTTTTTCAACCGTCAACATAGGGGCGGTGTGGTCATCACCCACATTGGTGATAGCATTCTCGGTTACTGTCTTCGCGACAGCGGTCCAATTTGCGGACCCTTCTAATCCAGTATTATACAGCGGAGTGTCACCGGTTCCTGAACCGGGTGATGTTCGGAATAAGAATCCCGCTTGGGCATCAGCCAGAGGGATTGTTCCGGAGACGTCCTCGTTCACACTTTGTTGAACTTCAATCGAACCGGTATAATTACCTGAGGTATCCAGGGCGGTAGTCTGGTTAAGAGCGCTAACGTAAAATGTTGTAGACATTTATACTGTTAATTGATAATAAAAAATATACAAATATTTTATCTTAACTTTTATAATATATTTTATTAAAGCGTACATTACGCGTAAAACCCGAATATTCAATGTAGAATGCTGCGAACTCCTTCGTTTATCGCCAACGTTTCGCCCAAACACACCCCCTAAACTCTCACCATCAAACATACAATATTTGAAGGTGAACATTTCTGTAAACTTCTATCGCAATCATATTCCAGTTGCTCGCCGACGCTAACGCTCCGGTTTGATTCAAACTCTTTCGATAATCGCCTAAACTTAGACCCGTCGCACGTCACCGTCGGTTTATCAAGATTTACATTCAATCTAATTATTTTATTTAGAGGGAGACGTAGTTGTTAGCCAAAGTTTTTAAATGTTTCTCTAATAGAATTCACTATTATTCACGTCCATATTCAACTATGCTTCATCAACGGTTTCGTCCAATAATCGATTACATGCAATTTCATTTCGAATTTGTGCGATTACGTCCATATTAAGTGGAATAATAGACCCCCTCTCGTCAACCAATTTATATCCACGTTTAAGGT
>Ga0209353_10001523_pt1 | contig 13079 bp, 10 predicted proteins | sample LauGreSpBDMM15SD_2_FD_187561 | JGI IMG/M metagenome (GOLD analysis project Ga0209353, IMG submission 187561) | Freshwater lake microbial communities from Lake Michigan, USA - Sp13.BD.MM15.SD (SPAdes) (version 2) | ecosystem: Environmental > Aquatic > Freshwater > Lake | place: Lake Michigan...
AGCATTCAACTCACACCAAAAACTCCCAATAATTACCGGGATGAATTACTGTAAAATCACTGTCGGGGTAAGCTTCGGCAAACACTTTAGGCATTTTAACTTTTCTTTTTGGATTCCATTTAAACTCGATAGCATGTAATTTACCATCATAATCTTCAATCAAATCGATTTCATTTTGTTCGTAGGTTCTCCAAAAGTACATACTCAACTTCCTGCCTTTAGCGGCATGCATTTTCATCCTTTCAAGGATACAAAAATTCTCCCAAAGTGCCCCTTGATCAGTCCGCAAAGCAATAGGATTAAAATTATTTATCAAGCTGTTTCGAATCCCCAGGTCATAAAAATAATACTTTTGAGTTTTATTCAATTCAGAACGAATATTCCTACTGAATGGGCCCAATTTAAAAATCACAAAAGACTGTTCCAATAAATTCAAATAGCGTTGAATCGTTTCAATAGCTACTCCTAACAATCCGGACATTTCTCTTAAAGAAACTTCATTGCCTAATTGTAAAGCCAAAGCTTTTAACAAATTCATCAATACCGTAGGATTTTTAACCGATTGCAATTCAAGCACATCCCTATACAAATAATCAGTTGCCAATTCTTCCAGCAAGGCTCTTTTTTCTGTTTCTGGCCTTAAATAGATATCAGGATAAAGCCCAAACCTCAAAATACTTTCTAGTTTTTCGTGGCTTACCAACCTATTTTCAAGTGATGCCAATTCTCCTATCCAAAGCGGAAACATCAAAAACTTTACATTTCTACCCGTAAGCGGCTCATTCACTTGATTAGCCAAATCAAAACTACTTGACCCGGTTGCTACCCACTGAATTTCTGGATAAGTATCAACCAAAAGCTTCAACAATGCCCCGATATTTTGTACTTTTTGTGCTTCATCAAAAACTACCAAAAGAGCATTCCCTACGAAACTTTTAATTTTTTCGGGATTTAGGCCCGCTAAAAGTTCTTGAATAACAAGTCTTTCACAGTTTACATACAAGCCATTCTCCACTGAATTTATCAGTGTTTTAGAAACCGTAGTTTTACCCACTTGCCTTGCGCCCAATACAATTATTACCTTACCTTTAAATAACCAAGGTGTAATTTGACTGATTAAATACCTGTTGAAACTTTCCATAAAACTTGTTAATCCAACAAATTTAACCAAATTCGTCGAACCAACCAAACAAATTTAACCTAATTCGTCGAGTCTACCTGACAAATTATACCTAATTTGTCGAGTCTACCTGACAAATTACACCTAATTTGTCAGGTAGAAATTTATTCATTTCAATAAGAGAGATTTTAAATTCATTTATAGCTAAAAAAATTGCATTAAAATTAAAACAACTACTTCTCTGCTTTATAAATCAAAGTCGAACAATTGGTTTCTACCAATATTTCTCTGGCTATACGGTTTACCTGGTCAACAGTAACCGCTTGTATTTTTTCCAATTCCTGATTGGCCAAATCAACATTCCCCAAATTCGCAGCAAAAGCCAACTGCATCGCACGGTTTAACAATTCAACTTCTGAAAACACCAAAGTGGATTCCGCCTGATTTTTAACTTTATTCAATTCATCTTCGGATATTCCATTTTTCAACAAATCGTTAATCACCTCATTGATGGCATGCTCAGCCATTTCAAAAGTAATCCCTTCATTTAATTTTCCTTCCACAATAAATAATCCGGGATCATTACTTCCTGAAATATGAGCCCCAAGACAGCTAAACAAAGCGTTGTCTTTCACTAGTTGCGTATACAATCTTGAAGATTTTCCATGACCTAATAAATCACTCAACAAATCAGAAGCGACGTGATCAGGATGTAATTTTGAATTGCTGTGCCATGTTTTGTAAATGGCATTGCTAGGTACTTTTGAAGTAATAGCTAACCTTCTCGGTTCAGTTTGTGTGGGCTCTTCTGGCAAATTTCTTAGGTAAGGAACGCCAGCAGGGATAGGCTCAAACCATTTTTCTGAAAGAGATTTCACCTGTTCCATAGTAACATTTCCGGCAACCACCATCACCGCATTGTTGGGGATATAAAATTTGGCAAAAAAAGCTTTTACATCTTCCATCGTTGCTTCTTCGATATGTTGTACTTCTTTACCTATCGTTGCCCAAGAATATGGATGCACTTGATATGCCAAAGGACGTAACTTCAACCACACATCACCATAAGGCTGGTTCAAGTAGCGCTGGTTAAACTCCTCTATAACTACCTTACGTTGAATCTCTAATGACTTCGTATCAAAAGCTAAACTTAACATTCGATCAGATTCTAACCAAAAAGCTGTTTCCAGGTTATTTGCAGGAAGAGTTAAATAATAATTGGTCATGTCAGGTGAAGTAAATGCATTGTTTTCACCACCAACTTTTTGTAATGCTTCGTCATACGAAGGAATATTGACAGATCCACCAAACATTAAATGTTCAAACAAATGCGCAAATCCAGTTTTGTCTGGTGTTTCATCTCTTGAACCCACATTGTACAAAATATTGAGTACCGCCATTGGTGTGCTATGGTCTTCATGTACAAATACTTGTAGTCCGTTTTTTAAAGTAAATTTTTGGTAAGATATCATTGATAATAATGTTGAATGTTAAGTTTTGAATGTTGAATAATAAATGCTGTTTTAATAAATATTTAGCTTAAAACTAAATCGTCAACATTTATCCCGAGTTATTTGGGACTAAAAACCCTTACAAAAATATGGTTTAATTTTATTAAAATCCTTACTTTGTGAAGAATAAACGAGCCGATTGTAAGGTTAAATTTTTATACCAATAAATCATACCCTATAATTCGCCTGCTAAAGACATGATTGCGTGTTTTTTGTTGCTTAAAAAATCACTAAATTGACTTGAATAAATTTTGAATTGCTTAATAAATTAGTCCATGATAAATTACGATAAAGGCCAACTTTCAATTGAAACATTGCTTCATCTATACAAATCCTTGTTAAAACCAAGGTTAATAGAAGAAAAAATGCTGGTACTTTTGAGACAAAACAAAGTATCCAAATGGTTTTCAGGAATTGGACAAGAAGCAATCGCCGTTGGTGTTGCCGAAGCCTTGTATTCGGAAGAATATATCTTGCCAATGCACAGAAATTTGGGTGTTTTCACCTCCCGTAACATTCCATTGCACAGGTTATTTTCACAGTTTCAGGGTAAATTGTCAGGCTTTACCAAAGGTCGTGACCGCTCATTTCATTTCGCCAGCAAAGAGCACCATATTTTTGGAATGATCTCCCATTTAGGCCCACAGTTAACAGTGGCCAATGGCATCGCCATGGCCGATAAAATTGCAGGGAACAAAAAAGTAACACTCGCTTTCAGTGGTGACGGAGGAGCAAGTGAAGGCGATTTTCACGAAGCATTAAACGTAGCAGCAGTATGGTCTTTGCCGGTGATTTTTTTGGTAGAAAACAATGGTTATGGCCTATCAACCCCTAACAATGAGCAGTTTAAATGCAAATCGTTTGTTGACAAAGGGCCAGGATACGGAATTGAAGCGATACAAATTGATGGTAATAATATTTTAGAAGTTTATGCAACCATTAAATCCTTAGCCGAAAGTATCCGACAAAATCCACGTCCGGTATTGATTGAAGCCATGACCTTCAGAATGCGAGGACATGAAGAAGCTTCAGGAACCAAATATGTACCGCAAGGAATGTTTGACACCTGGTCAAAACTTGATCCGGTAGAAAATTTCGAAGCTTATTTGTTGAATGAAAATATATTAGACGATAAAATCATCGCCGATTACCAAAGAGAGATCAAAAAAGAAATTGACTTCGCCCTTGAAATGGCTGATGCAGAAAGTTTTCCAATTGCTGATGCTGCACTTGAACTCAATGACATGTATGCTACTTTTAATCAAATAGTTAAAGAGCCTAGTTTAAGTGAAGTACATGAAAAAAGGTACATTGGAGCTATCACCGATGCACTCATGCAAAGCATGGAAAAGTATCCTGAATTGGTGTTAATGGGTCAGGACATTGCGGAATATGGAGGTGTATTTAAAGTCACAGAAGGTTTTGTAGAAAAATTTGGCAAAGACAGGGTAAGAAATACACCTTTATGTGAATCAGCCATAGTTGGTGCTGGATTAGGCTTATCCATCAAAGGAGGAAAATCAGTCATTGAAATGCAGTTTGCAGATTTTGTAACCATGGCTTTCAATCAAATTATCAATAATTTAGCAAAAGTCCATTACCGTACAGGTTTAAATGCTGATGTAGTCATCAGAATGCCTACGGGAGCAGGATCAGCTGCAGGGCCATTTCATTCCCAATCAAATGAAGCATGGTTTTTTCATACTCCAGGCTTAAAAGTGGTATATCCAAGTAATCCTCATGACGCCAAAGGATTGTTAAATGCTGCCATCGAAGACCCAAATCCGGTAATGTATTTCGAACACAAATATTTATACCGAAGCATTGCTACCAATATTCCAACCGCCTACTACACTACCCCCATTGGAAAAGCAGCGGTAGTAAATGAAGGAACAGATTTAACTGTAATTACGTATGGTTTATGTGTGCTTTGGGTACAAGAAATCATCGCTCAATTCCCCTCTTTTAGCATTGAATTGATTGATTTAAGAACATTATTGCCATGGGACAAGGAAACGGTTTTCAATTCAGTGAAGAAAACAGGGAAAGCATTGGTGGCAAATGAAGATACACTTACGGGAAGTATTAGCGCAGAAATTGCTGCAAGTATCAGTGAAAACTGCTTCAACTACCTCGACGCTCCAGTCATGAGAGAAGGCGCTTTAGACACTGCTGTCCCCTTTTCTCCAGGTTTAGAGGCGGAGTTTTTACCCAAATCAAGAATTAAAGCAAAAATAATTGCACTTTTAGAATTTTAATTGTAATGATTTACTTATACTTTTACCGTATTATCGACCAACATTTCAAAATTCAATAAAGATTGTAAATCAATCTTTTAAACAAATTTGAAAACACAAAACATTAAAAATTATGAGCAAGCACATCAACGTTTTAACACTCGCCATCATCATTTTACCCCTCACTTTATTTTCTTGTAAAAAAGAACATGCCATTGCCTGCCCCTCTTATTGGAATGGTGAAGGTGGTGACACCAGAGGAACACCTTTAGAAAAAGGCGCTGATGGAAAAGTGGCTCCCGAAGGAGCAAGCGTAAGAAAAAGCGACAATGGTATTGTGCAGAAAAAACGTGACAAACACATGAATGCCAATTACTACAGGGGAAAAAAGAAAACGAAATAATTTAATAAGATAAATCAACTAAGGTTTTGAAATTCATACCAACCATTTTATTGATAGCGCTGGGATTAACTTCTATTCAGGTCTCATTTGCCCAAAACAACAACGCTAGTGAACAGGAAAACTACACTAAAAAAGTAAAGAAAAAACCTGAACAAACAAATAACCAAGCCAATTATACTGGCAATAAAATCAACACCGTTGAAGACAGAAACAAACAACGCCAGCAAAAAGGACGCGAACTAAGCAACTACCAAGGCAACAGAGACCTCGATGCTCAAAACAACAATAGAAACGAAAAAAGTAAAACCAGTGCCAATGCTGAAGGAAGTATCAAAAGTGGTACCTTAGAAAGCAGGAACGAAAATCGAAAAGAGAAAGCAGAAGCAACATCCAATCATGAAGGTTCCGTAGGTGGCAATTACCTTGCAAGAAGAGACAAAATGCGCAAAGACAAGCAGGAAGAAACCGCTAAAAACGAAGGCACGGTAGGTGGAAATTACCTGGAAAACAGGGATAAAATGAGGGAAGAAAAATCAAAAGAAACCTCTACTTACGAAGGAAGTGTAAGCGGAAATTACCTAGGTAAAAGAGCTAATTTTAGAGAAAATCAAAACAAAAAAGTAGCCAATTACAAAGGAGATATATTGGTTAAAACGGTACTTAACAGAAACAAACGCATGAGAGATAAATCTCATGAAGCCGCTACTTACGAAGGGGATATCATTGTTACAGGCAGAAGAAAAGGACAACATCCGAGTGCAGTTTACAGAGGTGGTAAAATCAAAAACTCTTATACCGCAAAAGAAAAATACCGCAAACGTATGTTGAAGAAATACAAACGTAAAGGGGATGCAGAAAGACCTGATGCGGACAAAAAAGAAGATGCCAGACCTAAATACGATAAAAAAGAAGCTGATATCTGGAACAAATAATTTTTCATTGTAGTTAAGTCAACATATTATAAACCCATAAAACGCTGTGACCATTAATATTCACAGCGTTTTTTAATACACACCCTATGAATTGGAATATAGTAACCAACAGCCAAGAAATTGATCACATCATAAGTTTATCAAATGAACAACCCATTTTACTTTTCAAACACAGTACACGTTGTTCCATAAGTGCTACCGCATTACAACGGTTAGAACGCAACTGGAATGAGGCATTAAGTGGGAATCTTAAACCATTTTATATAGATTTAATTGAACATAGGGAACTTTCAAATGCTATTGCCAAGGCATTTAATATTGAACATCAATCTCCTCAAGTATTAATTATAAAAAATGGAACATGTATATATAATGCATCACATTTGGGCATTTCATTTGCCAATATGGTAGAGAATTTACATTAATTCTTAAAAATAAAATACTTAATATTTGAATAATTAATTATTTATCGGAATTATAGCAGGGCATAATTTGCTAAGTTTGAAAAAAATATTAAATTTGCATTCGGTTAAGTAGATGTTAGACTTCGTGTGGGGCAAATTAGCCCCTCTTTTTTTGAAAAAAAATCAGTAAGTGGATATCAAACAAGAAGTAGAAAAGTTATTACAGGAGATTATCACACAGCCAGAGCTGTTTGTGGTAGATATTACTTTTGGAACTTACAACAAGTCCACGAAGATATCAATTACCCTGGATGGCGATGAGGGAGTAATGATTGACCAATGTGTGAGCGTAAGTCGAAAACTGGGAAATAAAATGGAAGAACTGGAATTGATGGCTGACCCCTATATTTTAGAAGTATCTTCTCCAGGCCTAGACAAACCTTTGATGTTGCATCGTCAATATCCTAGAAATATTGGACGCAAAATAAAAGTAGTTACCAAAGACGCCAACACCTATTCTGGTGAATTGACTGAAGTGGAGCCTACGTTTATCAAAGTATTAGACGAGAAGAAAATAAAATCAAAGGTTTTGACCAATTTGGTAGCAATACCATTTGATACCATAAAATCTACAACTGTTATTATATCATTTAATTAAAAATGGATAACTTAAATTTAGTTGAGTCGTTTGCAGAGTTTGCAAAACAAAAAAGTATAGACCGCCCTACCATGATGAAAATCATGGAGGATGTTTTTAGAACGATGATTCGTAAAAAATTCGGTAATGATGAAAACTTTGACATCATTATCAATACGGACAAAGGTGACCTTGAAATTTGGAGGTTCCGTGAAATCGTATCTTTAGATTTTGCTGAAGATAGCTTTGACTACGATGAAAACAAACACATTGCATTACCTGAAGCCCGCAAAATTGAACCTGACTTTGAAGAAGGAGAAGAACTTTCCGAAGAAGTTAAATTAGAAGATTTTGGTAGAAGAATGGTAATGACTGCTCGTCAAACTTTGATTCAAAAAGTTAAAGACCTTGAAAAAGACCAACTTTTCCATAAATACAAAGACCTGGTAGGAGAAATCATTTCTGGGGAAATTTATCAAATATTGTCTAAAGAAGTCCTTTTAACTGATGGAGAAGGCAATGAACTTGTACTTCCCAAAAGTGAGCAAATTTCTAAAGACAGGTACAAAAAAGGAGAAACTGTTCGCGCAGTAATCCACAGGGTAGATTTAAACAATGGTGCTCCACGCATTGTATTGTCTAGAACTTCTCCTGTATTCTTAGAACGCTTATTTGAACAAGAAGTCCCTGAAGTTTTTGATGGTTTAATTGCCATTAAAAAAGTAGTTAGAGAACCAGGAGAAAGAGCAAAAGTTGCTGTAGAATCTTTCGATGACAGAATTGATCCTGTTGGTGCTTGTGTGGGTATGAAGGGTGCAAGAATTCATACCATTGTTAGGGAATTGATGAATGAAAACATTGATGTAATCAACTATACAGACAATATTGACCTTTACATTCAACGTGCTTTAAGTCCTGCTAAAATTGTAAGTAGCAAAATTGATTCGGCTAAAAGTAGGGCTTCAGTATACCTCAAACCTGACCAGGTTTCTTTGGCTATCGGTAAAGGCGGACAAAACATCAAATTAGCAAGCAAATTGGTTGGCTTAGAAATCGATGTATTCAGAGAATTAGAAAACGCTGAAGACGAAGATGTAAGCTTAGATGAATTTGAAGATGAAATTGAAGGTTGGGTAATGGACGAATTCAGAAAAATCGGATTAGATACAGCAAAAAGTGTACTTGCTGTAGGAAAAGAAGATTTACTTCGTCGTACTGAACTTGAAGTAGAAACCATAGATTATATTTTTGATATTCTTAAACAAGAATTCGAATCTTAGTAGAAACAGTATAAAATACCCTTTATGTCTTGGAGGGTATTTTACATTTTGATACGTCTGTTCAATGACTATCGCCATTACCAAAGACATTAAAATTTTAAGACGAGAATGTCAGAAGAAAAAATGATGCGTTTAAGCCAAGTGGCAAGGAAACTCAACGTAGGAATCTCTACCGTTGCAGATTATCTTGCTACCAAAGGCCACAAGATAGAGGTAAACCCTAACACAAAAATCACCATGGATCAAATGAACGTGGTGGAAAAAGAGTTTGCGTCTTCTGAGCAAGAAAAAAAGGAAGCGTCCGAACTCAAAATCGGGAAAAAACACCACGATATCCCACCAGTAATTACTGAGGCGACATCTAAACCTGCTGGAGTTCCAAAAAATCCTCAAATTGAAGATTCAGTAAAGGAGATACCACAAGAAGTTAAAGAAGTTGAAAAGGAAGAATATACGACCAAAGTTCAACTTCAGGGAATCAAGGTTTTAGGTAAAATTGACCTCAATCCAAAGAAAGGTGCTCCAGTTGGTAAAGTTGAAGCAAAAGCTGTAGTAGCGGAGACTCCCAAAGAAACAGTAAAAGAAACACCAGCGGTGCTTGCTGAAGAGAAAAAAGTTGTAGAAACTAAAACAATTGTTTCAGAAACACCTTCAACTCCTGAAGCCAAAACACAGGTTACAGAACAAAAAGAGGTTGTTGCTACGCCTGAAGTGGCCAAACCAAAAACTGTTGAACCAAAAGCTGTAGCAGAGAGTCCCAAAGCTCCTGAAAAAGTGGTTTCAGAAACTCCTGCGGAGATTATTGTTCCTGTTAAAGAAACTCCTCAACCTCCAGTAACGGTTGAACCTGAAAAGGCTGATGCTGGTGATGTAATTGAAGCAAAAGCAGATCAATTAAAAGGACTTACTGTTCTAGGTAAAATAGAACTTCCAACAGAGAAGTCTAAAAAACCAAATGGTCCTTTGGTTGCCAATGCCATTGATAAAAACAAAAAGAAACGCAAAAGATTGAAGGTTAATGTCCCTAACCCTTCATTAAACACCAACAATCCTATCGTTGCTAACGGTCCAAAATTAGTAGCGAACATCAAAACTCCACTTGTAGCCAACAAAAAAGCAGGCGAAAAAGGAGCTAAAATGGAAGCTAGACAAGAAGTTAGCTCTAAAGAAATACAAGAAAAACTAAAATCTACTTTAGCAAAATTAGGTGGTGGTGGCAACAAAGCCGCTTTCAGTAATAGAGCTAAATATAAAAGAGACAAACGTTCTGCATTTTCTGATGCTAGAGATGAACGTGCATTGCAAGATATTGAAGATGCCAAAACTTTAAAAGTATCGGAATTCGTTTCTGCAAGTGACCTTGCTTCTATGATGGAAGTGTCGGTAAATGAAGTTATTTCAACTTGTATGGGTCTTGGTATGTTTGTGTCAATCAACCAAAGATTAGATGCTGAAGCCATCACTATCATTGCAGATGAATTTAATTACCTGGTAGAATTTGTTTCAGCAGAAGCAGAAAGTGAAGAAGAAGAAGAAGTTGATGCTCCAGAATCATTGACCGAACGTGCTCCTATTGTAACCATCATGGGTCACGTAGATCATGGTAAAACCTCTTTATTGGATTATATCCGTCGTGCCAATGTTACGGCTTCTGAAGCAGGTGGTATCACCCAACATATTGGTGCTTACGATGTAAAAACAGCCAACGGAAAAAGAATTACCTTCTTAGATACTCCTGGTCACGAAGCCTTTACGGCCATGCGTGCTCGTGGTGCTAAGTTAACAGATATTGTTATTATTGTGGTGGCTGCGGATGATGGAGTGATGCCTCAAACACGTGAAGCCATTAACCACGCTTTAAACGCGGGTGTACCTATTATCATTGCCATCAACAAAATTGACAAGCCTGGTGCCAATCCAGATAAAATCAGAGAAGCACTTTCTGTTGAAAACATTTTGGTAGAACAATGGGGTGGTAAATACCAATCAGAAGAAATCTCTGCTAAATCGGGAATTGGTATTCCTGAGTTACTTGAGAAAATTCTTTTGGAAGCGGAAATTCTTGAATTAAAAGCGAACGCTAATAAACCAGCAATAGGTACCGTAATTGAAGCTACCCTTGATAAAGGTAGAGGTCACGTAACCACGATTATGGTTCAATCAGGTACTCTTCGTATTGGAGATGTATTGTTGGCAGGCCATCACTTTGGTAAAGTGAAAGCCATGTTGGATTATAAAGGTAAAAAATTAAAAGAGGCGGGTCCATCTACTCCGGTACTTGTACTTGGTTTAAGTGGTGCTCCTCAAGCGGGTGACAGAACCCGTATAATGGAAACTGACCGTGCAGCGCGTGAAATTGCTACCAAACGTGAGCAAATTTTACGTGAACAAAACATCAGGACCAAGAAACACATTACCCTGGATGAAATTGGCCGTCGTTTGGCAATTGGTAACTTCAAACAATTGAACTTGATTGTGAAAGGTGACGTGGATGGTTCTGTAGAAGCATTGACAGATTCATTACTGAAATTATCTACGCAAGAAATTGCGATTGCCATCATCCACAAAGGGGTGGGTCAAATCTCTGAATCTGATGTATTGTTGGCTTCGGCTTCTGATGCCATCATCATTGGTTTCCAAGTGCGTCCTTCTCCAAATGCTAGAAAAATTGCTGAAAACGAACAAATTGAAATCAGACATTACTCTATCATTTACGATGCTATTGACGAAGTAAAAGATGCCATGGAAGGTATGCTTGAACCTAAAGTAGAAGAAGTAATTATTGGTACGATTGAAGTACGTGATGTATTCAAAATCACGAAAGTGGGTACCGTAGCGGGTTGTTATGTGACTTCTGGACATGTTAGACGTAAAGACCAAGTGAGGTTAGTACGTGATGGTATTGTAGTACATACTGGTAACATCGACGCCTTAAAACGTTTCAAAGAAGATGTAAGCGAAGTGAAAAACAACTACGAATGTGGTTTGAGCTTCAAAAACTTCCATGATATCCAAGAAGGAGATACCATTGAGGCATTCGAACAAAAAGAAACCAAGCGTAAGCTTTAATCTTATCATTGACCTTAAAATCCCTATTCGATGTACTTCGGATAGGGATTTTTTTTGTTTAAAAACTGGTGTTGACCATACATATTCCGTTACAAACCATTTTTATGATCACTCTTCAGGGATAAAGGTTCCCCTATTTTGTATGCGCTTTGTTGAACATAAAACATTGCAAAATTTATTTGGGTGTTTGCCCTGATACTTTATCGGATATAAATTATTTTAACACTTTTAATTCACTACATTTGAAAAATTAACCTTAAAAAAAACACCACCATGAAAAAAATAGCCTTTGTTTTTGCAGCCTTTATTTCTGTTTTTGTATACCATATTGGTCACGCGCGTATCCTCACCGTTTCAAATACCCCCGGCCAAGCAGCCATGTATACCGTAGTACAAACCGCTATTGATAACGCAGAAGTGGGTGATACCGTTTTTGTACATGCCAGTGCTACTGCGTATGCTGATGTAACCATAAAAAAAAGAATTGTATTGTTGGGTGAGGGTGGTAAGCCTGATTGGAGTGGTTTGAAATCATATTTTGGTACTATTACCATTGATTCAATCGTTCAGGTGCCTGGTGCAAACAACATCCCTGTTTCAGGAACAGTGATTAATGGCATTCTTTGTGAAGGCTATTTTTACATCAATAGTAATATTCATGGCATCCTTGTTAAAAACTGTTATGTCGCCTATGGAGTTAATTTTACAGGTTGGGGACATATTGTTTACAACAATTATTTCAACTATTATATTCAAGGAGGTACTAATATTATTTTTATAGGAAATTATGTCGGCAAGAGTTCTTATTCTATAAATAATGCCATCAACTGGACCATCTCTAACAATATTTTTGCAGGTCCAATAAGTGCAACGAGCTCGACCATTACCAACAATATTTTTTTAGGGGCCAATGCCATATATTCAACCAATATTAGCAATTCGTTTAGCAAAAACTTACAAGTGGGTACTGATTTACCAATCGGCAATTATGTAGGCCAATCTTTATTCGGCACCTTTTCAGAAACCGTGTCTGCATCGATGTCAGCGGTAGACGTTGTCACTAAAAAATTCACATTCAAAGCGGGTTCTCCAGCCATCGCTGGCGGTACTGATGGCAAAGATGTAGGTGTACATGGTGGTTTGTACCCATGGCCAGCAGGCACATTCTTAAATGGCGACCCTGGCTTACCCAAAGTACAAAGTATAGAAGTTCAAAATGCCGTATTGGCACCAGGTGCTATTTTAAAAGTGAATTTAAAAGCAAAATCTGCGAGTACAAAACAATAATCTTGACCAGGATTAGGGGGATTAGGTTGATTAAACAGGATTATTAATAAACAGGATTAGTTGTACTGACTAAGACTGGGGAATCTCCGAATCCATAATTAAGGGGATTAGGTAGATTAAACAGTATTATTAATAAACAGGATTAGATGTAATGACTAAGACTGGGGAATCTCCGAATCCATAATTAAGGGGATTAGGT
>Ga0209353_10001535_pt1 | contig 13044 bp, 9 predicted proteins | sample LauGreSpBDMM15SD_2_FD_187561 | JGI IMG/M metagenome (GOLD analysis project Ga0209353, IMG submission 187561) | Freshwater lake microbial communities from Lake Michigan, USA - Sp13.BD.MM15.SD (SPAdes) (version 2) | ecosystem: Environmental > Aquatic > Freshwater > Lake | place: Lake Michigan, USA...
GGGTCGTTTTGGTGGCGGCGGGATAGGATGGGCTCAAGTTGTGGGGTCGGCAGGGCAAGGAGGGTCCGAAAGAAGGGCTGGTTGTGCCAATACTTGTAGAAAGTCGGTAGCCCTCCAGTCCGGAGATATTTCGCCACGGCAGCATCCGCATAGGTCCGTTCCGTCCGTTCGGCTTCCGTGGCCAGACCCGGGCTAGCACCGACGAGGATGAGCTGTCGGAACTTGCCAGGATTGGCCAAGGCCCAGTGCAGGGCAAGCCGTCCGCCCAGCGAGTAGCCGAGGAGTGTCACGGGCTCCGTTACAGCCCGGATCGACTCATCCAATGTGGCCAGGTGCGCGGCTAAGGAATAGTCGGCAGGCGCGCGCAGTCCGCGGCGCGAACCATGGCCCGGGAAATCGGGTGCCACCAGTACGTGGCCGGTGGGCAGGACGGCCCGCAGGGGCTCGAAGTCGGCCCCCTCACCGGTGAAGCCGTGGCAAGCGAGGATCGTTGCCATGGACGCGCCTAGCGTTTCACGCCGAGGGCACGGTCGGTCCAGACGAGGGCCCGTTCGACCGTCTCTTTGTTCACGGAATTATGTCCCGTATTGGGGAGGGCCAGGAGTTCGACCGTCGCCCCCGCCTTCTTCATCGCAGTGAAAAGGTTCGTGCCTTGCACGGGTGTGACGAGGGTGTCTTTGGCGCCGAAGACTAAAAGTGACGGGGCAGATTTAGCGGTCACGTGGGTGACTGGGCTGGCCTCGAGTCCGAGCGGTAGCTTATTTTTAACGGGTCCACCAAGGAGCATGGCGACCAAACTAATCGATGTATCGAGGCGCTCGTCGTACCCACCAGCGATGGCGTCCTTGATGATTAAGCCGAAGTCGGTGGGACCGCTGAAGTTCACGACCGCCTGGACTTCGGTGCCTTGATCCTGACGCGCGCCGATGAGCGAAACCATCGTGCCGCCCGCCGAGTGCCCCCAAGCTGCGATGCGCTTGCCGTCGTAGCCGTAGTCGGCCTGGTGCGTACGCAGCCACTTGACGGCGGCGCGGGCGTCTTCGAGCTGGGCCGGGAAGGGAGCTTGGGTCGAGAAGCGGTAATTCATCGACGCGACGACATACCCTCGGGCGGTCAAGGCCGCGATGGGTGGGTTTTCCTTACCGCCCGCGACCCAGCCGCCGCCATGAATCCAGAGGACCACGGGCGCACCCTTGGGGTCAGCCGGGAGTCGCAGGTCGAGTTTCTGCCGGGCATGGCCGTTTTCGACGTAGGGCACATCCTTCTTGAGGGTGGGGGGACTCTCGGCGCCGGGCGACCCGATCGGTGTCATCAGGGCGGCGAGGGCGGACAAAATTAAGCGGAAAGGCATGCCTAGGTCTATTTCAGGGGGCAGCGGTTGGACAGAAAAAAAGGGGGGAACCGAAACACCGCTCGGCTGACTAAAAGAAACCCCCACCCTATGCCTGGCATTCGCGTTAAACCATGGAACCGTGTCGACGGCCCTATCTACAGTCTGGCAACGACTGCGAAGGGTAAGGGTAACCTTAATATTTGCAGTTATGTGACGCCGATCTCGATGAAGCCGAAGCGCTTTATCGTCGGCGTGTACAAGGACACTAAGACGCTGGAGAACCTCGAGGCTAACCCGATCGGTCTGCTCAACTATCTCGCGCAAGACCAGGCCAACCACATCAAGCTTCTCGGCAAGAAGTCCGGACATAACGTCGATAAGGTCGCCCAGCTCGGGGGCGAGGTCGAATATGTCGCCGATGGCCTCTACCGTTTGAAGGGCGCCATCGCCACGCTCCGTCTCCGTTTCATGGAGCGGCTCGATTGCGGTGATCACTGGGCCTGGCTCGCGAATGTCGATTCGTACGAGAATCTACGCGAAGCCCCTGCGTTGACGCTGGAAGAGCTAAAGCGTCTGAAGCTGATTCTGGCCTAAGGCTTACTTGCCCTTCGGACGAACCTTCTTGAGCTTCACCGGCTTCTCCTCGCGCTCCGGGATCAGGTAGGTCCGGCCACGGATCAAGCGCTCGTAGAGGTCAACCATCGCCACGCCTTCGCGCGGACGGACAGAGTCAGCCTTGGTGGCCTTATCCACTTGGCGCTTGAGCATACGGCAGAGGTCTTCCGCGTTGTACTGAATCATCCCGAGGATGCGTTCGACCGAGTAGCCCGGGATGCTTTCTTCGATGTAGAAGCCGTCGGCCTCGTCGTCTTCGAGGAAGACGTGGGCTTCGTTCACGCGCCCGAAAAGGTTGTGCAAATCGCCCATGATGTCCTGGTAGGCACCGACCATGAAGGCCCCAATGTAGTAGGGTTTTCCAGCTTTGAATGGGTGCAGGGCGAGCGTCTTGCGGACGTCCTCCAAGTCGATGAAGTCATCGACCTTACCGTCGGAGTCGCACGTGATGTCCACGAGCGTGGCCTGGACCGTGGGGCGCTCATTAAGGCGGTGGATCGGGGCGATCGGGAAGAGCTGATCCAAGGCCCAGTGGTCGAGCAGGGATTGGAAGACCGAGAAGTTACAGACATACTGCTCGGCCAGCATGGAGTCCAGGCGGGCTAGTTCATCCGGGATGTCCGCCGTATGGGCGAGGTCGGCGCGGATCTGGCGACAGATGTCCCAGAAGAGCCGATCGGCCAGCGCGCGTTCTTCGAGCTTCAGGTTGCCGAGGCTGAAACGGGCATGGGCTTCTTCGCGCTTTTCCTTGGCGTCGTGGTAGCGTTCCAGCGGGTCAAACTTGCGCTTGTTCTTTCGGATGGCTTCGAGCTCGCTGATCAGCTGGTGCGGCTTGCCCTTGGAGAGGTCGACCTTGCCTTCGTCGCGGGTGATGCGGTCAACGGCTTCGAAGATGAGAATCGAGTGTGGGGCGACGAGGGCGCGGCCGGATTCCGAGACGATGTCCGGGAGGGCGACGTTACTTTCTTCGCAGATTTGTTTGATGTTCGCAACGACGTCGCGGGCGTAGCCTTCCATGCTGTAGTTCATGGAGGACTCATAGGCCGAACGGCTACCGTCGTAGTCGATGCCTAAGCCGCCACCGACGTCGAGCAGGCCCATGGGGAAGCCCATGCGCTTGAGTTCGCAGTAGAAGCGGGTGGCTTCGACCACAGCCTTTTTGATGGTCCCAATATTCGGCACTTGTGAGCCGATGTGGAAGTGGACGAGACGCAGGGCGTCTTTCATCTTAGCCTTGGTCAGGCGCTGGGCGACTTCGACAATCTCGGAAGCGGTGAGGCCGAATTTCGCGTTCTCCCCCGTGCTGTCCGCCCACTTGCCTTCGCCGGGGGTGGTGAGCTTGACGCGGAGGCCGATCTGCGGCTGCACGCCCATGCGGCGGGCGATGCGGATGATGGCGTCGATTTCAGAGAGCTGCTCGACGACGATGATGGTCTGCTTGCCGAGGCGGCGGCCCATGAGGGCGAGTTCGATGTACTCTTCGTCTTTATAGCCGTTGCAGATGAGGAGGGCTTTACGGTTCTCGAGCAGGGCGAGCGCGATGATGAGCTCAGGCTTGGAGCCGGCTTCGAGGCCGAAGTCATATTCTTCGCCGGCGTCGAGGATTTCTTCGACGACTTCGCGGAGTTGGTTGACCTTGATCGGAAAGACACCGCGGTAGCGGCCTTCGTAGCCTTCTTCGTCGATGGCCTTACGGAACGCTTCGTTAATCTGAATGACGCGCTGGCGCAGCATGTCCTGCACGCGGATGGTCAGCGGGGGCTTGAGGCCCGAGGCTTCGACTTCTTTGATGATGTCGGCAATGCGGATCTTCCGGTGGTCCCCCTTCGGGTGGACGCACAGGTTGCCCTGCGGATCGACGGAGAAGTTGTTACCTCCCCAGCGTTTGAAGCCGTAGTAGTCTTCGGCGTCTTTAGTGGTCCAAGGCGTTGGTTTGCTCACGTGAGTAGGCGAGGACATTTTATCCCCCTGCTGGAATCGCAAGGGGAAATCTCACCCGCCGGGCGGGTGCCTTCCGGCTCGACCCGCCGAGGGGTCGGGGTTGTGATGCTGCCATGCCCGCTTCCCGAGTCATCCCAGCGACGCTTGCGTTACGGAAGGCGCTCGCGGGCTTGGCCTTTCCGAAGCCGGCGGATTTGGTCTACCGGCCGTTGGATTACGCCTGGGAGGCCCACGAGGCTTACCTTCGGCGTTATGCGGCGGCTGGCCCCCGCCGCGTGCTTTTCTTAGGGATGAATCCTGGGCCATTTGGCATGGCGCAGACGGGCGTGCCGTTTGGCGAGGTCGCCGCCGTCCGTGACTGGCTCGGGCTGGAGATGCCGGTCGGGCGTCCCCCCGTCGAACATCCGAGTAAAAAAGTGACGGGTTTTGCGTGCCATCGCTCCGAGGTCAGCGGTCGTCGCCTCTGGGGGCTGTTTCAGGAGCGCTTTGTCACCCCAGAGCGTTTCTTTACGGATCACCTGGTGCACAACTATTGCCCGCTGCTTTTCTTGGAGAACACCAAACTGGGTCGCAACGTGGTGCCAGAGGAATTATCGGCTGAGGCGATGGCGCCCGTGAACAAAGCCTGCGATAAACTCCTGCGCACGATGGTCGAAGCCTTGGGCGTGACGACGGTCGTCGGCGTCGGCGGCTATGCCGAAGAGCGTGCCCGTGAGGCCCTCGATGGTTTGCTGGTAACCTTTGCGAAGGTGCCACACCCGAGCCCAGCTAATCCTGTCGCTAATCGCGGTTGGTCCGCCGCCGCCACTAAAGCTTTGGTGGAGCAAGGGGTATGGCTTTAATCGAGGAAATTCTCGGTCGGCCCGCGATGCGCCAAGCGTTATGGCGTTGGTGGTATCCGTACTTCACCCGACGGGTCCGTACCCAAGGTATCGACTTTTTGAACTACGCCTTCGAGACCGAGCAGCCGATGGGGATTCCCTTGGCGCCCGCCGATGAGCCGTTTCGTCCGAATATTCAACTCTACCATCACGTCGCGGCATTGGCTGGGCTGGCGGGGGCCCGCGTGCTCGAGGTGAGTTGTGGGCATGGCGGCGGGGCGTCCTACCTGACGCGTACCTTCGGGCCGGCGGAATATGTTGCGCTCGACCTCAACCCCGAGGGCATCCGCTACTGCCAAACGCGCCACCAGGTGGCCAACTTGCGGTTCATCCAAGGGGATGCGATGGCGCTGCCATTTCCGGATGGGTCGTTCGATGTGGTGGTGAATGTCGAGGCTTCGCATTGCTACCCAGATTTCCGAAAATTCGTCGATGAGGCCGCTCGCGTACTTAAGCCGGGCGGTCGGTTGGTCCATGCTGACCTACGCTATCCGTCACAGGTAGTCTCATGGGTCGAAGACTTGGCGCGGCATCCGTCTTTACGGCTAGAAAAGATGCGCCTTATCAATCCCGAGGTTGTCCGAGGGATGGAACTCAACACTCCCCGCTACACGGCGATGATCCGTACGTGTTTCCCGTGGTTCCTGCAACGGCTCGGGCTCGACTTCGCCGGCGTCCAGGGCTCCCGGTTACACCGCGATGCCCTGAGCGGTGAACTCAGTTACCGGAGTTTCGTCCTGCGGAAGCGACCTACTGCTTAGGCCTTATGAATCGGGGGCGGCGTGCTGCTCAGGCCGCGGTTCCGGAGGCCGTTCAGGACGATGAGGTTAATCAAGTGCATCACGCCAAGGACGATTACAACCACGCCTAGCTTCCAGCTAAGGTGCTCGGCCACGGTGAGGCCACGCTCTGGGGGCGTCCCGGTCGAAAGGAAGAGCAGCATGAAGCCGAAGTTCACTAGGTAGAAGCCGATGATCAGGAGGTTATTGACCGAGTCGGCCATGGCCGCATTGCCGTGGAAGGCGTCGACGAGAAAGGCACGGCCGCTGCGGAAGAGGGTCCGTCCGACCCAGAGGGTGATGGCGAGCGCTGCGACGAAGTAGATGCCGTATTCGATGAAGCTGAGCGGATCCGTCACTGCATGGTTAGGTTCCGCGGCGAGGGCTGCGAAGAGGGCGAGCGGGTTCATGGTTTCATCAGTATGGCGGCTGGGTGCGGGAGTCTCAATTCCCCTTTTTTCTTATAAGAGTATATGGCTAGGGCCATTACGCTGTCAGCGGGTTTGTCGTTCACCGTCGTATAGAAAGGGCAAATAGGATGCCTAGGCCTCTGTAAGACCGGCCGATACGAGCGGGCGAGAGGGATAGCTACCGCGGCCAGAGCTACTTAGGTTCGACCAGAATCAGTCGTCCGCGTGTGCTGGTGCCCGCATTGGGCGAATTACCAAGAAAAGAGAGACCGTCCGGCCAAGGGCCGTAGTTCGTTCTGGAATCGCCCGAGGGGTCGGCTAACTTGGGCCTACCCCGATGCGCTGCTTACCTTGGCTGTTCCTTTCCTGTGTTTGTCTACTTGGTGGTCCGACGCAGCCGAATATCTTGTTCATTCTCACCGATGACCAGGGCTATGGGGATGTTTCCGCCCATGGTAACCCTGTCCTCAAGACGCCTAACCTCGATCGCCTTCGCGCAGAGAGTGTGCGGTTTGTTGACTTCCAAGTCTCGCCGACTTGCGCCCCGACGCGTAGCGCGTTGCTCACGGGCCGGCATGAGTTCAAGAACGGCATCACGCACACCATCCTTGAGCGCGAACGGCTGGCCCTTGGGGCGGCCACCTTGGCCGAGCAGCTGCAGAAGGCCGGCTACCGAACCGGCATCTTTGGCAAATGGCACCTTGGCGATGAGGCCCCGTATCAGCCTAACCGGCGCGGCTTCAACGAAGTTTTTATTCATGGCGCCGGCGGTATCGGGCAGAGTTATGCGGGCAGTTGCGGCGACGTGCCGAAGAATTCCTATTACGGGCCAACGATTCTGCATAACGGTAAGTTTGTGAAGACCGCTGGCTACTGCACCGATGAGTTCTTCGCCCAAGCGACCCGGTGGATCGAAGGCGAAGCCGCCGCCAAGCGCCCTTTCCTAGCCTGGGTGGCCACTAATGCCCCGCACGGGCCTTATAACGCCAGGCCCGAGGACGCGGCCCTCTATGAAGGCAAGGGGCTCGGGAAGGACACCGAAAACTTCTTCGGTATGCTCCATAATATTGACCAAAACGTTGGCCGAATCCTGGCGAAAATCGAGGCCCTTGGCCTGGCCCAAGACACGCTGGTTGTCTTCATGAACGATAACGGAGGCACCGCGGGTACCAAGGTCTTCAACGCGGGGATGCGGGCGCAAAAGGGGACCGCGTTCATGGGCGGCATCCGGGCCATTTCTTTCTGGCGTTTACCCGGACGCTTCCAGCCGAGCGATGTCAAGGCCCTCGCCGCGCACATTGATGTCGCCCCGACCATCCTCGAGCTCACCGGGACGCCCGCGTCCGCGACCATGCAGGCGCAGATGGAGGGACGTAGCTTACTGCCGTTGCTGACGGCTAAGGTCGGCCAGCAGGTCGCTTGGCCCGACCGCACGCTCTTCACCCACGTCGGTCGCTGGAACGGGGCCGACCCGGAGGTCGGTCGTTACGCTAACACCAGCGTGCGCACGGCCCGCTGGCACCTGGTCGCCGCCGGTAACGGCCAGGCCGCGGGGAAGGGCAAGGCCAAGGCGGCCGCGAAAGGCGAGCCGGCCGTGTCAGCACCCGTCAAGCCAACGTGGCAGCTCTTTGATCTTAACGCGGACTATGGCGAGACCACCGATATCGCCGCCCAGCACCCCGAGGTCGTCGTCGAACTCGCCGCTAAGCATGATGCCTGGTGGAAAGAGGTCCGCCCGATGATGGTCAATGAAGGGGTCAAAGGACCTGCTGAAAATTCCTTCAAGGTGCTCTACCGGGAGCAGATGGGGAAGTGAGGGGCGGAGTACGGAGTACGGAGTACAGAGTACAGAGTGCAGAGTACAGAGTACAGAGTACAGGGTAGCATCGCTTCCTCGTCATCGACTATCCATCGATCTCGCCACTTAACTTCTTACGCCAATACCTTCTTCACTAATTCGCCGTGAATATCCGTTAGGCGGAAGTCGCGGCCTTGGTAGCGGTACGTAAGGCGGGTGTGTTCCACGCCCATGAGGTGCATGATTGTCGCGTTGAGGTCGTGCACGTGCACTGGGTCCTTCACGATGTTGTAGCAGAAGTCGTCGGTCTCCCCATGAACGTAGCCTTTCTTTACGCCGGCACCGGCCATGAGGACGGTGAAGCAACGAGGATGGTGATCACGGCCGTAGTTGGTCTCAGTCAGGGCGCCTTGCGAGTAGATGGTGCGCCCGAATTCGCCACCCCAGACGATGAGGGTGTCGTCCAGGAGCCCGCGCTGCTTGAGGTCGGTGAGGAGGCCCGCGGTTGCATGGTCCGTGTCGGCACACTGGCCTTTGAGGGCTTTCGGTAAGCCACCGTGGTGGTCCCAACCCATGTGGAAGAGTTGCACGAAACGGACGTCGCGCTCACAGAGGCGACGAGCGAGTAAGCAGTTCGAGGCGTAGGAACCGGGGCGCTTTACATCCGGACCATAGAGGTCGAGCACGTGTTGCGGTTCCTTGGAGAAGTCGAGAAGGTCCGGCACGCTGGTCTGCATCCGGAACGCGAGTTCGTACTGAGCGATACGGGTCTGGATTTCAGGGTCACCTAAGACGCCATGGCGCTGCTGGTTAAGTGCGGAAATTTCATCAAGCGATTCGCGGCGGATATCCCGACTCATGCCCTCCGGGTCCTTAAGGTAGAGTACACGTTCACCTTTATTCCGGAACTTCACCCCTTGGTGCTTCGAAGGCAGGAAGCCCGCGCCCCAGAGGCGGTCATACAGCGGTTGGTCGTCAGGTCGGCCGCTGCCGAACGAAGACATGACGACGTAATTCGGGAGGTTGTCATTCACGCTACCCAGACCATAGCTGGCCCAGGAGCCGATGGAAGGACGCCCGGCCAACTGGCTACCGGTCTGCATGAAGGTGATGGCCGGGTCGTGGTTGATGGCCTCGGTGAACATCGAGCGCACCATGCACCATTCGTCTGCTTTACTGGCAATGTGTGGCATGACCTCGCTGAACCACATGCCTGACTGGCCATGCTGCTTGAAGTTGAAGATGGAGGGGGCGACTGGGAAAGTCTTCTGCCCCGAGGTCATCGTGGTCAGGCGTTGGCCCTGACGGATGGACGCGGGGAGATCCTGGGCGCGGAACTTCGCCATCCCCGGCTTCGGGTCGAAGAGGTCCATCTGCGACGGTGCCCCGGACTGAAAGAGGTAGATGATCTTCTTAGCCTTCGGCTTGAAGTTCGGGAAGCCTGTGACCTCGGGTTTGCCGGCGAAGGCCGACGGGCCCAGAATCGAGCCGAGGGCAGCGAGGCCGATGCCGCCCGCAGACTGTTTCAGGAAGGTGCGGCGGGAGAGGGCCAGCCGGTCGGCAGGGTTAAGGCCGAGAAAGTCGCGGTCGTTGCAGTTCATTCGCGGGTAACGGTTTCGTCGAGGTTAAGCAGCACGTTGGTGGTGACGGTCCAAGCAGCTAGTTGAGCCGGATCAAGGTCGGTCGGCACGGCGCTTTGGCCGATGGCGAGGAGTTTTTTGGCCGCTGGTAAGTCGGCCGCATAAGCCGTGAGGCGTCGGTCAAGTCCCTTGCGCAAGACCGCGAGTTCAGCGGCCGTGCCAGGACGGCTAGTGACGCGCTGGAAGGCCCAAGCTAAGCGTTGGTCAGTGGTCCCAGGTTGGCGCAGGGCAAGCTCGGCTAACTTACGCGAGGCTTCCACGAAGGTGACTTCGTTCAGGAGCGAGAGCGCCTGCATGGGGGTGTTGCTGCGGAAGCGCTTCACGGTACAGAACTCGCGGGTAGCCGAGTCAAAGAGTAGCATCGAGGGCGGGGCCGCCGTACGTTTCCAAATAGTGTACAGCGAGCGGCGGTAGAGGCCTTCGCCGGTGTCGGCCTTGTAGTTACGCATATCACCGTAGACGCTGGTCTCGTCCCAGACAGCTTCTGGCATGTAGGGCTTCACGCTGACGCCACCGACTTTAGGCACGAGCAGGCCACTCACGGCGAGGGCTTGGTCACGGATGGTTTCGGCAGGGAGTCGGAAACGTGGGCCGCGAGAGATCCACCGGTTCTCCGGGTCCTTTTCCAGTTTCTCCGGCGTCACGACCGTGCTTTGGCGATAGGCTTGGCTCATGAGAATGAGCTTCTGCATTCGCTTCATGTCCCAGCCGTTTTCCGCAAAGTCCACGGCGAGCCAGTCCAGTAGTTCTGGGTGGCTCGGCCATTCGGCTTGCGAGCCAAAGTTCTCGGAGGTCTTCACTAAGCCGGTACCGAAGAAGTTTTCCCAGGCACGGTTGACCCAAACGCGGGCGGTCAAGGGGTGTTGGCCGTTCACCAGCCAGCGGGCGAAGCCGAGGCGATTATTAGGTTCACCAGCGGGCAGGGGCGGTAGTGCCGCAGGGAGCTTTCGTTCTACCTTCGCGCCTGGTCTATCGTATTCTCCCCGGTCGAGCACAAAGGCATCCTTGGGCTGGGCCAGTTCCTTCATCACCATGACATCAAGGATGCCAGGTAGAGTGTTCTTGGTGTTCAGCAAGCCGGCTAGTTGGGCGTCGGCGGCACGCTTCGGGTGTTCCGGGCTTTCGGTAAACGCCTTGGCGATAACTTTGCGATCTTCGGCGGTGCGCGCGGCGGGGTCTTTAAGAATCAGTGCCCGGAGTTCCGCGGCTTGCGGCGTGTCCTTCAAACTGATGAGGCTAGAGGGGAGTCCGGTTGTGCTTAGGCGGAAGCGGCCGACGTTGTGGTTGGCGAGGGTCTCACAGCGTAAGGAGATGGTCAGGGTCGCGCCTGCGGGTACCGTGGTCGGTGTGAGGATGAAGAGGCCCTTTCGCGGGACGCGATTTTCAGCGTCGTTACCGGCAATAGCCCAGCCAGCACCCGTCTTGGCGCGAGCGGGTTGAGCTTTTTTCGCGCCCTTGGCGGCCTTGGTGGCCGTGCCGCCTTCAACGAGGCTCTTGATCGGCCAGCCTTCTTGGCTGAAGTCGGCTTGCGCATCGACGAAGTCGAGTTCGACCTTCTTGCCATCGGCGAGGGTCAAAACCGCGTCGACGCCACTCAGAACGAAGTTGCCGTTCGGGGCTCGTCCGAGGCTTTGCGTGGGCAGAGAAGCGTCAGGTGTGACTTCGAGGAGTAGGCCCGTGAGTTGGCCCGTGGGAGCAGGAGCGGTGACGGTGTAGACGTCCTTGTCGGGGTTTGTGCCGCCCGCGAGCCAACTGCCGTCGGGCTGCTGCTTCAATGACGCACCGCCTTTACTGACGGCTTGCGTGCCAGTCAGCATGGCCCAGGTCGCGGTCTTACCGGTAAAACCTTGGCGCAGTTTTTGCTCCCAGGCAGTCTGCGCCGCGGGGACAACTTTGGCGGCGGACTTCACTGCTAGTTCGGCGGCAACGATGGCCTTTTCGACTTCGGCGAGGCGGGCCTTCGCTTCAGGCGTGGCGAAGGAGTAGGTCGGGGAGGTGTTCCCGCCCTTACGGGTCGAGGCAGCCCCACCGAATTCGCCAAGCACACCCGATTCTTCGTTGGAATTAAAATATGCAAAGAATTGGTAGAACTCTTTCTGGGAAATTGGATCGTACTTATGGTCGTGGCAACGGCAGCAGTTCATCGTCAGTGCCATCCAGGTCGAGCCAGTCGTCTCGACGCGGTCGATGACGGTCTCGACCGCCCATTCGGCGACGATCCGACCTCCCTCGCCGTTCAGGCGATGGTTGCGGTTGAAGCCTGTGGCAATGATCTGGTCTTCAGTGGCGTTGGGGAGAAGGTCGCCCGCGAGCTGTTCGACGGTGAAGGCATTAAAAGGTTTATTCGTATTGTAGGCGCGGATGACCCAATCGCGCCAAGGCCACATCGTGCGGGTCGTGTCACTCTGGAAACCATTGCTGTCCGCGTAGCGGGCGAAGTCGAGCCACTGGGCCGCCATACGTTCGCCGTAATGCGGAGAGGCTAAGAGGCGGTCTACAGCCTTGGACCATGCGTCGGGGGAAGGGTCGGCAAGGAAGGCGGTGAGGTCTGCCTCGGTGGGCGGTAGGCCGGTCAGGTCGAGCGCAGCGCGACGGAGTAGGGTCGGGCGGCTGGCTTCCGGGGTGCCACTGAAGCCTTTGGCGGTGCGAACTTGGGCGACGAAACCATCGATGGCGTTACCGCCCGTAGGAATGGTTGGGACCGCTGGTTTCTTGGGCGTCTGGAAAGCCCAGTGGCCTTGGTAGACGGCGCCTTCTTTAATCCAACGAGCCACCAAATCGATTTGGTCTTTAGAGAGGACTTTATGGAACTCTGCGGGCGGCATGTGGTCGTCCGCATCCGTCGTCAGTAGGCGCTTCATTACCGCACTACGTTCGGGGTGGCCAGGAACGATGGCGGGGTCGCCGGACTTCCCGCCACGGCGAGCAGCCTCGAGGGAATCTAAGCGTAGCTTACCCTTGGTCTTCGCTTCGTCGGGCCCGTGACAAGCGAAGCAGGTGTCCGAGAAGATGGGCCGAATGTCGCGGTTGAACTCAACACGCTCCTCGGCGAGCAACGTCGAGGCAGCGGCCAGTAAGACTAAAATCGACGAACGCCGGACTTGCATGGCTTACTTAGCTTCGGCCAAGGACTTGATGGAGAGGTCACGGAAACCCACGGCATCGCCGTGGCCAGCGAAGCCGAAGAAGCCGTTCTTACGATCTTTGCCCGGGTGGGCGCTCTTCGCCATGACCGTGGCCATGTCGACTTTGCTGAGGTCAGCGTCGAGAATCACGAAGCCGTTGAGTTCGACCTTGATGGTCGAGCCCTTGACGGTGACCTCCTGGAAGTTCCATTCGCCGATGGGGCGCTGGTAGCCACGCTGGGCGGCGACCATGCCATAGGCCGAGCCGTGGACCTGCCGTGGGTCAAGCTTGCCCTTCACCTTGTCGTAATTGTCGTCGAGGATTTGGAGTTCGCACATGCCGACGTAGGCGGTGTTGCCGGTGCCAGGGAAGCGGAGGCAGAGGCCGTTATTGCCGCCAGCCGGGACCTTGAATTCGAAGCGCGCAACGAAGTCAGTCAGGTCATCCTTGTGGTAGAGGTTGCCGCCCTTGTTGGGCTTGCAGAAGATGGCGCCGTCCACGACTTCATACTGGTCGGTCGC
>Ga0209353_10001537_pt1 | contig 13030 bp, 25 predicted proteins | sample LauGreSpBDMM15SD_2_FD_187561 | JGI IMG/M metagenome (GOLD analysis project Ga0209353, IMG submission 187561) | Freshwater lake microbial communities from Lake Michigan, USA - Sp13.BD.MM15.SD (SPAdes) (version 2) | ecosystem: Environmental > Aquatic > Freshwater > Lake | place: Lake Michigan...
GGATGGAACGTAGCTACGAAGTAGCTCATTCTCTCGTAAAAGATTTACTTTCTCTCCAGCCAGACGCATGGTTTCAATATTGCTTTCAATTACTTTACGACAAAATTTGACGATGAAATCATCTTTATAATTGTCTTTAGCTTGGCATTCGCCAAGTACTAGCTTCAGAAGCCCTATGGCTAGTTCACTCTTTGCCTTAACAGCAAAGAGGATATCCGCTTTCAATCGGTCTATTAACATCTTGCTACCTTTCCGTCGTGAATGGATTGTAACTCGGCCTGATAGGCTGGAGGTCCAGCTTTTGGATCATTTCCACTTGTTTTTCATTCAGTAGCTGTCATTCAAATTCCTCGGTATTTGGAGGCTCAGTCTCGTAAGATATTATGCAATTTGGACAGGTGACTGTGTCTGGATAGGATATGAAATCAATACCTTCACCTTCAGCAAGGTTTTCATATATCTCTTCACGTTCTTCGTCTGTTAATTCCATTGTTATAGCAGACTCAAAATGATTTCTGCCACATTCATCGCAAGTCCACTCATATGCTAATCGCATTTCTACTTTCATTTTGACGCCTTATTTAGTAAGTCTACTATGTGAACTTAGTTGTTTTGGATTCCCACCAGAAGTGAACCATCGTGTTAGTCCCATCAAAGATCACTGGGCAATAATCTGGCTTGAACGATGATTCGCTCGAACATGCTAAGCAAACGAAGAGTAAGTCCTCTGGCTGAAATCCGTAGTTAATGAGTTGTGCGCGGACACGGGTAAAGTTTCCACCAGTCAGGCACCCTGAATCCAGCACAATCAATTTGTCGTAGGGATCGAGCTTGTCCGGATGTATGACAACTTCGAACTCGTTTTTGTATGGGATGTTGATAGGTTCGATTGGCATCGGTTCGCCATATCGTGACAAACGGTGAGCGAGTATTTGAGCGAACAGTCCGCTGTACTCATAACTAAGTTGCAGAATGGCGATTTGTGGGTCGTTAAGCCAATTAGACTTGCGGATGGAGTCAGCCACGTTGTCGATCAGTTTCAATTCCCAACTCTGTCGGATCAATAGTGAATTCATTTTGATGCCTTATTTAGTAAGTCTAACACTTCAAAAACCGACTTCTGTCCTATTGCCTTCTCAATCAAGCCATATAGTGCATCATCTAGATCAGTAGCTTTGCTACTATCATACAGGCGTGATTCAATCACATCAATAGCCTTAGTGCGTTTCGCAATTTCTTTAGGCGATCTAGCCTTTTGGTCGCACTTATGTACAACCCCGTTATCGAATAGGCGAAATCCCCACTTAGTCTCTTCCCACCTAAGATTTTTTTTGTTACAGTATCTACAAGTAGGCACGGACTCGCTGTGTGACTCTAACTCGTCATAATCTGGAGGAATATCCCAATTCATGGTGCGACTCTTCCATTTTTTATAAATGCTGCATATGTGATAGGCCATCCAGCTTTTAAAGCTTCTTCACAGGTTTGAGCAGCCATATCTATTTCCCATAATGGATAAGATACGAATGTTGCACTAGTATCATGCACTCGAAGTGATAGAAACGACATTAAAGATCTAGGATTACATGTAACCCAACACCCTGAATAAATTCCTACTGGAAGACAATCACGAGCAAGTCCGGGATCTATATTGAGGGCGAGATTATCTACATAGCTCGCATATGCAACCTTATACGAGTTTGTCAAGTTTGAACATAGCGTATCATACACGCTATCACTTTCGCATCGCGTAAATTTTGGCCGTCCTGCTTTCCAGTTATCGACCTTCATCATAGGACGTTCGCGATCCGGCAAATAAAACACAGGATCTAATGTTTTATAACGCCCGCTTTCTTCATTGTACGAAAAACCAATCCTATGACGGTGCCACTCTCTCCAGACAAAAATCGGAGCATGGACAAAGAATGTGATTCCAGAATGTTCAAATGGCGTTCCGTGTCTATGTTTAATAAGATAATTGATTACTCCACTTACATCATTTGGATTTTCAGTAGCTCTCTTGAGACCATCTTCCGAGGAAGTAGATACCCAAGCAGCAGCGGCGATCATTTCATCGCCGCCCATTGACTGAATTACATTTACATCGATTACTGACTTAAATTTCATAATTATTTCCTAGTTGCTTTAGCCACTTATTTTCAACTCCATCACTAAATTAGCTTCTATACGCTCCACATAAATATGCTTAGCATATCCATCCAACTCAGCCGGAGCTACGTTATACGTTGCCTCATCTGAATTCCACCAGAATAAAATTGGTCTATAGTTATATCCAGTAGTCATAAAATAGCTGGGCGTCTCACTACACCCATCATCAGACAGCATGATATAGAACTGCCCGTAAGGCAATCCATGCAAGTCTACTGGACGGAGCGGATATTTTGTCTTTTGCTTATTATGCTTAATTTTGATTTTGATCATTATAGCTCTTTAATACAAATCTCGTTCATTTTTGAACGTCTAAAATTGTAAACCCTAGCGAAGCTAGCAGATTCTCTGCTTCAATACTACTCATATTCTCATTAGTTGTGGTAACGCAGGACTCCATACATTCTTGAAATCCGGGGATGTTTTTAGCTAAATCGCAGCAATCATCTACATACCCTGCTTCATCCCAGAATGTCTTTTTTACTATGTAAAAACTGTCGATGTTCCCGTCTACGGGAAAAGCGTAGTGATCACTACCAATCTTACTTCTACTTGTTAAGACCTTTGTTATATCTGCCGGTCTATAGCTAGGTCCTTTTACCCACTTACCATCATCACGACGATGACCATCAATAAATTTTGATAGATTTGAATAGTCTACTTCTTCTACTACAGACTCTAAATCCGCACCAAAAATCAGGGCAACACCAGTGACACCAACCCATAAAAGGTCGGCTGCGCCGTCTAATGCCTCTATGGGATCAGCAGGTCTGACCACCTTATAAACGAATTCTTCGCTATTTAACTGGTTGCTCGCAACCAGTACCTCAATTCCTAATCCCTTCTCAATTAGCTCAAAAGCCTCTTCAAGAATCAGTTTAGCTCTCAGTAGCCTTTCAGCTTCCGAAGGGATGCAGAGCGTGTCTGGTACGTTCTGACCAGCTTGTTTCATAAAGGAAACTACGTTGTTAATATGCGATTGCATCTTCATTCTCCTAAGCGTATTTCACTCTGAATATTCAAAATCAATACCATCTATCTCTAGAAGATATGCTAATTCACGAGCAGCAGTTTCTTTGTTCATACAAGAATTGAATAGAAGGGCGGCTGCTATACGTTGTACTCTAGCCATCCTTTCTTCAATATATCCTTCGTTAATATGTTCATTAATAAGATCTTCAAGATCAGTAGATCTATCAACCTGATCCTGATGTCTCGTCCATGTCTTGTATGTTACATTCATTTTCTGCCCCTTACTTCTATGATATGTGATGCAGTAGCGTACAACCCTCCGGGATGCTTAGTACTCGTTGAGAGTACTCCGAATATGTGGCCTTGGTGAACTAATGCCCCTCCAGACATTCCTGACTCAATATGACCACTACATAGTAGAAGCTGGTCTCCGTTAGTCCCACTATATTTTGAGTACGAAGTGATACTCATTACTCGCTTTGTATACTCTGGTGTATATCCGTAGGATAGACACTCAGTGCCTTCAGAAAGTTTCGCATCACTTGCAATAGGTATAGGTCTAACTACTGCATAATCACGCTTTTTAATCGCAAGTATTGCGATATCCTTATCGATATCCTCCTTGAGGATCTCTGCATTCTCTACCAAACCACCGTCTTCAGAGAACAATTCAACCACAAGCTTACGCTTGTCTTTGGGTAAATCGGCAAAACCGTGAGCACATGTGACAACTAAATACTGCGACTCAGTCGAGTCGCAGATGGTGCCGGAAAATAGTCGAGTGCTTTTACTTACTGTATTTTGGATGCGGACGTGGGGGCGAAAATCATCTCCTTCTGCTGGCTGTATAGCCATCATCAGAAGGATAGTGATATAGATTATTTTCATAGTTAACTTCCTCAATATGTTTTGTAAACAGCGTATCCAGCTTGAACCATTTGATCATTCACTGATGTAGGATTGTCATCAATAAAAATTTCGGCTAAATACCGACCATATTTTTCTCGACCGTCTTTGTATGTTCTCAGCATGATCTGCTGACCGATTATAAGCGTTTTTTTCAAAAATACAAGACTGCTTTGGCCTAATTCCTTAGAATTTCCCCGGATCTCTGGAGAATTAATTCTAGCCAACCTAACAGACATTATCTGAGATATGTGAAATCCTAGATCTACTGAGACGGTGATTGTATCGCCATCATAAATTGATATGACAGTTGCTTTATAATCGTGCATTATATATTACCGAAAAAAAGGCTTGTCGGAGATTTTACCTCGGACAAGCCAGATTTTCAGAAATTTTATTGAGATATCTACGAAATTCCCAATATAGTCAGACTGTAAGGAACACCAGTAGGACCAGTATTGAATAAAGTTAGATTCTTTTTAGTAGAAGTTACTCTATCTCCTTTTCCGAAAGGATTGTTATATTGATAACTGGAGTATGGTTTAATCAACATATATCCAGATCCTCCGTTAAAGATATCAGTCATCGCACCCGTACCCGTAGCCCGGATCTGGAGATCGTATCCAGAAACAGTGGCGTTATTGGTAAAGCAAATATTTTTAATACCAGTCATCGATATAGTTTTAGAGGTGTTGAATGTTGTATAGGTAAGTGCTGTTAAGTCTAACATCACACTTCCACTAGATGGTAACATCCCAGTTTGTTTGACAGCAGAATTGATTTGGAAATCACCACTCCCAAAAGTATATGCACAATTAGATAGTGCAGAATCATTATCAGAACGAATCGAATATGATTCAGATTCTGTAAAATTGAATGCACTTTTGACTAAAGCACTAGCTGCTACTGTTATTGCCATTTATTGCTCCGATTTTTTCTTAATCATCCAGTCAATAATTTTCTGACCAGAACCATATTGTTGTAAGTATTTTTCTGTAGAATCACGATCAGTAAGTCTTAATGCACAGTCAATAAGTTTTTTTAATTTCCTAGCTTCTTTTCGAGAAGAAGGAGTGGTCTCAATAGATTGAAAAATATTATGATCTTTACAGTATTCTCTGTACCAATCCATAATAATCTCTATTTTAATACGTACACATTATTATGTAGATCATCATGTATAGCTAACAATTCATCATATGAGTATATAGTTTCATCAATATCAATATTATGTTCTTCTTTAATATGTTCTACAAGCATTTTCTTATCAGGATTGAGTGAGCCGTTCAAACTCCAACGAAGTTTTGATCTTCGCTCATACTTGCTCTGGGGAGCAAGAGTGACCTTTAGTGCTGCTTCAATGTCTGACAATGAAAGACCACCGATCCATACTTTGATGGGCTTAGCGGTCATATTTGAGCGTCTAACAAGCCAAAATGTAGGATATCTATCTACAGCGGCAAAATTACCCCTAGCCTTATTCCATTCTGGATTCTTATCCATATCAACTAAAGTAGTAGGCCCATATTTAGCCTCTATCGTTTTACGATTTTGACCCTTCTTCCAGTTTTGGCAGGGACCACACCATTCGGCTGTAAACATAACTACATACTCGTCAGGCCTATCAGCCCGACAAGAAGGGGGCAGATCTGGTTGCACCAGAGAGAAGGTTGGCTCTTGGGCTAGCTCGAATTTCCACTCATCGGCTGAAGCCGACGAGCATGTCGCAAGTAATAAGTAAAAAATCCATTTCATTTGGTGTCTTCCTTTTTACCGCATTTGCACCAACGAACTTTCATGCCACAATCTTTACATGTTCCATTTTCGCCTTTTGGACAATTGCATGGTTCTGTAGTAGTATAATGTGAATTACACTCATCACAAATCATAGTCATGTAGGCCTCGCATTAAGACAGAAGACAAGGTCATCAGCTAGCATCTTGCTGCCTTGCAAAATACCAAACCCAAAATCCCCCCAACCTTTCCACGAATTACGAATTCTAACAGCCACTGTATTATCTAGCCACACGGGATCACAATTTGTGATCTCATGAGACCACCAGTTATATCCTCCAGCACCCGGATATCTTCTAAGAAGCATTGAAATCATTTCATCGACGTTTCGTGGGCGACACTCCATCCATTCATCTACGCGATAATCCAGAGCTAACTCTTTATTTTCAGAAGTAGCATACCTTTTATCTATAGCATTATCTGGCCATTTTGCAGATGGGACTAACCCATTTTTACTAATAAATTGAAGTCCTTCAAGGCCCCATCCTCCACTATTTCGATACTGCTTAATCTGAGCACCAGCACTAGCAGGAGATAAACTTACGGTGCGTTGATTCTGCTGTAGTCTATTAATCTCTACACAATGTGTAGGTGCATTAATCCAACAATAATTAGTCCCATTCTGATCCTTGTGCGGCAACTTTTTAAGCCTAATAAGATCAGAAATACGTGATTTTTGTTCTTCCATCTCTTGAATACGGGCTTGCCACTCTGAACGAGGAATCAATAGTTCCTTTGGAAACGGATTCGCAAATTCTCCATACTCAAATTCTCCGGGGCCTCGCAAGCCTAGATCAAGACCGCGACTCATACCTTCTGGGGCATCAAACGACGCCACAGGCGTCTCATCATTAAAAATCACTTCATTTTTGTAAAGCTGTGAACTAAACATTATTTGCCCGCCTTAATCTTGTTTAAAAAAGCTAAAGCTTCTGCTGTAGTGGTGATTGGCGTAATATGTACTTTAGTATCAGTAGCTACAATTATGATATTACCGGCGGGTAAATTAGCTGATACATTTTTCCATAGTGTCTGTAAAACAGTATCTTCTTTAGATAGCATTTCTGGTTTTGAAATACTAGTCCTGTCCCACTTTCTCCAAGTCACAGTGTTAGCATCAAGCCATGATACTATTTCTGTAGAATTAAGAGTGTTCAATTGATCTGCTGTAGTATCAAACTCATTATTTAGCAAGATCACTCTAACACCAGTGGGTGGACCGGGAGGGTCGATATCTGGTACAGGAATTGGAGTTGGCGGTGGATTTGGACCAACCCCACTTACAGTTAGTGTCTGTCTTATGATAGATTTAACATCAACAACGCCAGAAGGAATCATGATCAATTCTATTTTACCAGACTTTTTAGCTTCTACCACATAAATATGTGGCTCTGTATAAGTACGGGTTTCAGTTTTGCCAAGTCCATCAGCAAACTTACCCCTAAATTTCATTGGACCAACTTCTGCGACTATCTCTACAAATTCATCCGGAGAATGTAATACAATAAGTGGAACTGACGATGTCAGTATATACCACTCATCAGGTTTTATTTCAGTTACTAATGTAGATTTTAATTCTGGCGGTACTTGAACATCAGGAGGTTGCACAAGTACTGGCACCATTGGTAGATGTACATCCTGACCAAGGGCAGATACGCTAAATAAAACAAATGCTAAAGCTAAAGCTAGTATAGAACGCATTATTTCACCTCTGCACAGCATGCGGCTACAACAGTGTCATTAGCCGCTAAAAGGCCAGAGATTGTTTTCTGGGTCAGTTCCTCAAGAGCTTCACCACGAAGCACCTTTCCATCTTTACGAGCTTGTACTCGCACTTGATGTTTTACACGATTCTCTACTTGGCGTGGATTTGAGTCATATCGATCATGGAAAGCTTCTTTAGCCTCTGATTCAGATACATTTTCTGTTTTACTACAATTCATAATTGCAGTAATAATACCAGTTACTAACGTCATAATTGTAATAGGATCAAATCCTACTACAGACCGATCAATTGTTGACGCAACTGATTTTGAAAGATTTTTAATTTCACTCATGATTGTTATCCTTTTTGATTATCTTTAATAAACCGTAATGCACCCTCAGTAACCATAGCAATAATAACTGATGCTAATCCAGAATATTCACCAAATATGTCTGGATTTAATTGGGAAAGTCCATACACTATGGCAGTAGCGACCCCCATCAATGCACCAGTACGCACAACTTTCGCCATATCCGTAGTATCGATTTTCAAAGCAGGAGACTCGTCCGGGAGTTTCTTTCCTGAAAATACTTTGGTTACTTTCGTAGTAAAATTCATGTTTTCTCCAAATTCCATATTTCTTGACGAACACACCGAATTTGAAATGTGTCAATGTATATTTGCTTGTTTTAACTCACTTCCTTATTCGAACCGCTCGACTTAGAGCGAGTGAGAACTGCGATTAAACTAGCTTCTTCGTATTATCATGATAAAGTTAAAAAAGCCCAGCGAGCAGGAGCGAGATGTAGGTTAACGTAAGTTAAGCAATGAAGGCACACACGAAGTGTGCCAAGTTGCTCTAATGTCCTTAACAGGACATGTTTAGCTCACAGTAAAAGGAAAGCCATAAGAGAAAAGGAATTGAGGAGAGTGGAGGGGGACGAGTAAGCCCCCCTCCACGACCTCATAAATGTTATTACAGAGTCTTAGCTTTGTAATTGTCAAGGTTCGGAACGATACCGCTTCCGCCCAAGTAGACCAATTCGCCGGGAACTGATCGGTATGTAACGAACAATGCTTCGTCAGTAGCTGCTGTACTGTTAGACTGTGTCTGTCTAAAAGTATCGTTCAGAGCACTAGGTGCCGTAGTCCAGTTAGTCCTATTGGCAGGATTACCAGTTTTTGGCATATAGCTAAAGTACCCAGCACGCCAAGCTGTGCTGGTTTTGGCACCAAAAGACTTATTCTTAAAGTTACGGCGAAGTCGAAACTTCTCATTACCCCCAATTTGAATGGAAGTATTCGCGATTCCATTAATGCTCGTGGTAACACCTCGGATGATCCAGCTAGTATCTGGAGCGTTGTAACCGAATACAGCAGTATTTCCCGTAACAGCAACTTGGGCCGAATAGGAGTGGTTAGTACCACTAATTGCAATTGGCCTGCTTCTTCGGGTTGACATGGTACTACTAGTGAGGGATGATACCAATGGCAATGTCTGAGTGATATTACTTCCTGTGGTAACAGTAGTAGCGTCAGTAATGCCTAGAATTGCGCCGCCGTATTGCTCAACAGGCAAGGTTCCAGTACCGCGACAGCTAACGATGTAGCCAGTCGGCAATTGATATAATGACATAACAAATCTCCACTTACGTGGTCGGTCCAATTAGTCCTGTAAAGAAAAATCCTATTTTCCTACTAATTAGTACGCTTAGAATTCGTCAGACGTAACGATATTAACTGCTCCAGATTCTCTCATTGCAAATAATTGTTTGTCATAATCATGGTCAATTTCCGTATTAGATGTTATTGACTTGTAACTTCCATCTTTGTAAATACCGACTGCCCATTTCTTTTTACCGGAAATTTCCCCCATAATTTCTGATATCAGTGTCTTTTTACCAATATTAAGAGCTTCCTCAACCCGTGGACGCACATCTGTGAGTGAGAATAGCTTACCAATCCCTATGAAGAATCGGTATCTACTCATAATTTTAAGTGCTTCTATCCCTAAAACCTCATCTAGAATCATCACGTCCCCTCTAGTTATAGGGAAATTAGTATGCGCTGTCCAACAATCAAACATTTTAGTAGGATTCATTGGCTCTAATGGGCTATATAGTCCTAGAGGGGTGCGTAACATGATAGGATAAATTTCAAAATCTTCGCCACTCTCATCATCACCATCATCTAATGTGTTTCTTGGCTCTTGCTCAAAATCAATCCACTGTTCCCATGCTATTTTTCTATCTGGCAACATGATGCCTCCAATACGCTAAGGCGTATACTCACTAGGTTTAATAGAGTCGTTAACTTTAGACACAAATTCATTTGCTTCTGATATTAACCCTCCTTCATGTATTTTTGTATAGATTGTATTTATGCAAGAACGACGATTCTCTCCATTGAGAACCGAATCAGCCATTGCTATAAATGTCGAAATATTTTCGAAACCAAATTCGACTTTTAGGTCATCATCCTCTATATAAAAACTAATGTAATGTGTAGGTTTAGACGGTTGAACTGATTTCTTTTGCCAGAACATTTACTGATTTCTCCCATGTAAATTCATTAGCCCTGTTTATTGCTGCCTGATTGATCTTGAGGTTCGACCTGTTCTTATGTACATCACGCATATGTGATATCAACTGGTCGAAGCAATTTTGAGTAAATTTTCTCCATTTTGAAAAACCATGGAAGAAAATTCCGTCATAGGCTGTATCGTATGCATCCTCCATTTCGATTAATTTACATGAATTATTAATGAATTCAGTATGTCCAGTGCAGTTTGTGATGATAACTTCTTTACCTATTGCCATCATTTCGAGAGCTTCGAGGTTCCACCCTTCAGCCCTAGCAGGGAATACACCACAATCAGTCTGCTTCATAATATTAAATACATCTAAATGAGTGTTTACGCGAGGAATAAGCTGTATCTTGTCCCCAAGTTTAGACTGTAAGTACATAGTTTCCCATGCTCTTATCTGATTTTCATTCAGGAATGCATTAGAAGGCATCATGACCATAGAGACTTCGTCTTCTTTACTAAATGCGGCGTTGAACGCCTTAATCAGGACATCATGGCCCTTTCTGACCTCCCACTTACCGAAGTTTGCAAATACAGTATTCTGTTGTGAGTTTGGTTCAACTGGTGTGAAGATGTCCGGGTCAAATCCCAGCGGAGCTACACTAGTCTTTACCCCAGATTTTGCAGCTACGCCTTGTGCCCATTTTGTAGGCACTAACATCTTATCTGGATAGGACATATTGTGTATATCTGTCTCTGTCAGATCTTCAAGCTCGAATGCTGAATAGCCGATTGTGGGGCTTCCTGTGAATCCACTCATGTCAAACTGGTGCCATAATTTTAAAGATGGTGCATTATGATGGAATTTACCAGTAGGAATTGTAAATTTAGGATCTGGGCTATTGCGACCAATTGGTAAGTGCCGAACATCCCAACCTAGTTTTGTTAGATATTTTAACGTATAACTGCTGTGATAGCCATAGCTCGTGGTATTAATTGGTGCAGTAAAATTTAAATTCATGTCAAAGTTATCCTTGTTATAATATCTACTGGAGCTGTCGTTATCATACTCTTACACCATTCATGCAGCCAAGTCATATCTTTTGATTCTAGATTTGGCTGTATAGATCCCTCTATCGAAGCTACTTTGCGTTCTAACTCCGATACTCTATGTCGGAGTTCTTCATTTTCCCGCTTTATCATCTCCGAGTGAGTTTCCCCCACCATAAATACCCCTAACTAATCGAAGCCTAGTCCATATATACTCTCAAACGTATCGCTGTTTTACGTATTGTTAATCCGGCCACTTCATGTGCGGCAGAATCTAGTTTTTGCCCCTGCTCAATGAAGAATTCTGCCAACTCTAGCAGCCCTTCGACACTATTCGTAGAGTATAGTGGTATCGTCTTCAGCATTTGGATTTCTAGTTCCAGTTTCTGGATTTCTGGCAGGTCCGAACTGTACATGTTCATGGCTTATCTCCGACCTTAGATTGTTTAACAATCTTTCGTGTTTTACACTTGCACGTAGCGTTTCCCGTTTTTTTGCAAGTTTTGCTTTTACGCGATTGTTTCGAGCATGTTTCTTCTTTAGTTGTATTTTCTTCATTAGATTTGGTCTCTGCATTGGACATATAGAATACTCCTTAGTGGAATTAGCGTATGTTCTAGCTTATCCATCTCATTTTTCAATGAAATTTCAAGACAGTGATCTTCAAGATTATCAAGACACAGATTATAAAATTGATCGACGATCTTGTTTGCTTCAAGTGTCGGTAAAATGGAAGATATGTGTGAGTTATTCACTAAAACCACTGTAATCTTTTTCAAAATCTGCTACCGTTTTCTTTTACTGGTGATTTTTCAGCATTTGTTTCTTTTGGCTTCCGCCAGATCTTTTCAAAGTGATCGCAATAGATAACCATACTACTACGAGACACTCCATCTTTTTCATATTCATCTAATGCTAATTGCCCAGTAACTACTAGCCTATCTCCAATCTCTGGTTGAAAATAATCAATATCCCCCATACGTTCCCCAAAGACTTTAACATCGAAATACATAGACTTTGATTCATCTTGTCTATTTTGATAGTTCGATGCCAACCTAATGATGGCAAATTTTTTATCAGCAAAAAGCTTTGGCTCTTTGACAACATTGCCCCGAATTACGATGGTGTTATTTTTCATGGAACCTCCAGTTAGTAGAACTTTTACCTACTCTATTTTAGTCGTATGCGTCTAAAATCTAGGAACAAACTTACGACTCTGTAAGTAATTTACCTATAATAGGCGGTAAAACCGCACTACTTAATAGGGACACACGATGGATATTGCTACAGTAAAAGGTAAAGCAGTCTACTTCAATGATAATGGATGTAATGTAGAAAATTGGCTAAAGCAGGGGCTTCTGTATGGAGAGCCTAACTACAAGGTTTTACAAAGCCTAGTTATTGAAGAAGGTTGGATGGTTGATGCTGGAGCACATATAGGTACGTTCTCATTTTCTCCGGCATTCGCCAATATCCCAATCATTACTATTGAAGGATGTCATAATAATGTATTGTGCCTACATGAAACATTCAAAGAGACTTCTGCCGAAGTCCATGAGGCAATCTTAGCAGATCGTGTTAAGCGGTGTCGATTCTCACGAGACACCGGACCATTTGGATGGCTGATTGACGATCCTGATGGCGATTGCACCACTAACACAATCGATAACATCGTGTCAGGACGACACGTTAACGCTCTCAAGCTTGATATCGAGGGTGGTGAGATTGATGCACTAGATGGTGCTAAAGAGACTCTCACAGCTAGTAAGCCGCCCATTCTCATGGAGGTCAACGGGTACTGCCTGATGCAGCATGACCATCGTTCAGAGGACCTTCTAAAGAAGGTTAGCGAATTTGGCTATGTAATTTTTGCACAACTCCATGATCAAATCTTTAGAGTAGACCCA
>Ga0209353_10001538_pt1 | contig 13027 bp, 9 predicted proteins | sample LauGreSpBDMM15SD_2_FD_187561 | JGI IMG/M metagenome (GOLD analysis project Ga0209353, IMG submission 187561) | Freshwater lake microbial communities from Lake Michigan, USA - Sp13.BD.MM15.SD (SPAdes) (version 2) | ecosystem: Environmental > Aquatic > Freshwater > Lake | place: Lake Michigan, USA...
TCTATGCTGGTATATTTTCAGGATGGACTTGCTCGAATGGATACGTTTTAGTTGGTGGGGAAGCTTAGCTGAATTCAAATAAGGGTAAAATTGTAATTGCGCAAAAAAAATGGATTAATGACAGTGAATTAACACTTGCACTTCCTAATTGGATAAAATTATAAATTTCAGATTGGAAACTACATTCCAAATAATTCTCTATAGGAGTGCTCAAATAAGCTAATGTTAAAATGTGATTGAGCCCTTAGGTATGCATTTTCAGATATGACTTTTAATAAATCCCTATCCTGATGCAACAAAGCTATTTTCTCAACAAACATAGCTATAATAGCTACCTCTTCTTGCTCATTATCAATACAATAACCTGTTTTACCATCGATTACATGCGTTGGAATATCACCTACATTTGTCGAAATTGGCACTAAACCATGTGCCATTCCTTCCATAATTACCATTGGAAAACCTTCCCTATGAGAGCTAATCATAATAATATGTGCTTGATTATAAATGGAATTCATTTTATCTGTCTCAACAATTTCATTATAAAAATGAATGTATGGGTGATAAATCTTGTCAATAGAATTGATCAAATCTCCAACAAAACCAAATGCTACAGACAAGCTCTGCTCTTTACAAATTTGAGCAACTTTACAAATAATGTGTAACCTTTTTTCGGAGGAACCTCGACCAACGTAAAGTATTTTCAACTCATTAGTGTACTCTTTTACAATAGGAATTTCAGGAACAACAACACCATTTGAAATAAATTTTATATTACTTAAGTATTGCGCTGCAATTCCAAGAGATTTGTATTGCTGTTCAAGTTCTGAAATAGTTTTTTTACTTATAAAAATCCTTTTATTAAGGCTTGAAATAAAGGGAATACTCCAGTGTTCAGCAGCATTATAATCATTACCAGAAAAAGCATGCATTAAATCAATGCATTTGACCTCAGAATTGAGCTTTGGCATGATGGTCTCATAACAATAAATACTATTGCAAGTAAAAACAATTGCATTATTATGAGCATTAATTTTAGATGCTATTAGATCTTGAAGTCTTTTGGCACGTTTATCTCCTGCGTCACCTATAGTTATAACTTTACCATAAGCCATAAATTCTTCATAAAAAGCATCGTTAGCAGATTTTGAAGTAATAAATATCCAGGGATTTTTTTCAGCAACTACCTTAAGAATATCTAAATGAACTCGTTCTGCTCCACCAACATGGTAAAATGGGAAAAAGAAAAAAAGCCCATTAGGGTTAGTTTGTGTAATTAAGAACTTTTTAGCAGCTTTAAATTGGTAGGTTTTAGATTTTTTAAAGAAAAAATTTAATACAATAAAATTAATGATGGTTTCTTTAATTTGTTTTTTCTTTTGAGTAAAAAATAGCTTTTTAAATGAATGTAAAAAACTTTTCAGAACAAGTAAATCATATTTTTTAAAGCTCAAAGAATTCAATTTAGCAAGCAAATAATTTTTCTGAAGGTTAAATATTTTATGATCAGTACTCAAACGATTTGAGGTTTGGGTTAAAGAATTTTTCACTATTCTATATTTAAGATAACAAAAATTAATTTTTTCAATCCTTAATCCATCAGCTATAATTCTTAACCAAAGATCCCAATCTTCAGCACAATGCTGGTTAATATTATATTTATATTTTTTAAAAACTTCCGTTTTAGCCATTACAGCTGGTTGCGCAATACAATTTAATTTTGGTAAATAAGTACTTATTTCTTCATAGGTTTTGGTATTTAAATCATCCTCCCAGAAACCTATTTCATTTCCTTTTTCATCTATTAATTGAATATTAGTAGTTAAAACAGCACAAGCGGGATTGTTTTCTAGATAGTCATATTGCACAGCAAACCTATCAAGTAAGCTGATATCATCGCTATCCATTTTGGCGATATATTTACCTCTAGCATGATCAATACCAATATTACGTGTTTTAATAACACCAATATTCGTATTATTTTTCAAATAAATTATTCTTGAATCGTTAAATTTTAAAATTATAGCTTCAGAACTATCTGTAGATCCATCATTGATAATTATGAATTCAAAATCTTCAAAACTTTGATTGAGTATACTTTCAATAGCCTCTTTTAAAAACCGTTCACTGTTATAAACAGGCATTATTACTGAAATAACAGGTTCTTTATTTTGCATAAAACACCTTAGATTTAATTTTAACAAGTGCTCGTTTATCTAAAAACGAGGCTACCTTTTTTTTAGGAACGGTAGGAATATTTCCGACTACATAGCCTGTTTTAAACTTAAAATGATTCTCTGCAAGTATACTATTTTCTATCCAAAGAGGGTTTTTTCTTATCGTACTAGCTTCAATCACATTTTCAATATTGGATAAATCTGATTTACTACTTGAAATATCTGCAAACCACCAAAAAGGAGGATGATATCCTTTTAAAATAATTTGATAAGTATGCTCTACATGTTCCCATGCATTAACAAAAACCTCATCTAAGTAACCAACATTCTCAAGTAAAGATTTTCTATAGTAAGAAAATGCACCAACACAATGAGGATAAAGAGAAATTGAAACACCATTTTCATACGCAATGATAGCTTTTGGATGAGGAACAGTAACTGCTGCATCTTTGCTAATTACTTGAAAATTAACACCCAAATAATTCAGAACTTTATCCCAAAATGAAGGCTTTACAAAAGGAATCCAAAAATTATTAGGTCCTTGTAAAGCATAATTAAAATGTAAAATTCCAGTAGTTTCAGATGCTAAGATATATTTATTTATAACCTCAGGATTTTTAATTAAAACATCATCTTCCATTAAAAAAATATGGTCACATCCCTGAGCAACTAAATATTTTAAAGCATCATTTTTTGATTTTCCAACACCACAATTTAATTCATGTTGAATTACAAAAGCATTTGTAGGATAAACTGTATTGGGATAAGGAATGCCATCGTTAACAATTACAAAACAATCAACTTGAGGTACAGTAAGTACAGATTGATTAAATTTTTCAACCGCATTACAAGTAATAAGACCTAATCCAATTTTCTTGTTCATCATTTGATAATTTCTTTTAGTTTTCTTTGCTTTTTTCTATAGTAAGAATTAACAAAAAACATGACAAATCTTGTGTTCAATAGTTTATTGACCCAATGTAAACTCGAAATATAAAAGGAAGTGTTTGTTGTTTGGTAATAGCTACCTTTAAATAAATGAGTGTATTTTAGAATTAATTTTTCCCTTATTTCAATAAAGTGATGATCAACTTTACCTTTACTTTTATGCAATATATTAAAGTCTATGACATAGGAATTATAGCCCAACATACTCGCTATCATACAGATATCAGTACCATACAAATGAAAACCAGCCAAATCACTGGATAGAGAGAGATTCGCATTCCTTTTTAACAATATAAAACTTTCGTCAACAGACTTTACTTGCGTGGGGAATATTCCTTTTTTTCTCAAAACATAATCCGATTCTGTGACAGTAAAAACTTCATGTTTGATCTTGGATGCACCTGCATTACTTAAAATAGCCCATTTATTATCCAACAAATCTAATGCTGACATTCGACTTTCAAGAACATTGAGATTATCGTTGATTAATAAAATATCTTGGTGACACAAAATAATATAAGTACCTTTTGCTTCTATTAAAAATTTATTTAAACCTGAAAAACCATCAAATTCGTTAGATTTTGAATTATCTATATATAAGAATTCAGTAAAAATAGGGTCAAAACCTGCCGCTATAAATGATAGCTGCATTTCTTCATACTCTTCTAATTTAGTTACCAAAGTGCAAACAGAATACTTGTAACAATCTAGATTTTCATTAGAAATCCTTGTTGCAATTGGCTTAGCTCCAGTCATTTTCTATTTTATATAGGTCAAAATAATTACCACTCTGATTTCGGAATTTCGTTTCCTGTTTTATTTACTTTTTGCTTGATACTGATGTAATTTCGCACAAAAAACATCGTAAATTTCATGTTTAAAAGTGCATTTAACGTATTAGAGCTTGACAAATAAAAATTAGTGCAGGTTGTTTGAATATACTTACCTGCAAGTGCCCTTTGATACTTTAATTGCAGTTCATTTTTAAGAATATAAAAGCTAGTATCAACATTCCCTTTACTTTTATGAAGTAAATAAAAATGAACAACATAGGCGTTAAATCCTAAAATGTTCGCAATGATACAAAGATCTGTTCCATACAAATGAAATCCTTTCAGATTGTTTGATAAAGAAAGGTTGGCAGATTTTTTTACCAAGATAAAATTTTCATCCACACTCGTAACTTTTTGTATTGGATGACCACGTCGTTTAATAACATTATTGGGTTCGATCAACCTATAAACAATATCTTTAATACCTGAAGCTCCTGCATTAGCCATTATTGCCCAACTAGGATCAAGCTGATCTAAATCAGCAATACATTGCTCTAAACGATCTATTTTGTCATGACATATTAAAATGTCTTGGTGACATAAAATTATATATTTGCCTTTTGCTTTTTGTAAAAAGTAATTTAAGCCTTGGTATGCTTCAGACTTATTGTGTGTGGTATTGTCAATGTATAAAAACTCACAAAAGGAAGTATCAAACCCTGCCTCCACAAATGAGCTCATCATTTCTTGGTATTCTTCTTTTATGGTAACTAAAGTGCATATAGAGTATAAGATTTCATTATCAAAATCTAATTCAATTTCTTTAGCGGTGCTTAATGGTAAATACATCTTGAAAATTATAATGTTTGCATAGAACTCAACTTGAAGTACACACTGCTTTCATCGCTAATCAATGCTTCATGTGTTCCTCTTTCAACCAATTGACCTTTATCAACTACCAGGATTTCATCGGCATTTTGAATCGTACTTAAGCGGTGCGCAATCACCAAAGTGGTACGGTTTTCCATTAACCTAAACAAGGCTTCCTGAACCAGTTTTTCTGATTCGGTGTCCAAGGCTGAAGTGGCTTCATCCAGGATCAATACCGGTGGGTTTTTCAATACTGCTCGGGCAATATTTAACCTTTGTTTTTGTCCACCTGAAAGCTTTACTCCCCTGTCACCAATGCTTGATTCGTAACCATTTTCTGTCCCCATGATAAAGTTATGGGCATTGGCTACTTTCGCTGCATGAATTACTTCTTCGCGCGTTGCATTAGGTTTACCAAATGAAATATTGTTAAAAATGGTATCGTTAAACAGCAACGATTCCTGGTTTACAATCCCCATTTGTTCCCGCAACGATTCCATGGTACAGTCTCTCAGGTCGACCCCATCAAACAATATCTGTCCGCCTTGTGGATCATAAAATCTTGGAATCAAATCTGAGATGGTTGATTTTCCTCCTCCAGATGGGCCAATCAAAGCCACGGTTTTTCCTTTGGGTATTTTAAACGAAATGTCATTTAAAATCAGTTTTTGCTCATAAGAAAAGCTTACATTCCTAAACGCTATTTCATTGTGAAACTCATGGATCACCACAGCGTCTGGTTTGTTGGTCAATGCATTTTCAGTATCAATCAAAGCGAGAACTCTTTCTCCGGAGATAATCCCTCCTACCAACGCGGAAAACGAACTTGTTATCAATTTTGCTGGACGAAGCACCTGTGAAAATATAGCGATATAAGCAATAAATTCACCTGCTTTCAAACTGTCGTCTCCTCTCAAAACAATTACGCCTCCATACAACAAAATACCTACCACCACCAATACACCAAGTATTTCCGACACTGGAGCAGCAAGTTCATTTTTCTTTACCATCTTTCTGTTCACAATAGAAAACTTCACGTTTTCATTGTGAAATTTATTTTGAACATAAGACGTAGCATTGAATGCTTTTACCACACGAAGTGCTGTCAACGATTCATCCAAAATAGACAACATAGAACTCATAGAGTTGGCTGCATCGGTAGCAACTTCTCTTAATTTCTTTACAATCAAAGCAATAATAACTCCTGTGATAGGAATAAAGAAAATGGTGAACAGCGTTAATGGAACTGAAAGACGAAACAAAACCACGAAATAAATGATAATTGTCATCGGTTCTTTAAAGAACGTAATCAAGGTATTGGTAATGGCAGATTGTACAGTTTGTACATCGGCAGATATTTTAGACATGATATCTCCTTTTTTCTCGTTGGAGAAAAAGCCCAAATGCAATTCCATTACCCTGTTAAATACTGTTTTTCTCAAATTCAATAAGGTATGGATTCTCAAATCTTCCAGGATAATTTGGGAGAAATAACGAAAAACGTTGGTCAACAATACCGATGTAAACAAGATAATACTTACAAAAATCAAAGCCCCGATTTTACCATAATGCAATACAGAAAGGTGCATACAATAGTAAAAGGTATCTGTAAAATACTTTACTGAAAATGAAAACCCAGGCATAGATGTCACTATTTTAACCTTGTCCTGGTTGTTGGTAGAAAACAACAAATCAACCACAGGAATAAGAATGGTAAAGTTAATTAATCCAAATAAAATGGATAACAAGGTCAGGATTACATAAGGGATTGCAAATTTCTCTAAGGGTTTGGCAAAGGAAAGGATTCTAAAATAAACTTTCATAGGTATATCGGTAATCTATAAGGGTACAAGCTAAACTAAACATTCACAATGATTATGAGCTTTTGTTGTTAAAATTTTTGAATATTAAAATCATTGTTTGACCGTTTAATATCTTTTATTATTTGAGTAGTAGAATAAGAAATGTTTTTATTTTGCTGCAAAAGCTTAAAGTCATTTTTTGATTTTTTGATTTGTGACAATAAACTTAAATACATGTAAAAAGCTTTGTAAAAATTGGACTTGAAGGTTATCCACTTGGTCAATACATTAAACATAAGTTGAATTTTCCAGCCTAACAATTGTATCCCTTCTAGGTGAAGTTCTTGCATAATAATCTGATTTCTAATAGAAATAGTTTTGACAAAATTCGTTTTAGAATATTTACTAATCGTAATACTTACAGGATGTTGACAAACAGCTTTGTGTTCATAATAACATTTCCAACCCAAACGCCAAGCACGCAAAGACAAATCAACATCTTCAACATAAAAAGGTGCATATATTTCATTGTATCCATTTACTTCCAATAACTTTTTTCTATCCATCAATGCATTCGCGCCACTTAAGAAAAAAGTTGCTACTTTGTAGTTTGAAGGGTTATTTCGAACAAGAAAATTCAACGTCGATTTTATTTGAAAACCTTTTTGATAAGGATATTTCGCTCCATCCTGAATTTTACTGCCGTTTAAATCTACAATTCTGCCCATTACGCCAAAAGTAGTCTCATCATCAAAATATTCCATTAAGCTTGAAAAATAATCTTCCGTTAAATAAACATCACTATTTAAAGCAAAAACCAATTCTTTAGTTGCCTTAAAAATGCCACTGTTGATATTCGGAGAAAAACCTTTATTGACTTTATTTTCTATGATTTTTATTTGGGGAAAATTCAATTTGATGTACTGAATTGAATCATCAGATGAAGCATCATCCGGAATAATAATCTCGTGATTACCAGGAACTTTTGCCAATGCAGCAATTACTGAAGGGATATTTTTTTCCAATAATGCCTTCCCATTGTAATTGGGAATGATTACAGAAATCTCTCTTTTTAACTTGTTAGTGTTGGAATTAGACATTACTATAAGGTCAAAAAGGTGAAAATTAGTTAAAATTCACCTTGGCTTATTTTTTATAAGATATTTTTAATACTTTCAGAATTTTGTCAGACACTTTAAATTCCTCACTCATTCTGAAATTTACCACCCATGCAATTTTATTCCCACTTTCAAGGATCAATACCTTGTCTTTTAAATTATTAGGCACTTTTGCATCAATCAATACATCGCTTATTTTTTTAGATTTTCCTCCCATTCCAATAGGTTGAAAGGTATCTCCATGTTTCCAGTTCCTGAGTATCAATGGAAATGTTAATTTGGCGTAATCCAAAAAAGCAACATCGTTGGCTTTCGTAATATTTTCAAAATTAAAACTTTCTATCGTTTCTAGCTCCATGTTAGTGGAAAATAATTCGATTAAAGTAGTATTTTGATCAATGCTTAGGTTAATTTTTTCACCGGTTTCTTTAGGTGTAATGACCAATTGTGCCCTATCAACAACCAAAACATGGGTTTTGCTTATAAATTGTTTGCCAGATGGAGAAAATGAACACCGCAGAATTTCTTCTGTTTCCTCAAATCCATATTCTTTCAACAATTCAAATAAGATTAATGATTTATATCTTAGCTCTTTTAGTGGATTTAAGTCTAAATATATGATATTTTCTGCTTTATTTACAACTTTTTTTTGCCAGAATTCCACTTGCTCATGGAGTAACATTTCAAGCATTGCCATATTATCCGTAAATTGATCAATGGTCGACACAAAACGAGGATTCAACTTCTCCAATTCTGGAACAACTAAATGCCTCATTGCATTGCGTTTATATTGAATAGAGGCGTTAGAACTGTCCTCTCGCCAGGTTAACTGATGTAATTTTGCATAGGCTTCTAATTCAATTCTTGTAGCAAATAACAAAGGCCTCACAATGTCGTTGGATTTTGGTTTAATACCCCTTAATCCCCTAATTCCTGTTCCTGCAGTAAGGTTTAACAACACTGTTTCCGCTTGGTCATTGGCATGATGCGCGGTTGCTATCACATTTATATTCAAATCCTTTGTTAATACTTTAAACCAGTCGTACCGCAATGCCCTCGCAGCCATTTGGGTAGAAACGTTATTGTTCTTTTTGTATTTTAATGTGTCAAAACTTGTTGAAAAAACTTCTACACCATATTTTTCACCTAATTGATTTACAAATAAAGCATCTCCAACAGAGTCTTCTCCTCTCAACTGAAAATTACAATGAGCTATTGTAAATGGAATTTGGGAGCTATAAAATAAATGCGTCATCACCACAGAATCTAACCCGCCACTGACAGCAAGTAAGACCTTTTCTGTAGGTTTGAAAAGATTGTTTTGACGGATATAGTTTAAAAAACGTTGAATCATGGTCTAAAGATAGCTTTTTTATTAATTTTGTAAGATTAATGAAAGTAAAAATGCCATTTAAAATACAAACAAAATACATTAAATACATATTATTCAGCATATTAACTGTATTTTTTTTCAATGTTAATGCGCAAGAAAAAATAGAATTGTTGCAAGCCGGCGAGCTTGAAGGAGGCATGTTTAATGGAATGTCCATCAGAAAGTTGAAACATGACGTTCGATTTAAACAAGCAGATACATATGTATATTGTGATTCAGCGTATCAATATGCGGATAAAAATGCCATTGAAGCGTTTGGCCACGTTAAAATAAAACAACCTAACGGAACTACCATCACTTCAGAAAACCTTACCTATAATGGCGATACCAAACTCATCAATTTTAGAGGTAATGTTGTCATGAAAGACAAGTCGATGACTTTGACAACTCCTGACCTTGATTATGACGCCAATACTAAAACCGCAATTTACACCCACGGCGGAACAATAGTAGACAAAGACACCAAACTTGAAAGTGAGTATGGTAATTACAATACCAACTCCAAATTATTTACGTTCAAAAACAAAGTACACCTGCACAACAAAGAACATGACTTAACTACAGATACACTTTTTTATAAATCTGATCTTAAAACGGCTTATTTCAAAGGACCCACAGACATTAAAACCAAAGATGGAAACCTCTACTCTACTGATGGAGAATACCATACTGACAAAAACCTTTTAACCTTGAAAGGTAAATCGACCATTGACAATGCTGATTTTATTTTGAGTGGGGATAAAGTCCATTTTGATAACAAGAAAAAAGAAGGTGATGCTTCAGGAAATGTGACCATTACCTTCAAAAAAGAAAATATCATCATAGCGGGTGATAAAGCGATGTACCGTGGAAAGAAATATTTCACTAAAGTTTGGGGCAAAAGTTTGATGAAAAGTATTGTCGATAAAGATACCCTTTACCTTAAAGCTGACACGCTTATCTCCATCAACGACACCATTCATAAAAACAGAAAGTTAACCGCTATCAGGGACGTTAAAATCTATAAAAATGATTTACAAGGCAGATGCGATTCGTTGGTGTACAACTTACAGGATTCAACCATCAACTTTTTTGACGATCCTGTGTTGTGGAATGACAAAAGTCAAATGACAGGAGATTCTATTAAAATTCAAATGGCGCATAATAAAATTGACAAACTCTATTTAAAGGTAAAATCATTCATTATTTCCAAAGATACCATGGAAAATTTCAACCAAATCAAAGGAAAAAAAATCACCGCTTATTTCAAAGAAAACAAGATCCAATTGGTGGACGTTTTTGGGAATGGAGAAAGCATCTATTTTGCCACTGAAAATGATACTTCTTTGGTAGGAATGAACAAAGTAATTTGTAGCAATATGTTGATGCGTTTTAAGGAAAATAAACTTCAAAATATCTCTTTCCTTACCAAGCCTGAAGCTCAGTTTATTCCTCCACATGAAATCAGTGCTCCTGATGCCAGGTTGAAAGGTTTTAAATGGAGAATTGCTGAAAAGCCATTGAAAAAAGACATGATAGTCAGGTAAATGCGCCCAATAAATTAATTCAAAACAATATTAAAACTACTGTCAAAGCCCAATTTGGCTTCCGTTAAATTGTCTGAACCGGGGATTTGTAATCCTTTGATTTTTGTAGTTTGCCCTTTACTGAGCAAGTCATATACTTGCTTGTCTGACATTTTTTTACCCAGTATTTCAAACGGAATTTTGAAACCACACACCTTGAAATTACCACAACCAAAAGCTGTGCTTCCTTTCTTCAACAAATGTACTTTACATTTAGGGCATTGCAGGATTTCAATATTAATTTCCTCTTTGGGTTTTACTTCTTTTTTGGGTTTATCAATTTTGGTTACCGCAATTGGTTCCTGAGCAATAGAAATCGTTTTGTTGTAAGCATTCGTTTTGACTTCTTTGGTTATCTCTATGACCATTTGAATGAGCTCTTGTTTGAAGGTTTCCATTTGGTATTCCCCCTTTTCTATCAAACGAAGTTTGCGTTCCCAATTCCCTGTTAATTCAGGGCTTTTAAGCAATTCATTTTGAATGGTATCAATTAAATCAAGACCTGTTTGGGTAGCAAAAATATTTTTCTTTTTACGTTCAATATAATTTCTTCGAAACAAGGTTTCAATAATATTAGCACGAGTAGATGGACGACCTATACCATTGTCTTTCAGCATCTCACGCAACTCTTCGTCATCCACTTGTTTGCCAGCAGTTTCCATAGCACGCAATAAGGTTGCTTCTGTATATGCCTTAGGTGGAGTTGTTTTTCCATGGTGAATTTTAGGCGAATGAGGTCCAGATTCGCCAACTTCAAACAAAGGCATTAAGCGTTCTTCGTCTTCTTTTTCTTTCTCTTCAGACTTGTCATTGGCATAAACAGCCTTCCAACCTGGTTCAAGGATTTGTTTCCCGGTAGCTTTAAATTCAATTTTATCTACCAAGCCTAAAACAGTGGTATTAGCCACTTTACATTCAGGATAAAATACAGCGATAAACCTTTTTGCTATTAAATCATAAATGCGTTTTTCATCCAGACTTAAACCTGTTGGTAAAATGTCCGTGGGTATAATTGCATGGTGGTCGGTGACTTTATTGTCGTCAAAAACTGCCTTTGATTTGGGTATGGGTTGTGCTAAAATTGGAGCAGTCAATGCGCTGTAGTATTGCATGCTTTTCAATACACCTTCCATTTTTGGATGCAGGTCTTCAGACAAATATGTAGTATCTACACGAGGATAAGTGGTAAACTTTTTTTCATACAAATTTTGTATGTACTTCAAAGTATCCTCCGCTGAATTTCCATATTTTTTATTGGCTTCCACCTGTAAAGCTGTTAAATCAAACAGTTTAGGATTTCCTTCTTTGGCTTCTTTTTTTTCGAATGAAGTGATGATAAATTCGTGCTGCTGAAGATATGACAAACCTTTTTCTGCTTTTTCAAGGGTTTTGATCCTGTCAATGGTTGCCGTAAATTCGGTGTCTCGGTAAATGGTTTTCAGCTCCCAATATTCTTCCGAATTAAAAGCATTGATTTCTTTTTGACGTTGTACAATCATGGCCAAAGTAGGCGTTTGCACCCTACCGATAGACAATACTACTTTTCCCTGACCATATTTTTTGGTAAATAGCCGCGTAGCATTCATCCCCAACAGCCAATCCCCTATCGCCCTTGCACTTCCAGCAGCGTAAAGGTTATTGTATTTATCACTTTCTTTTAAGTGTTTAAAACCTTCCTGAATTGCTTGTACTGTAAGTGACGAAATCCATAAGCGCTTGACAGGAACTTTACATTTGGCTTTTAGCAACACCCAACGTTGAATCAACTCTCCTTCCTGCCCAGCATCACCGCAGTTAATAACCTCCGAACAATTATTCACCAAAAATTCTATGACTTTAAATTGCTTTTGAACTCCCCCATTGTCAATCAATTTAATTCCAAAATTGGGAGGTATCATGGGCAAATCATCCAAGCGCCAAGCCTTCCATTGGTCATAATAATCGTGAGGTTCTTTGAGCGTACAAAAATGTCCAAAAGTCCACGTTACCTGGTAGCCATTTCCCTCATAATAGCCGTCTTTGCGCTGCTTCGCCCCTATCACTTCTGCGATATCTTTGGCTACACTTGGTTTTTCGGCGATGCAAACTTTCATGAAGAAAATCAGTTTATGGAAAATGAATTTAAAAATATTGAAGCAATCAAACTATATTTTTGATTGTTAACGAATATCGCTAAATAAGTTAATATTTATTGTACTTTGAAAACAAAAATTTATTTGTGGTGGTGTCAATAACAACTTTTCCCATTGTTACGATAATGTTTGCATAGAACTCAACTTGAAGTACACACTGCTTTCATCGCTAATCAATGCTTCATGTGTTCCTCTTTCAACCAATTGACCTTTATCAACTACCAGGATTTCATCGGCATTTTGAATCGT
>Ga0209353_10001541_pt1 | contig 13010 bp, 19 predicted proteins | sample LauGreSpBDMM15SD_2_FD_187561 | JGI IMG/M metagenome (GOLD analysis project Ga0209353, IMG submission 187561) | Freshwater lake microbial communities from Lake Michigan, USA - Sp13.BD.MM15.SD (SPAdes) (version 2) | ecosystem: Environmental > Aquatic > Freshwater > Lake | place: Lake Michigan...
TTATATTGGCTCTTACGGTCACGGAACCCTCAAGTAGGCGTTCCATAACGGTTCCGCGAAGCATGAAGATGTCGTAAGCGTATCTGCCAGAAGGCTGGAGCGCTAGTGTATTCGCTTCCGTAAGGTTGAACGATACCTGACCATTTGCTCCGCTAGCTAAGATCGTCGGAGTGAACGATACAGCTTTTCTACGAGAAGTCACGTCACGAATGTCGGCGTAGAACGTAGCGCTGCCTATGTTAACGGCGGTTCCAGCCTGATCCTGAATCGTGAGCACGAAGGTGTACTCGGCTGCGCGGTCGATGGTGATGTCGTAGTTGGCGGCTAACATTGGGTGGTTTCTGCAAAGATGGTTATGTCTGAACTGGACGTGGGGCGATGATCCACTGTTTGTTGGTGTCGTCCCAGCGCATTGAGTTGCCTAAAGAACGCTGCTCTCTGAAATTAGTGATCTCGTTATTTATCAAGAAAGCGAGTCTTTTTTGATTTTTGAAATCCGTAACTTTTTGAACTTGTTCGTCAGATAACTCAACGTGCGGTTCAGAAATAGGGGGTTCATCGACAAGTTTCAGGATGAGGTTTCGCGGGTTTAATATCGCACAGTTCATAGCTCGTTGATCCAGTTAAATTTTTGATTGAGGGTTTCAGAAATCTGCCTACCCAGTGTGTCGTGCCAGTCGGGCTTGAGCGGCTTTACAACAGGTTGCACAGCATGGTCACCGAACGGCCAGCCAAGCTCATGCTCTACGGTGTATTGCTCGACGCACATCGGGTTGTGGATGAAAGGTTCTTCGCCAAGGTACTGCCAAACCTTGTCCATCGTTCCTTGAGGGTCGGAGGTTAGGTCCTCGGCGTGAACGAAATGCACCTTGTCTTTATGCAACCGAACGAGTTCATGGAGACGCTGTACGGCGATTCCAACAGGAGCGGTGTCTAGCCAGAACTGGCAGCGTCCTTCGATGGTCTGGATACGCCCTGTATCGGCTTGGCTACCCTCCATCTGGAACGCTGGGTGAGACTGGAACTTCTTTTCCATGCTGGAGAGAATGCCACGGATGTCGCGGACAGGAATGAGGAGCTTTGCTTGTGGGAAAATCTGGAACAAAAGGTTAGCCGATCCGATCCAACTGCGGCACTTGTCCGCCACTACAGGACGGTCGGTAAGGCCGTCAAAGGATTGAGTGATCCCGCCGCGCATAAAGTCATGGAACATTTGTTCACCCGTTTTTGGATCTGGTAGAGAACGGAATTCTTCTGTTTTGAAGAACGCCTTTGAGAGATACATAATCTCATGCACCCCGCTGGTAGCAGTTGCGTGGACGCGAGGATTCTGAGCAAGTAGGTTTTGCAACAAAGTGCTGCAAGCTCTTGGAAGTCCCGATGTGTAATGAATTGTTTTGCTCATATCAAAGGTTTTTCACAACAGTTACAGCCTTACCACCGATGGTGTCGGCTCCCGCTGTCCATGTCGCGTCAGTAATTCTCGCGTTTATGGTAAGGGGGGTAGCAGTGCCTAAAAGAACGTTAGTTTGATTTATTATTGTTTTGGTTACAAAACAATTAACTGTGCTAAGGGTGGAGCAGCCAGAGAACGCAAAGCCCCCAATGCTAGTAACGCTGTTGGGTATCGTCACGCTGGTAAGGCTGGTGCATTGTTGGAACGCAGAGCCCCCAATGCTAGTAACGCTGTTGGGAATCGTCACGCTGGTAATGCTGGTGCAGCTTTGAAACGCACTGCTCCCGATGCTGGTCACGCCGTTTGAGATCGTTACACTTGTCAGACCGCTGCAGCCGAAGAACGCAGCGCTCCCGATGCTGGTGACGGTATTGGGGATGATCACGCTTGTCAGACCACTGCACCCTTGAAACGCTTGGCTCCCGATGCTTGTAACGCTGTTGGGAATCGTCACGCTGGTCAGCCCAGTGCAGCTTTGGAACGCTTGGCCTCCGATGCTGGTCACAGAGGAAGGGATCGTCACGCTGGTCAGACCTGTGCAGCCTGAGAACGTACCATTACCGATGCTGGTCACGCTGTTGCCAATCGTCACGCTGGTCAGACCTGTGCAGACAGAGAACGCACTGGTCCCGATGCTTGTCACGCTATTGGGAATCGTCACACTGGTCAGACCTGTGCAGCCATTGAACGTACTATTATTGATAGTGGTCACGCTGTTCGGGATCGTTACGCTCGTCAGTCCGCTGCAGCTTTGGAACGCATAGGCCCCGATGCTGGTCACGCCGTTTGGGATCGTCACGCTTGTCAGACCGCTGCAGCCAGAGAACGCATTGCCCCCAATGCTCGTGACGCTGTTGGGGATCGTCACACTTGTCAGATCACTGCAGTATCGGAACGCTTGGCTCCCGATGCTGGTCACGCTGTTGGGGATCGTCACGCTTGTTAGGGACTCACAGCCGTTAAACACATCGTCCTCGATACTTGTAATGCTGTCGCTAATCGTCACGCTTGTCAGATCACTGCAGTATCGGAACGCACTGCTTCCGATGCTGGTCACGCTGTTGGAAATCGTTACGCTTGTTAGGTAATAACAATTTGAGAACACATAGACCCCGATGCTGGTCACGCTGTTGGGGATCGTCACGCTGGTCAGACTGGAGTAGTAGAATGCGTAGCTGCCGATACTGGTAACAATGTTGCTGATGTTAATTCCTGAGATATTTGCATCACTAGTTTTGAAATTAATGGGAATAGCCGTAAAAGTATACGTCTCGTCTGGTGGAGTTATATTGAAAACGGTGGTAACTGGGTTAGACCCCACGGTCGTCTCTCTAGCAAGTGTATTTCCCAGACCTAAACGCATCAGATTGCTTTGTAGAGTATAACAGGGCAGGCGATTCGGGCTGCGGAACCGCTCGCGATGATGAACGGGGTGAAGAGCGTATACCCGTTAGCGAACGTGATTCCGGTCTGGGTGCCGCTGAGTAGCGGCACTTCGGCCGCCGTGAACGCCGTGGTGATCGCGCCGCCGCCCACGAAGCTGATGGCGCAGTACTGGCCAGCAGGGACCGCTGTGTTGGTGGGGACAATCTGTGCACCAGCTTCGCCGAAGGATTGTTTGTCGATGTTGTTTGTCATAGGTGTAGGTTACAGGGTAGAGGGTTCAGGGTCAAGTGGAAAGCCAGTTAAGTATGCCGTCTGCGTAGGCTTGGGCTAGTTCTTCGCGATGCTCATAAAAGAATGCTGTGTCTTTTGGATTGGAGCCAAAAAACGGTTCGCAAATAACTGCTGGACAATGGGTTACCTGTAAGAATCTGCTGCCCCTATCTGATGGGGTAGCGTGTTTAATGCCCCTGTCCCGCTGTTCGGGAAACGCTTTCTGAAAAGCTTTCTGTATGCAAGTAGCTAGCGCGTTGCCGCGTTTGCTGCTGTGCCAGCATAGAAATTCGAATCCTGTGGCAGACGGAGAACTGGTCGAATTGAAATGTAGCTCTAGCGCGACGTCGGCACAAATTGTTTTGAGCTGTCTGGCTACGTCAGCCATAGCCGATCCGTAACTGTTGCCGTTGTAGTGACTGATTACAGAGGCCATCTGACCTGAATCTCGGATCAGCTCGGCGACGCGATCAGCGAGTGGCTTATTGAAATGCCATTCGTAAATCCCCAGCACGTTAACTGCGCCATTATCTTTAGTTCGGCTGTGCCCGACGCAAATAGCTACGTGTTTTTTCGTCACGGGTTTGAAGTAGTTAATTACAAAACGTCGTATATTGTCTGCAATACGTGGCACTCTGTGGTGTTTATTTAGGTTTCTTCAGTAGTCTATAAAACGAAATACAACCAATCGCAATACCGATTATCAAAGAAAATATGCGCATCCCATATTCAGCTTGCTCCTGAACTGATGTAAGATATCCAAACATGGGTGCAGCTACGCCGATTATAGAATCTACGGGTCGATCAAAGGGTGTGATGGGTGGCGTCATTACTTGATAGCTCCGTTACCAATTATAATTGCGCGACGATAACTGTGGTCGCTGTGGAATTTCTGGCCACGCCCCTCCAGCAAGCCTTCGACAAAATCGTAAGTGGTTGACGGCTTGAGGGTCACGGTAGGGGGGTCATAAAGTGCGCTCGCGTTCGCCTCCGCCTCTCTTGCGTATATACCGCGCATGAAGCCGTTCAATCCGCAACTTGGAAGCAGGATCACCGAGAGCAGCAAGACGGTCAATTTCATCCTCTATTTTATCCAGTTCGATGCTTTGCTGCCACCGCGCCCACGCCGCGAACGCGTTACACGCGGCAATGAGAGCAGCTATCAGCGCGCTCATTAGGGTTTTGGGACGGCGTCAGCGGCTTTGATCAGGCCAATTCCAGCAGTAACGGCCGCAATGAGCGAACCATAATCAGCATATCCTGTTTTAAGGAAGCTGATAAGAGCGTTAGCTACGGCGGCGACAATAGTGGCAATTCCAAGAATAGTGGTTTTCATAATAGTTCTAAGGTATAAATAGTGTAGGTTGTAGAGATTATTGCATTCCGCCCACTGCCTGTTCGACAGCGGATGCGAAATCGGTTTCGCCGCCTTCCCCACCCTCTTCTTCCATTTCGCCTTCGGATTCCACATAATCTAGTGGGATTCCGTCAACGGCAAGTACGATGAGTTGGTCACCTTCGATTTGGAAGATAACTGGGAGTTCGAATTGTGGTTCTTGTGGGACTTCGAGTCCTTCTGGGATTGGGATAACGATCATAAATTAGGATTGGCGATAGATTTGGAGGGAGAACTGGTTTGGCGTGAGTCTCTCAGAACCTTTTTGGGCCATGAGCTTTTTAATTGCGTCCATCTTACCCCTATCCATGGCGGACTTGGGGTCAAATGGTCCGCCGTGAGTGTTTTGGAACAGAGCCATAGCACGATCCTCATCGCCCACTATTCGAGCTTTAGGGGGTTCGGGCACTATTGTAGCTCTAGGGGGTTCAGGCTCTGTTGTAGCTCTAGGGGTTTTGGGCCTTATGGCGTATTCGGGTAGATTGACGAATTCGGATGATTTTTTTCTCGTCGATTTGGCATAATCGGGTGGACCGATGAATTCTGGTTCTCCTTCTTTCATCGAAGGTGGGTTCTTAAGATCCGAAAGATATTGTTTGGCTTCTTTACCTCCCATGCGGTCAACCTTAGCTTTCTCCTGATCTGACAGTGACATGTAAGTGGCTTGTCTATCTTTCACTTCTTGAATCATGGACTGGTTTTTTGGATCTTCCAGCTTTTTATTCAGCTTTTTATAAGAATCTCTAACGTCTCCCATAGTTTCGCCGTGTTCGTAAAGCGCTCTTCCAGCTCCGTAGATCGTTGTGACGCCGCCCAATGCCCCTTTACCAGCGCGCATAAGCGCGTTATCGTCTGCCAAGTCTTCGTATTCTTGTGCAGCTCTTTCACGGGCTTCCTCGCTGCCGATAAGCATGCCCGTCTGATATGCTTGTTCAATAGCCGCCAACGGAACGGCGACCTTTCCAGCTACTTTTCCAGCTACTTTAAGGGCGCCACCAGCCTTACTACCCGCTCCAGCTATTTTAGTTGTGGTCTTGAGACTTGTGTTAGTCGGTTTTGCTGATTTTGTTGCGGCTCGTTTACGAACAAGATCGGCTTGGATTTTGATCTCTGCTGGTGACAGCTGCTTCAGTCGTTCCACTGCCTTAAGCTCTGCTGGGGACAGCTGTTTCTTTTTAATTGCCTTTTCAACTGCGCTGCCGAATGTTGTGTAATTTCCTACTGCCATAATATTGTGCCGTGTTGAGGCGAATGTAGTTTTGTCAGGCTTTTAGTCAAGCACAAAAAACCCCTACTCCTGATTCAGGAATAGGGGTTCTTGTTGGGTTTTAGGGATTCAGGCTACACGCGATACCAGCTAGTGCCATTGCTCAGGAAGCGAGCAGCAGCTCCGACAGCTCCAGTGCCGCCGAATGTAGCAACACTACCAGCGGTAAGAGTAGTAGCGGTGCTGCTAAGAGCAGGGGGAGTAACAACAGCAGTCGTCATTTGGTTAATCACAATCAGCTCGCGAAGAACGCCAGTAGCTGAAGGGAAGACCAACTGACAGGCTTGTGACGTTCCAGTAATAACAGTTACGCGAGTTGAAAGCGTCAAACTAGCAACTGACGCTGTTGAAGTAAGGTCGGCAGCTTGAATACCGCCGTAACCAGTCAAACGGCCATTGGCAGAGATAAGGCTAGTAATAGAAGCCGTCTTCGGCATACGAAGAGCAGCACTGAAGACTTGTAGGAGGTCGTCTCCAGCAAGATCTGCTGCGGCGATTGGAGAGATAGTGGGTGCGTCGTCAAGAGTAGGCATAGTATTAAGGGGTAGTGCTAAGGGGTTCCCGTTACAGGAACCCCTTAGCGGATTGGTTAGACTGCGGCAGGAGTGGTGCTGGTGCGTTGGAACAGGATCGCGTAACCATAGTCGGTCTTGATCGGTTTGGTCGCGCTGGCAAGAATGCCACGGAAGAAACCGATAGTGCCGTCAGGGTTGGTGATTTCGTTGAGGATGTTGGTCCACTTGAAGTCACCGCGATAGTTCACGGGGTTAAACGTGATGCCGTTCGAGCCACTCAGTGGGTTAGGAATCTGGGATTCCATAACGTGTGGGTGGAGAATAAACGCCAACTCGTAAGGAGCGGAGTCGTAGAGCGGGTTATCAATCGTGCGACCCACGTCGGTTCCAGCGGTGTCAATCGTGACAGGATACTGGCGAACGTAAAAGTTCGTAGAAGCTGCAAGAGTGAAGCGCGGAGCGAAATCGTCGATCAAGTGGTAGAAGCCACGGAAGGCTTTTTCCACACCGAGCGGAGCAATAAGATCCGAAACTTTCGACTGGTTGTAACGAATGTCATCGCGGAAACCTGCTTCGGTTTGGAGTTCGTAGGACGCTTCCGAGCTGATAACCAGAGCGAACACTGGACGACCGTTTTCACGACCGTAAGCATCCGTGCCAGCGCCCTTACGGACGAGCGTAAAGTAAGCCTTGTCGAGAACAGCGTTGGAGATGTTCGCGGTGGCAGCGTATCCTGCGTTGTCAGAGTCCAGACCTTCAACAATGGTTCCTTCGAAACCAGTGTTGAAAAGCGAAGTAGCGGTTTTGCAAACAAGGAAGTTATCGACGGTGGATTCGAACTCGTCACGGTTGCGGTTCTCCCAAGTATACTTGGTAGCCTCAGTCATGGCGTCCATGAGAGCGCGGAGCTGCTCTTGGCGATGGACTGCGAAGCGGAGGTCTTCAACCGAGATACGCGGCGACTCAACAACAGCCCGATCAAGGGTGTAATTTTTGAGTTGCTTGGTGAACTTGATGAAGGCACGCTTATCGACAGATCCCGTTCCGCGTCCACCTTGTGCATCAGATGCAGTGTCGGTAAGAAGCTGACCTTGTGAAGAAGTGTTGAACACGTTCGCGGCACCGTTAAGGTTGCCAACGCTGGTCCAGTTAACACCAGCGATGTTGGTGCCAGTGCCAGTTACAGGAACCGAGCGGTCATACACCATAGTGGTGAGCTGGTAACCCATGCCGTCAGGGAAGGCGGATTGTTTGATGAGGTCCATCCACGGGCTAGTGTGGAGGGTACGACGATAGATATCTTGGCCGATGCGGTTAGCTTCTTCAGCAAGAATCGTGTTGATGGCAGAGATGCCAGTTCCAGAGTCAAAGGTGGACATAGTAGTAGTAGTTTATAGGGGGTTAAAAAGAAGACGATTTGGTTGATTACACTCATCGTAGAACTACTTATGGCTAGAGCAACCGAGCGGAATCTATGTGGGGCGGTAGACAAAGCCACCTAATCGTCCGCAACCTATAGAACTCTTTGATGGCGAGAGCAACCGGATCGGTAGTTGGACATGACAAACTTATATATAGCAGTAGCCAAGTCAACAAGAGAGTTATTAACCGCCCGCCACACCGTGTGACGAGCGGTCTCGCTATAAGCGATGGCTATACTTAACCAATCGTAGCGAAAGCAGCATTGACGCGGTCTTCGAACGAAGCATCCGCGCCCGCCCGCTGTGTCAACTGTTTGGATGACGGCTGGCTTCCAGACATCTTAGGTTCTGCGCCCTCATACTCAGCGAGTCTGTCGGTGAGATACTCTACTTCTTTGCGAAGTGTCGCGTATTCCCGCACAACGACCGGAAGGATTTGCGCCGATACCGCGTTGTATGCGAAGTCTACGGGGTGCACTGCCGACGGGTCAACCGACGAAGCCTTTTCGCGCACCGCAGAGAGGTCAAGCCCTTCGATGCCTTTCAGGAAGGGCAGTTTGGCTTCGACGCGCTCCACGACATTGCGGGTTACGTTCTGGCGCAGCTTTAAACGCTCGCCCGCTTCGGCGTTGCGTTCCTGTTCTTCGAGCATCTTGGCTTCGGCCAGCGCTTCACCGGACTGCTCATAGAGTCTGGCGCGCCGTTCGAAGATTGGCTCCATGTCTTCCATGATGCGGTAGATCTTGGCCTTGTCTCGATCATTTGCATTCGGCAGTAGCTCTGCAAGCTGCTCTTGCTGTGCTTCAGGATCTGTTAGAGAAATAACATCCAGTAGTGCTTCAACTGTAATGTCATATTTCTCTGCGAGCTGCTCAGACTGTTGCAGCAGCAAGCTCAACGGCTCCGTGATGGCACTCTTGTAGGCGGTCGTATTCTCCAGATCGGAGAACATCTGTTTCTTTTCATACTCCGCCAGTTTAACTTGAAGTTGATCTACATCTCGGCTCTCTGCGAGACCCGTCAATTCTCTTATTTGAGATTCATATTCGACTTGTAACTGCCTCAGTTGCTCCAATTCGGAGGAACTTGTTTTGAGTTCCGTCTTGAGTTGCTTAAATCGATTAGCTGCTTTAGGCGTCCAGTCGTCTCCGATGTCCTCGGTAAGGTCTTCAATAGACTCGCTGTAATTGTCTTCAACCTCTTCTTCGACTGATTCCTCTTGTTCTTCCTCACCGTTAGATGGGTTGTCATAGGAGTCAAATGCATTCTGTAGTGATGACTCGAAGGACTCAAAAGAGGCTTCGGTTCCGGTATCCTGCAACATGTCAATTGCGGGGGCTTCGTTTACTGATTCGATAGGTGCATCCATTCGTCTGTTGTGTTTGTTGTTTTTGTATCTGGCAAGTGCGTTAGCCGTTCAAGATCTGCGAAAGCGTCCCTGTATCCTGCGAGCCAAGCAAAGCGCTGGCTGTTGGCTTCGGGACTCAGGGTAAGGGATGCATGATTCGGGCTTGCAGAGTCCTTTAGGATCGCAACAGCCTGTTGGTAGGGATCGGAATCAAGAAGGGCGCGTAGTTCCTCAATGCCTTTAATGTCTGAGAACCATCGATTAAGGGGGATGGGCACCTTCAGTTTTTTAGTCATACGTTGTTACCACTTTACTTTGTCCGCCCAATACGCAGCGCTCAACACACCTTTGCGGATATTGCCAGCATGTCGAGCCTTAAATGCTTCACGACGTTTACGATACTCACTGCTCTCGCCATCTTTCTTAGGCGATCCTTTCACGCCCTTCTGTCCGAAATGGATGATCTTCTCCACACCACCAGAACAAGCCTTGACCACATGAGACTTAGTCTTGTGGTCTGGCGTAGTCCGTGGCTTGTTACACGCCATCTTACTTTTATCAAGCATCAGGATACAGTGGTCTATTCTTGGAATTCTAGTGCAGCTTTAGCATCACGGAAGCCTTGTTCTTGTTCGAACTTCTTCTGTTTGATCTGGAAATCAAGCTCAGCTTTCTGCTGGGCGATCTGCATCTTCATCTGGTGCTCTTGCAGCTTCAGCTCCATCGGGCTTACTTGCGGCGCCCCACCCTCTTGTGGGTTGGCTTGTTGATCGCGCTGGATCTTCTCCATCTGCTTTTGCGTGTTGTTGAGCGCCTCTTCAGTAAACTGTAGTATCTGCTTGGTCTGACCGACGATGCCAGCAAGGGCAGGATCGCCAGAAGCAAATTGAACGTGCTCTGAAATGTGCTGGTAGAACGCCTGTAGGATGGGCATCACTTGCGTAGGGTCGGCTGCTCCCGTGTTGATCTGCTCGATCAGCTGGTTAAGCACTGGCGCGTGAATCTGCAAGTGCGTGCCGTGCATCTCGCTTGAGATAACCTGAACGGGTGCGCCGCTCTGAAGCGGGTTGTTCTCCAGCATGGCAATCTTCGTATCAACTGTCTGGCGCTCCTCTTCCGCGACTGGCGCGTAGCGATCCGCAAGATCGTGTCCAACGCGGGTGCTAACAATATCGCGGGTAAGGTTCTTACGACCGACTTCGTCGAACTGTCCGCTGATCGCTTGTAGTTCGCGAAGTGCCATCAGGCGGTTTGCCATCGACCCGCCGCCGATTGAGCGGACGGCTCTGGTGCGATCAACGTCGAGAGTCTGGATGAACTTCTTAGACACGCCACGCGCCTCGCAACGCGCGTAAAAATCGGTGATAGCTCTGTCAGACTTCTTGCTCTGGACTACGCGGCGGACGATCTCCCGCAGGAGGCGATGCCAGCTGGAGTAGAACAAGTTTAAACTCGCACCTGAAAGTCGAGTTGCGACATCCATGTCGCTGGAAATCTGCATCTGGTTCCTGTATGGTGAACCCTGAGTCGGGCCATACGTAGAGACCGTATCGGTGTTTAGCTGCAACTGCTGTGTGAGATCCTGCAAGGCAGGCTGAACTGCAGTGCCCAGATTCGGAATTGCCTTCTCGATGATCCTGATGTTAGGCGACATCACCGCGTAAGAGCCATAGAACGTAAACTGCAACTCGTCGAGCGAACGCTGGTTTTCCGGCTGGATCATGATTGCAGATGACAGCATGGCTCCATCGATCTGCTGGCAACGCAAACGGTTGCTCGTCTGAATGTGCGAGAAGATTCTATTGCCCAAACCCCGAACCGAATGGTATGTGCCATTCGAGCCAACACCATACGTGAACATCACGTAAGCTTGTTCTGGAGAAGGATAGCGGCTGATCTTCTTGTAAAGGAAGTCCTTCGGCGTGGATTCGGCACTGATGTAGTGGCTCACGCTCCCGTCCATCTCACGTATCCAATAGTGAAGCACAGCGACTGTCGGATTCTGGATTCCGGTGTAAAGGTCGTTGTTCTTAAGCTCGGCTTGGAGTGCTTCGTAGTCTACGAGAGTCCCGTTGTTGCTAGCCCCGCGTCCGGTAGTGCGAACGTTCTTCATGATGACCCGCTTCACTTCTTCTACGTTCCAGCCTACCTTCTCAGCAGCTTCGGGATTCTTGATAAAAGCAAAGAGTTCGTGGAGCAGATAGTCGCGGCGACCGATGGCAACATCGATAGCATTCTCAGATGCGAGCGTCTGCCTCGGAATGAGAATGTCGGTAAATCCACCGACGCGAAAACGCCAATCCTCTGGCGAATCGAAGTAGGCGACGCCTACGCCATGTTTGATAAAGGTGGTGCAAAGCCTCAAGTAGCTGCTGTGGAATTCGGGCCAGCTGCGGAGCAAGTGGGTCAGCTCTTCCGCAACGATCTCTTCCTGTTCGGTAATCTTGCTGCGCTCGCCCGCCGTACCTTTGACTTCGACCAACCGCTCTAGTGAGCTGTAAAGGTCAACATAAGCAGAAAGCGAGATGTCAAGGATTCGCTGTGCCTCACCAAAGTTGAGGTTGGTCTTCATGCCCTGATTGGAGGCGGCAAGTTTTGCGGCATCATAAGGCGCTGCGCCGTCAAACATCGCGTCAACGCGCGCGCGGTTTAGCGCGGACTTCTCGTCAGCGCGTAGCAACGTATGAAAAATGCTCAAAGCGCTCTGGACATCTTTCAGGCGTGTCTTCACTGGCTTGCCTTTTTCGTCCAGCGCTGAAAGGTCAAGCGAGTCAATGTCCAAAGAATAGTTCATCCAGAAAGAAATTAGCCTTCAATCTGGTCGGCGTCAAGCGGATAGTTAAGTTGTTGCCTAAACCACGCCTGCCTCTTCACCCCAAGTGTCTTGGACGATCCGCTTCACGGAGACGCAACGCCGTTTGCCATACTTATCGGATAGGTTCACGTGTGGCTTGCCACGGTGTAAAAACTCGCTCACAAGAAACGGTCCACCAGCGCCGCGACCACGAGAGCCTGATGCGACGCACCAGATGGCCCCGTAGCGCGTCGTAGCATACTTTGGCCACCCAGTTACCGGAAGGGTGTCCTCACGCCCCAGAGAGGCACTCAGGGCTTCGGAACGGGTTGCTGAAGAAAGATCGTTGTGCCGGAACCAGAACGAGCTGCCGTCCAGCCGTGTGCAGTTGGTTCGCCAGCCGTTGGCAATCCACACGCGCTTAAGGCGTTTCTTCGTCCGCAGGTTGTAAACGTAGCCATTATCCGCCAACCCGTAGTTGGTGTTGGGAATGGGAGTGGGTCTGAAGGTGGTAGTCGCAGTCATGCAGGGATCATGAAACGGGGTTCAGGATCGGTCAAGGGAAAAAGAGTCAAATTCTTTTCCTATTCATATTAGAGTATAAAAACTTCTATTTAGAAGAAGTAGTTCATTAAGCCTGGCTTAATGAACTACATCATTCTATAGAAAGTTTTTTTCCCCCAATTGCAGAAACTGTAAAAGACCTTGACCCGCGTCGCCTAAGCCGATCCTGTATCCCGAATCCCTTATCCTGTAAGGTGTCGCTCGCTCTTGGCGCTTGCTTTTGTGCCCGAAACGGCGTTTCGATTCCGGTCTCAGGGTTCGGGAAAGGGGTTCCGCGAGGGCCAAAAAGACGTCTCGTCAATTTTTTCTTGCTAAAGATTTGAGCTGCGCTAGAAAAGAGCATGACTCAAGAAGAACAAGTAGAGGCTTTCACTTTTGAACTCGACAATCTAATCGACCGCTACACGCAGGAGTTTGATTTGACCCTCGCCAGCGTAATCGGCGTGCTAGAGTGCATGAAGTTGGAGATATGGGACGACAGCAAGGGCGAACAATATGCTGAAAAGCCGAAGTAGTGCGCTCAATCCGAGTCTTTGATGCTATCGTCACAGCAGCCACAGCATCCGTGAATGGACATCTCCGGCCGACCAACT
>Ga0209353_10001542_pt1 | contig 12985 bp, 10 predicted proteins | sample LauGreSpBDMM15SD_2_FD_187561 | JGI IMG/M metagenome (GOLD analysis project Ga0209353, IMG submission 187561) | Freshwater lake microbial communities from Lake Michigan, USA - Sp13.BD.MM15.SD (SPAdes) (version 2) | ecosystem: Environmental > Aquatic > Freshwater > Lake | place: Lake Michigan...
TTTTTAGTGGACCAAGAACTTCATTCCATTTACCAGCAATCTTTCCTGTTTGGTTAGATCCACTACCATCATCAACTTTTATAGGTGCAGATGCTTCACCTGATTTACCTTTAATAGGTGCATCAGCTCCGTATCCAGCAGTAGTAAAATATAATAAATTATATCCCTGCTCATATGACAATATTTCTTTTTGATGTTTGGTCGGGTCTTCCAAATCATTTGACATATACCAGTGCTTATACCTCTTATGTGGTCCGTTATATGTGGCTCGTTTATTTGCACTAATGGTTCTTACATACGGTACAGAATATTTTGAGATTATATATAAAATTTTACAAGCAAATGTATTACGTTTTTCATCATAGTCACCCAAAGTTACATTAGGTATTACAGAATACCAAGTTAACAGTTGGTCATTACCTGAAACATAATTTGGGTCGGTTGATTTAGGTTTGTTAACTTTTTCAATAGTCTTGGTACTTAGTGCATTTGCTACATAACTACTTCCTGTTATTATTTGGTCAATTACAGTTAATATATGTTCACCCCTATTGATAGGTAACACTTTTACAGATTTGTCTATTACATTACTTTTTTGAGAATTTTTTTCATTAACATCAGATCCCTTTTTCACACTAGTGTTTGGTGCATTATTATTTGATACAAGATCGATATCTAACATTGTAGCATTTGGTATTCCGCTATTATCTTCAAAATCTATTGAGTATGTGTCTTTTACAGAAATCGCCCCTTTATCTAATAGATGTTGCTGATGGTCATTTAAATACTCGACAAGACCTTTTATGCTATCATTAGTAGAGTCACTAGTCTTACCTACTAACATTTCTTTTACGGTCTTACCTTGCAATGTAGTATTATCTAATATATACCCTCTATATGGACCTAGAGCCTTTTCTTCACTTACTGTTTTAGCTTTCAATCGATATACTACCGATTTATTATCTAATTTAAATTCAAATGATGATAGTTGAATTGGAAAACTACGTTCAAACACAGATGATTGGTCAGTTACTATCTTGTCCGCATTTGGGAAATCGTCTGATGTTAATATTTTACCATTTTTATCATAGCCATAAAAGCGTATCATTAATAAAAATTGTGTTTGCAATGCTATTACTGCACTTGATACATCTAAATTTTGTGCTTTGAATTCTTCTAATTTAATCTTGCTCTTTTTCTGAATATCATACGCGGCTTTAACTAAATTTGTGGGGAATCTAAATCCATATGGTTCCATAATGTCAAATGAGAAATCAAAACTAGTACTAGTAGTCATCGTTTCTTTACTACTAACATTGGTTACGATTCTTAAATTATCTATATAATAATCTAACTCAAAACCGGCTGCTCTTTCTCCCTCAGTTTTAGTAAACGTTGTATCCGCAGAACCTTGGTCTACAACAACACCACCTCCCGTAGTCACTGTCTTATATGTCGTTGTTTGTTTACCACCTCCACCACTACGACAAATAACACGCCAATCGTTTGGTACAAGTTTTTCTCCTAAGGTATATTGATTAAACGAATCAGGATTAATAGCATATAAAGTAATATTATAAGTATGACTCGCAAACTGACTTAATGGATTATCTCTAGGTTCACGCAATTTACTGCTAGAATTATTTGTACTTACTTTGATGGGTTTAACCGAAACTGCGGTATCATCCTTTGTGAGATTGCCTATACCATCTATATCAACTTTGAAAGCCGGTTGTGAGTCTGACGGTGATGGGGCCGATTCACTTACTACCGGTGTAACTTCTGTCGCCGGAAGTGCAGCCGTGTCTGGTGGTGCTGGTGGAGGCGCTGGTTCAGTTACTACTGGTGTTGGGGCTGGCTCTGGCAAAGGTGCTACTGGAGTTACAACGCTAGTTGGAGTGGTCGTTGGGTTACTATAACTGCCATTGCCTTTGCCGGCTGCAATTTTAGTTAAATTATCACCTGTTACAACTGTATAAGTTGTACCGTTTGGTAATGCCAACTGTTGTCCGGGTTTAATTAAATTGGGATTTTTACCTACAGTTGATTTATTTGCATTGTACAACGTCTGCCATGTTATAGGCGTAAAATTACTTGGTGCTGTTGCCATATTATAAACCCAATGATTCTTTCAAACTAGAATATTGTGGTAGGTAAATTTTAGTTCCTAACACAAAATCAAACATTGGATCTTTAAGTATATTAGGATTACGTTGTGAAAAAACCCACCACAATTTACTATCATTATACAAGTCATGTGCTAGTAAATCTGGACGTAGGTTATATGTAGTGTTTATTTCAAATAGTACATCATCCATTTGAGAGGATATACTACGATTTTCCATTACATCTAAAAATAAATTTTTATATACTTTTGTTGAAAAATATGGACTTGTTTGGCTGTATGACATTACCAAATTCCTTTCTCTCTAATTAATTTACCAGAAGCATAATCTTTGAGACTGAAGTTTTTACTTATATCAGCACGTGATACGATTACGTGAGCACCTAACGTTATTTGCATTTTAGTTGGTACATATGTATTTTCAAAATATGCATTAGTCAATGACCCAGATTTAAAAACTGGTTGCGGTGGTTTTGCTTGGGGTTTTATTCCGGATAATTTAAGTCGTATTTTTTGAAAGAAGTTAGGACTAGACGCCGGTGTATTATCTTTGTCGTTGGCGTCTCCTATTCCAGAACCAGACCACGGTATCATTGCTTCAGTTCTTATATAGTCAACGTCAGTTGGTAAACTATAACTGAAGGAAGATATAACTATCGGGTGCTTGTTAAACTGATACGCTCCTAATCCGGACAAGAAACACATTGGCGGAGGAGTGCCAGCAACCGGGCTACCATCTTGTCCATAAAACATTTTAGTAACTGACCTAAAGAAATGAATAACTGCTAATAAATATTTGGCTTCAGTGGTGTCTTGTGCAGTAAAGTCTGCGGTAATTTGTATATCATCAACACTACTTCCTCTATAAAACTGAAGTTTATAATTACTATGTGTAACTTCCGCCGAATCATAATTTGCACGATATGATAAACTAATTGCCGGCATATAGGGAAAAATTATTCCACTGGTGTCATATATTGGTTTTAGAATATGTTTACTACCATTATTTTTAACATCCGGATCATTGTATAGATAATTGGAACCATCTGCTAACGATAATTTAACTCTCCAATCATTTATTTTTGATTGACCTTGTGGAACCACTTGTGATGCGGCCGGAGGTCGAGCACCAATAGCTGCCAACACGCTGTTATTTAAATCTACGTTTGCTACTTGTAAATTAGATGGCTGTGTTTCCGGATTAGCAGGAGTAATTACTGCGTTTGGATTGGGATCACCGTTTGGATTAGTTGCGGCTGCATTCTGGGCTTCGGCAGCATTGGTGGTGTCACTAGCCGCTACTGTTTTTTGATCTGTACTAACTGGAGCATCTGTTACACTAGTAAGTACACCTTTAGAATCAAAGTTATTAACAGAGCCATCACCATTTGTTGTTTTAAACCCACCCCCGGCTTCAGCATTAACCCGTTCTTTCAAGTATGTAACAGATTTTTCTAGGTCGGCTACTCTAGCGGCCCCCATCTGAGCCATGCCTGGACGTCCTTGTGCAGTGTCTTGCGCTACTCCTAATTGGGCGGCTGCTAGATTTTGTTGGGCTACAGCTAGTGATTTTTCTGTTTCAGTTGCCATTGATATTTACCTTTACTAAATATATTTATCGCACAAAAAATCACCATTTTTTACCATATAGTGTTGCATTTCTGCAACTAAAGTGCTATACTCTACTCAACATAACTACGGAGAATTATGAGTTTACCAAGCAAAAAACCAGTTAATTACCTTAATAATAAGGATATTTTAAAAGAAATACATTCAAGCAAAAACACATACTGCGCTTATCTACTACCCGAAGATCATAGATACGATTTCATCGTTGATATGCCGACAGAACCTTTAGAAAAAAGTTTAGAATATGCGTTTAATCCTGAAAGTATTCAGCAAGCAAAAGAAATTAGGGCAACTAGACTTAGTTTAGAAGCAGGAGAAAAAGATTCAATAGATCCAGAATCAATTCCTATTACAGATTTGGTATTTAGAGTAATGACATGGGACCATATCCCTGTAGCGCCAAAACAACCCAGAAAAGTTGATAAAAAGAAAACAGCAAAAGATTTCTTTGAGTTTAATGAAGATGGGGATGAAATATTTGCTGAGTTGGAAGATCCAACTACAAAAGCAGAAATTGATGACATGGTTCATGTTAAGGTTAACTTTCCCCCATTCCAACATTTTCGATTAGACAAGACCAACACATTTAAGTGTATTGGAAAAAGTCATTGGATTGGTGACTTAAAAACAGGTGAGTTTAGCAAAGACCAAGGTAATATCACAGATAAACTAGCACGTATGTACATTATGATGTGTCAAAAATATGCTATGAAGTTTAACTGGCGTGGTTATACATATAATGATGAGATGCGTAATAGTGCTATTTTACAACTTACATATGTTGGGTTACGATTCAATGAAGCAAAAAGTGCCAATCCTTTTGCATACTACACAGCCGCAATTACTAATAGTTTTTGTCGTGTACTGAACAGTGAAAAGCGTAACCAAAATATAAGAGATGACATTTTAGAAATGAATGGTCTTAATCCAAGCTGGTCTAGACAAGGAACGTCTAGTACAGTGTACGAAGAATAATTTAACCACAGGGGTTGAAATATCACTCCTGTTCAATTATAATAGATGAATGAGTAACCTTTTTAAAAAAGCTGCCGTTTTTACGGACATACATTTCGGTCTAAAGAGTAACAGTCTACAACATAATTTAGATTGTGCTAATTTTGTAGACTGGTTCATTAAGAAAGCAAAAGATGAAGGATGTGAAACTTGTTTCTTTCTTGGTGATTACAATCACCATAGAGCAAGTATTAACATCCACACTTTGCAATTTGGACTACAGGCATTAGAAAAACTAAATGCTAACTTTGATAGAGTATATTTTATCCCAGGTAATCACGACCTTTATTATCGTGACCGCCGTGACATTCATAGTGTTGAATGGGCTAAACATTTACCCAACGTACACATCATCAATGACTTCTTTAGTGACGGTGACGTTGTAATTACTCCCTGGCTTGTACAAGATGACTATAAGAAAGTTCAAAAGTTATCTGGTAAATACATGTTTGGTCATTTAGAATTACCCAGATTCTACATGAATGCTATGGTAGAGATGCCAGACCACGGTGAGATTAACGAAGACCATATGAAGGGTTTTGATAAAGTATTCAGTGGTCATTTTCATAAACGACAAGCACGTAAAAATATTTGGTATATCGGAAATGCTTTCCCTCATAATTATGCTGATGCCGGTGATGACGGACGTGGCATGATGATATTAGAATGGGGAGAAGAACCAATATTTCATAGTTGGCCTAGACAACCCATTTTTAGAGTACACAAACTTAGCGAGATACTAGAAAACCCTGAAGGGTTGCTATTGATTGACAGTCATGTTAGAGTACATCTTGATATTGATATTAGTTATGAAGAAGCAAACTTCATACGTGAAACTATGATACCAGAACATAAACTACGTGAAATGACATTGATACCCATGAAAATGGAACAAACTGAAAATCAAGGCTTTGACGGTCTTAAGTTTGAAAGTGTAGACCAAATTGTCATCGACCAGATTAACAGTATTGAGTCAAATACTTTTGACAAAAAGATATTGTTAGAGATTTACAACAATCTATGAAGATACCCAGAGAAGTAAGAGAATTAGAATCATTGATTAAAGTAAACAAGCATTTGGGTATTGCGTTATCTGAGTTGACCAACACTCATTCTTATATAGGTAGTTTAAGAGAACAAAAAAGTTTGATTAGAGTTAAACTTAAACTAGAAGGTATAATAGAACGAACATTGAAGGCTGAGAAATTAGCCAAGAACAGTTTTTTTAGAAAATTAAAATGATAATATTAAAGAATATCACTCTCCGTAATTTTTTATCAATCGGACAGGTAACACAAGCAGTTAACTTTGACCGCCAAGATTTAACACTTATCCTAGGTGAGAATTTAGACTTGGGTGGTGATGGTGCTCGTAATGGTACAGGTAAGACCAGTCTTATTCAAGGCTTAAGTTATGCATTGTTTGGTGTACCCATTAACAGTATCAGAAAAGATAATTTAGTTAATCGTACAAATGGAAAGGGTATGCTAGTTACATTAGAGTTTAGTGTAGGCGGCATAGACTACAAGATTGAGCGTGGTCGTAAACCAAATCTGTTAAGATTTTATGTAAATAACGATTTACAAAAAGGTTTGGATGATGCACAGGGCGAAAACAAAGAAACACAGTCTCAAATTGAAAAGATACTGTGCATGTCTAGTAGTATGTTCCGGCACATTGTGGCATTGAATACATATAGTGAACCGTTTCTAGCATTAAAATCAAATGAACAACGTGAAATTATTGAACAGTTATTGGGTATTACTTTATTAAGTGAGAAAGCAGAAGTTATTAAGACTATGCTTAAGAATACCAAAGATGATATTCAAAGCGAAGAATTCAAAGTTAAGGCTGTTGAGGAAGCTAACAAACGGGTCAAAGAACAAATTGAAAGTTTGAAACGTAGACAAGGACTTTGGCAAAAGAAACATGAAAGTGACTTAGCATACTTAGTTGCACAATATAATGATCTTACCAAAATTAATATTGAGACCGAGTTGTTATCGCACAAAGAACTAGTCATATGGAATCAAAAGAAAAAACAACAAGATACATATATCGCACTATTGGCTAGACAAACTGCGTGGAAACAAAAGCAAGAAAAAGATATATGTGACTTAGAAGATACTGCATTTAAAATGCAACATATCGACATTGTTACAGAAATACTAGCACATAGAGCCTTAGCTGAGTATAATACTAAAACAAAAGAACTAGCAGACAGAGATAAAGAAGTTACTAGATTGGACAAAGACTTAGAAAAAGAAAATAAACTAGTTGCTAAGTTAGCATTAGAGATTGTTAAGTTAAAAGATCATACATGTTATGCGTGTGGTCAATCATTCCACGATGAACAACATTCTACTGTTTTGGGTGATAAAGAACAATTACTAATCGAATCCAATGTTCATGTAAGAGCATTAGCAAAACAATTACAAGAACTGAATGATAAAGAAATTATTGTTGCCGACAAAAAACCAAAGACGCATTACAAAACAGAAGCAGAAGCAATTCGTCACGGCAGTGATGCAGAAAATATTCGCACAAAGATACTTGAGAAAGAACTAGAAGTTGATCCATATGCAGAACAATTAGCAGAACTTACTATAGTTGAAGTGGGTCCCATGCCAGTTACTCATTATGATACCGAAACACAAGCAATTGAACATCGTAGTAAAGTATCCGGGCTATTACAAAATATGGAAACAAAGGCTGCTGAAACTGATCCATATGATGAACAAGTAATAGAAATGGAATCTAATGCACTACAATCAATTGACTTTGATGCAATTAACAAACTAACAAAGACTATGGAACATCAAAAGTTTTTGTTAGATATCCTAACTAGTAAAGATAGTTTTGTTCGTAAGAAAATCATTGACCAAAACTTAAGTTACTTGAATAGTAGATTGACACATTACTTAGATAAGATTGGGTTACCGCATCAAGTAGTATTTCAAAATGATTTAACGGTTGAAATTACTGAATTGGGTCGTGAACTTGACTTTGATAATCTAAGTCGGGGTGAACGTAATCGATTGATTCTAGGATTGAGTTTTGCATTCCGTGATGTATGGGAGAACTTATATGCTCCAATCAATACATTGTTCATTGATGAATTAATTGACAGTGGTCTAGACACAATGGGTGTTGAAAACGCTATTGCTATTCTTAAGGACATGTCACGTAGACGACATAAGTCTATTTGGCTTGTTAGTCACCGCGAAGAATTAGCGGGTAGAGTACCTAGTGTATTAAAGGTTGTAAAAGAAAAGGGTTTCACGACCTATAGTACGTCAGTGGATATGGAATAATTTCAAAGAGAGAATGCAGTGATAAGTAAGTCTATGCCAAGTCCACAAAAAGCAAAAGGTTCAGGATACGAGAGAGAAGTTGCAAAATTTCTCTCAGAGTTATACGGAGAAAGTTTTATCCGTGCTCCTGGATCTGGTGCATATGTGGGTGGCAAGAATCAAGCCAGAACTCAGTTCTTACATGAGGGACAGATTCGTTCTTTTAAGGGCGATATTGTTCCAGGACAGAGTTTCAGCAAAATGAATGCAGAGTGTAAGTTCTATGCGGACTTTCCGTGGCACCTATTACTGACAGGTGAGTGCAAACAACTTGATTCGTGGCTAGCGCAATTACTTGACGTAGAAGATACCGATGATTTAAACATTCTTTTTATGAAGTTTAATCGTAAGGGTCAATATGTAGCAGTACAAGGTAAACTAACATGGAAGGCAGATAATTGTCTTTTCTATAGTAGCCCAACATACGGCGATTGGGTAATAATGGAGCATACTAGCTTTTTCAAAAACAATGCAGAATTAGTAAAAAAATATTCAGGCACAACAACAGACACCAAGTCAAATAATATAGAAACAAAAGAATTTTTAGATTTAAAAACCGTAGGCTGAGTTTGTCAGTCCTCCTTGAGTTTGTACAGATTGTGCTGTGCTGACGGATCTGGAGTATGTACGTTAGCAATAGCGTAGAACACCGAGAGGGCAATCTTCATAGGGAACCCTCAATGAGTCTGTAATTAACTCTATCTTGCGATTACAGAACATGCGTTGTCGAAGAACCAAATTGAATTTGGTAGCTTCACTACAGTCCCATATTACTTTACAGGACAACCGGTGGCGAATAGTAACATAAAAAGTTAACTAGTCGGGGAATAGATGGCAAAGGATGACGGGCATGGCAAAGTTTTTCCATTGGTAGTGCAAATTTGCACTACCATGGCTTCAAAGCGGCAAATTATATCTAATCCACTAGAATGAATAAAAAGTATAGTAAGTTTAAAACATTACCGAACGTAATACTGAGCGAAGCGAAGTATAAGTGAAGGTAGATGACCGAAGGTCATCTTTAAAGAATAAGGTAATGTAGTTTAAGATAAATGAATAGATACGGTTAAAAGAATGGAAGACCTGATTTCTTAGTAGTATCCATGTTATCTTCAATAATTTTACTTATTGTTTTTCTTTCATTGATGCTCATGTTCAATATATCTACATAACTAGCACCGCCCCGCATATACCAAGACATCTTTAGTGAGCTAGATTTTATCTCCTCACATTCATTCTCCAATTGTTCTATTAGGCCCTTGATTCCCTCGGAGTCAAGCGAAAGGAGCCTTAACCGAAAAAAGTTGATGCGTTAATTGTAAACTCTTGGTCGTATTCGTGCTGACAATGCATACATCTAATATGTAATGGTTTGTTCTCTGAGTTTTTACGCAACTCTAAGTTCACATTTTTAATTTCTTCAAATGTGTTTTTGTCTATGTTTCTTAAGAATTCTTCAATATATGATGGGTCGAATACAGTTGCCTCAGGAGTCTTTATATATTCAATGGTTTTAGTCATTAATTCAATAGTCATATGATTAATAGTTTCTAAAACTTTAGACATTTTATCATTCTTTGTATTGGGTTCTTGTTCATTTTCCATATCAATCATCATACGTTGCAATTCAAATTGCATGATGTTAGTATTGTTAACTTCTTTATAAGACAATGGTTTAAATCTTATAGATAGTTCACCTACAGTTAATGGAGTTTTATAGTCGCCGGGATTAAAGCCAGCTAGTAAGCCAGCTAAGTTCACATCATATTTTGATGGTTCAGTACATTTAGGACAATTTGTTTCTATCTCCATTTCATTACCATTAGTAGCCATACGTATTGCTACTAATAATGGATCTAAGTCAACTACTGGAATTTGCCATGGATCTAATATATTGGGAACACAACTTTTAATAATTTCAAAAACAGCTACTCCGTTATACAATGCATCCGGGGTTCTGCTAGTAATTTCATCAATAGCAGTCATAGGATATACAGGTAATTCACCGTTTTCAGTCATTATTAATGTACCTTCAGCATATCCAGCGCCCTGAGAAGGTAGTTTTAGATATAATGCCGGTCTACGAAAATATTGTTGTAGTGGGTTGCTAGTTAGTGTTGCCATAATTTTCTCCAATTTTTAGATACTAAATACAATTAGTACCCAACTATTTATAGGTAAAAAAACTATGGCAGATTTAAGTCCCGAACAACTACAAGGTTTAGCTGATGCATTAACCGGCACGGCCAGATCCTCTAATGATTTAACTAGAGAACAGCAGAATCAAGTACAACGTCAAAGAGAATTACAAGAATCATTAAGAAAAACACGTGAGTATTTTGCTGATTTGGGTAGTACTCTAATCAGCACTGAAAGAGGTACTAGTAAGTATGCTAATGCTATCACCGGTGCTACTGATGCAGCCGCTGGATTAGCAAGTCAATTTGGCTTATTAGGGATGGCTGCCGGGTATGTAATTAAAGCACTAGGTGGGATAGCGGCAGCAAGTTTAAAGCAAAATGATGCATTAATAAAAACTTTTAAAACTTTAAGCGATTTTGGTGCCATAGATTTAGATAATAATTTCAAAAATTTAAACGCACAGTTACTAAAATTAGGCTATACAGCAGAAACTTCACAAGAATTTTCAAACACACTTAGAAAAATTGCTCCTGAATTAGCAATGTTTGGTGGTACCGTATCTGCTGGCGCTCAAAAATTTATAGACGCCGGCGCAGAATTAACCGGTCCTAAAATGCAAAAGCAATTGTATAACTTAGGTTATACAAATGAACAGATATTAGATTATGCCGGTAGTTTTATAGCAAGAAATACTAAAAATCAAACATTATTAGATAAGAGTACAGGAAATGTTGCTAACCAAAGTTTTGGATATTTAAAAACTTTGACTGAACTAACTGCTCTTACTGGTGCAAGCAGAGACCAAGCAGAAGAAGTAGCCAGAGCACAGCAATTAGAATTGGGATGGAGATTGCATTTATCAGAAGTTGCAAAACGTAGCCCAGAAGAAGCTAAAAAATTGCAAGAGTCTATGCAATTACAGTTATTAGTTAATAAAGATATGGCAATGACTGTCATGGATCAGATTGTTAATAACGGAGCAATAACAACAGAGAATAGCGCACGTAATATAAATTTAGTAGGTGACACAGCTTTACGTACTGTTGAAATGGCAAAACGACAAGGTAGTGAGGCTGTTACAGATACAGCAGCCATTCTTAGTAGTAGATTGCCGGCTATTATGGCACACATAGAACAATTTGGAGCCACTGGTAAAATATCTGCTGACGCTGCCAAAGAATTAGGTCTAAATGTAGAGTTACTGAATACTCTTACTCGTTTAGGAATGATGGATGAAAAAACACTAACAAAATTAAAAACACAAATTGCCGGAATTATAGGTTCAGGTAATGCTAGATTAACATTAGAATCACAAGACGAACAAGAGCAACGTAAAAGAAGGGCAGCAGCCGAAGAACTTACTCGCCAAATGGGTGACTATATGGTTCCGGGAGTAACTAAGTTTTCAATATTGGTTAATCAGGCAGGGTTAGCATTAGCAAAATTTACAAGATTTATTACCGGGGGTACAGTTGACTTTGTAGATAATTTTAGAGATTTTAGTAATTTAGAAGAAGTTAAAGATGCATTAGGGGAATACAAACAAAAAGAACTTGATTTATTACAGAAACGTTTAAAAGCAGAAGAAGAACTTAAAGATGCGTTAGAAGATAAGGCAAGACAAGAGCGGGCTTATGCAAATGCAAATATCACCGAAACAGAAAGAGGAAAACTCATGGAAGGGGTCAATAAGGCTGTAAAAACAGCAAGAGAAGGCCTTCGTGAAGTTGATGATGCTACTAGAGCAAACAGAATTAATACTCAACAAGCTGAACAAACAAAAAACACATTAGAAAAACAAAACGCTAGTGGGCAAGGTGGAGGACAGGCTATGGCAGGTCCTCAAGGTAGTAGTTTTGCAGGAATAAAAATTAAACCCGGGGCACATACTGAAGGTTCACAACTTGATCCTAGATTACCCGGACTTGCTAAAAAGATGTCAGAACTTTTTCCGGATGCCTATATCACATCAGCTAATGACGAATATCATAGAACTGGTAATATTGATCCAGCGACCGGTAAAGTTAGAGGTTCAAAGCACAAAACAGGTGAAGCATTAGATTTTGCATTCCCGCCCGGGAGCACTCCTAGTGTAGAAGAAGGTAACTATATAGTTGATAAGCTAATAGGATTAGGATTTAAATCTGCAAGAGATGAATACAATAATCGTAGTGCCGGCGCAACTGGTGGCCACATCCATGCTGAGTTAGCTACTGGTGGTATTGTACGCGGACCTAAAACAGGATATCCAGCTATGTTACACGGCACAGAAGCAGTACTTCCAATGAACATGCTTAAAGACTTTAGCAACCAAATAACTAAATTCCCGTTTACTAGTGGTAGTAATATGGGCGGAACAAATGATATGGATTCGTTACTAAGAATTATGGAACAGGTCTATGGTAAAATAGAAGAAATGGTTGATTATCAACGTGCTACTAAGTTTGTACAAGAAGATATTTTAGTCCAAGTCAAACATTAACAGATAAATATCAGTATGACTTATAAAAAGCGTTTTTCCGGACCCAACACAACAGGTCAACTTAGTCCGATATCGGGAAGTAATAGCAACCAGGGTGCATGGAATAGCGGTGTGACACCTTATAATCCAAAATCAACTAGCTCCTATAACAATGACCAATTTGGATATAGAAACTATCAAAGTCGTTTACCAGAAGTGTATACTGGTCACCCAAATCGTATTGAACGATACAATCAATAT
>Ga0209353_10001548_pt1 | contig 12964 bp, 14 predicted proteins | sample LauGreSpBDMM15SD_2_FD_187561 | JGI IMG/M metagenome (GOLD analysis project Ga0209353, IMG submission 187561) | Freshwater lake microbial communities from Lake Michigan, USA - Sp13.BD.MM15.SD (SPAdes) (version 2) | ecosystem: Environmental > Aquatic > Freshwater > Lake | place: Lake Michigan...
CCGAATGGAACCACTACCCCCCATGAAAAAACACCATGGTCGCAAAAAAGGACACGAACTCGGGCCTATAAGATCACAAAAGCAAAAGATTATCTGCTATTGGGAACCATAAATGCAAATAAGCTTGATGAAAATTAGGATCGGAAAACTAAAAAAATATTTTTTGACGAAAGTCATTGGAAGTTTGGAAATTTATTTTTCAAAAGTTGGACGACTTTGTGCGAAAACACAAAAAGCTAACAACCATAACTTGAATTATCCTGAGAACATATGACTGACGGGTAAAGTGTGTAGTCGGCGTCACACTTGCTGCACTTTCCAACCTTTGTTAACAATGTTGTTGAAGAACAGTCGCATAATTTTGTTACAATGTTCTTCATTGAAGTGCCTGATGTAGACGTTGCCGACGATATAACGAAATCGCCAGTTTTAAAAGCAGTATAATCTGTCCAATTAGAAGCCGGTCTACGAATTTTGCTTATACCCTGACCGTTGAAGGCGAATGTTGATCTTGATGAATGCGGGTGAATTCCCTTAGTGTTAGGTATTGCAATAACGTCTTCGTTTGTTTGGATTGTGTTTAGGTACGTTGTTGCCTGACGTAGACGTTGTAGACGCGTCCAGTCTCCTGCACTCAATCCACGTGTTCCTTGTTGAGCATTACCCATTGATGTTCCACCACCGGCACTTGACACAGTTGCCATTTGTAAAGAATATACAAATTAGTTGAGTCTAAACTGTAATGGAGAACTTATTTCCGTATAAGCAAGATGTTAATTACACAAAGCTTCAAACAACTGAAGAAGGGCTGTATAGTATAACAAGAAAACGAGATGGTGAACGTATTCTTTCGATTATCAAATATAACGTCAAGGATTTGAGTAATAAAACAATAACAGATGGAACCGCGTGCATGGGCGGAGACACTATTCAATTCGCAATGTCGTTTCATCACGTTCACAGCATTGAAATAAATTTAGCTAACTTTGATTGTCTAGTGACAAATATTGGTGTATATGATCTCAATAATATAACATTACATAAAGGCGATTGCACAACGTTGTTTAACTGGAACACAGATGTCTTGTATTTAGATCCTCCGTGGGGCGGACCTGAGTATAAGACTAAGACTGATTTGGATTTGATGCTTGGATCAAAGCGTATTGATGTTTGGTTGGATGAAATACTTATTCGAAAGAACAGACCGTCTTACATAATATTAAAGCTACCACATAACTATAATTTCAAACGTTTAAACTTTTTAGTAAACATTGAAATGATAAAACCATTTCGTGTTCGAAACTATGTTCTGGTCATAATAAAAGTTCACCCGGTTCAAAATAATTAAAAACGGATTTTGATGATCAGATAAACAAAAATATAAAAATGGACGAGTCTCTCTTCTTCTTCGAAGATTACAATACGCCCGTAAACATTCAGAGCAACGTAAGCAATACTCATCTACCTAACATGATGATCAGTTACATGTTTGGTGTGGCTCTTGGGTTTATGATCAGTTCTGTTTGTGCTTTCAACAGTAACAATCGCCATAAGATTGAAACTCTTCATGATGAGAACGAACAACTAAAAGAAACGATTGTTGATCTTGAAGATGAAAACTACAGTCTTGAGATGAAGAGTAAAGAGCTTGAAGAGAAAAATGACAAGCTCACAGCTGACTCTAGTGCAAACGAACGTCTAATTGATAGACTGAAGAATGAGATTTGTCTTCTGACAAATAAAGTGAACACGATGGATCACGAAATGGCCAGACTAGAGTCTGATAATCGTGCATATGATGCCGAGATTTCACACATTCAGTCTAGTCTTCTACGATCGCGTCACACTAGTTCAACATCAACCACTCCAGTGTTTCGCAGCAAGCGAATGCGCGATGAAACTATTTGAGGTAAACATACGGAAGAGCAAGAAGACCTAACATAACAATTAGAATAAATATGTCTACGCCTCTTACAATTTTTTGATATTTAACAGGAAGATTCTCAAAATCGGTGCGATACTGCGGAGGTTTGAATGGCATAGACATCCAACCTAGAATCGTCGGTTTTAACTGATCATTGCAATCAAAAATCATATCATACCATGCCAACAATACGTAGGATACTGTTGCGAGAAGAAACGCTACAACAACTCGATGAGGATATGGTCCCGGATGAGGCATCCAGTAAACAAAAAGAACAAACGCTGAAAAAACTAAACATTTAGGATTCAACGCAAGAGGTGTTCCAAACAACCCACCGCCCATTTACATAGGTATATTTATTTTGTTTATACCTTTTTCATTTTAAATGCTGTCTATTTTTTTATGATAGCCGATGTTTTATCATTTCCTATATTTACAAAATTATAATTAATATTTCTACTTAAAAAAAATTCATCCGTCGCTCTTCTTTGTCCGTCCCAATGATAATAATCATCAAATATTATAACACCTCCCGTTACAACATTATCATACATTTGTTCTAGTTCGTATTTACTTGATTCATACCAATCAGTATCCAACCGTAATATTGCTATTTTTTCAGGAATTGTTGTTTTATCTTTTAATGTTTCCATAACATCACCAACTACATAGTGTAAATTATGTTGAGGGTAGCCAGTTGAATTTAATCTTTGTTGAACTTGTTCTAACGGAGTATAACACCACCGATTTACTTTTTCGTTAATGATCTGGTCTTTCCATACACTATAAACTTCATCTTTATTCATTTGAAATATTTTAGCATCTTTGCAAGTATAATCATATTCAGTTGGCGCTGTTAATCCACTAAATGTATCGTATAAATATATATCACGAACAGAATTATTTTTCATTAACTCATGTATCCAGATATGTTCAAAATTACCACTGTCAACGCCACATTCAATAATAACTCCTTCAATGTTATTTTGCAATATATAATTAACTGCTTCTGCTCCGTCCATTTAAAAAAGGTATAGGACATTATAGTTTATAAATAACCGCAAGTGACCACCCTTATGTAGATCGTGTCTCTATATTTTTATTTTTGTCACAATCACAGTTACTGCATCCTCGTAGCTTGAGAACCAAATAGACTGTTGAGAACTTCTCAAGTTTGTAGTCAACAAGTACCTTATCGTCATCAACCATTGGGTTTCCTGCGAATACCAACAGTTGTTGAATCGGAGGAACATTATCGATCACTTCGATCTTCTGTTTTAGTTCCAGAAGTGTATCGTATGGATTGACCTTGATCAACCGCCTGTCATGTTGACGAAACTGGACAAAGATCTCCATTTTTCTCTTGAATATAAAATCAAAAAAAGTATCCGTTTTACGCATTTGTATAAATTATGTATGTCAGGCCATATGCTCCTATAAGTGCAAGCAATGTTACAATTTCTTTTTTAAGTGTGTTTAAGTATTTCATCAGAAGAACAGTTGATACAATGATAACTGCATCTGCAAGTAGAATACCATAAGAACTCTCGACTGCATAATTCTTAAATAGATCAATCATACTATTATGGCCAGTCGGTACTAATCCTAACACAACTGTGCCAAAGAATACATCGTGGATAACTTGAACAATAACGGCAGAAATAACCAGATCGAGTTTAGGAAACAACATATGTGCTAGCACGATTCCTATCATCACAGAAAGTACATCTGAGAGTACAGCCACCGATTGAAACTGGCTGTACCACTGCTTGATCGCTGCCCCCTTAAATATATATTTCGATACAACAACCGTAAAAAAATCAACCCATAATGCTGCCGTAGTCAGAGATAGTAGATCCATTATATCTTATCTACTTTTTCTCCTACAATAATCGGATTATCTTTTAGAAGACGATTCTGATTCTCTTTAAAGAAGTCAAAATCACAATTATGTTGTTCAGGTGCTCTACACTTAATACATAAAACTCTTTTACAAGAGCAACTATAATCGATTAGTGTTCGCTTTTTACACGTCGAACATATCAAGCTCGATTGCGAGCTTGTATTTTTGCGAGTGTTCCCACTCATTTTGTTCGTCCTCCTGATTTAGAATAAATCTACGAATTTCGTTTTCAATAAATTTAATTTCATTTGAAATAGAAACAACGGATGGGTCTGTTGATGCAATTTCTAATCTCTTATTTGTTGAACCATACTTTTTAGGTAGGTTGTTTGCAATACGAGCAGTTTGATTTTTTAACATCTCATTCTTCACGGTAAGATTTTTACGTGCTGAATTAATACAACGGTCGTTATAGCTCTCGGGTCTAATATACAAGTGCTTATAGTCGGGCCATACGGCATTGACTTTTAGAATCATTTTCTTCTTCTGGTTTTCATGCATAATAAACATATCGTAATCTGATAGATCTCTGATCTTCAAACTCAGATTAGTTGCACACTTCTCAAACGGTTTCTTTTGGGCCGGTTTGGCACAATGATAACAAAAGCACGCGTAGGTGTGACCCTCTTGGTCAGCCTTTCGCAGCATCATCATATATTGATCCATATTGTTCTTTGAGGTTATGTACCTCTTGTTCTACTTAATCCATTTTTATCAAAATACATTTATAAGGGGATGCTGTCACATCCAGAACTGAAAGAAACAAAAGCACAGAGCTTACCTTCGGCTAATTTGGATGCATTAAAGTCCATGCGCGAAGAGGCGTGCTACAGTTCATTACAGGCTGATTTTAAACTACAAACACATCAAAGATTTTTGCGCCGCGTTTTAAGTCCCGATTCTCCGGTTCGTAATTTGTTGATGGTTCACGGAACCGGTACTGGAAAGTCATGCACTGCAATTCAAATTGCAGAAGAATTTATTCTACGTCCCGAATTTCAGGAGAAGCGCGTACTTATTATGGCTAATCCATCCATTCAGGACAGCTTTAAAAGTCAAATCTTTGATGTATCAAAAGCGTCTGTAGATTCAGAAGGCATCATAACATCGAAACAATGTACAGGAAAGCGGTATCTTGAAATGATCCAGCGTGCTCAGCGCGAGCCATTGAAGCTCACAGACAAAACTGTTCAGAATCGCGTGATGGAAATTGCATCCCGTTTGATCAGTGAGTTTTATGAGTTTCAAGGATATGAGTCCTTTTCAAATTTAATTTTGGACAAGACGGAACATGAACTAGAAGCTTACATTCACAAAACATTTGATAACCGTTTGATCATTATTGATGAAGCTCATAACATTCGTCAAAAGGAAGAAGGTGGTAAGCCCAAACTTGTTGCGTCTGCTCTTGAAAAGGTTATTAAAGTAGCAAATGGTGTCACGCTTATTCTTTTAACAGCTACACCTATGTACGACACATATGATGAAGTTCTATTCTATTTCAATCTGTTCTTATGGAATGATCGTAGAATAGACACTAAGCGAGTCCTGAAGCCCGCCGATTATTTCAAGGATGATCAAGTTAAGGCAGATAAAGAATCTGAGTTTCGCAGTTGGTGCCAAGATTACGTATCATTCATTCGTGGTGAGAATCCGTTTACGTTTCCTTTTCGCTTACCTCCACCGTCTGCGCTTATTGCCAAGACAGATCGCAAGACTGATATAGATGGGCTTGCAATTAAGAAACACAGACGATTCTTGACGCTAACTGAATCTATTCTTTCTCCAAATCAGGCAAGCGTATTACAGGGGATAAAGGATAAGAAATCATCTATCATTGATTCGCGTGTGATCTGTGTGTATCCTAAAAATAAATCCTTTTCAGATTCATTCAGTATATCGGAAGGTAAATATGTTTATAAAAATGAAAACTTTTTAGCACCTTCAAAAGTTCAGGATTATAGTTCCAAGTTTTCTCTCATCACAAAAATTTTGGAAAAATCGGAGGGGATCGCATTTGTGTATTCAAATTTAGTTGAAGACGGGGCCAATCTTTTTTCAATGTGCTTGGAGGAACATGGATACGTATCTGCGTTAGGAAATGATTTGCTAAAAGAAACATCGGGAGAAATCGCGAGAGGATCACGTGGACGTTATTTACTTTTTACATCCGACGTTAGCAACGCAGATATTCGCAAAGCAATTACTCGTTTAAAAAATCCCAACAATCGCGATGGTTCTGATGTTCGCGTAATCGTTTCATCTCCTAAAATTTCAGAGGGCGTTGACTTTCGTTATATTCGTCAAATTCATATTTTGGATCCGTGGTTCAATATGTCTCGCATTGAACAAGTTGTGGGGCGTGGTATGAGAACATGCTCTCATTCGTTACTACCGTTTGAAAAACAGAACTGCACCGTATACTTTCATATCTGTCGTTATGCTGATTTGGATCGTGAAACATATGACGAATATATCTATCGTGTATTTGTTGAAGAAAAAGGAGAGAAAATTGCAAAAGTTAAACAGCTTATGATGGAATCCGCTATGGACTGTTCTTTGAATGAAGCAACAAATAGCTTACCAAGAGATTGGCGTGAGGATTTAAAGATACCTCAAATGCGATCACAGGATGGAGAGATATTGAAACTAAATTTAACTGAGATGTCTGCGCCAACGTTTGAAGTAGCCGCAAAGTCATTGGTGTGTGATGAGACCACACAGGATCCCGACCCCCAACACGTGAGACCACTTTCTGCATTTTTGGACGTGCGTGAAGAAATTTTTGATAAGATCGGAACTCTCTTTGAAAAGAAATCTATCTGGGAAAAAGATGATATATTTAGCCACTCGATTATGAAACAATATGACCCAAGTGTTCTATCGTATACCATCCAGACTGCTATTTCCAATTCAACAAAGTTTCGGGACAAACTTGGTCGTACTGGTATACTTGAATCAAAAGGCGATATGTTAGCTCTTTCTGTGAATGATTCTCGAACAATGTTAGATCGTGTTTTGAAAACTGAGAAACCTGTATATACTCCTCTTGAAAAACATGTTCGTGCACAAACAACTACTATTGAAGCAAACTTGATACAAAAGAAACGTAAGACATATGGTTTTCCCACATACATAGAAAAAGAGTTCTCAGATGAAGTTCTTGATTGGTATATTATTGATCACGCATTATCGGAAGATGAGCGACTAACTTACATGATAAATTTGGATTGGACAAATCCTCCGATATATGCTCAGCCTTTAAAGATCACACTTGAAGACGGTAAGAAACTATATGTGTTGGGATTGAATAAAATTTTTAATGAACTTGGTGAACTAACAACTCCAATTGGAAAGGAGAAGCAAGAGTATGATAAATGGGTAGCTGCTCTGAGAACTAAGTTTGTTGAGAATAATTCAAGCTTTTTTGCAGCAATGAAGGAGGGTAAAATCATATTTAATGTAGATGAAACATCAGAAGAACTACAAGTTGTTCATCGTTCAAAAGACATTGGCGGGCGCGCATGCACTAGCTATCATGAAGGTGTGTTAAATAAATTTGCAAATTGGTTAGGCGTTCCCTTTAGCGAATCAATAAAAGGAAAGAAGGATCGCTGTATGTTTTTAGATTTGTTAATACGCAAGAGAGTTATTGAACAGAAGCCTGAATTATTTTGGATTACTCCCGAAGAATGGGAAATATTAAAAGATGAAAAGAGGAATATTAAAGCTCTCATTAAAAACCGATAACTTATTTTTCAGTTAATGAACAACATGGATCCCTTGTTTGAACGCCGCGAACTTGTTAAGAATATTCACATTCACTCGAAATTTCTGCAGCGTAACATTCATTCGTCAATTCTGGCTCAGGTCAAGATGATGTATGAGGGTCGTTGTTCTTCGGAAGGATTTGTTCAGCGTAATAGTGTAACTGTTGTTAGGTACTCGTTGGGACGAGCAAACTACATCAAGGGGGGTATTGATTATAATGTAACTTTCCAGGCAGATATCTGTATGCCTCACGTGGGACAACGATTTCGTGCTCCTGTGAAACTTCGTAGTAAGATTGGTATTCATGCAGAGACACCCCCTATCAAAGTTCTCATTCCTCGCGATCTGCACTTTGAGAACGAAGAGTTTGATAACGTCAAGGTCGATGAAGAAATTGAATTTGAAGTTATTGGTTCTCAGTTCAAGCAGCAAGACGATACGATCATCGTAGTTGGTAAGCTATTGTCCAAAATTGCTCCGAATGTTGAAATGCCTCTTGTGTCTCCTATGAAGATCGAAGAGGAGGAAGACAGGCCCAAGTCTTCTATGGGTGTAGATGATGAGGGAGAGAAGAAGGTTGTCTTTACGCCAGTAGTAGCCTCCAAGACTGGCACTCGTAGAAAACTGAAGAAACCTGATGAAGCGTCTACTACAAATGAGCTTCTCGCGCTCTAAGAAGGAATTTCTAAAGGACTCAATCGATAAACTAGAAGCTAACGAACACTCTCAAATTTTTTCAATTATCAAACGCTACACTGAAACATTTACTCGAACGCAGAATGAAGTTCTCGTCTCAACCAATAATCTGAATGATGATTGCTTGAAGGAGATTGAGTCGTACATTCATTTTTGCGTAGATCAGAAGAAGCGAATGGAAGATGATTCGCGTACTCGCAAAGGTTACGAGCGTATGGTTCAGAACAGTTAACGATTTGTAGGAATAATCATGTGTATTGGTGTAGATTTAGGTCCATAGATAACATCGCCATTTGCATCAGTGTATACAAATTGCCCTGAAATATCAAAACTTACCGGTTGTTTCATTTCATTTAGTCCAGTAACCCATGAATTAAATTCAATACTGTCTGTACCACCAAGAATCTGAGTTCTTGTGATAGTTTTATTTGTTCCATCGGCATAATATAGCACGAGCGTTATTATATTATTACCCCATTCAATGCCTATACTCCCCCCAGGTGGTGTTTCGGTGTAATCAAACTGAACCGCAACATATTGATTATTTACTTGTGACCCGCCTTGTATTAATTTAACATTTGAAATAACACTTTGTACGGTTGGATCTCCAACAATGTTAGGATTACGAGGTGGTGGGGTAAAAGAATTTGATCCAGTTACTCCTTTTTGCTTAAAGTACCCCATACCGCCCAATACTCCAAGAATAATACCTACTACAACTAATAAGCCTATTACACCATATATTAAGTTTTTACGACTAACCATTTATATAATATACATTAAAAATGGACGATCTTTCATCTAAGTAAAATATAACTAAATGGAGGATATAATTTCTCCCCAAGTCATTGAAGGACTTGTGTCGTTCATCACAATTTCTAAACAAGACCCAAAAGCAGAGGTTGAATGCAAACTGCTTTCGGATCGTATCCAAACCAAAGATGTAGCTGACCGGATCCTCAAGGCGATTGATGGGCTCTGTTCGGGACAGCCTACGGAAGAAAATCGTCTTACGCTATCATATGGCGAAACTCGTGTCAATATTATGACTCCGCAGCTTATCCACAAGGTTTGCATAACTAACTCATTCCGCGAGGTACCCCTTACGGTAGAGAAGAAGACACGTTACTACGATATGAATACTGGTAAGCAGGATACTCTGGACGCACCTGAAGCGAATGTTCGTTTCACTCTTCGCTCGGAGACACCGCTACGTAAAGATTGGGATGGTAGCCCGTCCGATGTGAACGCATTCATTCGTGTCATTCATCGTAAGTCATTTGTAACAACCGATAAGCTCTTTCGATTTGATTTCTCAATGGTCAAGTTCCGTCCCAAGAATTCAAACAAGACCGTTCGTGACATTCTGAAACAGCATCACCTCTATGAACTCGAACTCGAATTCATTGGTAAGAAGAGTAAGTTAGAGCCTGCTCGTATTGCTGAAGAACTTGTAAAGAATGTTGGTGTAATTCTACAAGCATATCACCAAACTGAGTTTCTGCTTTCGAACTCGGATATTGAGCGCTACAAGCAGGAGTTCCGTTTATCTAATAATGCATTCTACGATCTAGTAACTCTACTTCGTCGCCACATTAATACTGACAGCCCTAACAATATCTCAAAGGATTACACGGTAACAAACAAAGCTGACGGTGAACGTGCGGGTCTTTACGTAGCTCGTGATCGCAAGGTGCTTAAAATTAACAAACAGGAACAGATTGTATGGACTGGTCTAACGGCCGCAAATGATAATCATGTAGGTGACTTCATTGATGGCGAATACATTCCCGATAAGGATCTGTTCTGTATCTTTGATGTGTATCGTTTTCGCAATCGTGACACTAAAGCGTTGCCGTTGATGAAGACCGATGAAGAGACCACAAAGAACCCTTTGTCATCTCGTCTTGGATGTGCTCACATGTTTGTGACTGATCTTCAGTCAGAGTTCATTATGAAGCCGTCTATGCATCCTCTACGTATTGAGACCAAGCTATTTCTTGCAGGAGATGGTCCTGCAATGGAGGAAGCAATTCAAAAGATGTTATCTACTAAGTTTGAATACGAAATTGACGGTCTTATCTTTACGCCTCGCTCTAGCGGTGTAGCTCCTCCTGCTGACCGCAAGGGTCGCAAGTGGATGACCGTTTATAAATGGAAACCTGCATCGCAGAACAGTATTGATTTTCTACTCAAAATTATTCCAGGTGAGATGGTTGACAATGTGAGTAAAGAAGTTGTAAAGAAGGGCGAGCTATTTGTTGGCCGCGGTTCAGGTGATATGTTTATCTATCCTCGTGAGACGATGACGGGCGAGTATGTACGTCGTCAGCTTCCCGAAGAACTTGATAAGCTAGCAGATACGAATACATACATTCCTTCATTCTTTCAACCCGATAGTCCGCGTGATCCAGACGCGTACAAGATTCTACTTCCTCTTAATGGAAAGGGTGTACCTGTAGACATTCACGGCGACAAGGTTGAAGATAATACAATTATTGAGTGTGCGTATGACACCGATACGAGCCAGTGGTCAATTCTTCGTACTCGTTACGATAAGACGTACTTGTACCGTGTCAAACGCGAGCTACAGTATGGTAATGATTTTGCAACTGCAAATAGTGTTTGGACTTCTATGCATGTACCTATCACTGAGCGAATGATTTCAAACTTTGTGTCTAGTCCTTCGGATACAGCTTTTGAAGATGATGCATATTATCGTGACGATCTAAAGCGTGATTCTCGTGTGTTTACGGATGTATACTCATTCCACAATCGTATCAAGGATGACATGTACAAGACTTACATTCATAAAAATGATACAGTTCTTGAGCTAGCATGCGGACGTGGTGGTGATATGCACAAGATCAAGAAGGCCCATCCGTCTAAAGTTGTTGGGTTAGATTACTCTTTAATTAATATTACTGCTCCATCCAATGGCGCGGCTGTTCGTTATCTAAAAGATAAGGCAGCGCACCCGCATGATTTCATTCCGCCTATTCTGTATGTTGTTGGCGACATGACCGAATATCCCCTATTTGAGCAGGATGATAAGTACATGCCGATTCTACTTGGTAACGAGAAAGGCTCCACAGAGTACCTGTCAAAGTTCGAAGGGCTAAATGTATTTGATCAGGTATCGTGTCAATTTGCAATGCACTATGCGTGTGAATCTGAACTAATCTTCCGTAACTTTGCAAAGAACATTCAGGCTCATTGTTCAAACACTTTCTTTGGAACCTGTTCAGATGGTAAGGCTATCTATTCATTGCTTCTCGGTAAGAAGACACAGTACTTTGGAAAGACTCGTCAAATTGCAGGAGAATACACCAAAGAGTATCAAGACAAAGAAAAGTGGTCTGAGGAGTTTGGAATGCCTGTTAAGGTAATTCTAGAATCATTTGATAAGCCAGCAATTGAGTATCTTGTTCCATTTGATAAAGTTGTGGAAATTATGAAGGAGCATGATTTTGAACTTGTAGACTCAAAGATGTTTTCCGAAATCTATTCCGATCAAACGAAACTATCATTGACAAAGGAGCAGCAGCTATTCTCATTTCTGAATCGTACATTCGTATTTAAGCGTACCAAGAAGATGGAGCCCGTGGTGATAGAACCCAAGGTTGAAGAACCGCCTAAGGTTGAAGGTGATGTAATTAAGGATGTCACGGTAGATGAAGTTAAACCGAAGAAGACTCGTAAGTTGCGGAAGGAGAAGGAACCCGAAGAGGAACCTGTTCTCTTCTTTGGTGCCGATGAAAGCAAGGGTGAGAATCGTGCACTGAGTAATATGGCTGAGTATCCGATTGAAGTTGATGGTGTAAAGTTTCCAACAGTCGAGCACTATTTCCAAGCAATGAAGGCCAAGATGTTTGCAGATGAAGAAATGTATGAAAAAATCTTGAAAGCAAAAACTCCTAAAGCGGCCAAAGCTCTTGGTAAAAAAGTGAAAGATCTAGTTCCCGAAAAGTGGGATGCGGAAAAAGATATGATCATGGAGAAGGCAGTGAGAGCCAAGTTTGTCCAGCATCCAGAACTACGTAAGCAGCTACTGGAAACAGGTGGTAAACAAATTGGTGAAGCAAATGCTCGCGATAGTTATTGGGGTATTGGTTCAGGTCATGAATCCGATAAGTCGAAAGTTCCGTCCAAGTGGCGCGGACAGAACAAGCTGGGTAAAATTATGATGAAGTTGCGCGAAGTGTTTAAAAGTGAATCAACTTAAGTTCTGATATTTGGTTTAATAAGATAACGCGGTCACGTATCCCGATGAAGTATACGTTGCACTAAAATTACTAAAAGCCCCAACAAGCGCTAAGGTTGCTCCAGTTGTACCATCTTTGTTATATGCTGTAAGCGTAGGCGAGTCAAATGTTCCAGTAAAAGTTACATCTCCATTTGAAGATATTGTTGTTATTGATGTTACATCGTCATATCCTGCTCCCCCAATTCGAGCTACCCAGTTCACAGATCCTGTTGAACTATATTGTGCAACAAATACGTCTATATTACCGCTTACACTTACAAGAGTTGTTGCAAACGGTGTACCATTTGCGTTATATGCTATAAGAGTACCGGTTCCGTGAAAGTATCCAAGAATATTTATGTTTCCACTTGAATCAGTCAATACGTTTCTGCCACCAATCTCGTAAATAGCATAACTAATTTGA
>Ga0209353_10001550_pt1 | contig 12961 bp, 17 predicted proteins | sample LauGreSpBDMM15SD_2_FD_187561 | JGI IMG/M metagenome (GOLD analysis project Ga0209353, IMG submission 187561) | Freshwater lake microbial communities from Lake Michigan, USA - Sp13.BD.MM15.SD (SPAdes) (version 2) | ecosystem: Environmental > Aquatic > Freshwater > Lake | place: Lake Michigan...
AGTGAGTCAAGGTTCTTATATTTTACTTCGTATGCCGCAGTTGGACAATTTAGATTAAGCCATATTTTCAAGACTTCAAAGCCCGGATATGGTGGGTAAGCAGGCGTTGGAACGTTGTAAGGAAAGCAATCACATATCCAAAGGTTGCCAAGCCTCCAAGATTTAACTATTTTAACTAACCAACCATTTTCCATAAGGTAATGTTACTTTCATGCCCATGTCAATCTGAATAATGCTGCTTCGGTACAATCTTCAAATATAAACGTTCGGCCGTTGCGTTTCCAATGTGCAGTACATTCGATATGTAGCCAGTTGTTTACATCAAGACCAATTGTATCAAGTATTACTCGAGTCCAGCCGCATTCATTTATAAGCATGGAGGAGATTATCTCAAAGTCAATCTCATCTGCTATTGCTCTGGATGCAGTTTCCATTAGTTGCTCTTCCAGTCCCCGAGTCTCAGTTTTATAATTCATGAACAGCTTAATTTAAACAATACAGCATCTTCATCTTTGGCAAAGCAATATGTAGAATTGTTTTCGTTAAAGCGCCAGTCATCTGTTGGCAAATTTTCTTTCAGCCAAATAATACGATCATTGTTAGCTTCCATATGCTCTACAGCCATCTTAAATTGATACGGCCAAATTCGTTTGTTTAGTATTCTCATACATCACCCCATGTTAGCTTTAACATAGTGAACAATTCTACATGCACATCAAAATTAGCACGTGGGTTATGAAAGTTTGATCTGGTCATCCCATGTTCGTACCATTGTGTATTATCCTGTTCTCTGACCCACTTGCCAATTTGATTGTTGCATGCAATAGTGTACCAGCACACCCCGTCAACTGGTGCAGTATCAACCACTTTAAAACTTGGATCAGCAAGTTCCAGATTGTTAATTAGTGCTTGAATTGAAACTGCGGTCCATAAGCTCTTGCCAGTATTGCGGCCTGAAGAGAATGCCATCATTTCCCCACGTTTAAGCCTGTCAGGCAAGGCACTGATTAATTGCTTTTCCCAAGGTTGCAGTTTTTCATTTTCAAATGGTGTGCGATAGGATGACATGTCTTAGCCCCACGTTAGTTTATACAGCATTATAAATTCTTCTGCTTCTTGTTGCGTTTTAAATTTCCAAGTATCGTAGCTGATGCGAGTACCATTTGAATTTTCTATTGCCCACTCAAGTATAGCATCAACTGCTTTAGGGTAAACCAAAGGCCCAAGCTCTTTGTCACCAACATACGGATCTTTGAGGCTGACGGTATGTCCCCAGCTTGTTCGCATTACGTAATTTGGTACAAGCCAAGTCACGATATATTGCCTCCAAACCTTAGCTTGGTCAGCAGTGCATCTTCTATGTTCTTAAAGCTGACTAGTGTTATAGTATCATTTGAACTACCACTAACATCACTTACATCAGTTGTTTGCATGATCCATAAATCTCGATCTCCGTGATACATATCATAGTACCTAAACTCGGCCTTTGTGGTCATAATCACAGGCGAAATGGTTTCGCTTAGCCAAGCGTACACATCTTCTTCTTCTACATCGCCAATGTATAGATTATGGGTTAGCCATTTATCAGACATTAAAGTTCAACATAAAGTATGCTGCCTCATCCTTGTCTGTAATATTAACAGTAATCATTGGATTACCTGAGTTAAAGCGTATTGTGCAATCGGCATTGGGGCAATGTTCTTCCATCCAATTGACAAATTCAATTTGATCGTTGCAGTATACCCAACAATGCCAACCCACAATCTCTTCACGGAACTCGCGTTCGTCTTCACCTGCCTTACGTAAAATTGAAGGCACCGTGTGCCAACCATCATCATACCGCCAATGATGTATTACAACTTGCTGATCCATGTCATTGCATCCACATTTTAACCAAAGCAATTGAGTCAATTGTGACTAATAATATGTAGTTGGCCAACATACCAGTGCTTCCTCTAGTTTTACTTGCCCATGCAAAAATTACGCATTGGATTATAAACAACGGGTACAAAATTAAGAAAGGGGGAGTAGGCACAGTAAGCATCATTGTAAATGCACAACCAATGCTCAAAAACCAAGCTAAAATTTCCAGCACACATCGTACTGGATTTTCCCGCCAATCTTCTCTAATGTAGTTGCCTACACTAGATAACAGCTTGTTCATTAAACCTTGTTGCCAGTGACTTCTAGGATTTCTTCCATTGCTTCAAAGTCCGATTGGTCTTTGTCAAAGTCGCCCTTGAATGCTTTGGTAATAGCTTTGTTTAGCACTGCTGGCTTGATGTCCATTTCTTCTGCAATGGCTGCAACAGTTTCTTTGAGTCCCACGCTAAGATCATCAATCTCACGTTTGACTTGGATGCCCTCTTGAATGATCCGCTTTAGTTTTGCAATTTGCTCTGGGTTGAAACTCATATAAATCTCCAATGGTTAATGTACTATACAGAACTAGTGTACTACAATTAACGAGATTTGTCAATGCTTTTTCCAATATCGTGAGCTTTTTTAATCACCTTTTTTGGTAAATCATGTGCAGGCTCTTCTCCGTATCCGTATTTCTTTTTGGCCACGGCCATTCCTATTGCATAGGGATTGGTTGACTTTTCTTCAACGGTTGAAGAATCGTTAATGATGTCGATATATTTTCTTAACAGGTTACTACTCACGATATTATCCTCCTAGCAATATTTAGGGTGCAACTCTTGTAAGTGGATAGTACTTTAGTTTGACTTCCGCTCAATATCGTCTTCGTCGCAGTCTGAACCAAATTGGATTTCAATAATTTTGCATGGGCCTACATAAGGATTAGAGAGCCTGTGCCACTCATTATTTGGTATATCAATCCTGTCATGACGAAACAGGGTTCTTGCAGGTAAAGTGTAACCACTTGACATTTCAAGGTGTACATTACACATACCGTAACTGACATGCCAAAATTCTTTTCTAAATTTATGTCGTTGTAGACTTAAACTTTGGCCTGGCATAACTGTAAGTTCCTTTACTTTGGTACCGTCAACTTCGTGTAACACACGATAGTGACCCCATGGCCGTTGTGTTTTTAGACTTTTCCATTCTTCAAGTATCCAACTGCTAGAGTTCATTTTGTTTTCGCCGCCGACGCCAAATCTGAACTCAACATTTTTAACAGACATTTCGGGTATGTTATTAGCAGTGCGATCACCGCCATTGGCAAATATGATCTCATCACTGGGATATAGCATTTGAACATTCTTAATGGCTTCAATTGCAGAGTCATCATTATCATTGAATAAAATTGCATGATCCACTATTCGCAATGACTGTATAATAGTAGTACGTTCTTCGATTGACATAAAAGATCTGCCCTTCTTTCGCTCCAACCACGAATCAGAATTTACGCCAACAACAAGTATATCGCCTAATTTTTTAGCAGCTTCAAAATGTGCAATGTGGCCGCTATGCAATGGATCAAATCCACCAGACACTAGTACAACTTTTTTCATTTGTTCTTCTTTGGATTGCCGTAGTGTATGACTTTGACGCCGTACATGTCTGGTAGTGTTCGCCATGGATCAACAATTATACTACCATGTGGAATTGCACAATAAAATGCGTCTTGGTGAATATCAACTCCTGTGCCCGAGTATGTAATCTTTGCATTATGGGCCATGAGAAAAATAGTCGATTCATTCGGCTGAAAAAAGTTTCCAGTCAACGGGTCAGCATATTCAAACTCAATACCAGCTTCAGTGATAAAATGTGCAACCAACTCAGAATACGAGCCGATAGTATATTCAACATATGGCTTGTACGCACGGCCATGAATAACGATTGGCATTCGAGTCTCATGATGCAAGTCAATTAGACGTTGAGCCATTTTTTTGGCCTGCATATCTCTACTGCCCATAAATGCGTGAAATAAATCATAACCCAAGTCTAATTCAGTTGCTAGCCAGCGTAGTGCAATGTTATCACGTGGATGACAGGCTCCGGCATCTCCCATTCCAGCTGTCAAATATTTTGGACCTGTAATTCGTTGAGTGGCGGCTTTGAGTGCATCAGTAACAACGTCTACATTGATATTGCCATTGGCTTCTGCCACGTCTTGAATCATATTAACTAGACCAATCTTAGCTGAAATAAACGTATTGTAGAAAATCTTAATAGCTTCGGCTTCATCCCATGTGCCTACATTAATCTGCGGTGTATTTTCCATGATGGGTTTGTAGAAGTCAATTAGTAGGCCAGCATCACCTGTGCGAGTGCCATCCTCTGTGCCAATGATCAGGCACTCGGGATTGACCATGTCCCACTTTACACTACCCATGGCAATAAGATAAGGATTGTAAATGAAACGTGCGTTGGTAATCAAAGGCTGTAAATGCTTGCGAACAGTACCAGGCAGCACTGTGCTGATAAGCACCACAAGCTGATTCTTATTAACATGCGGATTAATTTCACTTAGCACATGTTGTACAATACTGTAATCAAAGTCCTTGGGTGGTAAGTCTGTGATTGGTGAACTGCCACCATATGCTGGATCATGTGGCGTAGGTACCGCCACAAAGATCAAGTCTCGACCGTCTACTGCTGCTTGAATGGAACTCTTAATAGCCACTGTCATAGTGGGCTCTATTATGGTAAGATCGTATCCGCACACATCGTAATGTTCGGCCATTACTTCTGCACAAGGCAAGCCCAACTTGCCCAAACCAATCATTGCTACTTTCATTTTTTCCTTCTTAGCAGAACATTCCTATGAGTTAGAATTTCTATTTCTAAATCATTTTCTGCAACAAACTGATCAACTCCCTTAACCATTCCCGAAAATGATGGATCTCTTGGTTCATAGTCATCGATGATCAATACGCCATCGTGTTTTAATCTTGGCCACCAGCGTGATAAATCGGTGTAAATATCATTGTATTCGTGACCAGCGTCATGAAAAATCATATCTGCAAAAGGGAATGTTGTTGGATCTATTTTACTGGCGTTACCTCGCTGACCAAATAAATTTGGAATGTCATGGTTATAAATTTTCCACAATTTGAACATACTATCACCATTGATACGTTTTGGGTTTTCAAGTATTTCTGCTTCAAACACTGCCCTTTCCAATCCAGCTGTCCTACCATCATGGAATCCAACTTGTTGATGATTTTCAAATAAAATTTTAGTAAAAATGTCAATTGTAAATAATTTAACACTGGGGTGCTTGCTATGCCCAATGGTATATGTTGATCTGCCAAACAATGCACCAAGTTCAATTATAACACCATTTTCTGGCACTTGTGATGCATAGGTTCCAATTTTATGAAGAATCTCTTTGCCATTCCATCCTGGAATGTTAATGTTCATTTTAATTTCTGTCATTGATGTCCTTGGTATTAAGTGTATATTTATTAAAAAGAATTCCAGATATTTTCTACAATACGATACAGCTGACAGTTTTCATTTGCAGAACAATTGGCTGTCCACTGCTTATTAAACAAGCGTTGATTATGTTCAACAACTGGTTGCATTGAAGCCCTCATGTTGGTCAATTCTTCCCGACTAAATGCACTTAATCTTTTTAGTTCATTCACAATGTGTCTAACGCGATCATCGCGATTTTTTATTACATCGTAACCTTCGTCCCACCAAGCACCATACGTGTAGTAGCCCATTTCTCTTAATGCCTTAAGCATGCCAGGACTTGACATTAACATAAACGGATGTCCAACTGCAATAGTTTTCCAGGTCTTTTCAGAAAAGAATATAACATTGCTGTCATCTAATGTTTCGGGGACAACACTGCAAAATGTTCTATTATAGTGTTCTTCTACTATATTGCTTGCTGGATTGTTTAATCCCAAATCCATGTCAATTTCTTTGGGGATCATGCTATCTAAAATTAATGCCTCAGGTTCTAATCCTGGACGGTTGTATAGTTTAACTCGATCAACACTATCTTTTACATTGTCGCCATAATAACTGACAAGTCCACGATCAAGTATTTTTGAACGAATCAACTCACACATCAACAATGTTCGATGTGGCCTGGGCCTACGATTGTAACTTAAAAACAAATCTTGGCCGTCAACTGGCTCAAACACCGTGGTGCGCTGGCGTATACTGGGCACCCAGCAAATAAAGTGATTAATTGCAATTGCAGTAAAATTAAAGTCTTTGGTCAATTCTGGCGCTTTAAAATTACCATGAACATAGTAGACCTGATCTTTGGTTAACTTATACTTGACACACCAGGAATTTAATATTTTAAAGTCATCTTTAAAAGTAGCTTCGCCGCTGGTGCCTTCTAATGGAAACAACAAGACTATACGAGCCCGGTTTGCTCGTACATCTTCAAACACCACAGGATCTACAAAATCAAAACCATAATTCTGGTTGTCCTTAAAATAATCAACGTCTTTGATCAGCACAGGAAATATATACTTCTTTCCTTTCAAGTTGGGCAAATGAATATACTTTACGTTTCCATGATAATATAAAAAATCATTTTTAATCACTTTAGCATTTAATGCTGAAATCTTGTTAGAATGATACTGCGAATGACCTAAATCAAACCATTGAGTACCATGTGTAAATGGGGCATGTTTAACACCGTCGTAGATTAAATCAGCGGGGATTGTGTTTGGGCACCACCACTCGTACTCCGTGTTCCAGTTTTGAAAAGCAAAATCTATTATCCCAGTATTGTTCATAATATGCAGTTTTAATGTTAGTCTATTTAGTGCTGCCAACTTTGTTCTATCACGCTAACAGTTTGCAATGAGGCAAGCCGAGTAAGTGCTTCCTTGCTCATTACAATACGCCTATTGTGTTCTACAATTGGCCTGCATTTTTCTAACAATTGCATAAAGTCAGAGTCGTCAAGTGAACAAATTTCTTTTATTGTTTCAGCCACAGCTTCAGCACGTTCAACGTCGTTGGTCATTTGGTCGTAAGATTCATTGATGTAAGGCCCAAATGTTTTAAATCCCAGGCCCTGTAAACCCTGTAGATAGTAAGGACTGGCCATTACAATAAAAATTTGTCCAGCGACCATTGGCTTCCAAATTTTCTCACTGGTAAATGCACTCCATGTAAAGAATAGTGTTTCGGTTACTACGTTAATTGGATACCGTTGATAGAAGTCTACATTCAAATCCATGGCATGATTTGTGCCAAAGTCTTCTGTGTCAGCAATCAAGGGTAGCTTGCCACACAGCTTGGAAAACGAATCATTGAGATAGTCAAGCATGCCGTTCTCTTGATTCTGGACCAGGGACCATTGATACAGCAAGTCCCAATGCTCTTTGTCCCAGGCAACTTCAGCTTCAAAAAACTCCAAGGGTAAACTTACTGTGCCTTTGCTCAATAAGTTGTTGTGTTCTAACAATGTTGTTATCAGTATTCTATGATGATGGGGTCTGCGGTTGAGGCACATGTATCTGGGAGTACCTGGTTGCCAACTGGCCAGTGGCATATCATTGGTTAGGTATCTATACTCGTCGTTGATTTTTACAACAATGTTTTCTGGGGTACTAAGCCAGTTAGTAAAGAAGCCATACCATGCAGTCAGCATGTTGGGGTAGTTTCTAAATTTAGCACACCACATTTGATACAGTGAATCTACGTTGGTGGCACCATTGATATAGATAACACGATTATCCAGATTGTTCAAGTGTATCCAGTCCCATACAACGGGGAAAAAGTCTGTGGTAAATCCTTCCTGTCCATAGTCTAACACAATGTGGCACTGAGGATCTAGCCAAGCACGTTTTCTGTTTTCATTGCTGTTGAACCAATCAGTTATGAGTTCGAGCTTTAATGGACTATGTCCTCCGTGTAGGCCAATAACTACCAGTCCTTGACGGCCTTCTTCAAATTCGTCAAATGTTTTAAACTCCAGCGGACTTTGAAAGTATTTGAAAGCACTGGAATCTATCTGAGGCTCACCAGTAAAGTGTGTTACGGAGTTTACTGTGTTTTTGATATGTTGACGTAGGTATTGATTTCTCAGCTTGTTGTTGGTAAGGTCTAGTACTTCATCGCCGTAGAAAATAATTGGGAGCATGCCGATACTTATAGCCGTAGAAAAACCCAAGCGTGCCAGGATGATCAGTCCGCAGAGGCTTGAGCCGTGTTAAAGTTATTTACTCGTTTTCTTCAAAGATGCTGTGTAATACTTCTACAATGTGTTCGTAATGTTTTTTACGATCTTCTAGGCCAATAGTGCCACCGTTAATCTTTTTAGTAACAGTTAGCACATCACCCTTGTCAGCCCAAGTATTCAATTTACGTGTGTCCCAGAACCAACCTGCACTTAGTACTGCAACTGGGTTTTTAGCAACTGAATCTGGATCAGCCAGCAAGTCTAGGCTCAAAGCCTTGCCACAATTTTTATAGTTGTCCTTGCCTGTCAATTGAATAACACCGCGTCCACGATACTTGTAGCCTTCTCCGCTTGCTTCTGCACCATTACCCATGCGTCCACCATATACCCGATTGGCAATCTTTTCTGGCTTGCGAGCATATGGAGTGGCATCTGCTTCACTGGGGAAATACTTTTTAAATGTACCAGTTAGTCCCTTGGCTGAGTAGTTTAAGTTTTCTTCTGTAGCGGCAAAGTTGCCCGACTCGTGCCCAGTTTGAGCCAAAAACATGGCCATACGCTCGGGCGTATTAATTTCAAAGTGTTCGAAAGTTTCATTAAAGCCTTCTACAAACTTTTCTAAATTAGCTGGCTTTGCATCTGGCAAGCAGGCTTGTAAATGTTCAAGTGTTAGTTCAATCATAGTGTAACTCCTTATATAATATACTTATTCAATAAATTGCTTGTACCCGGAATAGTTTTACGCCAGTTTGTTCCTCGAGAAGTATCTAGGTAATTCATCAGTCTGATATATGCTCGACATGATTTCATATCCTCAAACTTTGGATCCAAATGATTTATTAACCATTCTTTAATAGTATTAGCGACTGGTGTGTTTCTAGTTGAATAAAGTTCAACTAGTTCCTCTTTTGCAGCTCTTGGTAGACTGCTGACTGCATGTTTAGTAGGGCTATCAACAAACTTAACTTGGAAAGGAATCCCCTGTGAATGTACCCAATCTTCAGTTTCAAACATGGTATGTGTGGTTGACATTTGAGTACAGCTACTTAAACGATGCAATTTAACAACACCATCTTTTTCATATTCTTTTACTCTGCCAACGTTACGTTTAAAGTTTTCCCAACTGGCAGTGCGAATTAATTCATATGGTTCATATGCCGCATCTATAGACGCTGCAATTTCTACATGCTTAAAGTGACTCCAACGTTGGGCAATTTTGTCATTGATAACTGACAGGTTAGTATCATAATCAAGATAAATTTCTTTTGCACGACCGCTGGCAATGATACGATCAAGCATTTCGTCGTGTGCAGGAACAATCATTGGCTCTCCGCCAGTGATGTAGATGTGTTCTAATGTTGGAAGCATTGCTTCAAACTTTTCCCACCAGATAGGACTTTCCCACCATCGTACTTCAGCTGGATTGAATATTTTTCCATTGGCATTGCGTTCTAGTTTAATTGTCTTATGACCCCAAATTCCCGGGAGTTCCAAACTATTAAAAAATCCAACTGAATCTTCATACCACTGATTTGAATATCCTGGACCACAATGTACACATTTTGCATTGCATAAGTTTCCGAAACGTATGTCTAGTGTAGTTGGTTGCCACTTTACATAACCATTCTCATCCATTTTGGAGTCTTGATATGTAGTAGGCGAAGCAATGTTTGTACTTGGATTACGGTGTTCCATGCTTTGTCTGCGACTTGCATTAATGTGTTTTATGTTGCCGCCAGTTGCAGCCTCACGTTCAGAACAACATGAACAAATATCATGGAATGCACCATTCTTAGTGACATCGTTGAGACGAACTTCGCGATGCCATTTACCATTGAGCCCATCGTTTGGAGAATGAGTCATGATGTTCATTAATGAGCCGGCTTCATCTGTTGCCATGCCTGCATTAAACTGTTTGCCATTGGTAAGAGCGCAAAGTCTAAAATCTCCAAGTGGAGTAATCATCAGACCTTGCCAAGGTAGTCTACAAAAGGCCATTTTATCCTAATATACGTGTAATGTAACCACTGCTCAACTTTTTATATCCTTCTGGAATCAATTTTGCAGTATGGTCTAACTTGCACCAATACTCGTTTTCTTTTACTGGACTCATTTTTTCGTTGACAGATTTATTCTCTAGTAATTTCAATGCTTTGCGGGCAGCATTGGCTTGTGTTCTAGCGTCTGTATCGATTGTATCAGCCATCATCTCATATGCCATCATTGCTGCTCTGTCACCGCTGTCCGCAATATCATTGAATATATCACCTAGATCATCAATGATAGAATCTGTTTGGTCGTTGCCAGCAGCAGCTCCATCGAGAATCACCCCAATCTCATAAGCCAGATCATCACGGATGCTGGATTCGTTTTCTTTAACTGCTGGCAATGAATCTTTCTTTTCAGGACGCTTACCGCCAGTTTCTTTTTCTAAACGTTGCAATAGTTCTTCATCGTCTGGGCCAGTTAGTGCTTTAAATGCTTTCTTTGTACCAGTTTTAATTGCATCAACAATGCCTTCTGTCACACCTTGCTGACTATACATGTCCATCAGTTGTCGAACATAGAAATTATAGAAACCACGACGTTCACTGAAATCTCTTTCGCCAACTTGAGTTTTTAATGCGGCTATGGCATCATCTCTTGTTGGACCACGCATTATTTTTAATCCGTTAGTAACAAGTGAATCAACTCGCTGTGAACTTTCTTCTATACCACGCTCACCTTGTACGCTGCCTTTAAAATTCTTTTGCTTGTCCATTAGGTCGCGTAGTTGTTTCATCAAACGATCAAATGACATTGGGCTTTCCATGTACTTTAAGAATTCTTCTTGACGCCCTGCTTTTAAGAATGCTTTGTATTTGCCTGCTAAGAATCTTGCTTCGTTGTAATCTAATGTAATTGGCTCTCCGCCCAAATTAAATGTAGCATCATGTCCAGCTTCAACTGCCTTCATAACTGCTAACATACTATCGTAGCCTTGATTTCCGGTTGTCATGTCTGCTTCCTTTATTCCAACATTCATACCAGTCTTGGCTTGAAAGCGTTTTAGTATGTCAAATTCCTGTGGTGTGATTTTGCCCACACGATACATTTTATTAATTAACGTTTGAATTTCTGGAGGAACATTTGCTGGTTGTTTACGCTCAGGAGCTCCATATTCAGTGTCAACTGCTACTGTATTGTCATCTGACTGACTAAAGTAGTCGCGCATGGACGCTAAATTGGCTTCATCCAATTGCAATTCTTCAGCAGGCCAGCTCATATAACTATTGCCGTTGACGTCACCTGCTTGTACAACAAACACACCTCCGTCATCGTAACCTTCATCTTGCCCAATTTCCCAGCCAGCTGCCAGTAGAGTTTGTTCCACTTTAGGATCTTCATCGCCATTCCACCATTGTGCTGCAAGACGTTTGAGAGTGTCATCACTGAAGCCATCGTTTCCGTCATCTCCGCTACCAGCTGGCGCAAATTCATTTAAGCCGGTGCCAAATGCTTCAGGTGGATTATCTTGTAACATTTTTTCCACTTGTTTAATCCAACCGCTAACATCGCTACTGCCAATTTCTTCTACATCACCTACATAGTCTGCAACGTTGTCAATTGCGGCTGTTACGCTAACTGGACCATACTTAGATAATAGGTCAGAACGTTGTAATAAGATTCTACGAGTAATAGCACCGGCCACTGGGCTGTCTTCGTAGCCTTCTACTACACTTTGCTCGTTCATAGCTTGATAGTCATCATGGCTAATATAGAAATCAGTACCAGGATCGTAATACTTGCCTTCTTGCTTGTCATAGTAAACAACCTTACCAGATTTAGTACTAAATGGGCCTTCTAATCCTGGGCGCTCTGTATATTTTTCACGATCAATACCCGGAACTACTCCTTTGCTACGGACGCGATCCCACATCTCACGATTTCCTTCACCTTCTGCCACACCTTGTGTTTCGGGAAATTTTGCTATAGTTTTTCGGTTGCCAGTTTCGTCGGTGATCATTGCCTTGGCTATTGGTTGCGATCTGGCTGTCATGATTTCTGCTGTGGGATATTGTTTCTGTATTTTTGCAATCCAAGCATCTCTTGCTGCGTAATCTTCTTTGGACCCCATTGAAGCTGGCATTACAAATGCCTTTCCTTCTGACACACCTTGTTTTTGTAACTGAGCATACATACTCACAAAGTCACTTGGGAAATCTTCATCGTATGCAAATTTAGAGTTAGCAGACTTTGCACCTAAATCTTTGACAGCAATAGGCCAACCAGCATCTAGTACTGCATCTGCTTTACCCGAAGCATCTAAATTAGGATTCAAGTCAAATACTTTTTGTGCAAGTTCTTCGCTGTAGTACATACTAGTTGGGCTAGCTTCTGCTACACCTTGTGGTTTATCGTTGGGGTTGGTAGTCAACATAAACTCTTTACCCTGGTTAAACAGTTTGGCCTGCATTGTTAGTGCGGCTTTATTTGCTGCCGCCTTGCCGCGGAATGAATAAGGTTTTCCTGACTTGTCTTTGATAAGTTTACCATTGAGACGAATATACCAAGTTCCCGACTGCACTTGTTGTTCACGACGGGCATCACCTTCATGATCTTCATCATTGGCTCCACCATCCATTTGGTATGCATATGAGTCTTTACCAAAGCCGCTTTTGGCATTGATCTCATCACGCTGATAAGCGTCAGGTTGTTGTATTTCTTTAAAAAATTTCATATTATCTTCCAAATACCGATTTGATTAAGTTGTTGGCTCTTAATTTGGCTTCAGCGATCGGTTTCATATGATTACTTATCTGCTCAATAAATTGCATATCTTCTTGTACTTCGCGTTCATTGAAGTAGTTTAACATTTCACGGAAGCCTTCTTCTGTGTTCAAT
>Ga0209353_10001552_pt1 | contig 12946 bp, 31 predicted proteins | sample LauGreSpBDMM15SD_2_FD_187561 | JGI IMG/M metagenome (GOLD analysis project Ga0209353, IMG submission 187561) | Freshwater lake microbial communities from Lake Michigan, USA - Sp13.BD.MM15.SD (SPAdes) (version 2) | ecosystem: Environmental > Aquatic > Freshwater > Lake | place: Lake Michigan...
TTAAAATTCCATATTGGTTTACTTCTTTTTCAAGCCATTCTACTGCTGTTTTCATTGTTCTTGTTGTTTAGTCTACAATAAATTCATCCGTCTTTACAACCTCCACTCCTTCAACTAACTCTGCAACGTTGCCTGTTACAATTGCTGTTGTGTGTGGATGCTTGTTCTCACATAGCCATTTCATTAATGGCTTTACTACTTCTTCAAATGTTACTGGTTCTTTCATCTTTATTTTAGTTTAAATTGTTACTTTTTATACCATCTTATTCCATTTGGCTCACCAAATACAAGGCTACCAAAACACGATTCACACACCTTTTCTGCTGAATCTCTTCTAACTATTTCTATTGTTCCATTTGGATAAACAAGCCAAGTCTTATAGTTTTTACCCTCTGTGCATTGAAGTAAAGCACCATTCATTAAGGCTGTTTTTATTTTTTCTTGATATGCTGTCATCTTATTCTGATTTAAAGGTTAGTTCATCATATGGGGTAATTTTTACCACATATCCTTTTTAGTTTTGTAAAGCATTTTATACCAATTTTTGGTATATTTTGCTAAGTTTTACTTATCCTCAATGTCAAAGTAACCAATAATTACTCCGGCACCTGAAAATGTACCTATAGTATAAACTACTTCTGCTTTACCAATAGGCTCCCAGTTACATGTGAACATCTTATATGCGCATCTGATATAACCAAACCCGGCTAATACATAAAATAATATTGGTAGGATTACTACCCAGTTTCTATCTTTCATTTCTTGAATCTTTATAATCAATAATAAATCCTACTGCTACAATTATATTCATACCCAAGGACATAAGTATCTCATGTATGTCTGCATAGACATTTACACTTAAGTGTACATGACCTACCATCCAAAAAGGTATGGACAAGTTTTGGCTTATCCATACCAATGTGTATTTAATAAAGTGGCTAATCCCCTTCTTCATTGTAGACCTTTTGAGGCTTTTCTGATCTTGCCCTTGCGGAGTTCTTCTTCCCAGTACTCTCTAGTTTGTACAATCTTAGTAATCTCTCTTGGATTCTCTTGTTTAACTCTGAATACTCTAACTTTCTCTTGTTCTCTTTCATATTCTTGCCAGTTAAAAATTCTTAACTCTTTCATTCTTGCTATGTCAGCAATAGTAAGTTCTTCTGGAACTTTACCATCATTGGCTTCCATAATTTCCATGTAATACTCTTTCATTCTTCCCATAGCTTTATAGCTTTTTTAAGTAAGTTTCTAATAGTTACATCTATCTTAGCATCCCCCATTATTTCTTGGTAAGCTTTTAGTTTCTTATACATAGCACCATCCAAGGATACTACTACTGTACTACTTCTTCTTACTTTATTAGCAGAAGAAGGGAACTCATATGGAAATCTTTGTATAAACTCACAGGCATTTGCACTAAAGGTAATGTCTCCAAACCTTAATAGATTATATGCATGTGACTTAGATGCTCTAACAGTAGAACTATCTATGTTTAGAAGATCTCCAATATAAGCAGAAGACTTACCATACTTATAATGCAGGATACCTATCAAATAATTTCTTTTATCAAGATAGGTTCTCTCCCGTTTCTTCATTGCAGTATGGTTCTGGGATGCCAGAAGACGGCACTCATCTAGAATATCTTCTATTGTGTAATCTTCCATAATTAAATTAAATCTAGGTCAGCTTCTAATACTTCTTCTTGTTTTTCTTGTGCTTCATAGACTCTAATGTCTAATGGAATAAATCTGTCTGCATCATAGTACTCATATGGAAAACAATCAGCAGACATCTGTACCTCTTTAAGAAGCACACCGTACTTACCATCTTGTAATCCCATTTGTACTACTTTAATTACAGTATATGCTTCACCTTCTTTTATCCACTGTTCTACAGGAACTTTAGAGGGCTTTCTACTACTGTCAATGCATATCATCTTCATACTTTTCCATTTTGACCTTTAGACCTACAGCATCAAGAAACTCTCTCATTGTATCTATTTGTGCCCAACAACCATGTTTTATAGTACATTGACCAGCTAAATCAACAACCAAAGCACATTGCTCTGCTTGTTGTGGTTCATGACCACAGAATTTTATGAGGCAAGCCATTACATATTGAAAGCTGTGTTCATCATCATTAAATAATATTAACTTGTGATCTTCAGATAGTTCCATTTTGCTAATTTACAATTTTACTCCGTAATCTTTCCACAGTATCTTACTTTGATCAAATCCTTCAAGTGCTTCTTTAACCCATCTTTCATCTACTGTACCTGTATAGCATAGTATATGGACAATAGCTTTATCTTGTGGATTAAGGCGCAGAAGTCTACCAATTCTTTGACTGGCTTTTCTTTCATTACCATAAGCATGCATGATGATACCCTGTCTTAATTCCGGTATGTTAATACCCTCATTTAACTGCAGTACACATGATAGCTTAGTAATCTTACCATCTTTAAAAGAGATAAGATTCTCTTCTGAATTGCTATTTCCACTGTGGTAACTAAATCTACAGAGTCTATCAGCTTGATCTTGAGTATTAGCAAATACAATACACTTAGTATTAATGCTTTGCATTAGTTGCTTAGTATATTTTTCTTTACTTGGATACTCCATCATAGCTTTCATTCTCATAACTCTGAGCATTTGAGCAGGTCCTTGACCCATCTCTATTCTATTACCCCAGTAATTATAATTCTGTTTCTCTGAAGTAACAAAAGACTTGGTCTTCATATTTACTTGATAGTTCTTAGCCTCATCTAACTTAAGCTCATGTACAATGATTTGGTAATCATTAATGATTCCATTATCAATTGCATCATCAGCTTTAAAAGTATAAACTACAGGACAGAACTGTGATACCATTATACCCTTCTCAGAATTCTTGTGTTTAGGTGGAGTCCCGGTTAAACCCAGGATCCCACCTTTATACACATCAAGAAATACTCTGTGAGAGTCAAGAAGAGAATGGCACTCATCAAGATAGATATAGTCATACTCATTTGGATTACGCTTAGGTAGACCAATGTATGTAGAGAAAGTAATTCTCTTTAACAAATCTTGTTTACCAAATTTTACAGCATCATCAGACCAAGATTGGAAGATAGATTTCTTAGGAGCCACTACTAATATGTTATGTAGCTCATTAGTATTCTTCTCAATATGTAATAGGCCAACAAGGGTCTTGCCGACCCCTGTGCCTAATACTACGGAACATCTCCGTCTCCCTTCTGTTGCTTTTAATGCTTCTTCTTGAATCTCTTCTCTTGTCATTTTGTTAGTTTGAAAATGTTTTTGCTAATAAATGCTTCAGCAGCACCAGTATCACTCATAGCTTTAACAGTTTTGATATGTTTATCAAGATTAGCTAATGCTTGATCATGGTCATAGGTTTCCCAAGCACGCATGAATACTTGCAAGAACTGGTGCTTAACCCAACGGTCAGCTCTACCAATCTTTAAAAAGAAATCATTGAATGCTTTAGCCATTTCTCCTGCTTGAGGATTTGTAATTCTAAACTTACCTGATTTTAATAATTGACTACCTGATACAACTGCTGAGGTGCCACGTGTACATAGTGCAGCCAACATTAATGGTTCAATATTATACTTATCACGTAACTCAGCTAGTTCATTATAATCTGGGATTTGCATTTTAAATGCTTTTACATAATTAAACAATGTCCAAGACTTAGAAGAATTGTTTAACATAGCCATCTTATGGACTAAGTCAATTTTATCTTCTATTTCAATAATTACATAAGGAATCTCAAGACCCTCTGCTGATAAAGCATTGAATAGGTGCTGTCCATCAACAATGAACAATTGATTCTTTCCTGTAATAAATGAAACTTGTACACAAATAACAGGTCTAACTACATTCATAGATCTAATACTAGTTACCATTTTTTGTACATGGGATGGATCTACTACTCTGTTGATATTATCAAGAAATAAAAACTTCTTGTAATCTTTACTAAATTTCATTTTTTTCAATAATGCTAAGGCATCTTTTAAATCATTTTTCATAATCAGAATTTTAAGTAATCATTTTAACCACCCTAATGTTCTAGCCTCTGACGGATGGGTGTGAATCCAGTCATGGCAGTTTCTACATGTTGCTTTCCAAGTACTTTGAATCAAATAAAATGCTTCCCTGTTGGATCCGGCATAGGTGTGGTGAACATCAGTTGCACCATTACCACAGCCGGCCACAGAGATTTGACATATTGGATTCTCAGTAAGAAACCTTTCTCTCAATTTGAGATACTCTGCATCTTGCTTTTTCCTTTTAGAAGAGACCTGAGGGATCTTATAATCGTTTGGTTTCTGTGAACTATCACTACTGATGGCTTTTTGGCAACTCCAGCAATAACGGCAGTACTTGAATCCCTCAGAATTCTTCCATATAACAGTCATCTTTTGACAACTGTCACATTCTTTAAGCTTTGACTTCATTCTTCAATCTAGGTAAGGTTACTGGGGCATCTTTTAAATCCAAAAAGTTTTTGGGTAAAATACCTTCAGCAATAAAGATAGCAATAATATCTTGCTTCTCAATACCTAAATCTTTAAAAGTTAAAGTGTTCTTAAACTTCTCATCTGTCTCAGTATCAGCCAATAAGAACTGTGTCATTGGACTGTTTGGAAACAAAGTTTCAAAGATTAAGTTAGAATATCTAATGGTCAGCTGCTGTTTAAACTTATTAAGTGTAACTTGAGCACGCTTGTAAACATTAATTATTCTTTGTTTCTTCTTACTACACATAGTAGCAAGTTCCTTCTCTGTAAGTGCATCTAGACCATAGAGTGCTCTCTTATAGAGATAGTTCTGATAAGCTGTATAGCCATCAGATTCATACTGCACATAGGTCTTACCTGCGTACAATTGGTAATCTCTTACCTGTTTTTTAAGCTTTTCCATAATATACATTTTTAAAATCATAAAAAAAGGGGAAACCTATTTTGTCTCCCCTTTAACATCAATCAACATTTTTCAATTAACTTTCAATTGAAAACTCTTCATTAGGTTTAATACTTGCAGTTGCATTTTGTTGTGCCCTTAAGGCACCTCTAATTTCATCTACATTGTCATGAGCAATTAATTCTTCTTTGACAGTTGGTATATCAGTATAAATAGTCTTTCTATAAATAGGTTGACCATTTACTTTACACACAACTCCTGTTGTACCAGCAATTTTTAAATCACCTTCAGGGTTCTTAGTATTAAATGGTGTAAGTGACTCTTTAATCACTACTTTACCAGTTAATTCTTGACCTTCATAATAACCACTTACTTTAAGTTCTCCTACATACCCGTGGATAAGAGCAGGAACTTGGATTCTTCTAAGAAATCCATTTACATCTACAAGTTGTTTTGTTTGTACAACTTTTACATACCCATATTCAGGGTTATTTTTTGACTGTGTAATAACAGCCTTAGTTGTGGGATCACCCACAACGTACACTTTAGACTCCATAAAATATATAGATTTAGAATTTACTCTGTATCTGCTGATAAATCAATTATATCATCAAAAGGTGATGAATCATCAGCAATTTCATTGATGTCCAGTTCATCTGAACTGACAAAATCAAAGTCATACTCTTTGTTAGAATTTTTTTCTACGGCAGAACCTGTAAAAGGATCAATAATATGTTCTCCGTAATCAATAGACATGAGGTATTGTATATCTAGATCAGTTATTTCAAGATATTGTTCAATAGTTATAGTGATAACTTTTCCGTTAGGTAACTGATAATACATTTTCTATATCTTTAGTAAATATACGTGATAAATTTACCTTGGATTGCATAGAAATGCAGATATTCAGTACTATATAGCTAAACAAGAATAAAGGGGGTCGTAACCCCCTGATATTCTTTGGTCAGGAAAAGCATATCAACAGATATACTATCTTAAAACTCTTCAATAATAGATACTATGTCTCCATGGCTAATAAATCCGGTATCTTCATAATTGTTACCATCATCATCAACATTAGTATATGTAATATAGTAATTAGTTCTCTCATGAAATCCACGGAACTCTCTAATTACACCAATACAGTTACCATCATTATCAATAAGACCATTGCTCTTCATTGATTCTAATCTAGTTTTATAGCACAAACCTTGAGCTTGTACTTTAATCATAGTACCTGCAGGATATACCTGAGGAGCAATATCACCAAGATAAGTCTTAAAGAACAAACTTGATGCACTACTTGAATAACCAACACAGTATGATAGAACTTTAGCTATCTCATCTGCATTTTCATGTTTAATAATACCTCTAAGGGCATTATACAAATCTGTTTCATCTAGTTCTAGGTTAATTTTAGTCATTTCTCCTCCTATAATCTCTAATCTTGTTTAACAATTGGTCATTATAATTGGTAAACCAACTGTGACCTCCAATTTTAGTTCCCACTTTGGGAGTATCAGTAGTTACAGCAGTAACCATTTTTGCTCCCGTTTTAAGTGGATTACCTTCATTATCTACTATGGTAACATTAAAGTTAAACCCTAGTACTGATGTGAATAGTTTCATAATATAGTATTAATTATAAGCATCACATTGAGGATGCTTATGTTTGTCTTTTTTAATTGGTTTGTAATGTGTCTTGTAACAATCATGTTGTGAGTACTTTGGAGTCTTACAAGAAATTAACATCATAACTAATGTAAATGCAACTAATCCGTAAACAATTAATACTGTCCATATTTTTTCTTCAGTTTTCATAATTAGACTTTTAAATAAATAATTAGATAAAAAGCCCCTGATTACTCAGAGGCTGTAGTGATCCTGATAAGATTCGAACTTATGGCCTAAACATTAGAAGTGTTTTGCTCTATCCAGCTGAGCTACAGGACCATATTTGTTATCTGTTTACCATATAGATAAACATGCAGATAACAAAGATAATAAATCCTGCTAACATCAGTTGAAGTGGAAACATTGCTACTTCATGTTCTAAATCATCAATCTTTTGTTCAATACAGTATTGTTCATACTGTAAATCACTGAGATAATGTGCTTTTATGTCTGGATCCATTTTAGAACCAAAAACTTCAGCAATCTCCCATTCTTTCTCAGCCCATAGGACTTTTAAATCTCCTATCTGTTGTTTTCTTGACCTTTTCATAACTTACTTTTTATTATGTTCTACTTCATAGTGCCATTCACATGCTAACCATACTACAGTACAGAATATTAAACACTGTACTATCCATGATAAAGCATTATAGTTCTCAAATTTAAAAGCAGAACCCAAAGTTATTATACCTTCAAATAACATTGCAGATAAAGCAAGTACGGCAAATCTGCCAATCAATCCAATTGTATTTTTCATAATCATAGTTTTTTAAATCAGTAAATAAATAGTTACCCGGTGATAAGAACATATAGACACAGATAAATTCAAGTACAAAATCAAAGACCTTCTCTCCCACAAAGGCAAAAACAAAAATGAAGACTCTGTTTAGTTAGCCAATTGTACATATCAGTACATAACCTGTCTAACAAATGAGTTCTATCTCAGTAAAAGTTGAAGAGAAGCGGTAGATTCTAATGTAATTAATAAATCTGTTAGTAAGGGCTCAAGGCCCGATATAAGTCTTTTCTGGATTCTTATCACCAGACACAAAGACCAAGAGAATCAGCTTATGCCTATCTCTTGGTCACCTATCAGCCCCTATTACTCAGCAGTAATAAACATGTCTATTACTGGCTGAAATCTAGGGTTAACACTAATTCTTAGTGCAGCAGCAGCTTTAACCTGCTCTTCACGAGCAGCATTAAAGTCAGCATTCTCTTGCTTTACCTGATTACGGTAAGCTTCAAATACTTGTGATCTAATCTCAGATTGCTTACTTGTTTCAGCATCATACTGAGCCCATAAGTCTGAACAAACTTTCTGGATACGTGCATTCTCATCACTCACTAGGTTCTTAACCTTAGCTTTGAAGTAGTTTACACGTTGCTCATATGCTCTATGTGCAGTAGCAATTTGCTCATGAGTAGCTAACAACTCCTGAGAAGTGTGATGCTTGTCAATTTTAACAGGTGTTTTCTCACCTTCTTTAACAGACATCCACTCAATTGAAGGCAAGTCAGCTACTTCTCTACGCATCTTGTCTAATTTACCACGGTTGTGGATAAACTGACCAAGATGAGCAGCCATAGCTTCAGCCTCCAAATACTCAGAGTGTTCAGACGCAGAGAGTTGTTCCCAACCCCAAGACTCTGATACATTATCAGGGATTTCAGGCTCAGGAATCTCATCAAACTCCGGTCTAACAATATGACTAGAATCAAAGCTAGTATGAATGAGTCTATTCATAACAGAGTCTTTCTCCTTGATAGCTTCCATCAAGAATGCCTGAGTAGCATGTAGTCTACCTTTCTCCTTGAGTAACTCAAGAATAGCTGAAGGCATAGGATATGCATCAACTAATGAGTAGCTCTCACGGCCAACAACAATAGACTTAGAACATACATTGTATGACTCCAACTCACGTTGAATCTCCAATGCACGTTGGTTGCACAAGTTACTAATAGATTGTGCTTGGGACATAGAAAGTCCCTTAGTAGATAAATGTTTCATAATCAGAATAAATTAAGTGTATAAATAAAAAATTAATAAGTTACAAATCAGAAAAATAGTGTTGGCTTTCAGATCTTCTCAGCCCCGCACTATAAACGGATAATCTTTTTTAATTATACAAGACAATAATCAGGTATAGGTGCATTAGTTAGAACAACTACTAATCCTACTGCAGGATGAGTGTATCTATTAATTTCCCGAAAACCTTCTTTCTCTTTATCTTGTATAAGAGAGTCAATAGAGATATTAAGCTGTAAAGCATAATCCTCTGTAATAGTAATTCTTTCAACTGTAATCATTTGTATATGTATTAAGTTAACAATCAGAACCCCTCTGCACTCAGTTGTAATAGTTTAACTAAAGAAGCTTACTATAGCCTACGTATAAAGTGTCTCCTTGGGAGTTACATAGTAGAGGCTTGTCTACAGTCTTACACTACCTCTTAAAGAGTCTCAGTTTAAAACTATTACAACTGCTCACCCTTGGGAAGTGAGTTATGGTGCATTATATCAGTCCTCAAGGTATATGGACCAAAACCTACTGTCTTGTAACTACACTGGACAGTCCCGCGCCAGCAGCTTACTGGATAGACACCCGGTTAAAGGAAGGGTGCCGATACTTTCCCTCTGTACTCAGTTGTAATGGTTATCATTAGCCTACTTTTAAGCAGATAACATACTTACAATAACGTCTTATTGATTGCTCTACACTTCTGTAGCCAAATATTTAAATGGACATTACAACTGCCTGACCTTGGGAATCAGGAATGGTACATTATAACTACAGTATAAAGTCATAAAATCCCCAGGTATAAATACCGTAGATTCCAAATGCCTAACTCCTGTAGGTGTGGCTCATTATGCTTTCATGAGTTGTTCCACGTTACGTTTGATTTGTACTCTCACAAGGTTGCAATCCTTGATATATATCCTTTAGATTCTGCGGTAAATAGCTCATACCACTATAAACTGTATCTAATTAATAACAAGACTTCTGCCTTATTAAGAGGGTAATATACCTGCTTGGATGAAAGTATAATAATTATATGCTATTCTCAATTGAAGTTTCCTGAGATGCATTATGAGCATCTTGTCTTCTTTCTTCATAGCATTGTTGACACATATGAAATTCATCACAAGTGCAAGTTAATTCCGGTGAGATACTGTATAACATATACATATCTCTTGCATCTTCAAACATCATAAGTTATCTCTTTCTAATACAGCAGGAATACTATCCATAGGACATTCATATAGATATCCATCAACACTTTCAATAAGTACAGAGTTTTGTTTTAACTCAAGAAAATATTCTGTATCAACATGTTTACCAACAGCTTTAAGAGTACCAAGGGTATATCCACCTGCTAAACCTATAAATAGTACAACACAAACTAAAATTGAAGTTCTTCTTTCCATAATCAGATTAGTTTTTAACCATAGATGGATCAACCGGATCCTCTAATGTTTCATCATAAGTAAATGTACCAGTTTCAAGATACTGGATAATCTCTGCTTTATAAGCATACTCTATATTAGCAGAAGGAATAGAGTATATAGTTCTACCATCAACTTTATCAGTAGGTATAATAACACCTGTGTGTAGTTGTAGAACAAACATAAGGTTTGCAATAACTAAATGCATAGTAAATTATTTAGGGGGTAATGGGACTATTCCCGGAGTCTTTTACTGTCTTCTTACTGTATATAGCAGTAATACATATAGAGATAGTATATATAGTTTATATAGTAAAGCATATAGTAGGAAGTATATAGTAAGAGTTATGTACTTATGTAGTTTTAGCCATATATTCCTGTTCTGTTAGCTTTTCATTATATTTTATGTTGGTCTAATGTAGTGAAGATATGAAGAGAGGTTTTTAGCCCATAACTCTGTAACCCTTGTCCACACTAGGATCCGTACCATTTTATAACAACAGCAGAGAGAAAAAAACAAAGCACCCTAACGTGAGTTAGAGTGCTATGTGTTTTAGCCGTTAACAGCCATGGTAGCCACATTTGAGAAGTCAAATGTTGCAACTGCAGGTGCTTGTTCGCCTGCTTTGTGGATCATCTTAGTTTTGATGACCTCTCCTGTGGCTTGATTAACAGCCTCATAATCAGAAACTTGCAAATCAGCACTAAGCTGAGTACCAATGGACTTAGCCAATAAGGTACGTGAAAGGGTTTCTGTACCTTTCATGAAACGCACATGGTAACGTTGGTTACCTTCTGCATCTTTTTCCTTGTTAGGAACTACCTCAATGCCTGTAGCACCAAGTAATTGTTGAAACGCAACAATTGAACGTGTGTTTGCAAAATTTGCCATTTTAAAGAATTTTTTAGTAAAACAATAAATATCAAGATAGGTTATGAGCTGTTTAACTAAAGCTGCGAACAGAGTGAGCCCTTAAGAAAAAAAGGGGGACTAACCCCCTTGATATAAGTGTACTACTGAACTGAACCGTATAAACCCTGCTTTAAATGTGGATAGGACAACCACTTTACCTTAATATCAAGATGGGTTATGAGCTGTTAGTTAAAGCTGCGAAGCCTTTATTACTATATATAGACAATCCTAACACTACCCTTGATAATCAGGTAGTTACAAATTAAGGGTCTCATTTCTCTATATATAGTAATAGAGACAAAACAAAAGCTCTCAATTAAGAGAGCTTAAGTCAAATCCATTAGCAATACTAAACTCCATTGGTTTGCGGAATCTTGGTTCACTAAAGCCAACACGTTTACCATTGTGGAAACTATGACCTTTCCAAAAGCCTCCAGTTATTTCAGTCTTTGTAACCTTTATAAGAGAGTATTCATCAAGGTTTAGGAAGTTGTCTTCTCCAAACATTCTGATAATTCTATGTTCTCCTGCAATTGTTTTGACTAAACATTTAACAAATGGTGTGTTGTTGTGGGCATATCTAATTTCAGATACATACCCAATAAAGTGTGCATATAACATAATAACAAGTTTTAAAATTCAAGAAGAGTGATGAGCTGTTTTTAACCAAAATGCATATTTTTTAACTGCTTGATTATCAGCACTTGAGTCTACTTGCTCCACACGGTGGAGACAAAAGAAAAAGGGGATTACTCCCCTTTCACATAGAATCTGTTTGATCTTGGTTCATATAAGATAGTTGCTTCCTTTGCATCAGTCTTACATACTTCCATAAGCCCATCAGCTATTTGGAACACCCAATCTCTACCATATTCTTCTTTAAGTTTTTGTTCAACATGAAAGTTTCTTACAATACGTTTACCTTCATTAATAAATTTAAGTTCTGTCATAATAAATAAGTTTAAATCAAAAGAGGTAATGAGCTGTTTAAAAAGAAAAAAAGGGGACTATGTCCCCCTATTACTACTTAAAGTTAAAGCCTTCAAATAGTGTCAAGCCGTCAGGTGTTTCCCGTAGCCTGCCTTCTACTTCTCCAAAAGCACTTATATGATTAAAGTACTTTTTGTGCATGACTACACTTTTTATACTGCCATTAGGATATAGTATATTAATAACTACATTATTCCTGTGACTAATTGCTACAGCAGTGCAATTTTGTGCATTCAACTTAATTAAAGTTGTTTCTTGGTGATAAAGATCTTCCATGTGGTATAATTTAAAAGTTCAAGAAAGGTAATGAGCTGTTAAAAAATAAAAGGGAGTTAGACTCCCTTATACTGTGTACTTAACTTGACATATGCTTTCTCAAGATTGTCATTGTCCACTTGTTGTGTCACATGCTTTACTGCCGCAAGCACAACTTTTAACTCATCCCATGTTAGGGTTACTGTTACTTCTTCCATATTGTATAGTTTTAATCAGAATAATTTATGAGCTGTTATTATAAAAAACAAATCTACCTTACCAAGGTAGATCTGTATCTATTCCATGATGTTCATAGTACTCTTCTTCAAGCCTGATTATATGCTTGATGAGTTCCTCATGTTCTAACATCATTAGTTCTTCCTCCCTTGTGAGTATCTCACGTAGGTCATTGTCAATTGGTTCTTGCATGGTATATGGTTTTTAATTCAAGATAAGTTATGAGCTGTTGAAAAAAAAGAGAGAGTCTACATAACTCTCTCTTGCTGGATGCTAATCCTCTTGTGGTATTACGGTCCAAAGCAATAAGGAACCAACCATTTGGTGTTTCATTGACTGTAAGGCTGCCGCATCATTTGTTCAGCTAGCTACCATAAGTCAGAATAGGTAATGAGCTGTTGAAAAAAAATAAAAGAGGACCTTAGTCCTCTTCTATGATTAAACCTACCACATCATGTCTCTTTGCTTGAGAGATAATGTCTTCAATGGACTCATCACTCAT
>Ga0209353_10001554_pt1 | contig 12935 bp, 15 predicted proteins | sample LauGreSpBDMM15SD_2_FD_187561 | JGI IMG/M metagenome (GOLD analysis project Ga0209353, IMG submission 187561) | Freshwater lake microbial communities from Lake Michigan, USA - Sp13.BD.MM15.SD (SPAdes) (version 2) | ecosystem: Environmental > Aquatic > Freshwater > Lake | place: Lake Michigan...
CCAATAATATCTAAACCTGTTGCTACAGGACAGAGCGATCTAAATTCAGCAGTATTATGATTAGTAAGTTTTTCCATTTTATGCACACAAAACTATTGTTTAAAATTCATTTCATCTAATTATTCTACGATATAGCATGCTTAAAGTATTGATTTACAACTATATAGAATTTAGTCTAAACAAAACCTGCCACTTTTTTAATGGAAATACAATGTTTGATATATACTTTGACAACCCGCTGCTACCATCATTTATAAACGCGTTTCCTACGCAATATTAAGAAAATATTAATTTAAAAATATTTTTTATTAGTTTCTTTTAGATACATATATTTATCCTAAATTTTAAACCTATGAAAAAACTACTTTTAATGTTAGTTGTTTTTGTGTATGGATTTACGCAAGTCCAAGCACAAACAAAACCAGTGTACTATCTAGTAAGCTATTACAAGACAGATAGAGACAAAACCGAGGAGTATTTAAACTTGATGAAAAATTATGCTTCTAAAATTTGGAAAGAAAAAATAAAAGCTGGTGATGTAACTAGTTATTCGCTTTACAGTGTTGTATCATCTTCGGATGATGGCGGATATAATGTAATTTCTGTGCAAGCTGGAAACTCCATTAATGATTTTACTAAATCCAATACCATGGATTTGTTTAAAAAAGTAATGCCAGGCATCGACGAAAAAACACTTACGGCCATCACTAAGAGCTTCACTTCTATAAGAACTGCTGTTAAATATGAAATATACAAAGGGATAGATGGCATAGGCGGAGGCGATCAACCTTATCATGAAATGAATTTCATGAAAGCCAATGAAGGACAAGAAAGTGAATATGTTAGACAAGAAAAAGAAATATACAAGCCCATTCACCAAGAATTTATCAAAAATGGCAATAGAACAGGTTGGGGACTATCTCAACTTATTTCTCCTTTAGCGGATGGATCAAAATATAATTATGTTACTTCAAATGCATTTACTGACTGGGATAAGTCATATAGCATTACAGTTGATGATTATAACAAAATATTTAATAAACTATTCCCAAAAGCAGCATTGCCAGTGGCAGCTAGAAAGATGGTAAAAACTGAAGTTTGGAAACTAGAAGTTTCTGCTAACTAAATTAATAATCAATAATAAATATTAAAATGAAAAAAATATTTCTGATAATTGCAGTAATATGTACTGTACAATTTTTAAATGCACAAAAAGTATTTTCATTACATGCTGTAAGAGTTGAAGGCAATACAGATGCCTTTGAAAAAGTAGAAACAGAATTAATGTCAAAAGTTACACAAGATGCAGTAAATAAAGGGGATGTACTTTATTGGGGTTTATTTAAAGTCCACAAATTTAACAATTCCCTTGCTCCAGGTGAATATAATTATGTTTGGGTTCAATGGGCAAATAGTATAGATGATTTATTAGGCGCAAAAGGGGAGTGGTGGAAGAATATTTCAAAAGTACTTACGCCCGCAGAGATGGAGCAGATGAAAGTGCTTAGCGCTTCTTACAAAGGTGTTGAAGATGCAAGAAACTTCTTTGTAGTAGATGATGAAGCTTATGATAATAATGGGAAAGCGGATTATTTTCAATTTAATTTTGGAAGACCAGCTAATGTAGCAGGTTTTATTGAAGAAAATAAAACATTATGGAAACCGTATTTTGTAAAAAATATGAGTAAAATGAATATGAAGGTTTGGGGTGTTGCAAGAAGATTGACTTTTCCTACAATGGAAACCAGTCATAATACTGTTATGTCTTGGGATGCCTTTTCAAGTTTAGAGGACTTAATGAAATATAGAATAGGAGTTCAGTTTCCAGGAAGTGATGAAGCTTCAAAGAAAACTAAAATGAGTACTTTTATGCCTGATGGCTTCTCTTATATGCCTATATTTAAAGTACTTAAAGCTACAACGGCAAAAAAATAGATAAAAGCCATTAATTAAAAAACCAAAATTATGAAAAAATTATCTCTTTTTGCAATTATTGTATTTGCAACCATTTCAAGTTTAAGTGCACAATCTATTTTTACTTCTTATGCATTTAATATAGAACCCAAAGACCAAACTACGGTTTTACAATTATATAAAAACTATTTCGAAAAGCATCCAAATAAGGGTGTAACTGCAACTTTATATGAAAATCATTTTAAAGGAGAGCAGGTTGCTACCCATGAATTGGTTTTTTCAGGTCCAGCAGAATTAATGGGGGCGGGTTACGATTCAAAAAGTAGTGATGCTTGGTTACTTTTCCAATCTGAGCTTTCTAAATATTGTAAAGGAGTAAGTGCTGCAACTGGAAAAAGAATTTCAGGTTTTGGTGATACGAGTAGCGCAATTTATCCAGTGCAAGATGTTTTATTTGTAATTATAAAAGACGAAGATCAATACAAAGCAAAATTTGATGCATTTTGGAGTAAAAATACTTCTCCTAATACACGTATATCTTTTGGGAGTGTAGGTACTAGAATTCAAGATGGCACCACTCATTATATCGTTAGAAGCTATAAGGACTTCACCACTAAATTCACAGACGATATACAGCGTGTAAAAGGGTATACAGAAATGCTTAATTCATTGAAAGAAATAAGAACTTTTACGACTTCAAAAACTAGAATCTTATTGGGTAAATGGTAAAATAATTTATAAATAAAAAAGCCTCAACTTTTATGTTGGGGCTTTTTTATTTTATTAATAACACTTTTTGAAATTGCGGTTATTATTTTTTCATCAAATTATTATGTAAATGGTATGATAAATAGAAAACCACTCATAAAGACATTTGGCGGACAAGCTATTAATAAAAAATTAGATATTATATTATCAAAATACCATATATTTATATCAAATCATAAACTATGTCCAATCAATTCTTTGACTACAACAGCTATTTTATTGATGAAAAAGTAAACTTCTTCAAATTTGAAAACTGCTATAAAGTATACAATGATCAGGGCGAACCGGTTGGTATGATTAACCAAAAACTATCGGGAGGTCAAAAACTACTAAGACTTTTGTTAAACAAAGCAATGCTTCCTTTTTTGCTTGAAATTAAAGATGTAAACGATAATGTGGTAGCAACCATTTCTCGAGATTGGACTTTCTTTTTATCAAAAATTACGGTGACTAATGCCGATGGAGTTGTAGTAGGTATCATTAGACAAAAATTTAAATTATTTAAGCCCACGTTTAAAATTTACAATAGAGCTGAAGAATTAATTGCAGAAATATCTGGAGATTGGAAGGCTTGGAATTTTAAGATTCAAGACGCATCAAATAATCAAATTGGAACCATCAATAAAAAATGGGCCGGTGCCATGCAAGAAATATTTACATCAGCAGATAAATACAATGTAAATATTAATACAGATTTTTCTAGCATGGAAAATAAAGTAGCTATCCTAGCAGGGGCTATTACCATTGATATGGTATTAAAGGAAAGTAAATAAACCAACTAGCAGTTTTTTACTTTATATATTTAATGAATTACCCTGTCTGCACAACAACTACTAGCGAACGCATCGGGCTTAGCTTTGAAGGCAAAGCCCATACCCATTATATAACCCATGGCATCTTTTAGTGCGTCATTACTTTTAAATTGAGCATTGGTATTAATATCGGCATGTACTTCCATTTCAATATCGTATTCAATAAATAAATCACATAGTTCATAGGCAATTTCAATACTCTTGGATACTTCTAATAGCATTCTTTCCTTAATATGAAATTGTTGACTTGTTTTATCATTATGCATAAACATGAAACCGCCACTTTTTTCTCGTAAAAAAACAATAACAGTTGCGAACTCTGTGATGTTTTGCTTTACTTGACTATCCGTACCAATATAAACAGTTAGTTTATTATTGTTGGCTATTTCTGATTCAATTGTTTCGCGAACCTGATCCTTGATGGGTAAATTAATGGGCTCACCGTTAAATCTTCTCCAGTTCATACTAATAATTTTACAGGGTATAAAACACTTTAAGACTCCTTTAAATTACAATTTTCTTTGTTATCAATGGGTGTTTATTTGGAGCATTTACAGCATTGATTACACTAAAGTTCCAATCCAATTGACTCAATTTATCCTTGGTTCTAAAATGTAGCGTCATTGTTGATCTTCCTTCAATTTCAATAATATCTGAACTTTCAATTAAACTATATGAACTTAGATTTTGTAATATAAAATTACAAGAGGATACGTTTTCTATTTCAACAGACAAAACCAAAGACTTGGGTTCATAGTAGGCCTTTTTAATTACTAAACATTCATTTATTAATGGAATTAGTAAACTATCCCTACCAATTAATGTATTGTCAAAGTGCACCACTGTTCTGCGATCAAACAAAGCCGATTTAATGCTTTCTTGAGTTCTGTCATTTGAAAATACCAAAGTGATCGGCCTGTGCCCTTTTGGTCCTTTTTTATAATCCCAATCAATAAGTCCGTGCACATCGCTTGTTCCCATAAGGGTTAAGTTCTTATCATAAGCAATTTGAAGTGCCTCGGTAGAATAAGTATGGGTATTTACAATTTCAATGCCATGGATATAATTACTGTCCATTAATTGTTTATTTGCTTCATATAAAAAACTGATATTATCATTTTTCGGAGTTTCATAGGAATGATTCCAAAATACAAAACCATGTTGACGATTTGCTTCTCTGTATGCTGCTTTATAGTCATTTACAATTAACTTATTAGGGTCTTCTATAAATATTGCGTTGCTATGGCCTGGGGGCATGGCTCTGGTAATTTCCGAGCCCTTTACAATAATTAAATTATGATCCTTAGCTTCCTTTACAGCAATTTGATAAGATCTATTTCGATCCTTGTGTGGTATATCACCAATATGTGGTTGATATTCAATGTGCTCTGTGAGTGAAATAGCATCTAAATTATCCATTAAGGACTCTCGAACACGAATACTTGGCCAAACATCACCATCTGAAAAAACGGTGTGTTGATGAAAATCACATTTTAATGTTTGATACCCCATTATATTCGGGAAATGCAAACTTGTACCTAAAGCATGAGCGTGTGCTTCTTCTTGGGCTAACAAAACGGAATGGGTAACACAAATTAATAGTGCTACAATACATATATTTTTCATAAAATTAATTAGTCTTCGAAGTCTTCGAAATCATCATCTTCTTCAAATAATGCATCAAATTCTTCAGATTTTTTTTCACTTAGTTCTTCAATAATGTCAAAAACTTCATCATTTAATTTTTTCCACTGAAATGTTTCAACATCCTCGTGAATTAAAATTAATACGCAAGATTCTGTTTTCATAATTGGCTCTACTAATAAAACCTGATCTCCATCAAATTCATTGATAAGATATTTTTTGTCTAAACTTAAATCTTTGAATACTGGCATAAATTATATTTTATACAAATTATAACTTTCATTCTAAGTAATGTTTTTTTTGAAAGCTTCTTGTATTATCTTATTGTGAATTTTTATTAGCTAATTTTTATTGAACAAACAATTTGAATTCGTTTTATAATTTGTACATTTAACTATGAAAAAGTATTTATCTACTATAGTGTTTTTTTTGCTTGTTCATCAAGTAATTGGACAGGTTTACACTTCTCAGAACGCGCATTCCCACAATGATTATGCCCAACAAAAAATATTTCATTTGGCATATAACGAAGGCTTTGGATCCATCGAAGCCGATATCCATTTATTGAATAATGAAATTTTGGTAGGCCATGATACAAAAGACTTGAAAATAGCCAACACTTTAGAAAATCTATACCTTAAGCCCCTTGTTGCTTATAATCAACCAGATAGAAAATTGCAATTGTTGATTGATATCAAGACGGATGCGATAAATACACTTGATCAACTGGTAAATTTGCTGAAAAAATATCCTAGTATTATAAAGAATAAGAATATAAAAATTATTATTTCTGGAAACGCACCTGCTCCATTATTATTTGAAGGCTATCCTAATTATATTTGGTTTGATGGCCGACTATCTATTAAATATACTGCGGGTCAATTAGCTCGAGTTGCTTTAATTAGCGAAGATTATTATAAAGTAGTTGATTATAAGCCTAAATGGCCTCTTGATAGTTTAACAGTAGAAAAAACCAAATGGTTTATAAATCAAGTGCACCAATTAGGCAAGCCTGTTCGCTTTTGGGCAAGTCCCGATAAGCCAGCTGCTTGGGAACAGTTTATGCAATGGGGCGTAGACTATATTAATACAGACAAAATTAACGAGCTATCAAATTTTATCATACAAAGAAATTCAAATAAAAGTTAAGTGGAACAGCCAGAAAAATGGCATTACAATCCCAAAACGAAGTTTTCAATGAAGTTGATGGATAGGAAGCCTGCCTTATCCTGCCATGCACAAATAACTACTGGAAATAATTAGTATCTCTTTTTAAAATTGCGGTTGTTGTTGTTTCTTCCGCTACCGCCACCATTGCTTCCTCCACCAGGGCCGCGGCCACCACCACCTTGACCTCCACGGTTGCGGTTATTATTTTGCCATCTTCCACCTGCTGGTCGGTAATCATCACTAAAGTTTTGATTGCGATGTTTAATGTAAGGGGTATTGCTAAATTCAAGACCACCACCTGTAATGGAATTTAATTCACTACGAATGGCATCATCCTGCACTAGTTCTTTATGCCAGTTGCTGTAAGCCAACTTCATATAGTGTGCAATGCTGTTGGCGAAACCTGCTTTCTTTTCCTCATCCGTTTCTGCCATGGCTTTATCAATTACCAATTCTAAATTCTTTCCTAAGTGTGCGTATTTAATTTTGCGTTTAGGGTAAGGCAAAGGATCCGGCTTTTGCTTATAGGTTTCCTTAGTAGGAATGGGATAAGGGCTTTCCACGTCCAATTTAAAATTGCTCATAAAAAACAGGTGATCCCATAGTTTATGCTTGTAATCTTCAATATTCTTTAAGGACGGATTTAAGAAACCCATCAATTCTATCACCACCTGGGCTTGTTCTTGACGCTTGGCTTTGTCCTCAATAGACATAAGATGGTCTACCATCCTTTGAACGTGACGGCCATACTCTCTCATCCCCATTATGCTTCTTGCTGTATTGTACTCCATGTATTAAATCTTCAACGAGTAACAAATGTAGGGATTTTATGGGTAATTTACCCCTGCATCGAAAAACCACCTAATTTTACCCCTGCATCGAAAAACCACACTGTGGTTTTTCTTATCTTTACAAAATGGAGAAATTGTTACAACAAATAGAAGCCATCAAGGCCGAGATTGCCGCTACGGTGGCCACTACCCCAGATTCGGTGGAACAATACAGAATTAAATACTTAGGAACCAAGGGTTTGGTAAAACAAATCATGGGGGAAATGAAAAATGTGCCAAATGAGCAGAAAAAGGAATTTGGACAAATATTGAATGGATTTAAAATTGTAGCAGAAGAAAAAATGATGCAATTGCAAGAAGCCTTGGGAGATAGTGGTGAACAAGGTGGTGCAAATTTTGATTTTACTTTACCGGGAGATCCTATTCCAGTTGGAACAAGACATCCATTGAATTTGGTTCGCAATCAAATGGTATCCATATTTAAGCGTTTAGGATTTGCAGTAGCAGAAGGACCTGAGGTAGAAGATGACTGGCATAATTTTGGTGCTATGAATTTGCCGGCTGATCATCCAGCACGAGATATGCAGGACACTTTTTATGTACAAGAAGCAAGTGAAAATAATGCCGCTTGGTTATTAAGAACACACACAAGTAGCGTGCAAGCGCGTGTGATGGAATCTCAAAAGCCACCGATTCGTGTAATATGTCCAGGTCGTGTATATCGTAACGAAACGATTTCGGCAAGAGCGCATTGCTTTTTTCATCAAGTAGAAGGATTGTATATAGATGAAAATGTAAGCTTTGCCGATTTAAAACAAACCTTATATTTCTTTGTACAAGAAATGTTTGGCAAGGATGTGAAAGTAAGATTCCGCCCAAGTTATTTCCCTTTTACCGAACCAAGTGCGGAGATGGATATTAGTTGTCAAATATGTGCAGGCAAGGGATGTAATATTTGTAAGCATACTGGTTGGGTAGAAATTTTAGGCTCAGGAATGGTACATCCCAAAGTGTTAGAAAATTTTGACATCGACCCTGAAAAGTATACTGGCTTTGCATTTGGCATGGGTGTAGAAAGAATTGCACAATTAAAATACCAAGTAAACGATTTACGTTTATACTCTCAAAACGACCTTCGCTTTTTAGAACAGTTTAAGAGCGTTTGATAAAATTATATGCTACACAATACCAAGGGCATTGTATTACGCGTAACTAAGTATGGAGATACCAGTTTAATTATAACGGCGTACACGGAGCTTTTTGGCTTACAACAATACATTATAAAAGGGGTAAGAACGACCAGTAAAAAAGGAGCTAACAAAGCAGTGTATTATCAGCCTGCTGCTATTTTACAAATGGAAGTTTACCATAGTCCAATGAAAGGATTGCAAATGGTAAAGGAAGTAAACTGGGATACCATTTATCAAAACATTTATTCCGATGTAGTCCGAAACGCTGTGGCTACATATGTTGTAGAGATCTTACAACAAACCTTACAACCAGAACCGCATCCTGAATTATTTTATTTAATTGAAGATACCTTTAAACAATTAGATAAAGGAGCAGCGGCACTCGCAAGTAATTTGCCTATTTATTTTTTAATTCATTTAAGTGAAACACTAGGCTTTGGTTTACAAGGAAATTATTCGGATGCTACTGCTTATTTAGATGTGAAGGAAGGACAGTTTGTAAAAGAAAAACCTTTGCACCCTTATTTTTTAGAAGGGCAGGAAGCGTTGACAGCAAGTACTTTTTTACAAGTACGGTTTTACAACGATTTAGAAAATATTGTATTAAGTGGGAACCAGAGAAAAAAAATATTGGAATTATTTCAGCTCTCTTTAAGCTGGCACTACAAGGGCTTTAAGGAAATTAAGTCCCTGTCCATTTTACAGGAGGTATTGCATTAAAGATTTAATAACAAAGGAATCTAATAAAATAATTAGTTTTATAGTAATATTGTTTTTATGAAACTTAGAACAACGACCATTCTTCTTATAATGCTTGTAATTGTTATACTAACAAGTTGTTCCACTACAAAATTTACAATGACAAAAACCAATACCATCGACTATCAAGCACATAGAGGGGGCCGCGGATTAATGCCGGAAAACACCATTCCTGCTATGTTATCTGTAATGGACAACAATAAAGTAACTACGCTAGAAATGGACTTAGCCATTACAAAAGATAAACAAGTGGTGGTATCTCATGATCCTGTTTTAAATCCAATCATTACTACCAAACCAGATGGAACATTTATTAAAGCCAATGAAGTAAATGACAATATCATTTATCAAATGAATTATGATCAGCTTCAAAAATTTGATGTAGGTTTAAAATTGCATCCGGGCTTTACGCAACAAAAAAAATTAGCCGTTGTCATTCCTACCCTAAGTAATTTAGTAGATAGCGTAGAATTGAAAGGTTCAATGATGGGTCGTAAAATGATGTACAATATTGAAATTAAATCGTTAGAAGGGAAAGACATTGTTGAACATCCAGCACCTGATGAATTTGTAGAGTTGGTTGTGAACCTGATTCAACAAAAAAATATTTCCAACCGAACTACGATACAAAGCTTTGATATCAGACCCTTAAAAGTATTGCATCAAAAATATCCAACCATCCAAACTGCCTATTTAGTTTTTGGAAAAGAGTGTGGTGATGCACAAAAACAAATCCAATTATTAGGATTCACCCCTACCATATACAGTCCTGAATATAAATATGTAACTAAGGAAACGGTTGATTATTGTCACGCACATCAAATGAAAATTATTCCTTGGACGGTGAATACAAAAAAAGAAATAGATGCCTTAATTGCTTTAGGTGTGGATGGATTGATTTCAGACTATCCTAACTTTTTTTAAATTCTTAAACCATGGGCCAAGGGAAAGCACTCACCAGCTTTACTTTAATTCCTTCTTTCGAAGATTTTCTTGCCGCTTCAATGATTTCAAGTACATGTAATGAGTGCAGTACATTAATCTTTGGTTCTAGCTGAGTGGAAAGTGCACCCGCTATGCGCGTAGCGCCTTCCTGCCATTGATAACCTTTGTCGTCCGTTTGATGTGTTTGTGGGGGCTCGTTCCATGAATTATCCAATACCACACTTTTAGGTTCCCAGTCATAACCTATCAATCGCATATTTCCTTTGTCTCCGAATATTTGTATGCTATGTAAGGTTTGATTTTTTGCTTCATGTCCAAAGGGATCAAAATAATTAAAGCCGCACATAATATGACTAATCACTCCATTCGCATGTTCTAATAAGATATGTGCGTTGTCTTCCTCTGTTACTTTAATGATTCCTTTTTCATCAATCGCTCTTTCTGCGTTTACAATACTGGTCATTGCCATTACCGATTTTGCTGGCCCTAATAATCCCGTAAGTGTGGCCATATTATACACCCCTAAATCGGGCATACTCCCGCCCAGTGGTTCATAAAAGAAGGAGGACCAAGTGGGGCCAGTATGACCATATTGACCATGGGCACTCGCAAGCTTACCGAGCTTACCCTCCTGAATGGCTTTGCTCATGAATTCAAATTGAGGGCTTGTTACAACGGCAGGTGCTCCCCAAATACGAACTCCTTTTGTTTTTGCATATTCCACTAATGCTTTACCCTCGGCATAGCTGTTGGCTAATGGCTTTTCACTCCACACATTTTTTCCGGCTGTCAATGCTATTTTATTTAACGCTCCATGCATTTGCATATCCGTTAGTGTTAACATTAAATCAAAAGGCACACCTTTTAATAATGCATCGATATGATCATACGTATTGGCACCAATTTTATATGTTTCATTTTGGGCAACAGCACGCTCAATTTTTATATCACAGAGGCTTACTATTTTAATTAAGTTAGAACTTTGTAAATGAACAATATATCTATTGCTCACGCTGCCACACCCAATAATGGCTACCCGAATTACTTTTTGTTCTTCTCTCGAAAAACTTTCAATGGAACTTAATAAGATGGCAGCACCTGCCAATGCTGTTTTTTGTAAAAAATCAGATCTGGTGATGGAATGATTCATTATAAAATAGATTTATTATTTTAAATTAGTCTTCTTGAAATCGCATTGGTTAAATTGTTTTCCGACCCTACATTTTCAATTACCACAACCCCCGGTTTTTTCCCTTTTTCAAAACTCCCCAAGCCCTTGTCCATTTGTAATGCGCGCGCACCATTGATGGTAGCCCAGCCCAACATTTCATCCAAAGGAATAGTTACATTGTGCTTTTGAATTGTTTTTAATTCATCCAAAATATTTAAACTCCAATTGCTTGCATAACTATCGGTACCAATCACTATGGCAGCATTTTGTGCACGCAATAGTTCAATGGGGGGCATGGTTTGCTCAATGTATTGATTGGCATTGGGACACAAACACCAAAAAGTATTGGGCATTTGTTTTTTCACAGCATTTATATCATTACTACTCGTAAAACTATTGTGCACTAAAATACCTGCAGCAGCATTTTTGAAAATAGGTAATACCGATTGTAAGGAACTTAGTCCAGTAGGTTCAAAAAAATTAAGTGACACTTTTGTTCTTTCATACATACCTAAAAAACTACCCGTCTTATTTTTAAAGAATTCATTTTCATCTGCCGTCTCTTGATTGTGCATGCTAATAGTATGTGAACCAAAATGCGTGCTTAATAATTTCCATAAGTTATTGGTAACCGAATAAGGCGCGTGTGGCACAAGGGATGCACGAATGCAATTTTCCTCAAAAGCTTTTTGTATTGCAAGCCCTGCAATAATTTTATCATTTGTACGGGTCGGATCTAAATCATACAACTCCACAAAAGTATAATATGCGAGATTGTGTTTTGCTTTTTGAGTAAGGGTATCTAATGTGTTGCTAATATCTCCCACTGCAACAATACCATTTGCCATCATTTCTTTTTCTGCTGCTACAATCGCTTCTTGTATTGCATCAGGTTCCACTTTGCGCAAGGAAACAATTTGTTTTACAAATTCCTGTAAACCGACATGCGCAGGAATCATATCCTTCATATGCGACAGTTCCAAATGACAATGTGCGTTTACAAAACCAGGAGTTAAAATTCCATCAAAGCTTTGGATGTCCGCTCCTGCGTCCTCAATGCCTACGATTCCCTCAATGGTTCCGTCTTTTGTCGTAATCAAAACCAACTGATCTTGGGAAAGTTCAGTGCCTGTATAAAGCTGAGTTGATTGAAATTTGTGATACATATATATAAGTAAGGGTAAAATTAAGGGTTAATAGGCAAAACAATAAATTTCTAACTCATTGATATTCAGCAGTTTTTTAGTATCATTTATATTATGCGACAAAATATTATTGATAATCAATTACTTACAAGGACAGCATAAAAAATAGACTATCAAAAGCACTAAAAACATAAAATCTCGCCGTACCTTTGCCCTCCCTTCAAAAAGGGGAATTATTTATGGCTAGCGGGATAGCGCGGCCTCATTTAAACAAAGAATTATGAGTAAACTACATTTCACCACGAAGCACGCCAACGCGGCTACTGTTAAACATGGCTGGTACATTGTTGACGGTACTAATCAAACCGTAGGACGTATTGCTTCAAAAATCGCAGCTGTTCTACGTGGTAAGAACAAAGCTTATTACACTCCTCACGTTGATTGTGGAGATTATGTAATCATCATTAATGCAGAAAAAGTACAATTGACTGGAAACAAATTCCACGATAAACAATACTTGAACTATTCTGGTTACCCAGGTGGTAAGAAGGAAGAAGCTGCAGAAGATTTAATCAAGCGTCGTCCAGAAGTAATTATGGAAAGAGCGGTAAAAGGCATGTTACCTA
>Ga0209353_10001555_pt1 | contig 12931 bp, 6 predicted proteins | sample LauGreSpBDMM15SD_2_FD_187561 | JGI IMG/M metagenome (GOLD analysis project Ga0209353, IMG submission 187561) | Freshwater lake microbial communities from Lake Michigan, USA - Sp13.BD.MM15.SD (SPAdes) (version 2) | ecosystem: Environmental > Aquatic > Freshwater > Lake | place: Lake Michigan, USA...
CGAATAATGGAATTGTCACAAGATTTGGGACACCGACCGATAGTATTTATTCGGTTCAATCCAGACGATTATAACAAAAATGGTAAGACCATAACATCGTGTTGGGGGATAGACAAAAAAGGCATTTGCGTCGTAAAAAAAACAAAAAAGGATGAATGGATGCAACGATTAAGTGCATTAGAAGAACAAATAAACTATTGGATAGACCCAGTAAATAAAACAGATAAAACGATTGAAACAATCCAATTATTTTATGATGTGTAATCAGACCATTTCAAAATACATAATAACGTAAATGCTATTATGTAATGCAAATTCAACGTAAGATATTATGACAATCCGCTAGAAATTCTTCTTCTGATTTTGGTATAATTTCAGCGTATTTTCCAACCAAAAGATGAGTCATAATATTGTTCAAATCTTCCATAGATGCATCAAGTCTTAAAACATCGCCTGTTTTTATATTGAATATTTTGAAAACCTTTACAGGTGTCTCGCAGTGTTCATTGTATCGCATATTCCATAACCAAGCATATGCAATGACTTGGACCAGATGTTCAATTGTGATTTCGGATGTGCATTTCAGTTCCCAAACAACGGATTCCGTAATCAAATCCACCCGAGCAGTGAAGCGAAACTGTCGGGAATCGCCGAATAAACCGCTTAAAAACTTGTCAATATTTGTATGAGGTTCATCCTCGGATTCATGTATAATGGTATTTTCCACTTGCGGCATCTGGTTCTGGCAATCGGGTCCAACAACTGCTCGCAACCGTTCTTTGCAAGCGAGAACCATTTCTTCTGTTAGCCAAGTATATTCGTCTCTATCAATTTGTTTTAATTTGAAATACAACAATTCCTGAACAGAAACGCTAACATTTGCAATATATAAATAATCTTCAATGGTTTCAATGCGTTTAGGCAAGTCATTCACAATTTGTTTTAGAAAAATATGGTCGTTAGTGCGCATGTTCTCAATACTATTATGAATAACATCAAGCAACACGTTTTGATTGGACAACCCATCGCCGCCCTCAATGTTCTCATCAGTCTTGTCGGATGACCATAACTCTTTGAGATAATCGTAGTACATACAAGGAATAGCAATGCCGTTTAGGTCACTGACCTCTTCAAAGAACCCTTTTTTGGTTTCAATAACCGTGGGTATATCCAAAACGATCGTATTATCGTTTTCTTTGACAAAAATCCGATCAATAATGGGGGAAATGTTCTCAATAACTGATTCCGAAATGAATCGGACAAGTTCGGTCGGCGTAATGATATGTTTCTTGATTAGATTGGCAAACTGTTCATCTGCTTCGTCATCGTCTGGAAAAATACTTTGGTGGTTACCTTTAAACGTGATATAATCGCACTGTTTCATTTCAATATGGTTTTTTTTCAAAAAATCAAGCGGTCTGTTATTAGAATATCCAGCGGTTTCTAATAGATATAGCCCGTGTGTCGCTCGCGTAGCGGCAACGTATAATGTGTTGGGACATACGTCACGAGGTAATCCACGTGCATAATACTTCAAATATGAATTGTCAAACCCAACAACAAAAACATATTTGCGTTGGCGCCCCTTCACACAATGAAATGTAGAGAACACGATTTTGCCGTCAATTACTCGTTCGTCCAATTTTTCGTTTTCCAAAAGTGGAATGTGACAAGGTATATCTTTTTCCACGAGCGTGTTCTCCAAATTACGAATATTACTGTTACTGCCTTTTACCGAGTTACCCAAAACGAATATTTCGCAAGGTTTAACGCCTTGTTCCATTAGCTTGGTAATCTCGGCAAAGACAACTTTACACAAATTGTAACGAGAATTACGTATATAGACGACATTCTCAGCATCCCGACACGAGTTCATTCTGGGTTCCCCCAACATCACGTTATTAACAAACGATCGCATCTGATTTGTTATCCGAAAAGACATTTTCATCGTACATTTTTTAAATACATTGGTTCTCAATAATACAAAATCAGACCAGATAATATCCGCCAATGTGAGAAATCGGATGTCAGCACCTTTGAATTCATACAACCCTTGCATATAATCCCCCAAAATGAGTAGTTGAATGGGTTTGTTGTAATCCTTCACAAATTTAACCATCAATTGAAAGTACAGCAACGTCATATCCTGGCATTCGTCGAGAACCAGCAAATCAAAATCGGCGATGGTCTCTTTCGGAACGCTATCTTTGAACAATAGACGACGGATTTCGGTGTCGGTATATCCCGTTGACAAATAATAACGTTTTGCAAGACTATGATATGTGTGAACATTGATATTGGTGAGTTCCTGTTTTAAGATGGTCTCTTTCACATCTTTACGTAATGATGCATTATATGTCAATTGTAATATTCGTTTATCGGGAAGTTCTCTTGCAATGGACAAAATGAGGGTAGTTTTACCCGTTCCCGCAACGGCATCCACCATTACGTTGTGTCCGCCACGAACTTCGTCTAATATATGTTGTTGTTCTTGACTTAAAATCATGATTTGTTTATTTATATTGAGAACCTGCGCTATTATAGTATACAAGGTTCTCGTTTAATATGTTTTACAAATATTACAAGGCAAAGTTCTCGTTGTAATATTTTTAAAGATAACTAAAATTAGATGTTCTGATCAGCGTAATAAATCATCACTAGTGTTATGAAGAAACTAGGTATAACCTTATTGATGAGAGCAAGAGAACCGATGATGATTGCGGCGAAGCCGCTAATGATGGCAAATTTCAAGTGACCTAGATTGGTTTGTAATGTTGCAAAACGAGCTTTGTCTTCTGCTGACAAGTCCGACGTGTTGTAATTGTCTAATTGATTTGAGTAATAACGATAGAACCCAGTAACGAACCCAATGAGTATTATGCCGAGGTAGAAATCAATTGAATGAGACCGCGCTAATACCAAAGCATACAAGTCGGCTTTCACATTATAAACAAGTACAATTGCATATATAAGGAGGGCAATGAGAACCACGTCAAATATGTAGGTGTATCGTTCTAGTGAAATCATATGATGTATATACAACATATGAGTATTTTATTGGCTAAACTGGCGATTATTTGCGCGCATTTCTACGATATTTTCTAGATTTACTCCGACCAGTCGGTTTGGCACGGCGAGATTTCAATTGTTTACGAGAACGTCCAGCAACTAAAACAATCTCTGGACTATTAGTTGGCGTTGGCGAATCCAACTCGGCCAATGTCATCGGACCTTTGTTATCATCATCTGGAATTGAATTTATCAGTTCATTCAATGTCATAGGTCCCTGGCTTGCATATTGAATTGACTCATCTGGACTTGAATTTACCAATTCATTCATTGTCATGGGTCCCTGGCTTGCATATTGATTTGAGTCATCTTGTTCTGAAATTTCTAGTTCATTCATTGTCATCGGACTCTGAATACTACTAAAATCAATTGTCTGGGAAGTGCCATTATTGACACGTTGTATTTCAGCAATAATCTCATTTTTAGCAGAAGTTATGGCTCGCAGAATAGATTTTGTATTACGACTACCTGACATTTATATAATATAATTACATAAAAAATACGATTATTTGGATTTGGATACCCGTTCTCTTCTCCTCCTGGCAGTGACGCGTCGTGCGAAACCCTTATTGTTTTGCAGTCCTCGTAGCAATTTTAGCTGCGCTACGGCGTGTTCTTTCGTGGCGCAGTGAGCAAACGTCTTGTTTGTATCAGTATTGTAAACCCGAAAACACGGCTTGTTTCTAACCTTTCTGGTCTTATACGGCATATTATATATATACAAAGATAATAATCTAGACCTAGACCAACTTACTGCTATACAGAGCACCGCCATAGACACCAGCAAGCTGATACTGTGCATTGGACGATACAGCAACACACCGCCAATCTTTATTATCCAAGTTCGAATTAGATACTTTTTGCCAAGTAACTCCATAATCAGTAGAATAAAAGATGGCGCCGCCCTTGGCGACAGCAGTCATATATTGCCCGCTTGCAGAAATGGAAATAGCTTGCCACATAATATCAGTAACAAGAGGAACATCGACTTTCGCCCAATGTTCTCCAAAGTCAGTAGATACGTATATTTCACCAATAACTTCAATCGCAACTTGATAGTGCCCATCCGAGGACATACTTACACCAAACCAGTTGTGATCATCCCACGCCCCACCGTCGTCGGTAGTAATTGTAGTAGTGACCCACGTTTCACCAAAATCATTTGACCGATAAATGTTCTCACATACAATTGTTTGGTAACGACCATCATACGACATGCAGACACCAGCAGACGGAAATGACATGAAAGAGTTAAATATATCACTATTTTCGTTCTCATATCGTATCCAAGTGCTTCCGAAATCCGTTGACCTATACATAGTATCACCGACAGATATAACTAGTTGGTATCTACCAGACAGCGAAATGCATACGAAAATTTGTGTACTACCGACATTTTGTGTTTCAGTCCACGTCTGGCCGTAGTCAGTAGATACTATAATATTGACGCCATTACTAGCAGTTTGAAATTCTCCTGACTGAGACATAGATATGCAATTGGTTGCAGCATTACCCATATTATAATTAGTGGTCCAAGTGGTACCAAAATCGGTGGATAAATAGATATCGCCGAATTCTTCAACCGCGGTTTGATATTTGCCGCTGGATGAAACCGCACAAGACAACCAATTAATATATTCAAGATTTTCATCTGGTTGTACATCTGTCCATTCCGCGCCGAATTCCTGTAATTGGAAATCGCTGATATTAGAAACGATAATGAGTATTGGTACCGTATATACTTGGGTAATATTGAGGATCGATGCCGTTGTACGTTTCTTAACGAGAGTGAGATCATCTGTATAATTGAGTGTGTGATATATATTATTCACCTGGGTAAGATTGGCTGGACCAACGTTATAAATAGGAGTATATGGCTCGGCTTGAACGTCTACGGATAGAGTGATCGAAATACCATCCGTCGCATAAATTAAGTCATTTGCAATAAATCCGTCCGCATATGTGCGGGCCTTATCAATTGGTCGGTTATTAAACGGATTTCTACTACATACATTATTAATAACCTCGGTCAGATTTTGAATTGTAATGGACCCACTGAGATCAGAAACGTATGACCCCGCAAAGTTAAATGTTCCGCCGTTGATAATATGTACGAGAGCACTCGCATCAAAAACGCCATCATTTATATTATAATGTTCTTCGCCACTAAATAAGGATGAGAACCCATAAGGCGCACCAAAGTACTCTAACACGGTATAATTAAAGTCACTATATAGTGTGGACAGACTACCCATAGAAAGAATATTATCAGTCTTCACTAAGCTAAGTAGTTCTGTGGCGGTAATAGAAACCTGATCTGTGCTATATTTATTATTGCTGACGTCGTGATTGAATTCCAGTACATTTTCATTCTCGGGGTCTTTGGTAATACCCAACTTTCTATTTAAATTATCAACACCAATTCGAATTTGTAAAGCATTCTGCACGAAAAATTCGGTGGCAACTGGTATTTCTGGGAAGCTTTGTTGTATTGAATATCCGCCAGATGCATCAATAACAAACGATCTACCAATTATTTGTTGTGTACCATTGGACATATTATAACGTGTATTCAGTTAAAGTATACTAAGATAAATTTTTTAGTGTTAATAATAGAGGAGCATTTACGACGTGTTGTAGAATAATTGAATTGGAGGAAACTGGGTCAGTAATGTAATCCGCAGTATACGTGCTTACGGAGAGTGATATGGTAATGCCAGTTTCAACTAATATGCGGTCACCTGCGAAAAACCCATCATATTGTGTTTTTCCAATGCGATTAGAAAACGGGTTATTAAATGCCATAAATACTAGTATGTTCGTTAACTGATAAAGGTTAACCGTTCCAGACAACTTATAAACATTATTACCAGACCCATCAATGTGTCGCTGTTTTAAAATAGGTAAAAGGTCTTGTGCAGAAAATGTATTAAAACTAACATCTGCTGTGCCACTCGCATCAAATATTCTAGCGAACCCATCAGCGTAGCCAAAATAAGTATTTGTCTTGCGTATAAAATCGGAGTATATAGTGGAATATTTGCCCATTGAGGTAATTTGCGAGGCAGATATATTATTTAAAAAATCGTTTGCAGATAAAACGATATTACCAGAGGTTAAGTTATCGCTTATAATGCTATTGGTAGAATCAATGATGTTTGCATTTGAAAGATCTTTATATATGCCAATTTTTTCATTGAATATGCGTACGTCGTAATCGATTTGTAGTGTATTGGTCAAATCATATATTTGGGTTAAATCCGTGCCAACCGATCCCATAAACGGTATCTCGCCGAGATATTGTTCCATATGAAATCCACCACCTGCGCGAATCGCATAACTAATATAGGTGTAATCTGAATTGGTTGACATAATATTTTTAAGATTGTATACCTAACAACAATATTAAAAATCTATAAATCATAAAGCATTTTTAAATTCAAACAAAAGGAATAGTTTGCATTATTCATATTTAAAAGACGTCCTCTATCATCAATTAGCCGAATACGTAACCGTTGAATATCAACGGGTCCAAAATAATTGCGAGGTTCCGTGACAATATTATAGCCATTTTCCATAAGTAAACTAAAATATGACGCTTTGATTGAAATTCGTGCCAGAATATTGGGGTTCATTATGGAATCATTAAACACATTTATAAAATGATTATGCGAACTATTACAAAAGTCGTCAACCGCGAGATAAATGTATCGCAGTAACGCAGGATCTATGACGGCATCTGCGGTATATGATGTATTGTCGTTATATTTACGCCGTAAAAACCCTAAATTCCAACCCAATCGAGTCGATGGTTCTACATTATCTACAATACCATTAACATCTCGTGTAAAATCCAATATTATATTGGTAATTCGATCCGCGAGTAAACCAGAAGGTGCGATTGTTACCTTACCAGTGCCCGAGCCTGTATTGGTTATATCTAAAGTTAATTGGATATAAGAGAACATGTCGTTAGGGTTAATCAATGCCTCATTCGCATCAACTGGTGCCAATATGAGGTTTATTTTACTTAATAAGTCGTTTGCATTGTAATTGCCTTCTGGAACGACGACTACCTTCTCCGCGGTTAACATATTGTTAGATGCATCAGTATATGCTACACTCATATACATAAAATTATTACCATAATAACTAGATATGCTATAAAACGAAACAGGTAATTCTAATGAAGACAAACTCATCGACACAACCTTATTAAATTTCGTTGGTAATTGCAACGTAAAATCCGAACTATGGGTAGAATACAAGTTGTCGCGAAACCGAGTATCAATATTCAAACACTTTGTAATAATTCGCGTATCTAATTGATTTAATTTACCTGGAAAATATTGGCTATTATTTGCATAAACGAATTGAGTATCGGGGCGTGTAATCAATTCATCCTGGCGACTGGTAACGGCGCTTAGTGCGGGTGAATCAATCGGGTCTAACTTATAATTCGCAGGAATGGCGGATGGTACCTTTGGTGGGGGGCATTTTACCGAAATAAGCCATTGCTTCGCGCGTTCTAAAAATTCAATCAGATTTTGTTTAAATCGTTTATTAATATGACCAGTGGACAATAAAGTTTCTCTAATATTATACTCTTTTAGTTCAATGTCACTAGCCGAATATTTGCCATTTGGCTTCAATTGAAAGAATTTTTCAACATCATTAATACTGTAATTGTTAATATCTAAATCCAGGTTCTCCATTACTTATTATTAAATCATATATTATTATATTCTTTACGGCATAATTGATAATATAACTACAAGTGGTTTGACCTGGTATTCAACACGACATAATTCAAATACTTAACCAATTTGCAGTTTAGACTAACAAATAATATTTGATTATTTTGAGTAATTCTTTTCGGACAATCTATTATACAGGCAAGATAGATGTCATCTAGCGAACGTACTGCTTTACGAAAGTATAAGGAGATGCTAGCTGATATTGAAACAACAAACACGGTCGACGGACCTTTACCTGTACCATTTGGATGTAATGCGCAAGTAACAACAACAACAAGTACAGGTGTAAATGGTCATCCTGGTCCAACTGGTCCAACTGGTCCAACGGGCAAGATTGGTCCGACTGGGGCTCACGGACCAACAAATGGGGGTGTCTTTGCATTATATGCATACGCAGGTAATTTTGACTACATAACTAATTCTGGATATATATTTTCATTCGGAAACTCACCCTTTACCAATATTACTAGTTATGGATTTCCGATCAATATAGCGTGCACATTGTCAAATGTCGGAATTAAAGTATTAAATCCCCCACCAGTGCCATGGACAATTCAGGTATACAGATCTGGAAATGTGGGAAACAGTGTTACGATTGCTACTATGGATAACGGTGTGAGAGATAAATTCGTGGACAATTTAAATTTGACATTTAGTCCGGGTGATTATATCAGTATCAGATGTTTAGCGGGTCAAGGGGGGGATGCAATAAACGTGTCATTATGGTTTACGACGGATGGTGCAGTCGGTCCAACTGGTGCAACTGGTCTAAATGGCATACAAGGACCAATCGGCCCACAAGGTGTAACTGGACCAGCGGGAGCCTCTTGGGACGTGGGAATATTAAACACTGATATAGTGTTTAAAGCAAAGCTGGGAGCGGTAGGGGATGTATCGTTTAATCGTAATCTATATCTTCACGGCGATGGATCGTTTAACAATAATCTATACATCGGGGATGATTTAACCGTTAATAACAATCTATATGTTTTAAATGACGCATCAATCAATAAATTAATAGTGAATAATGACGCGAATTTTAATAGCAAATTAATTGCCAAACAAGATGCGTCTTTTAATCGTAAATTAGCAGTTGGACAAGACGTGTCTTTTAATAGTAAACTATTCGTATCGGGCAATACAACATTGAATAGTAATCTGCTGGTTGCGAATAATACAATATTAAACGTAGGACTTAAAGTGTTAGGTGACGTATCATTTAATAATGAATTATTTGTAGACGGAAAAGCATTATTTCAAGACAAAGTAGTCATTGCTAGCGATTTATATGTTTTGAATGATACATCGCTTAACAGCACATTGTATGTTGATAAAGATGTTTCTTTTAATAGCAAACTGTCGGTTATAAATGATGTTTCGTTGAATTCCAAGTTAACCGTTTTAAATGATGTATCGTTGAATTCCAAATTATTCGTCGCGAACGATGTATTATTAAACTCTAAACTAACCGTAGTTAATGACGTTTCTTTGAATTCTAAGTTACTAGTTGGTAACGACGTTTCTTTTAATTCTAAATTAACAGTAGCAAAGAATGCCACATTGAACAGTAAACTATTTGTTATTGGAGATGTTTCTATGAACGCAAACCTATACGTTCGCGAAGCAGCTACAATAGAAAACACGTTAAATGTTAACGACAATACCTATTTAAATGCTATTTTGATGGTTACCGACAACGCATTATTGAATAGCAAACTGATAGTTGTGGACAATACAGTATTAAATAGCAAATTGACCGTCGACGGGGATACACGTCTTGATAGTACACTAGTTGTTATAAATGATGTCTCGTTGAATAGCAATTTGTTCGTACGCGGCGACGTTTCAATGGATAGTGTCTTAATGGTTGCCAAAGACGCATCTTTGAATAGCAAATTATTTGTTCGCGGGGACGTGTCACTTAACTCAAAATTGGTAGTAGGGAACGAGGTTTCATTGAATTCCAGGTTATTAGTAGCGGGCGACGTTTCTTTGAACAGCCAACTTGCAGTAGCAAACACCGTTTCATTGAATTCCAGGTTATTGGTTACTGGCGACGTTTCATTAAATTCCAGGTTATTAGTAGCAGGCGACGTTTCATTAAATTCCAGGTTATTAGTAGCGGGCGACGCTTTATTGAATTCCAAGTTATTAGTAGCGGGCGACGTTTCATTAAATTCCAGGCTATTGGTAGCGGGCGACGTTTCATTGAATTCCAAGTTGTTAGTTGTTGACGTTGTTTCGTTGAATTCCAAGTTATTAGTTGCTGGCGACGTTTCTTTGAATAGTAGACTGGCAGTAGCGAACGACGTTTCATTGAATTCCAAGTTATTAGTTGCTGGCGACGTTTCTTTGAATAGTAGACTGGCAGTAGCGAACGACGTTTCATTGAATTCCAAGTTATCAGTGGTGGGCGACGTTTTTTTAAATAGTAAGCTGGTAGTAGTGAACGATGTTTCATTGAATTCCAAGTTATTAGTAGCAGATAATGTTTATTTGAATAGTAAACTTATAGTAGCGGGCGATGTTTCGTTAAATTCCAAGTTATTAGTAGCGGACGACGTTTCTTTGAATAGTACACTTGCAGTAGTGGGAAATGCTTATTTGAATAGTAAACTTATAGTAGCAGGCGACGTTTCGTTAAATTCCAAGTTATTAGTAGCAGGCGATGTTTCTTTGAATAGTAAACTTGTAGTTGTTGGCGACGTTTCTTTGAATTCCAAATTATTGGTTAACGGCGACGTTTCTTTTAATTCAACATTGTATGTTGCAGACGATACGTATATCGCATCCAACCTAGGCGTCAGCGCTGACGCTATAATATATAATACATTAACCGTAGAGGATAATACCTATTTAAACTTAAATTTAACAGTTCAACAAAATGCAAATATTCAAAATAATTTGTTAGTTATGAAAAACACGACGTTAAATAATACATTGTACGTTGACAATGACACAACTCTTGATAGTAAATTATTCGTTAACAATGATGTATCATTGAATAGCAAATTGTTTGTGCTTGGCGACGTTTCTATGGATAGCGTCTTAATGGTTGCCAAGGACGTTTCATTGAATAGCAAATTGTTTGTGCGCGGCGATGTTTCTATGGATAGTGTCTTGATGGTTGCCAAAGACGCGTCATTGAATAGCAAATTGTTTGTGCGCGGCGATGTTTCTATGGATAGCGTCTTAATGGTTGCCAAAGACGCGTCATTGAATAGTAAACTGTTTGTGCGTGGCGATGTTTCTATGGATAGTGTCTTGATGGTTGCCAAAGACGCGTCATTGAATAGCAAGTTGTTTGTACGTGGCGATGTTTCTATGGATAGCGTCTTAATGGTTGCCAAGGATGCATCATTGAACAGTAAATTATTTGTGCTGGGCGATGTTTCTATGGATAGTGTCTTACTGGTTGCCAAGGATGTATCATTGAATAGCAAATTGTTTGTGCGCGGCGACGTTTCTATGGATAGTGTCTTAATGATCGCAAAGGATGTATCATTAAATAGCAAGCTGTTTGTTCGAGGCGATGTTTCTATGGATAGTGTCTTAATGGTTGCCAAGGATGTGTCGTTGAATAGCAAACTATTTGTGCGCGGCGATGTTTCTATGGATAGCATCTTAATGGTTGCCAAGGATGTATCATTGAATAGCAAACTATTCGTAAGTGGCGATGTTTCAATGGATAGTGTCTTAATGGTTGCCAAGGATGTATCATTGAATAGCAAATTGTTTGTGCGCGGCGACGTTTCTATGGATAGTGTCTTAATGGTTGCCAAGGATGTATCATTGAATAGCAAACTGTTTGTAAGTGGCGACGTTTCTATGGATAGCGTCTTAATGATCGCCAAGGATGTATCATTGAATAGCAAACTGTTTGTACAAGGCGACGTTTCTATGGATAGCGTCTTAATGGTTGCCAAGGATGTGTCGTTGAATAGCAAATTATTCGTACGCGGCGACGTTTCTTTTAATAAAGATATGGTAGTAGGTGGAGATGTAATTATTCGCGGAAACTTATCAGTTTATCAGCAACAAGCAACAACCATTATTAACACGGTTGTCAATACATACCGAATTGTTGATACGTTGGATATATCAGTTAATGGAAATATAGTTGCAAGCAGTGACATGTCTTTGAATAGCAAACTGTTTGTAAAGGGTGATGTTTCTATGGATAGCATTTTAATGGTTGCCAAAGACGTATCTTTGAATAGTAAACTATTTGTGCGTGGCGATGTTTCTATGGATAGTATTCTGATGGTTGCCAAAGATGTATCATTGAATAGTAAACTATTCGTAAAAGGCGACGTTTCAATGGATAGTGTCTTAATGGTTGCCAAAGACGTATCTTTGAATAGTAACCTCTTTGTCAGTGGCGACGTTTCAATGGATAGTGTCTTAATGGTTGCCAAGGATGTATCATTGAATAGTAAACTATTCGTAAAGGGCGATGTTTCAATGGATAGTATCTTAATGGTTGCCAAGGATGCGTCTTTAAATAGGAAACTATTTGTGCGAGGCGATGTTTCTATGAATAGCATCCTAGCTGTTGCCAAAGACGTATCATTTAATAGTAAACTCTTTGTGCGAGGCGATGTTTCTATGAATGGCATATTGGCTGTTGCCAAGGATGTTTCTATGAATAGCAAGCTATTCGTCAAGGGCGATGTTTCAATGGATAGCATATTAGCTGTTGCCAAGGACGTCTCATTGAATAGCAAGCTATTTGTACTAGGGGATGTTTCAATGGATAGCGTCTTAATGGTTGCCAAGGACGTCTCATTGAATAGCAAGCTATTTGTACTAGGCGATGTTTCAATGGATAGCGTCTTAATGGTTGCCAAAGACGTGTCTTTGAATAGCAAGTTGTTTGTGCAAGGCGATGTTTCAATGGATAGTATCCTAATGGTTGCCAAGGATGTCTCATTGAATAGCAAGCTGTTTGTGCGAGGCGATGTTTCAATGGATAGTATCTTAATGGTTGCCAAGGACGTCTCATTGAATAGCAAGCTATTTGTACTAGGCGATGTTTCAATGGATAGCGTCTTAATGGTTGCCAAAGACGTGTCTTTGAATAGCAAGTTGTTTGTGCAAGGCGA
>Ga0209353_10001561_pt1 | contig 12903 bp, 13 predicted proteins | sample LauGreSpBDMM15SD_2_FD_187561 | JGI IMG/M metagenome (GOLD analysis project Ga0209353, IMG submission 187561) | Freshwater lake microbial communities from Lake Michigan, USA - Sp13.BD.MM15.SD (SPAdes) (version 2) | ecosystem: Environmental > Aquatic > Freshwater > Lake | place: Lake Michigan...
GCACAGCGATGCTCTAAGACAACAAGAGCGTGAACTCAAAGATATGATTCTTTGGACACTGAACAAGCCTGAAATGTGGGAACACATGATCAAGGAGCGTACCAGACTGTTTAAAGAACGTGCAGAAGCAGAGCGTGAAGAAGCTGAGCGTCAATTAGCGCATAAGAAGAAAATGGCAGACATGTTTATTTTTGGCATGTATTTCCTAGCTGGCTGTGCTATTTTTTTTGCATTTGCAATGGGCGGCATTGGGGTGTATGGCGCAATGGAAGAAAAAAGAATTTACGAACAAAAGGTGTTAGCTCGTAATGCACTTATAAGACAGCAGACCAAAGAACGTGAAGCTCGTGAAAAGAAAGAGCGCGAAGACTACGCTAAACGATAAAGGATAAGTCATGTACTTTAACATAATCATTACAACCAACGATCTAATATTCTTCTTATGCATGATACCATTATTAATGGTTTTTGGTGTCATGTTTAAAGATTGGTACAATGACAAAGATAGATATTAGTACAGCATGCGCGAAGAAGTACTCCAGTAGATAATACTAAATAACATACTATGAAATTAAGTGACATCACTCCTCTCCAACCCAAGCTAATTGAACAACAGCTTGACGAAATCAACATGAGTCCCACAAGCCTAAAGCAATTGGCTTCAAAAATCAATGCTCGAGCAGGTATGGAATTTGAAATGATTGTGCCAGGCGCAAGCACCGGGGATGAAGATGACGAACTGGAACCTGATTACTCTGACGATCAGCGCACTCGTAGCTTTAGTGACATTGAAGAATTCTTTAATGATGGCGACTACAACAGCCGTGGCGAAGTTCAACGCCTAATAGAAAAATTACAAGAAGCTTATTTTGAGTGGGAAAGCGAAAAGATTGATCAAGACTGGCAAAATGACGGCGAAGATTACGTTCGCGACTACATCAACAACAACGAGTGGATACAAGAAGACAAAGTTCGTGAGCATTTGGAAGCAATGGGCTTAGATGAAGAAGGCATTGATGCGGCGTTTACGGCTTACAATAAGGCACCTACATATAACAAGTCAAGCGAATTAAAGGCTGCCCGAGAAGCAGATGAAAATTATAACAACTATATAGAAGCTGATCGTGCGGCTGATGAAGAGCTTGAAGAACTAGTTTCAGAAACATGGGGCAATCAAAGCGGATTATATGATGAGGCATTTGCACAGTACCGTGAAGAAAATCAAGGTTCAGCAGACGAAGGTGACTTCTTGGAAGACGCTCGCTATCGTTACATGAGTGATATTTCAAGTGAGTTTAACATTAATTGGCCGCATTGGCAATCCTCAGGTGGTGATGGAGATGGCGTTAGTGCTGAAGAAGTTGCTGAAGATTTTGCCAAGGCCATTGGCCGCACAGTACAAGCCAGCGGTGCTTATCACTCTGGTAGTGTAGAAAGACCTGATGCCAGTAACTCGCACTATGTAGTGGAGCCAGACGGTAGCTTGGATGCAGATGTCAGCAGTGACCGTGGTTTAGAATTTGTAAGTCCTGCATTACCCATTGGCGAACTACTTTCTGATTTAGATAAAGTTGCCAAGTGGGCCAGCATTTATGGATGCTATACCAACAAGTCAACTGGCTTGCACATCAACGTCAGTGTTGAAGGTTGGTCCGGAGATATTGGCAAGTTAGATTATGTCAAACTGGCATTGCTAATGGGCGACAAGTATATTTTAGAAAAGTTTGGTCGTACTGGTAATACCTATTGCAAAAGTGCAATGGAAGAAATTAAAACTCGCGTTGGGCAGCGTCCCGAAGACGCAGGTGCGTTATTACAAAAAATGAAAACTGGACTGGATGGTTTGGCCAGTAAGTCTATTCACTCTGGTGCCACTGCCAAGTTCACTAGCATCAACACCAAGGATGGCTATGTCGAGTTTCGTAGCCCCGGTGGTGATTGGCTAGGCGAGTATGCAGCCAATCCTGGAACAATTACCGATACATTACTTCGCTTTGTTGTTGCACTAGATGCCGCAGTAGATCCAGAAAAGTACAAACAAGAATATTTGAAAAAGTTGTATGCAGTTCTACAACCCAAGAGTCAAAATGATACCATGGCTTATTTTGCAAAGTATGCCGCGGGAGAGTTGCCCAAGGCCGCGCTAAAGAGCTTTGTTCGTCAAGCACAGTTAGAGCGTCAAGGTAAAAAGCCTGAGGCGCCACAGCAAGAACCAAATTGGTACATTTCGGACAGTGATACTGGACAAGTGATTCAAAAATACTATGCGGCCAACAATAACGATGCATTTGAATATCTACAGCGTTGGAAAGCTGAAAACGGTGGTGGTGACCATTTGAAGTATGCTAAAATAATGCCGGGACACGAGCCCGGTTCAGCTGCACCGCAACAAGCAAGTGGTGGCGAGTTTACAGGACAGTGGATTATCAAAGATGGTGAAGGTCGAGAGCTACACAAGTTTGGTGGCGTTGGCAACGTGCAATCAGATGCTAATCGTGTCGCCTTAGAATGGATAAGACGCAATGCTCCAAACACAGACTTGGTACAAATCGAAGTTGTTCCAGAAATGAGATAATATGAAGATACAAGATTTAATCAAAAGAAGTCAACAAGACGTGACAGAAGGCACTAAACAAGAAATATTGTTCTATGCTAAATTACCAGATGGCTCAAAAGTTTATGCACGAGTCAAAGATGAAGAACAGTGGGCTGATTTACAACAAAAGTATCGCGGTGCCGAAATCAAAACTTTTGATTATAATCGTCCTGATGTGCTTGACTGGCTAGAAGCACGCCGTATCAATCTTCGCAAGTTTGTGCCTGGCATGGTACAAACCATGTACGAGTCAGCAGAAGAAAAACAGCGTTTAGACCCAACCTGCTGGGATGGTTATAAAAAGTCTGGCACCAAGCTCAAAGGTAACACCAGAGTTAATAACTGTGTGCCAGAAAGTTTAGAAGAAATTGACCGTAGAGGATTCTTAAAAGGCATGGGCGCAGCGGCTATGACAGGTGCTGCTGGGTCAGCTGTCGCGGCACCATTTAAACATGGTGAATATACAGATCAAATGACGGACAAAAACGTTGGGAAATACAGTGCTGTAAGAAGCAACGATGGACTTGCTGAATTAGAAATTGCATGGGGAGATGGCGTTTGGTTTGTTTTAAAAACTCGTGCAATGCTAGAAATTAATAAAGTAGTGTCAGGCGAATATAGAATACAGTATTTTCGTTATTCATTCAATGGCAAATTAGTTGAAGAAAGTGGTATAGTTAATAAGCAATTAAGGTCAATGCAAATTGGATCAACGCCTGACGCATCCAAGGCACTAGCAAATAAACTATTAAAGCAACCTGGAGAATTTAAAATTGAGATTGAATTGTTTGGGGAAGGAAAGCGAGTATTTAAATTTAAAATAGAACCAGACTCAGTCTCTAAATCGTCACCAGATCCTGACAAGCAACAAGTTAAAAAAGATGAGCCAATTTCAAAGTCATCGGAGCCAGCAGAGCCATCAGTAAGTTACGCAGGTCGTATCCGTGCTCGCATCAAGCCCAACATCGTCTTCACTAGCGACGTTGACGGCAATCCTGTTGCGGAAGTAGAAGTTAGGGCTACAACTGACGGCACTATCACCAGCCAGCGGCTGGTCAAATCCAGCGGCAACAAGGCATGGGATGATGCCGTTATCAAGGCCATCATTCGCACAGAAACCCTGCCTCGCGACACAGACGGTAGAGTGTGGACACCACTGATCATCAGCTTCAGGCCTAAAGATTGAATGAAAATAAGCGACATTTTACGCGAGTACGATCAAGACTCTGCCAACAGTAAACAAATTATAGCAAAACTGAAACAGCTTGGGTACAAGAGTGTTGGCAGCGGATATGATGCAACTGTATGGACCAAAGAAGAAGGCAGTGTTATTAAAATCATCATGCCGCAAGAATCGTCTCGCGCCGAAGGTGATGCATCGTTTTTAGCATTTTATGAGTTCTATACTACACATAAGAAGTCACCGTTCCTGCCAAAATTTATCAGCATAGGCGGATTTGATCACACTGTGTTTACACTGAATGGTGTGGACTATAGACAAATATCAATGGAGAATCTTGAACCCATTGTCAATAATAGCTTTATGGAACAGATGGTATGGGGACTCAGTGACTTGTCCATTATACCTTTTATGAAATGGCGTGATGCGAAGGCGCAACTAATCAAGCCTGAGTTCTGGGAACACTTTTCTGGTCCAGGTAAAGAAGGTGATATAGTACAAGGACTAAGTGATCCAGCAGTAGAAAAGATGTACGCAAGTTTGTTTGCCGTAATGCAAGAACTATTTCAATTTGGAAGAAGTCAAGGCCTAGGTTGGGACCTGCACACTGAAAATGTTATGCGCCGTGGTGATACGCCAGTTATAACTGACCCGTTTACTGGATAATAAAATGTTAATTAGAGATATAATAGAAAACAATAGTCCCGGACAGTATGTGTATCATGCCAGCTACTTGCCCGACCAAGCCGCAGGCCTAAAAAGTATATTGACTCGAGGACTACAGCCCAGTAAAGAAGGCTATGCTGGCCCAGGTGTATACTTTGCGTACGATCCAGAAGGTGGATACTATCACGTCAGCAAAGAAGAAGCCACAATGTTTCGTGTCAAATGGTCTACCTTGGTTTCCAAATTTGGTGTTTATCCCGATAATCAAAATGGCATAGAACGTGATGACAATGAAATTATTGTGCCGGGCGCTGTTCCTGCTAATATGTTAGAAGTAGAATACTTCCCTGGTGAGTGGTGGGATCTAAGCAGCGCATATCATGCCAGCTTAGGCCCAGTTGACGAAGCTGACGAACCTACAAGAATTAAAATTGGCAGCGGCAATGCTGCGGCAAAAGCGTGGATTGATAAAGTCTATGCCAAGTACCCGCACACAATGCAAAACAATCACGTCATGGTATGGGGGTCAGGTGATGATCAACAATTTGCTATGTTTGAACTTGTTCCAAGTTTCAGCAAGCGTGGTGCGGTTGAAGTCAAATGGTTCCAAGCATATCCGCTACGTGCGGGCGTGGGTAGTCGTGCAATGAAAGAGCTACAAGCTCTTGCTCGTGAAGATGGAATTGCACTAACATTATTCCCATGGGACAAAGGACAAGTTAGCCAAGCCAAACTAACAAAGTTTTATCGAGGGCATGGCTTCAAACCCACAGTCAAAGGCAGCAAGAGCATGGCGTGGGAAACAATTGAAAGGCACAAGGATACATGATACCATACTTAACAATTCCTTTTTCATTTAGTAAAAAGACACTAGACTGGGCTAAAAATAAAATAGCCCCTATAGTTGATGACTATCAAAAAAATGCGCCACTGGATGCAGCATTGGTTGAATTCCATAATGGAGAACTACAAGACTGGTATGATTCAAATGTTTACAAAGAAGTACTAGGTCAACTGAATGCGTTGGGTATTACAGAAAAACCAACAATACAATTCTTTATATACAAGAAGCTAGAGAAGATGTATCCGTTTCCATGGAGAAGCAATCCCCACATTGATACTTACAAGGGAGTCAGTGAAGTAACAACATATCGTTTTAACGTGTTGTTAGATGGCGATGATGACACGGAAATGGTTTGGTGGAACATTCACGATAGACAAAATGACTCTCGTCTTCACACTGTGAAATTTCCAAGGCCTGATGACGGAACAAAATTTAGTGTAAGATGCCAGGTAGTAGGTGATACAACAGAGGATAGATGGAAAACTGCTGGCGCACCAGATTGGTCAGCGACAAAGCTAGCAAAATACAATACATGGGCCAGCTTTGTCAGAACTGATTACTTACATGCCTTGAACTGGAGTGGGAAAAATCCACGAGTAATTTTAAGTTTAAGATTTTCGGAATCCTGGGATACCAATGTGGAAGTTCTTAGAAGACGACTCTTCCCAATGGCGTCATCTCTGGCGATTGGTCCTGCCTCAGCAGTCGTAAGTACTGCACAACAATCAAGTGTAACGCAAGGTTAGCAGGCCAGTAAACATTCTGCCGGGTAAGCATCTAAGTGTGTGCCGATGCCCAATTCTGTGAGTACACCACAGACTCGTATTCACTACCCGTCTCAGTACGGATGCCTTAAAATGTTGCCCCCACGGGTCTTACGTTTGAATACTAGTATACAGGTTGAGTGCGGCGTGAGCCGACTTAGTTCCAATGCGTCCATAACAACATATGACACCGAAGTTGTTTTAAAAATCGTAATAGGTCGGGTAAGGTACAGAGCCCAGAGACGCGGAAACCAAAACACCTATTGTCTCAGTGTGGTTGATCGTCTAAGCAAACATCTCATCCGGCATCCTTTACAGGGTGTCGTATGGCCTCCCAATCTAGCAAAACTATCACTATAGTTCATTATTATTAAATCAAATTTTTCGTGTTAACAATAACTTAACTCAAAAAATTATGGATCTACTTACTTGCACCGTAAAATTCTATAGTTCCGCAAAAATATGGTAAACAGACGTAGATGATGTATATAGGTGTTAATGAATACATGTGGCTCACTCTGGACCAGACTTATTTGACTTTTGTTCCCAATACTGCTATAATTTAAATATAGGTGTATGCTGAGTAATCTACTGCATCAATTTATGTAAATATACTAGAGTGTAAAACTCACAAAAAGGAAATATATGACAAGTGAACAAATTATGACAATTGAACAAAGAGTATTAAGTGTAATTAAATCTCAATTTGGCATTGATGAAATTGATGCAAATTCAAACTTCAAAGACTTGGATGTTGACTCACTTGATGCAGTTGAATTAATTATGGGATTTGAAGATGCATTCAACATTGAAATTAACGATGAAATCGCGCAAGGTATTACCAGTGTGCAAAGTGCAGTAGATGCAATAACTGCTTTGGTAAAATAACTATGGGGGTTCGTAACTTAATAGTACACGATCCATATGATGTGCCAACGGCACATCCCGAGTTCTTTTATCCGTTAACATTAAAATTGGACCCTGTGGAACGAGTTAACTTTCAAACTTACTTCGACGAGACTTTTAAAGAAGATGTCAAAGGAGAAAGCTTGTATAGTCCAATCCCCAATGCCAGAGATTGGTTCCCGGAATCAGTCAAGCAAACAGATCAACTGTTGTCAAAAATTGGATTGCAGGTTAGAAGTGTTACAATATTTGCATCGGACAGCGGCTCTTTCAGCCCTAATATACATGTAGATGGAACAAAGCTTAAAAATGATGTAACTGATGTAGTACTAGAAGCAAGACTAAGTTATTATGAAATGGCAGAAGCCCCTGGTATAATTCGTTGGTTCCCCAAGACCAGTGAATATATTAAACAAGAAGTAGGAGGTAATCCTGATAGAACATTGTTATTGGAATCATTGATTAACAGACACCTAGAGATTCAAAAAATCATGACTGGTGAATGGGGTGATCCAATTATTGGTCCTATTACGATTCCCAGTGGTCCAGCCACTGGCGAGTATGTGGATGGAAACGCAGCCTTGGTACAATTACTATCATTGTCTGACGTCACTGCTGACTCGGTTAGATCTGTAATTAGAGACGGTGGGAAGTTTTTTAATCCAACATCAGGTGGTAAGAAATATGGGGTACACTGGTTACTGCCTTGGATACAGGATTTACATGACAAGAAAATAACTTGGGAAGATTGCCCTGATTATGTGCATGCAACTTCAAGCAATGTGAATAGTGGCATTTTGAGAACAAATTTTCCACACCATGTAATACAAGGCCCCGGCGCCAGACTAACTGTCAGTTGCCAGATAGTGTTTATTAAAGACCGTAATCCTGTTGGAGTATGGGATCATATCGAAAAGAACTTTCACCTATTAGGAGTTTAATGTTGTATTTTGCATACGGTATGAATACCAACAACAGTGCAATGAGCAAGACCAGTCAGCGCCTAGGACCAGCAGTACTGGTAGATTACAAATGGGAAATGTTGCAGTTTGCCAATGTGTTTGAATCTCGCGGAGATACTGCCATTGGCATATTATGGGACATTGATGAAACGGAGTTACAAGACTTAGACTATCGCGAAGGCTATCCTACATTTTACAATCGTGTCGTTGCCACAGTGGAACACCAAGGTGAACAAAAATCAGCTTGGGTATACTACATGACTCCAGTGTATAGAACAAAATTATCAGACCAGCCACCAAGTAAATATTATTATGATTCTGTGGTTGAAGGCTTTGCTCAGGACGGTTTGAGTGTTGCTAATCTTACTGCGCACAAGAGTTTGATATAAAGCCAGCCTATATCAAATTCAAACCAACGACGACTTAGTCGAGGGTTAGCAGGATCCAGATGATGGTTATTATGCAGGCATTCCCCGCCAATAATAATACCCCAAGGACTAATGTTTCTACTGTTATCTTTAGTTTCACCATTACGATATCCCCACCAGTGACCTATGCCGTTGACAACGCCAGCGGCCCAGAACGGAATCCATATCATTTGAATTCCCCATACTACAAAGCCAAGCCAACCAAATACTGCCAGGTCTATTAATAGCATTAACATAATTCCCAGTCGGCTGTGCCGGGTGTATACGTTTTGTTCTAACCAGTCGTCGGGAGTGCCTACTCCATACTGATTTATCATTTCTGCGTCTTTACTGGCACTATGATACAGGCCTGCTCCGCGGAACAATACTCGCCGTAGTCCATATACTACAGGACTATGCGGATCTCCGTCTTGCTCTGTGAATCTGTGATGCTTGCGATGTATGGCTACCCATTGCTTGGTGACCATACCGGTTGTTAACCATAACCAGGCTCGCATAAAGTGCGCCACAGCAGGATTAAATGTAACCCCTCTGTGTGCTTGGCTGCGGTGTAGATAAAGTGTGACACATGCAATGGTAATGTGTGTTAATATGAGAGTTGCTATAAATGTTGTCATTAAGTAGTTATCAGGCTTTACTCAGAACAAACTATTTGGATTTCTGCTTAGTTTCAGCAACTTCTTTACGAAGATACTCAAAATCTTTTTTTAGTAGTTCGATCTCTGTTGTACTACGACTGGGTTGTTTAGTATAGCTAATAAATCTTTCGTCTAATAACATGACTGTATGTTCTAACTCGGAAATTTTTGTCTGTGTGCTAAACACATACCAGCTGGCCACTACAATAGCGCCTACTACTGAAATCAAAGTCTTTAAGGGAACAGTGACTTCAGTCTTTTCGTCAATTTGAACGGCCATATATTAAAACCAAAGGTATAAGCCGTTTAGGCTTAGTAGTATTCCAAATGCCGCTACAACAAAGCTACCCCAGAACATACCTATACTAACTGCTAAAATACTTGCAGATAACACAACAATGGCCAGTTGGTAAGCTGTACTTGCGTATCCAATCCATGGACTAGACTTTTTAGCTTCATCACGCTCTGCTTCCATCTTACGTGCATTGGCAGCAATTTCTTTCTTGTCAGTGTCCATACGTTCTTTCTCCGCCATGAACTCTGCTTTGAGTTTTGTATCGTCTGTGGTCTTGGCAGCAAGTTCGTAGCTTACTCCACGACCAGCTTTGGCTTGATACTGTGCCCACGCATTGTTAGCACCTAGTGTATTGTTAAGAACTGTTGAACTTAACTTGCCGCCATACCATGCGTTGACTGCTAGCAACAAGGCAAAGATGGAAATAACCATACCTGCTTTGTCTTTTAACTTTGCTTCACGCTCTGAACGTGACCCTACTGGAGGCTTTGGTGCGTCCGGATCTTTTGCTTGTTTGGTCACTAGGTTTAATACTGAATCTATTAATGACATTTTATTCTCCTAATTTTCCTAATTTGGCGATATAATTATCCATCATGTGATCATATGCACCAAGGAATTTTTGCCCCTTTGCTCTGGCCTTTAGTCTGCTACGAACCATGTCTTTGATTTGTTGCCAAGGTGTCAAGTTCTTAAATGCACCGTAGTAATTCATGTAGATGTGAGTTCCGTGATGTGCAAATCCCATCAGCAAGAAAGGAACTTTAGTAACATCATCGCAGTTGTTTTGCACTCTGTAATGATTCACTGTTAAGCTGTTGACGTATTCTTTGTTGCCTACTCTTGGTGAACCAAATGTAACCAATGCTGTAACCTTGGATTGCATTCTACCTGCGGCAATTGTGGCCATTGCGGCACCTAGGCTGTGTCCTGTGACATGCATACTATCAATGTCGGCAGTGGCTTTTTCAATTGCTGGCCATAACTTGTTGATCTCACCCTTGAAGCCTACATGGATTTTGCCGCCAACAGCTTCAATGTTTTTACCAGCTTTTAAGTCAGCTAATACATCTGAGGGTTCAGTGACTTCCGTGCCTCTGAAACTTAATACGTGACTGCCATCGCTGCTTTTAAGCAGGTATGCCTGTGCATTTTCAATGTTAAAAAATTCAACAATGGTACATCCTAAGGCTTTAAACTTAGCTTTAGCTGTTTTCGGGTCTTCATATGTAATTGCGGCTATGTTAGCAAATACCAATAATTGTGTTTTTTCCATTTTAATTCCTTAATCTCTTCTTGCATCGTAAGAAGTTTATGTTAACACTATTTATAAAAGGACTAAGATTCAGTGCAGTTTTAATTACGGTAAATAGAGTGAAAGTTATTACGCAAAAACAATAAATATATACTATGAATCTACGTGAATTATTAAAAGAAATCGCCTCTGGGGGTGGCGGTGCGCCAACAGGTCCCGGAGGTCCACCTGGAGACACACCTAGCACGCCGGCGCCAACATTAGACAGCACAGCTCGAAATCATGGAAAGCCTGCTGGCGGAGGGCAAGGACTCAGCGGGCAAGGTACATTAAAATCAACAGGCGTATTCATTGGGCACGAAACTCCGCAAGAGAAGCATGACTACACTGCCAAAAGTTTTATTGGAAAAGGAATTGAATGGACCAAGCCAACCGGTGTTGTTTCATCCGATGAAAAAGTGTATAAAGAAACCGAATTAGAAACTCCAGGTGAACATCACACTGTTGGACACGAAGGAGAAGGCGTAACTGAAGATGCTGAAGCTAGCTCTACTGTTAGTGGGGATATTGCTACAGTAGCATACCCATTGTTTGTCAATGGACGTAATAAAAATGCAAAGCGTAGAGCTGCTAGACGAGCAGTTGGGCAAAGAGTAGCAGAAGGCAAATTGAACGAATTTGCTCCCGGTGCCGGAGATGAAGGTGGGGGCGAGGATCCATACAAGTATCCCAAGCCAGAGCATTTTAGTCGTAGTATAGATTTCTTTGGTCAATTTGAAGCAGAACACTTTGATCGCGAAGATATGAATGATGCCACTGGTGAATTCAAAGGATATTGGGGCAAAGATCAACTTGCCTATTTCAAATTTGATAATCCACAGCGCACAGGCAATGATGATCCTGGCATGGGCTGGTACTATGAACCCAACGCTGGCAGCAGTAATAACAACAGCAGTGCCAAACCTGTTGTTGATAATACCGAACAACGCAAGCAACAAGAATTAAGCATGATTCGTGCGTTTTTAAAATCTGGCAATCGACCAAATCCAGACAGTCAAATTGGTCGATTGATGAAAAAACATGGCATGACAGAAGGCGTTGCAGAAACTTTACCATTGAACGATGCGCTAAAACTATTGCGTCAGTATGGTGCTGAAAATTTAAAAACAACCAGCAATGCTTTGCATTTTTACAAAAACGGCCGGGCATTCAGCGTTGATTTAGTTATGAATCCTGATGCAACTCGCAGTGCAAGTCTAAGCAGTTTAAATTCAGCAACTCGTGGCTTAAAAGGCCAAGGTGTGGCGGAAGGCGAATCTGTAAGTCTTAGAGATATGGTCAATGTGGTTGACCGACATTATCCAAAATACTATGCTGAACTATCTGGCAGTGATATTTCTGACAAACAATTTGAAAGAGCCATTGAGAATGCTTATAAGAAAATTATGCAGAAGCAAGGTGTGGCAGAAGGCGCTAACAGTAAAGTTAGCGTAACTCTCAATGGACAACCAATTGGGCACATCGAGCGAGACACTGTGGCCGACGATGACGGTGTCATTGGTTATGTGGGTGTTGTTTATGATGGCACAGCCAGACCCTACACATTGCATGGTTATGAGGATCGCAATGAACTAAAACATGCCATAGCGGATGTATATAGAAATAGAGTCGCCAAGAAAGGTGTGGCGGAAGGCTTTGACGAAGCCCATGCTGTAGGTAACGACAGCGTTATCTATCGTTTAGATCGCGAAAACCCAATGAGCGATACTGAAGTTCTAGTACTTGGTGGCGCAGGCCGTTATAGCTTAAAAGCTCTACGTGACAAAGCTCGTCGTGAAGCCGCAGAGTTAGCACAAGACCTGAGCATTGAACACGGTGGCGCATTCCGTCGCAGTGCTACAAATATTAAACAGTTAACAAACACAATAAATACTATCGTAGCAGCATATAATGAGCTGGCACGATTGAGACGCAAGGGTGGACGTGGCAGTCGAGGCATCACTGATGAAGATGCAAACTTTATTCGCGAATGTATTCGTGTAGTAGAGCAAGCCACACAGAATTATCGCTTGATGGAAGGTTTAGTAAAAGAACCTGATCCTAAAGGATACGCTAAAAATACATTGAATAACCCCAAGTATACCATTGTAGTAAATACACCCGGAGACTTAGATTGGTACAAAATTGGCACGTATTGGAATAATAAAGTAGTTGATCCCCATGAATTTGGGCAAGACGACAGTGACACAGTGCTGGTTGCACAAGGTGCAGAAGAATATAAAGAAATGTTAGACAAAATTAAACGAATGGGTCTGACATACAAGATAATTGGCGGCACGAGTGATCAGCCAGAAATTCACGAAAAGAAT
>Ga0209353_10001562_pt1 | contig 12891 bp, 15 predicted proteins | sample LauGreSpBDMM15SD_2_FD_187561 | JGI IMG/M metagenome (GOLD analysis project Ga0209353, IMG submission 187561) | Freshwater lake microbial communities from Lake Michigan, USA - Sp13.BD.MM15.SD (SPAdes) (version 2) | ecosystem: Environmental > Aquatic > Freshwater > Lake | place: Lake Michigan...
TAATGGTGTTTTAAGAAACACTCTTGGTAAAATAGAACAAACTTACCAAAAATATATGATTGAAAAAATGGAAGGGGTTGATGATGAAAACTCATTTAAATACGAATTAAAATTACCTATAACTTCTTTAGAACTTTCAAATCATTTAATGTTTGAAAATGAAAACGATTTATATTCATTTCTTTATGAAGAATTTCCTATGGAAATATTTGGACATTCACAATCAACAGAATATACCACATTTAATGATTTAAATGAACAATATGTTAATTTAAGAGATTCTCACGATTTATTAATAGTATCTGATGAAATTGGAAAATCTAAACCATCGTCATTATTTTTTCTTTCTAAATTTGGATGTCAGTTAGAAAAAATAAAATTTTATAGTAATTCAACAATTAATTCAATGTGGAATGAAATAGATGTTTTACTTACTGCGAATCCTACCTTATTATTAAAACATCCTGAAGATAAACTTGTTATTAAATATGAAACAATTTATAATCAAGAAATAAACACAATTCATAAAATTAAAAAAATAAAAGAATTGGAAGAAATTATTAAACAAATTGCAACATGTTAAAAATATTAGGGGAACATTATTATTTAGACCTTGATGAAATTGAAGAATATATTAATATTCCTCAAACAACCGCAACAACTGAAAATCATATCAGTATTGTTAAATATGAAATAGTAAAAGTCCTTATGGATACAATATTAACTGAAAATGAACCTGTTGACGAAACGTTAGGGATAAAATCAAGCGGTAATATGACAATCTCATTTAAAGTTGCATTTAACACCTTATTAAATAAAAAATTATTAAACAAATACTAAACATATGAATACAGAACAAATTTCAAAAATTAAAACATCAATTGACAACTTGAAAGAAAAAAAATCAAGGATTTATTTTTTAGTTCAAGACACTAAAGGTAATGCTAAAGCATCAATGGCCTACATTTATAGATTAGCTCTTACTTTAAAAAATAATGGGTATAATGCAATTATTTTACACGAAAAAGTAGATTATACTGGAGTTTCAACTTGGTTGGGTGAAGAATACATGGAGAATTTACCACATAAACCAATTGAAGGTGAAAATTTAGAGGTATCTCCTGAAGATTTAATTGTTATTCCAGAATTATTTGGTTTTGTAATGTCACAACTTACTAAAATGCCGTGTGGTAAAATAGTACTTTGTCAAGCATATGACCATATCTTAGAAACATTGCAACCTGGGGCCACATGGACTCAATTAGGTTTTTTAAAATGTATAACTACTTCAGATTATCAAAAAGATTTTGTTGAAAGTTTAATGAGAAATATGTCATTTGACATACTACCCCCTTATATTTCAGATTCTTTTGAAAAACAAATATTACCACCAAACCCAATAATTGCAATACATTCTAGAGAACAAAGAGAAAGTATAAATATTATTAAATCTTTTTATATTAAATTTCCACAATATAGATGGGTTACATTTAGAGATATGAGAGGATTAAGCGAACAAGAATTTGCGTCTGTTTTAAAAGATTCGTTTTTGTCTGTTTGGATTGATGAAACAAGTTCTTATGGAACGTTTCCATTAGAATCCATGAAAGTTGGCGTACCTGTTATTGGTTTAACACCTAATTTAGTACCTACTTGGATGAACGAAAATAATGGAGTTTGGGTAAACAATAAAATTCAAATTCTTGACTTTATTGCCGATTTTTTACAAAATTGGTTAGAAGATAACGTTAAACAAGACTTATATACTGAGATGATAAAAACAGTTGAAAATTTACCATCAAAAACCGATTTTGAAACTAAAACAGTTGAACTTTTTAGTGGATACATAAACACAAGAGCAACTTCATTTGAAGAGCAATTATCTAAATTAGAAACCACAGAATAATATGACAAAGACTACCGAAAAAAAATTTACAATTTCCGTAATTTTACCAATTAAATCAGGTAAAGCAAACGGATTTACAGATTACTTTACTAAATGTATTGAATCTATTAAAACACAAGAATCAAAAATTAATGAATTAATTATTGTTCATACTAATGAAGATTATATTACTGATTTTCTAAAAAGTTTTGATTTTGGAGACATAAATGTACAATCATATCCTTGGACTGGCGAACCTAACTTTGCAGACCAAGTGAATTATGGTGTTGAGCAATCCAAATCAGAATGGATTTCATTATTAGAATTTGATGACGAGTATTCTAAAATTTGGTTTAAAAATGTTGAAAAATATAACTCAGTTTACCCAGATTGTGACGCTTTTTTACCAATCGTTGTTGATGTTGATGAGAAAAGTATGTTTGTTGGTTTTACAAATGAGGCTAGTTTTGCTTTAAATGTTTCATCTGAAATGGGAGTTTTAACAAATGAAACTTTACATCAATTTCAAAATTTTCAAATTGCTGGAATGGCATTTAAAAAAGAAAAATATATAGAATATGGTAAAATTAAACCAAGTTTTAAATTAACATTTGGGTATGAATTTTTTTTAAGGATGACTTATAACATGTCAAAAATTATGACAATACCAAGAATTGGTTATAAACACATGAATTTACGTGAAGGTTCTATTTTTTGGAATTATAAAAATGGTGAAAATGTTTTATCTGAAAACGAAGTTAAATTTTGGATTGAAAGTGCAAAAAAAGAATATTTTTTTAATAAAGATAGACAGATAAAATATGTACCAGAATCTATTTAATGTTAGAAAATATAACAGTTACCGGAAATACTGAAAATGAGGTAAAGAAAAAAGGGAGAAAACCAACCCAAGTTAATTATTTTGACGTTAAAGAAGAGTTGGCAGTTGTTGCATTTATAAATGCTAAAACATACGAAGAGAAAAATAAAATATACAACGAATCTTTATTAAAACCTTTAGATAAAATGATATCTTCAATTATAAGAAGATATAAACTATATAGAAGAGATATGAATTTTAATGAAATTCATACAGATACCCATTCATTTTTAATGACAAAGATGGATAAGTTTAAACCCGCAAAAGAAAAAAAGGCTTATTCTTATTTTGGTACTATCTGTAAAAATTATCTTATGGGTCAAATTATTAAAGACCAAAAAGAATTTAATAGAAAAATATCCTACGAAGATATTTCATCTTCAATTGAAAATAATGAAAATTATTCTTATGAAATTGATTCAGATTTTTTTGATACCGAATCAATTATTAAAACTTTTTTATTAGAATTAGAAAATTTTATGAAAACCGAAACTTTAAATATTAACGAACGAAAATTAGGATTAGCTCTTTTTGACTTATTTGAAAATTACGAGTCAATTTTTATTGGTAGTGGAAATAATAAATTTAATAAAAACATTGTTTTATTATCTCTTAGAGAAATGACTAATTTAAACACGAAGGAAATTAGAAGCTCGATAAGAAAATTTAGAAATTTATATTTTGAATTAGTGACTAAACTTATAAAACAATAAAACAAATATTTATTGTTATGGGAAGACCTCAAAAAAAAGAAATTAATTTAACTAAAGATTCAATATTGTCTCTTATGCAAGAAATATATAATGAATTAGTTGAACAAAGAAATACCGCAATTAGAATACAAAATAAAATGCTATCATTAATGAAAGATTCTGAAGATATGCAAACTATTGGACCTATTATTAAAGAACAACAAAAAATAGTTAACGATTGTGTTGAAAAAAAATTAACTCTTTCTAAATTGCAATCCTCTATTTGGGAAAAATCGTCTAAATCAACAGAATCATTTTCTATTACCGATATGGATATGGATGATGTTTTAATTAAAGATTTGATTGAAAAAGATTTAACAAACATAAATAAGACTTATAAAATGAAATAATTTAACATGGCAAACTCTGACGAATCTCTTGATTTAAAAGATTCTTACCTAAAGGCTCAAAGTGAAATTGACGCAATTAAAACATATGTTGCGTTAAAAGACCAATATAACGAAGCCGCTCGCTCTGTTGGAAATTCATTTGAAGAAGCAGCTTCAAAACTTTCTGAAACTATTAATGGTTTTTCGGAAAAAACAAAAAACATTAAACAAGACGTTAAAAACCAATTTGAAGAATTACTTGATATTAATAAAATGACTGGTGGTTATGGTAATTCAACAAAATACATTACAAAATTATTAATAATAGCATTAAAAAATATTAAACCAAAAATATTAGAAATCTTAGTTGAAGAAATAATTAACATTTCTGGTTGCGACCAAAACAAACAAATTGGGAGTTCTCAAGCAACTCTTACCCCTCCAGCGGTTCCTTTCCCTGTTTCTCCTATATCAGTAGGATATGCGGGTCAAGTTATTTATATGGATGTTAACTCTGTGGATATTGGAGGAATGTTAAAAATTAACCCAAATTCAAAAGTTGGAAAAATTATTTATGAGCCAAAACCACTTGAAGTACAAAGTAATCCTTTTGCAATGAATAAGGAACTGAATGAATTAATTCAAACTGGGGAAGCGTATTCAACAACGAATAATACAAAATACGTTGGAAGTTCTGGACAACCGTTATTTGATATACAATATGTTACCGAAAAAACAGAAAATAATTTTACAGAACAAGGAAAATTTTTTAAAATAACAATTATTAACCGTATAGGGATTGAGGGATTACAAGGATTTATACGAGATTATTATTCAACAATTGAAGCTTATGAATTTCAATCAGTAATTTCAAGAATTTTTGATGCTGTGTTAAATTGTATTAAAATTGAAGCAAACATTGGAGTATCGCAAACTAAAGATATGAGTGCGTTTAGTTTACTTATCGCAAGAATATTTGGGTTATGTTCGGACGGCGATAATGAAATAAATGTAAGCGGTATTTCAAAAGCCGGAGAATTAGATGGTCCAATTAATGATTCATTTTTTAATTTATCACCAATAGATTTAAGAAACATTGACCAGACAGTTAGTAATGTACAAAATAAAGTTGTTCAATTTGTAGATTGTGGTAACGTAAATATACCAGTTAATTCCGCACAAATTATTGAAAATTTAACACAATTAAACTTTGTTGACGGTGACGCTTTAATAAAAAAAGCGGAAAATTTAAGTAACGTAATATCAAATGACCCACTATTAAAAGCAATTTCAATTAATGCAAATATCAAGGCTTCAATTGATACTGATTTTGTAAAACAAATGATTCAAGGATTAATTTCAGCGTTATTTTCGCCAAAAATTATCTTAGGTTTAATCATACCTTTAAAACTAGTAAATGTTGATATATCTTTTAAAACATATGTACAATTTATGAAAGACTTTAGTAAATTTGTTGTAAAGGTTATAGGAAGAATTGGTGCGTTATTAGTTGAAGAAATTGTAGATGTAATTAAAAAAGATTTATTTAATCTTTTACAAGTTATAATTCTTGATTTAGCTAAAGAAAAAGCGGATAAAAGAATTATAATAGTTTTAAAATTAATTCTAGTATTAAATACTTTAGCATCGTTTATTAGTGATTATAGAAAATGTAAAAGTGTCATTGACGATATTCTTAAATTTATAAAAATAGCCTTAATGGGGACTCCATTTGACATTCCATTACCATTATTGTATGCTTGCGCGTTATTACCAGGTTTTTCCGCAACAAGAGCAAATATAAATGTAATTAAAGAATTACAAAAATTTGGGTTTAATACTGGAACATTACCAAGCGGAGCTCCAAATAAAGACGTATTATCAAAACAATCAGTCGTTAAAGGATATTCTGACGAATTTGCCGAAAATAATAAAGTTTCTATTGGACTTCCTCCAATACCTTGGGCTGTTGTTGCAACGGTACCAATGCCAATTCCATTTGGAAAATGTTTTTAAATTATATGAAAGAAGAATCTAAAAAAGCGTTAGAAATTATTAAAAATTACAAATCTTTACCAAATAAAGATTTAATATTTGTTTTAGAAAAATTACAAGAAGATTTTAACCAAACAAAAAACGCAATAATAAAACTTACTCATCATTTAGATAAAGTAGAAATAACTTATAATTTAATATTAACAGAATATAAAAAAAGAACAAATACTGAATAATGAATATTTCCGAATTAAATCACCATCAAATTATATTTCAAGCAAGGGTTCAAAATTCTGAAGACCCTGCAATGTTAGGTAGAGTTAGAGCGTTTTTAATATCGAATGAAGACCAATCATCAATTACTAAAGGCGTAGAATGGAATCCTGAAAAAGATAAGTGGACAACTAAAGACCCTTTTATTTTTTTACCAATATTGCCGTTTTTTTTATCTCAAACACCAAAAAAAGATGAATTAATAAACGTCATATTTCAAAATAAACAATCGCCATTAGACAATAAATTTTATATTCAAGGACCATTTTCATCTCCATTACGTACAAATTTTGAAGAATCTAACGGAGCTCAAGCATTATTATCCTATGGTGATAGGATTAAAAAATCCCCAACTGTTAGAAATCAAGATGGTGGTTATAACGTTGGGACTGAAGGAATTTATGTAAAACCAGGAGATGTTGGTATTATGGGTAGAGGAACTTCTGATTTAATTTTTAAAGAAAATGAAGTAATTCTTAGAGCCGGTAAAATTAACTCAATTAATGTTAAACCTCCATTAAAATTCCCACAAATAAATAAAAATCGAGGGTTTTTACAATTATCCTACTTTAATCAAAATAAAGTGTTAAAAGATACTAAAACAAAAACTAACATAGTAGAAACTCCATTAAAAATAAAAAAAATGATAGTTTGGAATATTTTAAACTTAGAAAATATTAACCCAAATGCAGATGGGTCATTTGGAATTTTTAATGGTAGCGTTGGCCTTTATAATTTAAACCCCTCAGAAAAAACAACAACTAAAACATTTGACCAAGAAACAATTAATGATTTAGAAGTTGGTAAGGATTTTTCAGGGCCAATTGAAGAAATTAATTTTACCGAAAAAACTTTAAATGAAACTACTTTAATTATTAATGATTTTATGGATAGTTTATTTAATAGGTCTGTTAAATTTAATGATTACCCGGTTAGAGACGTAAATAATTTTAAAGATGGGTTTCCATTTGCTATTACACCATCAAAAATAACTTATATGTCTGGGGCGTTTAATAATAGTCCAACAACCGCTGAACAAATATTTAAAAAAAGAAATTATGACGCCATATTTAATGAAATAAAAATTGATGATAATTTTAATGGTTTTTTTATTGTTTCATCAAATAACGATAATTTGCCAGAATATGGTACTCCAACCAGCGTTGAAAAAAATGACGTTAAGATATATAATTGGGAATCAACCCCAAAAAGTTATGGGGTTTTAGGGTCTCAAAAAATTTATTTATTATCTCAAGATTCTAGAAGTAGTAGAGGGTTCATTGATTTACAAAACACAATCTATGGTATTACTCAAGAAAATTTTTTATCTGGGGAAAATGCAATTGATTCAAAAACTTTTAGTACTGTAAGAGGTGAAGAATTAATGTCCTTATTATCAAAAATAGTTTCTTTTTTAGTTGGACATGTTCATAATCCTGTTGAAAAACCTGACACAGTTTCAACTGGAAATGGTGTTACAGTCACAGAATTACAAAAAGCCATTAATGAAGCAAATGATATAATTCTTAATCAAAATATTAGGGTTAACTAATATTTATTAAGAAAACAAAATGTCAATTAATAATTCTTATTTTAATAAAAATAACACCCTTATTTCAAGGAGTTATACTAACACAGGTAGAAACCCTGTTACTGAACTTTTTTATGGTTCTTTACCAACGTCAGATTATCCAAATGGGTATAGCCGTTTTATCTTTAATTTAGATATTAACTTATTAGAATCCAAAGTTCAAGATGGTACAATTTTTACTGGAAATACCTCAACAATCACACATACTTTACGGATGACAAATACCGTCGCCTTTAATCCTGACACACTTAATACCACAACTTCACAAGCAAGACAAAGAGCAACATCTTTTGACTTAATTCTTTTTAGAATACCTAATGCTCAATATTGGGATGAAGGGGTTGGATATGATTTCGCTGATTTAAAATATAACTACGTAATTGATAAAAATTTTTCAAATAGACCTTCTAATTGGTATCAAACAACCACACTTAGCGCTTGGACTGAAAATGGGATTTATAGTAACGATAATACTGGAACTATAAATTATAGTGGGTTAACAATTGTTGACACTCAAACATTTGAATTTGGAAATGAAAATATATCGTTTGACATGTCAAATGAGATTGAGTCAATATTAGACGGTTCATTACCACTAATTTCAGGATGGGGGATAGCATTTAAACCTCAAATTGAAAACTTAACAGGTCTAACAGACGCGTATGAAGTTTCATTTTTTACTAGACATAGTCAAACATTTTATGAACCGTTTCTTGAATCATCATATGATGATTTAATCCAAGACGATAGAAATTTATTTACTCAAGGTAAATTAAATAAACTTTATTTATATCTATACGATAATGGAACCCCATTTAATTTGGATAATATACCATCAGTTGACATTTTAGATAACGTAGGGGACCCAATACCTGGTTTAACAGGGTTAACCCCTTCTCTTAGAACAAAAGGGGTATACGAAGTAGTAATCCCGGCATTAATAGGATATAAAACGCCTTGTACGTTTTCTGACAAATGGTACGATATGACTTTAAATGGTTTTAATTTACCAGATGTTACTAACGATTTTGTAATTTATGCTATGAAAAATTCATTACAAATTGGTACTAGTACAACTGAACCAAAAATTTATGGGTTTGATTATTATGGAATTAAACAAGATGAAAAAATTTATAATACCGATATTAGAAAAGTAGGAGTTATTATTAAACAAGCGTATTCTACTCAAAAATTACTTCAAAAAATTAACGCTTTTTATCGTGTATATGTTAAAGAAGGACAAACTGAAGTTAAAGTTCAAGATTGGACAAAAATTAATAAAACTCCTAATGAATACTATTTTATTTTTGACACTAGAGATAAAATACCTAACGAATATTATATTGATATTAAAGTAGAAAGTACGGGGGAAATAAACACATATAAACAACAAATAAAATTTCAGATTGTTAATATTAAAAAAGATTAAATAAAAAATTAAACAATACAAGTAAATATTTTTAATTAAACGTATATTTATAAATAAAAATTAAGATGACTCCAACGCCTTCTATAACGCCAACAATAACTCCAACAATTTCTGTAACCCCAACAATTACGCCAACAAAAACTGTAACCCCAACAATAACCCCAACAATAACTCCAACCCCAACAAAAACTGTAACCCCAACAATTACGCCAACAAAAACTGTAACCCCATCAATAACCCCAACAATAACTCCAACAAAAACTACAACTCCAACAATAACTCCAACAATTTCTGTAACCCCAACTCATACCCCAACGCCAACACCATCGGCAACACCGTTATATAACACGTTAGTTACCGCAACAACATGTCATGGTGAAGTTATTAATTATGTTATTGATGGTCGACAGATAGTAGATAATAAAGTTTATCAATTAAGTAACGGAATTTGTATTACATTAAGTATTGGAGCTCTTACCACACAATCAGCAACAATGTCGTTTTCATATGGACCTTATGATACTTGTACCGAATGTTACACCCCATTAAGTGCTGATACAGCACAAAACGGTTCAATTTTTTGTAATCAAGATTCTTACACTGGAAACACAGCAAGTAAAGTTTACGCTCCTTCACCTATTTACACAAACGAACTTGGTAAAGCGGTGGTACAATTAAATGCTGTTGTTATTGGAGGAAACGGATTAAACGGTTAAAATATTTAAAATAAAATGAAAAAAACAATTAGATTAACAGAAACGGATTTAACAAAACTAGTCCAAAAAATTATTAACGAAACCGAAGAAACTCCTAATTACGAAAAAGGTAAATCTGGAATGAGAGCCGCAAGGTCAAAAGCCGATTTTGAACCATTACCTAAAGAAAGTGAAATCATGTCTCAACTTTTTGGTAAATATCAAGACGATGTTCCTCCAATTGTTGTTAGATATCTTAGAAAAATGGGAAAAGCTCAATTAACAAAACGTTTAATAAAATTAAACATGCTTGACGCCAAAACAGTAATTGATGAATTTGATATAACTGAAGATTAAACCAATACCTTAATTAATATTATGAAAAATTTTGAAAATTTACTTATTAAAAAACTTGTTAAAAAAGTATTAAATGAAACTCATGAAAAAAACAATGATAGATATATGTTTTTTTCAAATTTAGAACAAATTCATAGACAAACCGAAATTTTATTACAAGAAAACGAAGAACAAATTCATAGTATATTAGAAAATGGACATGATTGGGCTCAAGACCATATTGCTACCGCAAAAGAATCTATTGACCAAGTATTTGATTTTTTAATGAATGAAACCAAATCACCTAAAAATAACTTTACTGACGATATGAATCACCATGAAGATATTATGGGAGAATCAGAAGAATTAACAGAAAAAAAGAAAAAAAACACCGCAACAAATCAAAAATTATGGAAAGCGTCGTTGGCTTGGGCAAAATCTAGATACAAAGTTTGTCCAAGTGCTTATTGTAATGGAGCGGCAGTTAAACATTACAATAGTAAAGGCGGAAACTGGGTTAAAAAATAATAACATTACAAAAAATTTATTTTTTTTGATTTAATCAAAAAACTTCTTATATTTGTAGTATATTCTATTACAAATGAAAACCAATTTTAATAAACATAAATTTAGAAGATTTTTACAATCTTTATCGATTAAGTATTATAAAATGCTGACCCCAAAAGAGTTAAAAAAACGAGGTGAGTATGATTATGAATGTTTTGCAATATGTCATAATTTAATGGAAAAAGAATCAACTAGTTTATTAATTTCTCCAATTTCAAAAAAAAGATATATTAAAAGCGATGAAACTCAAATTTTTATTATTATTGAACCCAATCAAATGACAATCGTTAACCATAACTACAGTTATAATATTGATATTTGGGGTAGGCCTTATGAGAAATTAACCCATATATTTGACCATGAAGTAGAACGTAGACGAGAAAAAATGGAAATGGAAATTAAATCTAATGTTAAACATTCATTAACTAACATATATCAAAATCTATTCAATGACAAAGTTTGATAAACTATTTTATACCGGTATTTTATTTACAATAATCCCTATATTTTTACTTATTATTGTGATAATATGTAGTAGTAATTCGAGATTAAACAGTAATGGAAAAAAAATAATTGTGTTTGATACGGTTAAAGTAATAAGTCCTGTAATTAAATCATTAATTAATGTTGATAGTGTTAAAGTTGTTAAAAAAACAGTTAAAAAAATTAAAATTAAACAAGATTCTATACCAAAATTAATTACAGATACAACTATTAATCGTGTTCGGTCTAATAATTTAGATTCTGTAATGATTAAATAATTTTATAAACAAGAACGTTTATACAGTAACAAACAAATAAAATTATTTTTTAAAAAAAGTAAATCATTAGTTGTTTTTCCTATTAAAATTACCTTTTGATTCACTCCTGTAAATCTAAATTGATACTGTCAAGTTAGCGGCTGAATATTGCATCTTAACAAATTGTGATATTTTTTCGTTAAATTTTTCAAGAGGACCTTTAATATCTTTAAAATAAGTTATTAATTTTGTATAACCATTAGAATTCTTAAAATCGCCACCAGTTCTGGCCACATAATTTAACATACTATCAACATCAGTTTGTTTAATATGTTTTAAATAGATAGAATCTAAGCCTAAATCAGTAGGAAAACTATATTCTAAAAACCTTTCAACTTTTCTTTTTGTTGTTAACTTTTTATTTTTATATGTAACCCCACCAATAACAACATAAGGTTTAGGAGTAACAATTTGTTCTTTTATAATTTTTTTTACTAAATTAATTAAATCGTTTTCAGTTAATTTTATAATTTTTTTCATTATATTAATAATTTATTAATAAATATAAATTTTTTAAAAAAAAATCATCCGATTAAAAAAATAATTATTATATTTGTATTGATTATTAACCAAATAAAAAAAATACATATGAAAAATTTAATTTTAACAATATTACTATTACTAGGAACTAACCTAATCAAAAGTCAAATTTATACGTTAAGTATTGATACGTTTTTATGTTATAATTACGATATCAAATTTAAAACTTACGAAAATGCCTTAGATAATGATAATTTAGAAAGAAAAGAAATGATTATTATTCCAAAAAAATATGTAAAAACAGTAATAGTTAATTTAAATAATAAAACAGTAAGATTTTTATTTAATGAAAATAAAAAAGTAATTCAAGATGAAACCGCGCCTATTTTACAAATTAATACTCCACAAACATATGGTCTTGTTGATGTTATATATGAAGATAGAGACACTACTGGTGACTTTAGAAAGATGTGGTTAACTATTAGTCAAGACAACACTGAAACTCAAATTGACTTTTTATATGCAGTTACTGATGACATGAAATACGTTGGTAAATTAACTAAATTTTACGGTAATTTTGACCATGATGTTAAATACACCGTAGACTCAACTAAAAAACATAATTTTCCGTTAAACACACCTTTACCCCCATCCAAAAGAATAATTGCAGTAAACGCTTATAATCATTAAATATTGTTATTTTTTTCTTGGCCGATATGACACCATTTTAGGAGAATTCCCAGTTCCTGTTTTAGGATGGGATTTTTCCGCTTTTCTTTTTTGTGAACATGCGGACCTTTTTTGTGAATCACTCATCTTACCCGCAACCCCGGACGCTCTACATTTAGGATATGCTTTGTCAGTCGCCTTATTACGTCC
>Ga0209353_10001565_pt1 | contig 12867 bp, 19 predicted proteins | sample LauGreSpBDMM15SD_2_FD_187561 | JGI IMG/M metagenome (GOLD analysis project Ga0209353, IMG submission 187561) | Freshwater lake microbial communities from Lake Michigan, USA - Sp13.BD.MM15.SD (SPAdes) (version 2) | ecosystem: Environmental > Aquatic > Freshwater > Lake | place: Lake Michigan...
GGGGTTTCAGGCACTTCAAGTTAACACCACAGGTAATAACAACACAGCAAATGGTCAGGCTGCGCTTCAAGCCAACACCACAGGTGGTACTAACTCAGTTGTAGGTTTGCAAGCACTTTTCTTCAACACATCGGGTAGTTTAAACTCAGCTGTAGGGGCGCTAGCTGGGCGCTTTATCGCTGACGGAACAACCGCACTAACTATAACAAATAACTCAACGTATCTTGGCTACAATACCAAACCCTTAGCTGACAACAATACGAATGAAACAGTCATTGGCTATAACGCCATTGGCATTGGATCAAACACGACAACTATTGGTAACTCGTCAACACTGGCGACTAAAGTATTCGGAGTGCAAGCAACAGGTCAAGTAGCTCCCACCATAGCCTCAGCTACAACCATTGCGCCTACAACCAGCATTGTTTTTGTGTCAGGCGTTGGTAGTATTGCCACTATTACACCGCCTACAGGCATTGCCACAACTGGGGGCCAGATTACATTGATTCCAACAGGGGTATGGTCTACCACAACAGCAGGGAATATAGCTTTGGTTACAACGGCTGTAATTGGCGAAGCCTTGATAATGACGTACGATGCTGTTACTTTAAAATGGTATCCGTCATACATTAAACCTGTTTTTGGTTCTTTTTATGACACAACTACTCAGACAGCAACATTAACTACAATAGCTTATTTGGTGGGGTGCGCTTCAACACTCATAAGTAATGGGGTATCTATATCAGCAGGCAGAATTACGGTGGCCATAGCTGGTGTATATAATTTTCAATTTAGTATACAAACAGCCAACCCAACAGCGTCAATAGCTGAAACTTCATTCTGGGTTAGATATAACGGAGTTGATGTTGTTAATTCTGCGTCAACAACAGGGGTACCAGTTAAGCGTGGCAGTATAAATGGACAAATAATTTTATCATTAAACCAATTATTTAATATGGCGGCAGGGGATTATATTGAACTTTGGTGGCATTCAGATGTGGCAGGGGTATTACTAGAAACACTTCCTGCAACAGCTACGCCTGTAACGCCTCAATCCCCTGGTGTTATTTATACTATAAGTAAATTATAATGGTTTTTGGATTTGGGTCATTTGCTTCAGCACCGTGGGCATCATTACCAGATGCGCCTGCTGCAAAAGTAAGTTATGCGCTAACTTGCGCTACAGGAAGTTATATTTTTGTTGGCAACAATGCAACACTAACTTATGTAAAAAAACAACCAGTAAATTTATACGGTGGAGCTGGCACATATAAAGGCAAATTAAAAGAAGAACCTGAGCAATATAATGAAGAAGATGATGAAGAAATGATTATAATAGCACTAGCCTGCCAACTTATTGAAATGAGGGTTATTTAATGCCACAAGAAATAAAACTATTTGGTTTAGGCCAACAATCAAAATCATCTAACATTACTGCTATGCATCGTCTTAATGTTTATTATGATGTGCAAGCTGATACTGACAAAGCAAATGTTGTTGCTTATGGAACGCCAGGTACTGTATTATTTTCAACGGTATCTTCAAGCCCTAGCCGTGGTATGCACTGGATGGAAGCCAATAATGCGTTGTATGTTGTGCAACGTGGTGATTTGTGGTCAATAGCGGCAGATGGAACGGCAAATATAATAAAGCCAACTTATTATACTTTTACTGTATCTGGTGTAACTGTATTGCCAGTAATCTACTCAAGCACCTACAGCAATAATGGCTGTATATTTACCGTTCAAACCGTTAATATTACCGCTGGCTCTGGTACTATTGTTTGCAGTAAAACAAGCGGCACAGCGCCATCAGCAAGCGGCACACTAACCAAAACATTAGGCACAGGTGATGCAACTATTGCATTTTCTGCCTTTACATCTACAACACGCACATTAACTAGTATCAATCCAACTGATATTAATGGTCGTGTAAGTATGGCTAATAATGGCGCTCAACTTTGTATTGTTACAGGCACTTATGGCTATATTTATAATCCAACATTAAATTCATTAACAGGTATTACTGCATTGTTGCCTGCTGGTGGTGCTGATACTGTTACTTTTCTTGATTCATATTTTATTGTTAATCGTGCCAATACAGGACAGTTTTATATATCTGGGCAGTATGACGGCTTAACATGGGATGCTTTAAACTTTGCAACTGCCGAATCTAATCCCGATAATCTACAAGTGGTTATTGCTGATAAAGGTTACTTGGCGTTACTTGGTACGTCAAGCATTGAACTATGGGTAAATAGTGGCGCACAAGCGTTTCCTTTTGAACGCATCAACGGAGCGCCATCACCGTCAGGATTAATGGCTAGATGGTCATTAAGCCGTTGTGGTGACTTTTTAACAGGGTTATTCAAGAACAAGCATGGCGCATTATTTATTGGTCAACTACAAGGCTATGAAGTAATTCAAGTGTCAACGCCAGATATTGATTACATTATTAATCAATATGCTTCACCATCTGATGCCGTTGGTTTTGGTTATACGTTGAATGGGCGTATCTATTATCAAATTACATTTCAATCAGAAGGTAAAACTTGGCTATATGATGTAATGTCAAATGCTTGGTCACAATTAAAATCATGGGATATGACTCGCCACTTTGGTGATTTGTGTTGTGCTTTTAATACTAAGTTGATTGTTAGTGACTATAACAGCGGATTGTTATCTTATTTTTCACAGCAAGCATTTACTGATAACGGCCTGCCTATTGAACGTGAGCTATCAAGTGGACACTTGTTTACTACTGGTAGAAATAAAGTGCGTGTAAGCCGTTTAAGGCTTGATATGGAAGGTGGTATGGGCAATTCTAGTGTAATAGGAAGTAACCCAAAAATTATGCTATCTATAAGCCGTGATGGTGGGCATACTTATGGCCAAGAATTATGGGTAAGTATGGGTGCATTAGGCGAATATTCTATGCGAGCTGAATGGCGTAGACTTGGTTGGGCTAGGGATTTTGTGTTTAAAATTAGAATGACTGATCCAGTTAAGTTTTTATTAATTCAAGGTGTTATTGAAGCAACAGAGGCGAGTAAATAATGAACTTCCCACAACCACCAATACACGCTGCACCAATAGCAGGCATATTGCCGTGGGTGCAATGGTTTAGTCAGACAGTTGCTAATTTAATAACATTGTCTACTTCTGTTGATACCTTGCAAACAGGCCCAGCGTTCAGTGCTTATCAGAGTACGTTACAGGCACTGCCAGCTTCTACATTTACTAAAATGCTATTCCAGACTGAGGAGTTTGATACTAATAACAATTATGATACTGCTACTTCTCGGTTTACCCCAACAGTAGCTGGGTATTATCAAGTTAATGCTTGTTATCAGATAAGCCCAACAGCTTGCCAGCTTATATGTGCCGTTTATAAAAATGGTGCACTATATAAGTATGGGGGTGTTCCTACTGTAGCAGCACTAGCTACTGTGTCTGCTATTGTACTTTGTAACGGGACTACCGACTATATTGAAATTTTTACATCTACAAGTGTCGCACAGAATAGTATAGCGACAGCGGCACCTACCTACTTCCAAGCAGCAATGATAAGGCCAGCATAAGTTATGATAGAGTTTAATTTACCAATAATAGCTGAAAAGTATAAACAAGATTTAGCATTGTTATCTAACATACAAAAAATTGAACTAGCAGAATATTATTTATTAAATTATGCAGGGGGTACAACAGAGGTTGATTGGCCTTTAAGCCATACCATTTGCAATAAAACTTATGTACGGCAAATTACTTTACCAAAGGGCGCACTATTAACTGGTCGTGTACACAATTATGACCATACAAGCATTATTTCAACTGGTGATGTATCCGTATTAACAAATGAAGGAATAACTCGCATAAAAGCGCCTGCCACTTGGATTTCTAAAGCTGGCACTAAACGCTTAATTTATGTGCATGAAGAAACAATATGGTCTACAATCCATGCAACAAAACATACTGAAATTGCAGAAATTGAAGATGAATTAGTTCATCAAAGCGACTTGTCGTGGATTGATGAATCCATCAAATTAGGAGTTATACAATGAGTTTTGTAGCAGTAGGTGTAGGCGTAGCAGGGGCGGCAATAAGCGCAGGAACTTCTGCGGCAAGTAGTGCGGCTTCATCAAAAGCAAATAAAGAAGCGGCTAAAATTCAAGCTCAAAAATACGCAGAAGCTAAAGCCGCTTTAGAAAAAGCAGAGGCAGCTGCACAAGGATACATTAAGCCTTATGCAACGGTTGGAGGTAGCGCACTTGATGAGTTAGCGTATGGCATGGGGTTGACTACTCCAACAGAAGGCTATACAAGCGCAAACACGCAAAAGGGTGGTTTAGCTAATTATGGTATGGATCAATATCAGCAAGATGTTGGTTACACGCCTATGGTTAATTCATTGGCTGATTTGCAAGCAACGCCAGGTTATCAATTTCGATTAGAACAAGGATTGCAGGGCGTTAATAATTCCGCAGCCGCTAGGGGCGGTTTGTTGTCTGGTGCTAACATGAAAGCTATTAATGACTACGCACAAGGGCAAGCTTCAACAGGTTATCAGAATGCGTGGGATAGAGCGCAAAATGCTTATACTAATGCTTTTAGTCGTAATCAACAAAAATTTACCAACTTGCAAGGAATGGCTGTTAGTGGTCAAAATGCTGCTGTTAATCAAGGAGGGTATGCAATAAATACAGGAGCAGCGTTGTCAAATTTGGCTACTAATAATGGTAATAATATGAGTAATTTGGCGTTAGGACAAGGCCAGATAAATGCTAGTAACATAAGTGGAATTGGTAATGCCATCGGTGGAGGTGTGTCTAGGGTTGGTGGTCTTATGGGTGGTGGAAGTAGCGGTGGAATGGGGCAAGCCAATGTTAATTTTGGCTCAAATACTGGTGGCGGAACTGGTGGCGGTTGGCCTCTTTAATAATATAGGATTAATGACAATGTCAGAATTAAACGTACCAAATTACATGACCACCAAACCTTATAGCGTAGCTGACTTATACGATATTACGGATAAAACTCGCTCTAATCAACAAGAGTTTAAAATGAATGAAATGAAGATGATGGAGGCAGAAAGAAACGCTCCTATTAATCGTCAAATGCTGGAAGCGCAAACAAAAAATTATAATGCTGATGCTGATTTAAATGCACAGAAAGTTCATCAACAAAAAATAACAATGGGTTCTAATATTGCAAAGCAAATATTGGCGCAAGCATCTAAAGTTGCACCAGAAGGAACACCAGAGTTTGACCAAGCTGTAGAAAAATATGGAACGCCTATGCGTCCAATAGTTGCTAGTGCTTTTGGTCATCAAGATGATCCATCAAAACCTATTGACATTAATGGGCTTAAATCATTGGCGGCTATGGGCGCAGCAAGCAATGAATATCATCCAACTGTCAATACAAGCACAGGTATATTAGAGTTTAAAGATGGTGCGTTTGCTCCTATGCTTAATGCACAAGGCCAACCATACATGCCTGGCGCTTATGATGTTGGCAATAAGTTTGATATTGGCATGGCAAATACATTAAGTAAATTAGTTGAGCAAGGGCATATTCCATTGGAGCAAGCACAGGCAATCCTTAAAAGCCAAGTGATGGGGCAGGGTCAACAACAACAGCCAATGCAACAACAACAGCCACAAATGATGCAACAGCCAATGCAACAAGAGCAAGCGCCACCAGTTAGCTATAACTTTCAAAACACCCCACAGGGGCAATCTGACCTAAACTTGGCACAAGAATATGCGGCTAATGTTGCACAACAAAAACTTGATTATGAGAAAAAACATGGTATTCCTACAGCAGACCAAAGAAAACAAGCTGAAGTAGACATAGAAACCAAAGCAAAATCATTTGAAAATGAGGAAAAATTAGCTAATAAATATCAAAGTGAATCTAAAGCATTTAGAGATTTGTCAGATGCTTATCAAAAAACTAATATTTTATTTGATAAGGCAAAAGATTCTGCTCCTGCCACATTAGCGGCTGCAACTGCTTACATGAAATTACTTGACCCTGGTTCTGTTGTAAGAGAGTCAGAATTAGGCATGGCGTTAAATGCAACAGGCAAACTTGATAAAACCGCCAATTATATGAATAGAATTAGTAAAGGTGAAGTATTAACTGATTCTCAAATTAAATTATTTAAAGAGGCTACTAAAGACGTTTATAAAGCCGCAACAAAGCAACAGCGTTTGCTTGATAAAAATTACAAAGAAGTGGCATTGCGTAACAAATTAAATCCTAAAAATATTATACAAGACGTTGGGCAGTATGGCGTTTATAATTCTAAAGAAGAAGTAAAAGCCGCTGTTGCTAACGGTGATTTAGAATTAGATGACGCACATGAGATTTTACGCAACAAATTTGGCTTGGAGTAACTAGCATGAGAGCAAAACAAAACGCTATTGATTACTTGTCTGATGTTGCGCCAAAAGACAAAAAGAAAGGAATGTCGGCTGTTGATTTTTTATCTGACGTTACTCCAACCAAAAAAACAGAAGAAACAATTACTGCTGAACCATCTATGCTTGACCAAGCAGAAAGATACGCTGGTTTAGGTGGTCGTGCGGCTATAGAGGGTGTGGCTGGTATTCCTGGGGGCGTATATAACTTTGCCTCTACTGTATCTAACTTACCAAGTCTTATACAAAAAAAAGAAATACCAGAAACTAATGAATGGGGTGTTCCAAGCAGTATAGACACGCAACAATATGGTACTAAATTAGCTGATTATTTAAAGCTAACACAGCCTACAGAAGCAGAACAGAAGCCAATGGAGTATGCTAGATTAGCATCTGGTTTATTAGCTGGTGGTGGAACAATTAGGGCATTAGGTGGCGCTATTCCTGCTGGAATTAGAGCAATATCTGGGGCTAACGCACCTGTAGTTAATGTGGTTGGTGGATTAGGCGGTAAAGCTGGTGGTGAAATTGCTGGCGGTATGGTTGATGAATCATCGCCAACTTTAAAAACTCTTGCAACAATAGCTGGCGGCATAGCTGGGGGCGGTGGATCATCTAGTTTAGCTAGTATGGTTAAGCCAACATCAAGAGCAGCATTAAGAACAGCACAAAGCAGTTTTGGCGCATTAGAACCATTAGCAGGAAGATTGTTAAACCGTCAAGCTGGTGAAGAAGCAGATGTGGTTGCAGGATTGCTTGAAACTGGTGGAGTACAAGGCGTTAAACCTATTGCTGGTTTTAAACCAAAAACTTCTGACATAGCAGGCAATGCTGGTATATCTTCATTAGCAAGGTTTGTTGAGATCGACCCTTATGCCTCAACTGTACTTAGTGAGCGTTTATTTAATAATGCAAAATCATTAAAAGATTATATTAATAAAACTATAGGCTCTAACGCAAGTAAAGCCAAAAAAGAAAATTATTTATATGAAGTTGTTGATACCGTTTCTAAGCCTATGCGCGATAGAAATTTACCAACTAACATTGATAATGTTGTTGCTTCTCTTGATGATGCGTTGCTTAAGCACAAAGGCAATCCAGCTATTGAAAGCGCATTACAAAGTATTAAAGAAAAGATTCCGCAAGGTGACGTTGGTTTTAATGAGGTTTATAATTTTAAACAATACATTGATGATGCGTTGCGTGGTAAATATGACGATCCTGCCTCTATGCAAATTGCAAAATCAGGAACTGCATTAAATAATGTTAAAAAAGAATTGTCCGATTCATTAGGCACGGTTGAACCAGACTTTAAACAATTTTTAAAAACGCAAGCGATTGGCATTAGGCAGATTAATCAATCAAAGCAAGCTGAAAAAATGATTAATGAAGCCACCAACAAAACACCGATTGTTAGCAATAGAAGTGGTGTGCAAGAAGAAGTATTTCCTTTGTCTGCGGCTAATTTAAAGACTCAAACACTTAATAAAAAAGATATGGAAGATTTGTCGCTTAATCAACGAGCAATCATGGAAAACGCACAGAGAGCGGCAACAGCAGGAACAAGAGGTAGCATGGGCATGGCTAGGGGATCAAACACCATGCAAAATGTTAAGATGGAGCAACTTATATCTGACGATGTTACTAGGGCGTTGCTTGGCTCTGATGTTAAAAATCAACCAGGCATATTATCTAATATTCTACGTCCAGTAACAAAAGGCCTGTCAAATGTAACGGGTAGAACTGGTGAGATAGCAGATATATTAGCAAAAGCCGAGCTTGATCCTGCTTATGCCGCCATGTTAATGCGTAAGTATAAACTGTCTGGCCCAATTGATATGAAATCTGCGGCTGGTCGTAATGCGCTCTATGGTGCATTAACGCAATACCAAAATAAATAATCATGATAAAATTATTAAAACAACACAAGGTAAATAACAATGCCATCAGTTAAAATTTCACCGCTCTTTAATGATGCCCAACTTGACAATAATGGCTTGCCATTGTCAGGTGGTCTTGTTTATTGGTACATTGCAGGCACTACAACGCCAGTTATTGTATATTCAGAATCAAGCGGCTCTGTAGCTAATACAAACCCTGTTGTTCTTAACACAAGGGGTGAGCCAACAAATCCAATTTGGTTGCAAACAGGAAACGCCTACAAAGCTATTCTTAATGATTCATCTGGAAATTTACTTAGAACTGTTGATAACATATCTGGGGTAAATGACACATCTGTTCCGATCATATCAGAATGGGTGTTGTACGCTGGAGCTGCAACGTATCTTAGTGGCACAACATTTAGCGTGGTTGGTGACGCTACAGCGACATTTGATAACACAAGGCGTGTAAAAGCTACGGTATCGGGTACGGATCGTTACGGCACAATTAATGGGGCTTCTGTGTTTGCCGCTGGCGTAACTACAGTAACGCTAGTGCTTGATAGTGGCGTACTAGATGCTTCATTAGCAACGGTTTATTATGGATTTTTAGATCCTGCTTTTCCTTCTTTTGATTCTAGTGGAGTAAACAGCAACACGCAGGCAGGCATACAATCACAATCTTGGACAGCATTTACAACTGGCGGCACTACAGGCGTTTATACACTTACTCCATTGCCTGCAATTACTGCTTACGCTGTAAATAAACGATTTAATGTAACTTTTAATTCTATAAGTGCAGCAACCAGCACTATTAATGTTAGCGGTTTAGGTGCTAAATTATTAAAAATGTACGACAGCTCAGGCACTAAAATAGATGCTGTTTTTGCATTAAATCAAATAGCCGACATTATTTATGACGGTACTGATTTTGTGGTAGTAATACCAAGCTTTGTTTCTCCTGCTTTTAGTGGAACGCCTACAGCTCCAACGGCTGCTTCAGGAACAAATACAACCCAATTAGCAACCACAGCTAATGTAGTAAATACCGCAATAGGGTATGGTCAAGTTTGGCAAAATGTAACGGCAAGCAGAGCAGCAGCAACAAGCTACACTAACTCTACAGGTCGATCAATTATGGTAAATGTTGAATCTAATACAGCAGGCGGAACTGGTTATATGACTGTAAACGGCAATATTGCAGATTACGCACTGGCAAATTTTTATTCTTTCAATAGATATACAATAATAGTGCCTAATGGCTCTACATATCTTTGTAGTCAATTAACGGCTGGATTTGTTTGGATGGAGCTAAGATAATGATTTATTACCAAGATTTAACAGATTTACAAGTTTACGGATATGATGAAACAGACCCTAGTCAAGCACCTTATATTCAACAAGCTATAAATAATGGGTGGGTAGATATTACAGGCAACTGGCCTTTACCTATTTTGCCGACATTAGAGCAAAACAAAGCAACTGCGTCTGTATTATTAACGGCTACAGATTGGACAACCATTGCTGATGTTGCTGACCCTATCAACAGCCCTTATTTAGCTAACCAAGCTGAGTTTATTGCTTACCGTAACTTAGTAAGGCAAATTGCTGTTTATCCCACAGCAGGCGATTTAGTGTGGCCTGTTGCACCAAACGAGGTATGGTTATGATTGAACAATTAGTAGCAAAAACATTTGCAAGCCGTAATGCGGCACATCTACAACATTGGCGTACAAAATCTTATGCAGAGCATAAAGCATTGGAGAAGTTCTACAATCAAATAATTGATCTTGTAGATAATCTTGTTGAAGCCTATCAAGGTGCTTTTGGGTTGATGGGTGCTGTTGATGTTAAGCAAGTATCTCCTGCCAATATTACAACTCATCTTGCTAAAGAAGTTATGTGGCTAAATGAATACCGCTCTAAATGCACTAAAGGTCTACCAGCATTGGAAAACTTAATGGATTCTGTGACTGATCTTTATCTTTCAACTATTTATAAACTAAAGAACTTAAGCTGATGAAAGACTTTTTTTTAGCACGATTGAAAGAACCGTCAAGCTGGCGTGCCGCTATCTGGGTAGCCACGTCTTTTGGTTTAATAGCATTTAAAGGTGAACAGGCTGAGGCGATTATTGCGTTGGGTATGGCACTTAGCGGGGCTTGTGGTATTATTACTCCTGACAAACTGCACAGTAAATAAATGCCAATTAATGCCAGAACTTGTTGAGCAAATTGGTTTTTCAGATGCCTTAATAGACGGTGGCAAAGCCGTCTTAACTTGTGAGTTTTAAATGAATTTAAAATCAACTGCAATAAGTAGTTTAGCAAAACTAGTTCTAGGTAGTAACCTGTGGGCAAATGCTCGCCATCTTGTGTCTACATTAGAAACTGATACAAGTTTAACAAATGCTGAAAAACGAGCATCTGTATTTAACGATCTTAAGCTACTAGCTGGTGGTGTGGGAAGCGTGTTAGTAAACTGCGCTATAGAACTTGCATTGCTCTGGATACGTGGCATTAGGGTATAATTATGGAACACCAGAGAGCGGATGATCCGGCAATGCAAACAGTAAGGGAACTTGCTACGCATAGTGCAGATATAAGGCACCTTCAGACTGATATGGATAAAATGACTAAAGACATGGAAGAGATAAAAGATGCTATTAGAGAAATAAGCAAAACTTTATCTGAAGCTAAAGGTGGATGGAAGTTGTTACTAGTAGTTGGTGGTATTGGCGCATCTGTAGCTACGCTGATTACTTGGTTTATTGATATGGTTAAACATTAATGTCTGCTTTAGAGATACTTTTAAAACTTATTAGAGATAGTGAAAATTGCAAATTAACTGCATACCAATGCCCTGCTGGGGTGTGGACAGTGGGGTGGGGTTTCACCGGGGCAGAAGTAAAGAAAAGTGTTTGTTGGACACAAGAAAAAGCTGATGAATGTTTGTTAATAACCGCCATGAGTGTTCTCGACCGAGCGGTAAAGTATTCCCCCGTACTAGCAACAGTCAATATTGAGAAATTAGCTGCAATAGCCGACTTCATATACAACTTAGGCATTGGCAATTATTCTAAATCAACATTAAAGAAACAAGTTGATGCGGGTAACTGGATAGCGGCTTCATCCGAAATAAAGAAATGGAACAAAGCCGCTGGTAAAGAAATGAAAGGGCTTACCGTCCGAAGATCAAAGGAAGCCGAGTTGTTGTTGATGTAGCATAAGGGTTGTTAGGGCTTTGTGGTGAAAACTGCGATCCATACTGCCCATTAGGATTATTAATGCTTGTTGGTGAGAATTGCGAGCCGTATTTGCCATAAGGATTGCTAGTCGAGTTAGGATCAAATTGGTTAGCTGATAACTCACCAAGATACGTTCCATCTGGTGCATATAACGAGGCGGCTTCTGCTGGCGCAATGTTAAACATAATTGATATAACCAACGCTACAGTTAAGTAAAGGTTAATCATTCTTGCTTTATAAAGTTTAGTTTCAATTTCTTCACAGCTATAAAATATCATTTTTATTCTCCAGGTTAGTTTTCGTAATAATTATTATTGCGCCAATCTATAAATAAATCACACTCTATTTTTTTTAGTTCTTTTTTAAAATCCCCGTGCCACATGTAATCCTTAGTATCCACTTCAATGGTTAGGTAGCGTTGGCAATCTTGTTTCTTATCGCAGTTGCTACCTAAGCAACGTGCGTTTTCATTTGGTAATGGATATTTCATTTTACTCATTACTTGCCTCTAATTTTATTCTTTTTATATAAGCTTGCTTTTCAATAATATAATAATTTTTATGCTCATCCATTACGGTCATATATTTTTTATTATCTTTTAATTGCATAGATTCTAAAATTTTATTGTGTTTTTTTATAAGCGTATTAACTTTAATCATCATTCACCTCCAATGCCATGTGCTTTTTCTACGCTTCTTATCCATCTAATGACGTATCTGACTTGATGATCGTCCATATTTTCAACAATCCCTTCTTTATCAAGAGCATATATAACATCTTCTGTTAAGGGTTTGGGTGGTGCAAACTCATTGACCCCTTGTCTAAACCCTTTCCCATACCATTCAATCTTTGTTTCTGCTAAAAGAGGCTCAGTCTGCTCAGGTTGGGCGAGGAGTTCTTGTATTTCAGCTATAAATCTTCCACCCAAAAATTTAGGGTCTGTGTCTAAGATTCTCTGCAACAGCTCTCTTTCTTTACTCATTCCCCGCCTCCACACTAATATGATCCCCAACCCTCGGAGGGGTTTCCCCAGTTGCTTTAAGCCAATAATCAAGAAGATTAATTGCTTCTAACCATCCTGCTGGTGGGCATTTAGATTCTTGTTTTACCGTTGACAGCGTACTCATTGATGTTCCTGTCTTTCTTGCTATGTCTGCCAGGCTAAACCCTCTTACATGCAACACTTGTAACATTAATGCAAAATCAATATCTCGTTCCATTATTGCTCCTCCCATCTATTTCTTTGCGTCTTAGTTCATTACAAAACAATTCCATCTTTTGACTTCTGTGCATAAATTCAACTATTTGTGCCGCCA
>Ga0209353_10001570_pt1 | contig 12857 bp, 18 predicted proteins | sample LauGreSpBDMM15SD_2_FD_187561 | JGI IMG/M metagenome (GOLD analysis project Ga0209353, IMG submission 187561) | Freshwater lake microbial communities from Lake Michigan, USA - Sp13.BD.MM15.SD (SPAdes) (version 2) | ecosystem: Environmental > Aquatic > Freshwater > Lake | place: Lake Michigan...
ATGGGGTAGAAAAGAAATTCTGCTCAGGGCAATGGCATTATTCCACATGGCGGCGCAATCCAGGCGATGAGATGTCATGGATTGGGGAGCCTATCCCCCAAGAAAAACGGGATGGCATGAGAATACAGCGCTTATGGGTTCACAATACCTATTGGCAGTACAGCCTAGTTGCATCGGATGGGAGTGCCTACACGCTCCGAGAGGAAATTAACGATTGTGATTAATCCTTACTAAAATCTATCGGCTCCCACTAGGGGGCTTTTTAAGTGCCAATAAAAAACCATCCCTTTCGGAATGGTTGTGAGGCAAAACACACTCAAGGAACTCCTTGGCTATTCTTATTATACCTAGGCATTAACTGGGGATGTCGTATCGTGGGGATGCCGATGGGCATGGTCATTAATGGCTCGACTGTCATCGGTCACGGAAGTTATGCAAATTTTGTAAAGCTTATCCTCTATTGGGAGTTCGATTATTGAGCCTTGGCTAATAGTGGCGTTAATTGCGATTGTTTGCACTTTATTGTCCTGGTGTTAAACTTCTCCTATTCTAAGTTGTTTTTGTTCTTCCCTTGAGAGAATTTTAAAAACAGCTTCGATGTTCTCATATTGGATAAATTCTTGGTTAACGGGACGTTGAATCAAATCGACTAACTCAGGGGCAACTTTTTCTAGGGCCCTTACCAACGCCGCGCCGCTCTTAAATCCGTTTCCCGTCCTTTGCTTTAGGTAATTATTCATCTGTACTGCGGTCATCCCCCGACGTTTATCCCCGCAGGATTTGTCGATAACCTCAATAATTGGCTTTTCGACTTCGACAACTTGATCGCCCCGTCCTATGGCGGCTAGTGCAAACTCTTTCCCGTGCATGGTAGCCAAGTCCATTGTTAGTCGGGTGTTATCGTAGCGGAGTTGCTCTAGTTGGATTAGCTGGTCAAGCCTTAGCCCTTCAACGTCTATGGCTACTTCGGGATGACGCTCCTGAGTTAATCGCCATTTCTTCTCAGACTCAATAAAATACTTTCTGGTAGCTTTGCCAGTGGCGGTTTTAGAAACCATGCAAAACTCTTTAAAAGCATCACAAGATAGCATTATTGAATCGCTAGAACGACCAACTGCCGCCGATTCCACAGGATTGTGGAGTATGGTTCCTTTTTCGATAAAGAAATCATCCCCCTCTACAAAGTACCCCTTATCTACTAAGGTTCTTTTTGCGCTGTCACGTCGTGAGTATCCTGCTATCTTCCAAGCAAGGTCAAACTCAACAGGATAAAGCTCCCCTTCTTTTTCGGCTTTTAACCAACGATCAACGAGTTTAGAATAGTCGTCAGGATTGAAACTTGTTAAACTAGACATGGTGATCCTCTTTCATTAGGGGTTATAGGGTTACAGCCCATGGGTGAATTGAGTTGTACTTTGCTCAAAAAACCGCGATGGGTATCTTTATTTTATCATCAATCCTTTGGTTGAGTGTATAGGCAAAACGATCCCTTTGTGAAACTAGGAGCGATCTTTTTGTGATTATTTATATCCCTTTGTGAAACTAGGAGCGATCTTTTTGTGATTATTTATATCCCTTTGTGAAAGTATTAATGCTTGTAGTTCGGATATACTCTGCATAGCAATCAATTCTCTGAGTGATTGCTGAGACTATACCTAATTGAAATATCCGTGTCAATTAGTAGGGATATCAGTACAATTACCTAAGATTCCATTGCTGCTGCTTATATCGGGCAAAGTCGAAAACCCAGTAATCTAGGCTGTATGCTATGTCGTTAAAGGGGAACATATAGGTTTCTTCCCCGTTAATCCCTCCCCATTTAGCCCGATAGTAGTCAAAATTGCCTTGGTGAGTACGTCCGTTTTCCCTGGAATAGATGGGATTGGCGTTGATGGCTCTAGATCCCTCCATCTTCCCATTGACCATTTCCCCATGAATTAATCCTAAGTCGGGGATGTTTTCGCATTGAATCCCTGCCAATCTAATCCGATGGTGATAATCACAATCCTCTAGGTATGCAGGATAGATGTTTTCGTCAAAAAAACCTACCGCTTCTAGTGCCAATGGGGTAATCACAAAAGCACTAAATCCATGGCAAAACAACAGCCCATGGGTGTCTAGTCTTGGCTCTACAAATGCTTTTATCTTGGCTAGGTCATTTGCCCCTAGCTCGATGTCAGAGTTAAGAATTAGCCAGTAGGGAGCCATTGGGGTAGATTTAATGATCGCATTCCAACTGGCACTAACTCCTAGATTATGTCCGCATGAATAGATTAAAAACTTTTCGATGGAGTTCTCAAAAATCACGCCGTTATCAAGTTGGGTATTCCATACGAATCTATAATCAAAGTCTGCTACTTCTTTTTGGATCGCCATTGAGTTGGCTAGTCTTTGAAGTAAGTCGGGGCGATTGATGTAGGGAACTCCAATTACTGGTTTATTCATAATTTACCTATCTGCATATTGCCTTAATGATAGCTAATTAATCAGTATTAAACAATTTTTTATTCTTCATATAATTTTCTCCAGGTAAATGCCTGAATACCATTCCACCATGTGTAATGACCATTGCCAATAGTGGGGAAATCTAGCACTTTTTGACATTCAGGATGGTTTTTCAGAAATTCCTGATTAGCCATTTTGCACTCAAGCTCATTAGTGTCATCCACGATAATTAAAGCGTTATCAGCAAGATGAGGAACGGCTAATTTTAACCCATCAAGCTGGCTGTTATAGTCATGCGCCCCGTCATAGACATAAACGCCTATTTTTGCAGGATATTCAAACATATTAGAGTTAAAGTAACGCCTGAAATCATGATTAATTAGGTAGATGTTTCTTTCTAGCCCTTCTCGATTGGCATTAAGGATAAATAGCTCTTGATTGTTCCCACGATCAAACTCAGAGAAGTTGTCAATGGCTATGCCTTTGGGATTTAAGGGTAGATTAGGGGCGTCTAACATCGCGCCGCAAATCATGGCTCCCTGATAAGTGCCTACCTCTAAATAAATCTCATCTTTTTTTAAATACCTTACGGAAAGATTTAATAGGGCTAGGATATTTTGAGTGGTCATCCCATTTACTTTTCTAAGAAGATCCGCAAATCGGGAATCCTTCGGGCTTACTTCCTCGGTTCCCCAGTTGTTAAATTCAAGGGGCAAATCAGCTAAAAAGTTTTTAGTGTCCATGTTGCTTGATTAAGTGACTAAATTTCTTTTCATTTTGAACTAAATAATCGGGGAATGTGTGATCGATTGGACAGATTCTCAATTGCTGTCCATTCCACAATATGGCATTATCTACCCAATAATCCGTGTTCCGTCGGTTCTCATGGGAGTTCATTTCCACATGGGCATAGCTTTCTAGCTTTTCTAATACCCTGTCCTTTCCCCCTAAATAGCTAAAGTGCCATCCTGGGCGATCGCATGGCACAAACTGATCGATTCTCATCCTTAGATTGCTCAATGACTCCCCTTTAATATACTCATGATAGGGAATGGCTTTAGAGCCTCCCCATCCACAGGAATAGGTGTTAAGCCAGAAATAGTAAAGACTCTGATTAAACGCCGCCACTCCCATCTCAGGAGCATAATTCCTGACCGACTCAGCCGAAGGAATCTCATCGACATCCGAGACTATCACAAAGTCACCATTTTCTAATTCAGGAACTCCCTGCCTGATGGCATCCCGTTGCCCCCTTTCTCTGTCCCATGAGTTTTGAGTCTCAGGGGGATTATAGATAACGTGGATTATGTGGTCATGAAATCGCTTAAAAAGATCAGCATTATCTTGATAGTAAAGCGGTTTCGGCTTGCCTGAGTGTGTGACAGGTGACTCAACTAAAATAAACTTTTCTATTAGTCCATCAAGCTCGTTTAGCCTGATTTCTAATAGCTCTAATTCGTTGAAAAACATAAAACCATCATAAATTTTTCGCATTTAATCCTCTAGCCATTTGATAAATTTCTTAGCAGCAAACTCCCAAGTAAACTGACTTAAGTAATCCCTTGCTCTTATAGCTTTTATTTCCGCAATTTCAGGATCGCCGTAGACTTCGCACAAAGCACATGCTACATCTTCGGGATCTACATAGGCACGCTCTAGATTTAAAGCAGGATCGGTCAAAAACATCATTGGTCCAACAGGATAACCAGAATGGTTGTCAAATAATTCGCCTAAAGCAGCAAAGTCGGTGTAGATTTGTGGACAGCCTACCGATGCGCTTTCAGTGGAGGTTAAGCCCCATCCCTCCCCAGTGCTTACATTAACATTCACATCAACTGCATTATAGAAAAGATTGAGTATTTCATTATCTATTTGTGGATGTAAAAATGATATCTTGGGAGTTCCACTATCATCAAGCTCAACTGCGGGGAGTAATAACTGTCCTTCTAGTTTTACCCTACGCAGTTCACATTCTCTAGAGTATAATTCCTGTACCCAAAAACCGACATCTTTAAACCCGCAGTGAAGGTACAAGTAAGGGATTCTTTTCCCTTTTTGTTCTTTTACCGTGATTGCAAAGTCAACGAATGCCTTAACCAAAATATCGAGTCTTTTTCGCTCCGTATTCCTGTTAGCAGAAAAGACAATGAAGGCATCTTCTGGAATGTAGTCTTTGAAAATAGCTACTCTTGCTTCTTTCTTGTTTAAAGAGTAAAAGCATTCGCTATTCCCGTGGGGGATAACCTCTATATCCCCATCCCATCCAGCTTGTTCAATAACGTCTACTCCAAAGTTGGTATAGGTAGCTATTTTATGGGCTTTGCTTAAATTGCTAATCAATGGCTTGCTATAGCCTTTGCTGTCAACTGGGAAATAAAAGTAAAGTCTTTTCTCTAGCAGTTTGGGGCAAAAGTGGAGGTAATAATTAATAATCCAAAGGTCATTAAAAATTACGACTTTATCAAATTTATCAAGATTGACTCTTTGATCTAGAACTTTGTAGCCATAAGGATCGTTATTTGTAGGGTCAAACGATGGGATTATCTCGCAGTAAGTTGATGTGACGGCAGTATTGCACTCAAAATTAAGAGCATATACCGTGATATCGTACAGTTCCGACAATCTACCAATAAGTTCATGAGATACCCTTCCGAAGCCTGATGGAGGCGTTAAGTCCTTGGGAGATTTTATAGGAGAATCCCCTAACCATAAGAGTTTTGGCTTATCCATTTGTTGCAATTCGCTTAAAAGAATCTGACTAAACTACCAATTTTGATTTGTGGACTTCTAGGGATGGGACGGCTTTAATGGCATCCTCTGCCGATTCAAATCCCTTAAGCTTAAGTATTTTCTGGCTATCGGCTAGGTTTAATCCGAGTCCTCTTAGGGCTTCTAGGGTTGTATTGTTTAGATTGATTAACTCCCCCGCGTCTACTTTTTCTTCTACTAACTCGCTATCTGGTTCTAAGCTCCATCCATCTTCTAGCCAAGCGTTGACATCAATAGGATAAACTGTTTGCTCTAAATTGCCTTTGTAAACTGTGTACATAGCCACGGCTCTTAATAGTGTTCTACACTATAGTACAATACTGGAATAGAGAATAAAATCATGTCTGATATTTCAATGTGCCAAGATAATAAATGCCCATCTCAGTATCGTTGTTTGAGGCATTTTGCTAGTGGCACTAGGCCCAAGTGCGATCATCAGGAATATGTTATGGTCAATCGTCATCCTGAGATGCCATTGTGTGAGTTATTCCTTGACAAGGAAGCCAAGCCATGACGCGATTAAATCCTCTCGTTTTCCCCTTACCATCGGGGATTATGGCTATCTACTCAGGCATCCCTGAAAATAACTGGCTATTTGACACCTCTGGGCTTGGATTGACGGGTGATCATCTTGTTTTGTGGATATCTCCCAGTGACTACAAAGCCGATCTCCCTACTGTGGAAGTGGTTTCAGGTTATAGCTCTAACTTTGTCAATCCTGACGGGGATACCTATCGAATCCAAGCCACGGTTAGGGAGGGCAAAGAATCCACTGAGCAGGTTTTAAATGAGTTGATCCGCCGATCTTATAGCGGGGATACTGTTACTCCGATCACCCTTTATGACTATCATCGTGCCGCTATTGGCAGTCAATACACCGCAAGGGAAGGAGTCATGTGGATAGAACAGCCTACGGGTTCTTTTCGTGGCTCTAATCAGAATTTAAGCCAAGGTTTTAACATTGTTTTTAAGGAGATTTGATTGTGTGGATTAAAACTAAAACTGAAACTGATTCATTAAGTGAATTAGTTAATACGGATAAAATTGAACGAATAGGAATCAACCAAGACCATTATATATTAGGAGAAAGAGAAGATGGGATTACGATTCTGCTTTACGGTGCCAAAAAACGTAACAGGGAAGACGCAGAAAAGAAAATGGCTAAAATAGAAAGATGTTTAAGGGATGGGCGTAATTTTTGCGATCTTGATGGGGAATTATGACAATGGAAACACCAGAAAAGTACACTGTAGATGGTAAAGTCTTGCCAAAAAAGATTTATGAGAAACTGGCAGAAATTACCGAGCTAGATATCCAATCAGCGGTTAAAAAGTCATCCGAAAATCTCAAGGATTATATCCAAGCAAAGACTACCAAACAGTAGGGGAATCTTGACTTGCTTTTCCTTGTGCCAATGGATAAATATCCCAATTCAAATACCTCAAAGTATCGGCTAAGTGCGACCGCATTAGGTCGGTTTTTTTGTCGATTTCTGGTCTACCTTCTAGCCATTTGAGGGACTCTAGGTCAGCTATTAGCTCATCGCAAATGTCCGATAGGAATAACCTATCATGATGGAAACTAGCATTAAGGGCGTTAACAGAGTCTTGTACGGATGGATTAACCAGCTTATAACAAGTTTCCCAGTTCAATTTAAGCTGATTAAATTCGTCTTTGATTATGCCCCAGTTAGTATTTTTGCTGTTAGCTGTTTTTTGATTTCCCGAAGCGTCACCATGGATATAAATCTTGCTAGGCTTGAGTGATTTTAAATATTTCCCTGTTTCTTTGGCAAGCTCAAAAGTATCTGAGTTGAGCAGAAAGAACTCTTTAATTATGATGATTTCTTTGGCTACAACCTGAGCGATTATGGCAGTAGCGGGGGAATGATTAAAGTCAAAAGAGGCATGAACAGGAAAGCTCCTATTGTACTTGGCTACACTTTGGGGAATTAGATGTGTCTTTCTGTCAAAGTATTTAAATACCAATCCCTCGGTCATCACGGCATATTCTGCCATGATTTCTATTTGGAATAATTCGGGCGTTAATGTTGCCTCCATGCTTTCCACATAGTCGGGATCTGCGTGTAGATTCTCTAGGGTAGATCCTGCTACTGATAAAAACTTCTCTTTCTGCTTGTCGGTTCTTTTCGGGTCATCGAATATTTTATAGCAGTAGTTGTAAGGCTGATTTTTGTTAATGGAGCTGGTTATCAGGAGCATCCTATTACTATGTCCTTTCCCCCTTCCTATCCGTCCCATGATGGTATCAAAAGCCCCTTTTTCTGCATAGGCATACTCATCAGCCCATACCCACCTACACTGCAATCCCCTACCTACTTCTCTTGAGTTTTTGGTTTTCCCTGTGAATGAATCAGCAGACAAAACATAGTGAAACGTTCGTTTTTCCCCAATATAGCAGTACCGACTATTGGCGATCGCCCGTGCGGTTGCTTTTGAATCCCCTTTATTTGGCTCTAAAGGAATCCCGAACATCTCGCAAAACTCAGCCAAGGCGACTAGGGTAGAGGTTTCTAGCTGTCCATAGCTGTTGGCGGTTATCAATCCGCTCCCTTGCGGATCAATCTCAGAGCGATAGGTCATAAACCAAGCCCCTAAGAAACTCTTTCCTGAGTTAATCCCTGCTTTGTACCAAAGAGATAATTTCCCGTCAGTATTTTTGAGTAATTCTACCATTTGGGCTTGCGCCCCTGGGTGTGGTTCAAATACTGGGAATGAGTCCTGCACCTCTTCCGATTCAGGTATTGTTACCCAATCAATTGATTCGAGAATTGTCGATAATCCTAGCTCTTTTATATACCTACTCACGGAAAACCTGACGCATCAAATATCTCTATACTACAATTTAGATACACCTATTATGACTAAATCATGGATTTCTCATTACCGCCTTGCCCGATACAAAGACAAGAAAATGAAACCGAATCGGCTTATAATGCCCTATGGGTTTTTTTGGAATTGGGAGCAATTAGGAATGTTCAGGCGGTTTCTGATGAATTTCAAAACTTAAGGAAGAAAAGAAAGCTATCTGACAGGGGGGCAGATGATGGCAGGACTAGAAACGGATGGATTGAAAGACTAGCCAAAAACCATCAATGGCACGAAAGAGCCAGTGAGTATGATGACTGGCTCCGAAAATGTGAGCTAAACATGAAGATGGATAGCAGAAAAGGGACTTTTGAGGCGTTAGTAGAGCCATTTACGGAAGGCTATAAGCTTAAGGTTGATGTGGAACACAGGCTATTAGATCAGATAAAACTAAATGCGATTAGCCCAAAAGAAAGAGCAGAGCATGGTTATCCTGAGCCATTCCTAAGCATTAAGGATGTTAATGAACTCGGAGGGGCTTTTCAAAAAGTGACAATGGCAGGGAGGTCAATATTTGAAGATGCCCTTAAGTTCCATGGGCTTGATGAGATTGCGAAAAGAATCGGGGCAGAGATGTCCAAGAATACAGATAAGCATTAAAAATGTCCATTAAATGGACATCAAAAAACCCCTTGCTGGGCTTGGTTAGATTATCGTTCGATGGGTACGGTTTTTATGACTTCAAATACCCTGTTATCTAGAAGGCGGATTACTGTGCCGAGCAGCCCCATTTCTGTAGATTCAGCTAGAAAAATTAATTGATCCAAAGGATCGGGAATCTCAAAAATTTGTGCTTTATCTGGAACTAGCACATTTTGCGCTAATCCGACGGCGGATTGCTTGTAAGTCCAGTTTCCAGTTTCCAGTTTTTTGTAACACAAGACTGCCTTGGCTAGTGAATTTGTGCCGACTGATGGGATTATAAAGTAGTGCATCAATTGCTTCCTCTGTTTGTTTATATCTTCATAATCCCATCACTACCTATGATTGTCATCAGTAAATATACGGAAGTTTTTAGGGATGATAGGATAGAACGAATACACTAGGAGTTATCATGCCGTCCCCAAAGCCCTCCGCCGCCGATCTCGCTATTCCAATTAGCTACATAGCTAATCCTAAAACCCGACAGTTAACCGTAATAGCAGAACTAGCCAATCTTATAAACAGACAGGAAAGAGAGCAATTGCTAAAAAGTATGTCTTTGATGTATGGCAGTAACAACGCATCCCTTGAAATCAATATGACTAGAAAATCTCTAGAAATTAGAGGGAATTACCAATGGTAGAAAGCGATTTGTACACCTATAGCGCGGTCATTACCCGTGTTGTCGATGGCGATACCCTAGTAGTCGATATTGATGCAGGCTTTGATATCTGGCTGCGGGGTCAGACTCTACGGTTAAATAGGATTAACGCTCCTGAAATGAAAACCCCAGAGGGCAGGGCATTGACAGAAAATCTACAATTTTTGACCAATGAGAAAGTTTTGATTAGGACTGTCAAAAATCATAGGCTCAAAAAAGATACCCAGAAAGACAGCTTTGGGCGATATCTTTCTGAGGTAGAGGTTAGGGGGATTGGGAACTTGTCTAATTATCTTTTGGCTAACAATCTGGCAGTTCCCTATAGTTAGCCTAGGCTGTCTTCTTGCGATTCGTCAACATAGGTCATTTTATAGCCTAATTTTAATAGCTCTTTTTTGAGCATCTCGTTTTCTTGTTCTAACACTGAATTGTCCTCGATTACTTTTAGGGCTGCTTTTTTTTGCTTGATAAGATTGGTTTTGGCATCAATGTAGGCATTTTCTAGGTCGGATACCTTCTGCCTCCAACTAATATCTAATTCCTGTGCTGCTAGGTAGGCATTTTGTTCGTAGATAGCTCTAGCCTTTTGAAATGATAGCATAGCCGATGTTTTGTGAATAGCCTTTAATAGCTCATCTTCTAAATCAACCCCAACCTCCTGCAATGTTTCCATGAATTGGATTACTTCGGCACATTTTCTTAGGTTTTCACTGCTAAACCCACTAGGACTAGGGCTAATATCGGGAGCGTCATCGCTGTTAAAATCTGTCAACATTTAATCCCCTCAAAAATTGCTAGATTAGGTTTATTGTAACAACAGAAGGAGCGATCATGAACTTAGAGCAGCTTTATAGTTATTTGCGTGAATCCCCTAGCGATATTAATGAACATCTCCCAACATTGCGGGATCTGGCTTCACAAGTTGATTCAGTAACGGAATTTGGTACAAGGCATGGAGTCTCTACCGTGGCGTTATTATCGGGACAGCCTAAAAAGCTAACCTGCTACGACATAGATCCTAAGTGGGACGATTGGAACGAGATTCTAAAGCTTCGGGGAAATACATCCCTATCTTTCAATGTTCAGAATACCCTAAAAGTTAAGATAGAGCCTACCGATTTACTTTTTATAGATACCCTTCACACCTACGATCAGCTAATCGGGGAACTCACATTGCACTCTGGAAAAGTGTCTAAATACATTGCATTACACGATACCGTTACATTTGCCCGTGTAGGGGAAGATCCAAGTAAAGGAGGGCTATGGGATGCGGTTTCAGAGTTTATTTTTAACGGAGACTTTCAAGTTAAATTTCACTACCAAAACAATAACGGATTGACAGTTTTAGAAAGAATAAATTGACAACAAAAAAGCCCCTTTCGGGGTGAGTAACTAAAGAGATAATCGGTATTACCCTATTAGAGCGTATCGAACAGGAGAACGATCAGATCCTTTGACGTTAGCCGTAAAGGTGATCGTTTGATCCGCCTGACCTGGATTCACGGCAAATGTGCCATTTCTGCTCAATTTTGGGATGCTAACAGCCACGGATTTAGCTCTAGTCCCTACGATGATTCCGTTGAACTCTAGGTTATCGACTACCTGAGCAGATGCGCCATATCCAAGAGTAGGAATCCCTGAGTAGGTTTTCCGAACTAGATATTTAGCGTCTCTACCAACAGCAGCAGAGTTGAATACCAGAGTTCCACTTGTTAGTTGAACCTCGTCAAAAGTGGTAGTAGATCCTGTTTTGACTTCCAAAAAAACGACATTAGAAACATCGTCATCAATAAAAGTAACCTGAACATCAGCAACAGCAGCACCAGTTAAATCACTGTCAGTAATCGTGAATGGGGTAGCAGGAACCGTGACGGTTTTAACAATGGGAAGAATTAGAGATGCAGTTGTTTGAGCAAATTCACCAATTAACCATTGAAGAGTGATCCAGTCAATAGATTGAACTCCCATATCTACCGTAGTTGTAGATGTAGAAATGTAGGTATCGACGTTAGTTAAAACCCCGTCTACATATCCTTGGGCTGTTACCTCAGTACCCGCAACGTTAACCGCGAAGGAAGAAAGAAGGGGGAATAAACCCGCTAATTGTCCTTGGGGCGTGGAAGTGTCAGGAGAGATAAAACCGTAGTTTTTAAGACCTTTGAAAGCCATCGTAGTTTCCTCCTAGTCGGGACTTAATAATAGTGCATAGTCGAAAGTTCCAGGAGAACCCGTTTTGACGGCTCTGACTCTTACGAATACAGCAGTGGAATCCCGATACTCAGCAACATAGCCACTTAAAGGAATCGGAACCATAGAGGCAGTTCCATCAATTGGCAGTCTACCAATTGCGCTAAAAGTACCTGAAGAAGTGGGACATATCTCAACGAAAACTTCCCAGAAAGCAGACCCCGCAGTAAAAGAAGTATAGGTATTAGAGATAACAACACCGCTAAAAGATTCTAGTGTTTCAACGGGTAAGGAAATTGCAGTTTCCGCAGTAGTTGCAGATATAGCAGTCCCTTTTTCTCGTAATACGGTAGAATGATCTGGTTCTAGTCGGGGATATCGTTTTAGATTTACGAATGTTGGCATTGTTTTATCCTTCCTTACGCTACTATTGCAGCGTCTTTAATTCCCCAGAGTCGAGCGATAGATTTGCGTTGGAAAAGTCCAATACCCGCATCCCATTCGATTTCCTCTAAGTTCCATGGGCCCTCAGAGTCCTGACCCTTTCCATAGACCTGCAAGGGCTGAACTTGAATACCTTGTAATCTTAGATCGCCCAAAGATACGAGATAGATAGAAGTTCCCCCAGTGCCACCGCCTGGGCAGGATTCGGTAAAGCCTAGGATTCTGTTAGCTGTGTTATCTTCGTCTATTTCTAGAATCGGGATACCAGCGTAATACATCTGAGGCATTCCTAGCTCGTTTTGGTCAAAAGTAACATATCCACTTACTCCAGTATTACGGGCTGCGGTGGATAGTCTAGCAGCAAAAAGTTTATCCATGATCCAATGGGTAGGACGATCAACATATTTAAGCAAGGTGTCAAGTTTTCCTAGGGAAAGGGCATCCCCCCCGCTAGTGCTACCTGCTGCTAAAAGTTGAGTCGTGGAGTCTTTGGTTAACGCCTGAAGTCCGTTGTACTCGCGGTCATTGGATTCTTTAGAGCCTTTAATAAAAAGCTTGTCAAAATACAAACTAAATGCCTGAATTTTGTCACGTCTAAAGGATTCTGTTGAGCCTGGCATCCGAGCCTCTAACGCTCTATCAACTGCAATAGATCCAGTGTGGATCGCAGTCGAGTAAACGGCTTTTGTGTGAGTCCCTAAACCTCTTACACTAGGCTCGTTAATGCGTCTGACACCAACATCCCCTAATGTATTTTGAACTTCAACCTCGATACTTCCCCCCGCGATAGTTCGGAAAGGTAAGAATGGCAGAACTGCGGA
>Ga0209353_10001575_pt1 | contig 12846 bp, 10 predicted proteins | sample LauGreSpBDMM15SD_2_FD_187561 | JGI IMG/M metagenome (GOLD analysis project Ga0209353, IMG submission 187561) | Freshwater lake microbial communities from Lake Michigan, USA - Sp13.BD.MM15.SD (SPAdes) (version 2) | ecosystem: Environmental > Aquatic > Freshwater > Lake | place: Lake Michigan...
CAGACGGGATTGCCCGAATCAATCCGAAAATCATGATGAGAAACGGCAAATTGTTAAATACGTTTCGAAAAATCCATTCAAAACCCCATTGAATCTTGTACATAAATCCAGGTTCTTTATGTTCAAAAACTACATGGTTCAGATTCATAACTGCGTGAATTCGACGAAACATATCCAGAAAAGACTCGTCTCTCACACCATTATAAAGATTGGCTTCGTCAATTGGGTCGCTATTGAATTTATGGTAATACAAAACACCAAATATCGAGTAAAAACAGAAATAGATGAAAATCAGACCGGTTACGGATGAAATGGTCGGACCATAGACGATTGCAACCCGAATCAAAATAACAATTAAATATAAAAGTGGATTCGCAACTTTGAATGCGGTCAACGACTGTTTAAATGATGCGCTCGGGTCTAATGCCTCGTCTATTGCTTTGGCGGGATCCAGTCCTTTTGTTGGATCCATCTTACCCATAATTCCACCCTTAAGACTTGACCCAATTCCTTCCAAAACGAACCCAGCAAACAGCAACGTAATGTAGATATTCTTTTTTTTTGGATCATAAAACAGTTTTATTATATCGATTTTACCGGTTTGAACAAATGTTTTCACATAATTATACATGTTACGTAAAAATGAAATCACGTATTTGACAGCATAATGAGAGATGAAGAAAATCACAACAAAAATGGAGCGTTCTTTACAGAAGCTTTCCTTTGCAATTTTCACAAATTTGGGCATTCGGATTGTCGCAGTTTCATCAACAAATTTTACAATTTTATAAAAATATTCGCTGAAAAAATACAAATAGTTCACAACATCAAATTTTTCGTAAAACTGAATTCGCTTTGAAAACCCCTCGGTAAAATTAAAATACCAATTGTAGCTTACGTAAAGTGTAATGAAAAGAGAGAATAACGAAACCATAATAGAATCGACTAGTTTGTCGTCCCGCATAATGTCCTCTCGAGATAGTTTTTTTTCCGATTTATTATTCATTTTGGTTGAATATTTACCTTCAAAAATTTTGTCACCCGGTGTTCCAATGGGATTGATGTTATCAACGCCGTCTTGGTCATCAATTGGGTTGAAAACCTTTTTGGGATCATCATTTGGGTTAAAAACATTTTTGGCATCATCATTTATTGGGTCGAAAGATTCGAGAATAGAATTTTCCGCCCTCGAATCAACCGGTTCAATCTCGAACACCGATTTTAAAGGATTTGCCTTTAGAAATTGCTCGAGTGGGTTTGATGATTTTGTCAATCCTGCAAATCCTTCTTTTACACTAAAGTTTTCGTCTTTAAATTTTTCTTTATTAATCCAAGTGGTCATTCACTATATTCACTATATATATACTTGGGAGAACTACGTTCCGCTTCGCTTGACCCCCAAACCCCCTCCTTTGTTTTTATATTTATAAGGATGGTTTATTTTGATGGTTAAAAATAAAAAATTACAATGTTTTATTTTTATTATTTCCCCCCAAACAAAGGAGGGGGTTTTAAGCCATCAGGCGCTTGCTTCGCTGAGGCCTTTGGGGGAACGTAGTTCCCTTATTTGGCATACATAAGCCCGCAATATCCTCCCACAAACGACAGAACGTTGTATCTCTCTTCAAATAATTTCATATTGTAGTTATATTCGTAAAGACGCCACGTGGGTGCATTGGTCGCAATAACAACACCCTCGCCGTTGCACGTAATCTGGTAGTCATAATTTTGCAAATCAAATTGCGGAACAAAGGTGTTGATTTCAATCTCTACGGTTTTGAATTTCGACATATTAATTGCACCTGTCGGCTGATATTCGGTAGGGTCCGTGTTCAAGCAGAAGTTGTAGCAATAGATTCCATTGTTCGAGAACCCGGCAGTGCGCGTATACTTCTCAACATACTCGAAAACCTCGCGTGTCAAAAGGTTTTCTCTGTATTCGCCGTTGAAAAGAATGCCCATCGTTTCCAAAATCTCTTTTCGATTCTCAACCGTGAAATCGCCACTGATAAAATAACCCGTATTCTTGCCATCTGGGTTTATCAACGGTCCAATCAATCGGGTCGTATCTCCCGTGTAATAAATCTCTGGGTTTGTTCCTATATTGGGTGCATTCTGAATATCTCCAGGAACAGTTCGGTAAGGCCAATTTGTGTAATTACTCCACTCATTTCGCATAAAGACATCGTTTCTCTGCAGATACCACATCCAATTCGCCACCATTCCATTGGATTGGACTTTGATTTTCTTGGAACCCGTCACATTCTCATAATTGTATTCGAAAATGTCTTTAATCAAATAGACTTGGTTCTCCGCCGTGAAAGTCTTGGTTTCTTCCTTGGATAAAAAACAATAAGTTGCTAAAATGTGGATATCCGCGTTCCATCCATTGATAATGCTTGGATATTTGTCCTTGGTGATTATTTCCGACGGAGGCGTTTGCAGGAATCGATACAGTTGGAACCGGTCCTGTGTGAAATCAGGACGGATGTAAGGATAATTATTGACATCATCAAATACATCACGGATCTGGAAAAGTTCTTCAATGGGTCTCAATGTAACATGGATGTATAATTCGTTGTATTGCAGAGAAGCCATGGGAAAAGCACATTTGCTGTCAAGTGTGAACCAAGCATTGATTGGAATATAGAGGGTACGGCCTCTTATTGATGGCTCAGCGCCCAAATTGCTTCCCGAATAATAAGCGGACGGGTAAGTATTGGCTCGACCATAGGTGTTTGCCGGATCGAAGATCTCATCCACATTCCCAGTCATTTGGTAAAATAGTTTCTTCTTGGATTCGTTGAAATCGCGTTCCACCATTGCAGCTAAATAATCGCCCGAGTACTTCTGCAAAGTGAAATTTCCACACTTGATTTCGATTTCCTTGATGATATGGGTGCCAATGTCTTTGATCCAGCGAAAATCGTAGGACGACCACTTGTTATTCGTTTCTGTGCAAGGATGGTAAATGGGGCTCCAGATATGGGGCAAAGTGATACCAATGTAAGTATCCATTAGCAGTTCCGCGTATCTGGGCATTTTGAACGAAAATGTGGATGCTTCGGATGTCCGCAAATCGCGTAGACCGTCATAATCAATTCGGAATTTTTGAAGACCGAAATTCGTTATTTTTTTATACGTTGCTTTGAACAATGTTTTTTGGTTGTCTCCACCCTGAATAATTGAATTGTTTGCTCCTTCCGCTACAAGATTTAGTAATCCACCTGCCATTATATTGTATAATACAATGATGGATTTAAATTTATTTGTATTCAAAATAATAAGGGGGTGTAGTATATACATGCATCTGGTCAAAAAATTTTTGATTTTAGTAATTGTTTTCCTGGCATTTTTTATTATTTATAATTTATTGAAATCGCGCCAAACCATTAAAATAAATTACATGAAAGAAATGAAAGAGGGATTTGAGGAAGACAAAGAAAGCAAAGGATCTATCGTCGCACTCCCGAAAAAATATCTTTCTCTACCGATTCGCGAATTCATTGTCAAGTCCTCTTACAACAGCGCCATAAACGAGAAAAACGTTGCAACCAAAGACCAAATCCTACATGTTTTGGAAAGAGGTTGTCGCCTCATTGATTTCGAAATTTATACTCGGAACAACGTAGAGTTTGTCTCCTATTCACAGGACACACAATATCAAAGTATGGACACTGAAAATGAGGCGTCTTCTCGACTTACTCTGGGCGATGCATTTAACACGGTTGTTGGATACGCATTTACTAAACCATCGCCTTCACCGAATGACCCATTGTTTGTATCATTGCGAATCAAAAACAATGAAACCGAGACGTATTCCCGAATTGCCAATCTGATTGACTATGCATTTAAAAACAAGTTATACAAAGGTAACGTAACTGATGAAACCAAATTGAACAAGTTGATGGGGAAAGTCATTATTATTGTCGACATAACCAGCTCGTCTAATTACAAATCCCTTGTTCGGTGTCCGGAATCAACTCCGTGTTTCTCGAATTACGTGAATATAGAGGCCGGCTCTATCCATCTTCCATTATACACGTATGGAAATTTAGACACACTTCCGCAAAAACCAGTAATGACGAGCAATAAGTTGAAGACCGATATCAAAACATTTATGATGATAACACCCGCACAAATGGATCAGCTTAACTCGCCAAGTCCAGCAAACATTATTGCAAAAGTTTACCCGCAGTTTTTATTGTATAAATTCTACAAACCCGGCAAAGAATTGGAAGAATATGAAGACGTTTTCAAAAGTAACCAGACCGCGTTGGTTCCGGTTTCTCTCATTGTTGGCCAAGATAGAACCAATAATGCCGCCTAACCCAAAATTTATTTATATATTTAATTAGTATATGAACAAATACAACACGCCATTATGCAACAATAAAATGGATTTTGAAGAGTGTGAGTTGGCAATTTTGCGTCAAGCAGTGGATGAAAGCGAGTTGATTTCCGCCAAAAAAACCGTGATGAACGACGATGTACAAAAAATCATCGATATTTTGGAAAACTTTCTGCAGAGAAAACCGCTGATTTGTTATGGAGGAACCGCCATCAACAATATTTTACCCAAACAGGACCAATTCTACAATCGAGAATTGGAAATCCCCGACTATGATTTCTATTCAAAGAACGCGTTGAACGACGCAATTGAATTGGCGAATATTTATGCGGACGCCGGATACAAGGAGGTAGAAGCCAAGTCCGGTATGCACCACGGCACTTACAAAGTATTTGTAAATTTTATTGCAGTTGCCGACATTACACATTTGCACAAGGACATTTTCGACGCTTTATACACCGACGCAATCAAGGTTGCGGGAATCAAGTATGCCCCAGCCAATTTTTTGCGCATGAATATGTATTTGGAACTTTCTAGACCCATGGGCGACGTGAGCCGTTGGGAAAAGGTTTTCAAACGGCTTTCTTTGTTGAACAAACATTTTCCAGTGAATCCGACCACCAATTGCGACAAAGTTGAGTTCCAGAAAAAAATGGAGGAGGAAACCATTAAATCCATCATAAGCAAAGACAGTGATACCGATAGTTTTTTAAATCTGTCAACCGCCGAAGTGGAAGAAGACATCCACATCATTATTCGCAACACTTTAGTATCAATGGGTGCCATATTTATTGGGGGATACGCATGTTCTCTTTATTCCAAATATATGCCCGAAAAGGACAAGCGCAAAGTGGAGAAAACCGCGGACTTTGATGTGATTTCCGAGGACATTGATAAATGCGCCATCATTGTCAAGGAACAATTGGAGAACAAGGTGAAGGAGAAAGTTGTGTTGGTGGAACACGCCGAAATTAATGAAATAATTCCGCGCAACATTGAAATCAAGATTGGCGCGGATTCGGTTGCGTTCATTTACGAGCCGATTGCGTGTCACAGTTACAACAAAATTGACGTGGACAAGAAGGAAATCAATGTTGCAACCATCGACACACTGTTGTCGTTTTACTTGGCGTTTCTCTATTCGAAGAAGGAGTATTACCAGAACAAGGACAAGATTCTGTGTATGGCGATGTTTCTCTTCGATGTGCAACAGAGAAACCGACTGAGCCAAGAAGGATTGTTGAAACGATTCTCGATTGATTGTTATGGCAAACAAAAGACTTTGGAAGACATCCGCACAGAGAAGGCAGATAAGTTCAAGGAATTAAATGGAAAAAAAGACACCCCCGAATACGATGAATGGTTTTTGAAATACAATCCGAATGATAAACGCAAACGTGCGAATGTGAAAAGTCCGGAGAAGGCAAAGAGAGAAATTATTTTGTCGCCGGATGCGATTCGAAATAAAAAAAAAGGTCAAAACAAATCGATCAATATAAAAAGGGTTTCTAAAAAGTTGAAAAAAGGTTTCAAAAAGAGTTTCATAAAGAGAAAAACGTTTAAGAAGAATTTTCTCTTTTAAACCTTTGCTCAAATGTTCAAATAAATTTTATTAATTATTTTCATCATATAAAAAACGGTTTTTGTATGTTCACTATCCGAGAGACATCGATAATGGTAGATTTCACGGAAATTATTCTCCAAAACATCAAGAGCATCTGGATTGTTTGAAAAGTTAACGCGTGGAATATACGTCATTTTCACATATTTCTGCATGATTTTTCCTACCGCAACATCATCAAAAAGGGTTGGGTCGCTCATTTCCTCAAACCGATTCAAGAATATGTCGCAGGCGGACCTGGACAAAACGTATCCGGACCCCGACGCAAATTCATATTGGTCAAACGCGTTCTCCAATTTCCCGCCATACTCAATCCAATTGGTTTCCAGGTATTGGAGCATTGTATCAAAATCAAACACGGACGATAAATTGGTCCGGTAAAAATAATCAAACTCGGTCGTTTCGCAAAAATACTCGATGGCCCCGCGTGTTTTCTCCAGAATGCCCGGAATCACAGTTTCTTCGCCGTATTGGTAAAGTGTTGCGGTCGATTCATCCAAATAGTATTTTTGGTTATTTGGCAACATCTCCTTCGAATATCTCAAGAAATAAACGTAGACATGCGGTTCTCTGCATTTCCGATAAAGATTCCACATTGCCCGCATTTCGTCGTAAATGGGGTTGGATCCGCCGTCTAAAACTGTCATAATTACCTTTATTGAACCCATTGTATATTTTTTGCAAACATACAATGAAATGGAAACAAACTCATTCGCTTTCTCTCGATTCGCTTTCCCATTGCGCTACCGCGCAGTCTTCCGACGTTTGCGTCAACGTGTCCTCTTCTGTAACCGGTTTCTTGTCCCACGGGGTTTCGCGTAATTGGATATCGGTGTCAATCTCTTCTTGCAACGCCGTTATTTTTTCCAACAATTTGGTAAAGTATTTGAGCTGGGTTTTCTGGAAAAATTCAAAATAATTGATGTAAAGTTCGATGCGATCTCCTAATATTTTGTTGTCGTATTCCAAAGTGTTGATAAAATTATCGATGCGAATTCCACTTTGCGATTTGGATTTGTATTTTTTAACAATGTTTTCACTTTCTCTCAATCTCCCAATCAAACAAGTCAACAGTTCAAATGCGTTCTCGTAAACTAAATACAAATCCTCCAACTTGTATTCGGAAAACGGTTCTAAATCGTTGTAGACCGGATGTTTCTTCGTGGTCGGGATATCGATTTTGTACTCTTCCTCAAACAGTTTGTGCAAGAGATTATACATGTTGTAGTAATCACAGTAAGCACGGTTCGTCAAAAGCAGAAAATTGCGTTGCATATTGGCTGTGTCGAATGTCATCACCTTGTATTGAAAATGAAACGACTCAAGGCAAATGAGGAATATTTTCTTGGATCCATTGTCTTTGATTAAGTCGCCATGAATTTCTTTTAAAAATACCAGTTTTCGTTTGATCGTGTTTTTTATCTCTGCGATTTTCCCGATGGCATCTTTTACATTCACAAATTCGGTTTTCAAAATACTGGTTCGGTCTTCCATTTGTATTATGTCTATATTTTTATCCAGTTTTTCGGGAACATTGCGTCTGTGTTTTCTGGAATGAGTGGACCAAACCACACCGAAGGATAGCAGACGATTTTCTCTGGATTCGGGTTTAAATACGCCCCCCACCAGCTGAAACTGCTGTTTGCAATGATATTGTGTTTGCAAACACTCATTTCAAGCATTTCTTCCCAGTCGGATTTCTCTCGACACCGCTCGAATCGAATCTGCCTAAATTCGTTTTTCAAAGCAACCGTGTCTTTCTCTACATCCGCCAAATCTTCGTCTTCGCAGAAATATTGGACACATTCAATGGAATTATCGAACGCCAAAATGTAATTCAACGCATTTGCGTAATAATCCATCCCCATAATGGGGTGGCAATCCTGCAAATCTTTGTAATCACCCCGTCGGAAATGAAGAGAAATGCTGTTTTTGTGAAGGTTTTTTTGCTGTTTCTCTACATCTAGGATTTTCAAAATGGTTTTGTAATGGTCTTCAAAGAAAAGATAACTTTGAAAATATCCATTTAACATAATGTCTTGGTTATCCCTGGGTTTTGTCAAGTCTTGTCCGACCTCGTTGCAAACTGGCATCACGGTTGTGGTATGGTCGCAAATGGACGCGAAAAAGGTGTGCCAGTAAGTGGGGCGTTTTCCCAGATTGTCGCTGTATAAAAAAACAAAATCCATATTGTAGCGGAGAGAATACGCAATGGTTGCGAAAATCTGGAACATTTGGTTTCCAAGTCCGCCGTATAATTTACAAGTTACGATTTGCGACATATTATGAGATATCAATGTATTTTTACATGGTTTAGTGAGAGATTATATTTTCTCTCGGATTATTATAAATGGCTACAACGGCAGAAAAGCTTACGACTGGAGAGAAAGAGAAAAATGCGGAAGAAAAAGACCCAGATGAAAAGAAAGAACCCAAAGTGGAGTGGTCACCCGAGAACGAGAAAATCCTGGTCGAATGGTGCGACATTGCAAAATGTTATAAATGGTTGCACACTAGGGCACATCAGGACTATTCGAAGAAACACGCGTGGTTCACGATTCCCGCAATCATCATGTCCACCATTTCCGGAACGGCGTCTTTCGCCCAGGGCAGTTTGCCTGTTTCAATGCAAACGTATGCACCCATGGTGATCGGTTCCGTCAATATTTTCATTGGTATCTTAACCACCATCCAACAGTATTTGAAAATCTCCGAATACAATGAATCGCACCGCGTCTCTGCGATTGCCTGGGACAAATTCGCGAGAAACATTCGCATCGAGTTGGCGAAACACCCGGACGAGCGTTCTTCGGAGGCGGGTCATTTCCTGAAAACCAACCGCGACGAGTTTGACCGATTGATGGAAACGAGTCCGTCTATCCCGCTCCCCATCGTGGATGAATTCTTAGTCACCTTCTCTGGCGAAGAGGTGCAGAAATGGTACAAGTGTTGTTCGAGCAAGAAGAAGAAGTCGGACCACAAAATCAAGAAACAAGAAGAGTTGAAGGCTCGCGCAGAAATGTTTGAAAAACTGAAGAAACCGGATGTCTGCAATATCATTGTGACATCGGACGACGACCGCCATCCCTGGTGGAAAGACCCCAATGCGTTGAGGAAGAAAGACGACGTGATTTACTCGGTGGTTTCCCAGAAAATAACCAAAATGCAAGAAGAAATGATGAAGAAACAAGACGAAATTAAGGAAGAATATGAAGAGAAGATTCGATTGGAAAAAGAGGAAAGAGAGAAAGATGAACAAGAGAAAAAACGTAAACAAGAAATCCAGCAAAAATTTATGAGCGGAACGGTGGCGATTGCGACCAAAATCAAGGAACAGAATCGGCAGATTGACGAATTTGTCCGGCTTTTTTCGACAAACCACGGACGCAAACCGATGAAGGACGAAATTGATGAATCGCTGAATGCCAAATTAGACAACGACATTCTGAATAAATATTTAGACAGATACAACAGTGATTTTATGGATTTGGAGATTGAGGAGGAGGATGAGAGTATGGTTTAAGCAAATCATTGTGCATAAAATTGAAAAAATATTTATTATATTGGCAAAACAAATATAATAACCATAAAAACTTATTTTAAAAACTCATTTTAAAAAACTTTCTTAAAAAAACAAAATGGAACACGCACAAGATACCTGGATTGACGTAGAGGGCACTTTGAAAAACTTAAACAACTACGGATTCACAATTTTGGACTGCATTGGCGAAGAGATTGATAACTCGATCAGCGCTGGCGCGACCTTAATCGGATTTACCGTAAATACAGTAACCAATGAAGTGATTTACACCGACGACGGTTCCGGAATGACAGAAGACGGTTTATTCGCCGCCAACATTTTCAATAAACGAACTGCTTCCACGAATGCAAAGCACGGTCGTTTTGGCGCAGGAGCCAAATTTTACAATTCGAAAATATCGGACGGAAAAGGCGTTGTCCTGCAAGTATCAAAGACCATTGAGAGCCCAAAGATCCATCAGATTGCATTTGACTATGATAAATTTATCCAAAAGAACAACATCACACTATTTGCACACGAGGCAACCGGAGAAAACGAAAAATTATGGGCGAAATCTGCGATTGCACCCGATAAATCGGGGACTTTAAAACACATTGTTGGGTCACCAACCATTGTGAATGAATTGCGCAAAATGGTTGAAGAAACCAAAGACATATCAAACAGTTTGGCTTATCGAATCGGTTGTAATTATTGCAAAGAAATACGTGATAAAAACATTTGTATTCATGTAAAACTTGTTAACGAAAAAGGAGACCACGTTCAGCGCGTTATGCCAATTGACCCATTGTGTTGGACGAAAATTCATGCAAACCACAAATCGGAAACCCGGATTCAAGTGTATAATAATACTAAAACGAATACAATGATTGGTGTCTTTAATGATGGCAATCGAAAAGTATACCGTGAAAAAAATGTAAACACTAAGAGACACAATAGTATAAACTTTGAAAATGAATTAGGTTTAAAATACATCGGTGATATTACCGTTCAAAGTGTTTATTGCGATAATTGGGAAAACATGCAGAGAGAAGAAATCGAAAAATCAGGATGTATTGTGAATGCGGGAGCCGGAATTCAAAGCTTTCGAAAAAATGCAGGTGGTAAATACATTGAGCGAAATAATAAAAAAATAGCAAGATTTGATATTTTGCAACCAACATCGGGTGATAAATGGCGATACAAGTATTATGAAGACGTAAGACATAATATTCTATTTTCGGCGTCTTACGAAATGGACGAAATCTTTGGAGTGGGAGTTAACAAAAATGATGTTCGCGAAGAAACCATCAACAAACAAATTTGGGATGATGCTATTAAATTTGTTTGCGACATGTTTTCAAAGAAACTTTGCAAAATGTATGAACCCAAGATGGAACCTGATCCGAAACCAGTTGATCCGAAGCCGAAGCCGGTTGATCCTAAGCCGAAGCCGGTTGATCCTAAGCCAGTTGATCCTAAGCCGGTTGATCCTAAGCCAGTTGATCCTAAGCCAGTTGATCCTAAGCCGGTTGATCCTAAGCCGGTTGATCCTAAGCCAGTTGATCCTAAGCCGGTTGATCCTAAGCCGGTTGATCCTAAGCCAGTTGATCCTAAGCCGGTTGATCCTAAGCCGGAGCCGAAGCCAGTTGAACCCAATCAAAAATCCGAAGAAAAACAAATAAAGTTGAAATTATGGTCGGATGCATGCAAAATAATAATGGATAAAATAGCAAGTGGCGATTTTGATAAGACGATGGAAGAATGCAATAATTTTATGAAATTTGCAAAAGACCTATGAATTTATTTCACATAACAAACAAAAACGAAAACGCAAGCAAAAGAATCCAAACGGCGGAACACTGCAATAGAAAAATGTGCTGTGACTGAATTTTTTTATTTTTTTCATCTTTTGCAAAAGAGATCGAATAGATTATACCTGCAAATACAACCCATAATGCAAATAAAAAAAATTTATACATGGGAGACTTTGCTAAGAAATCCAGTAAAAATACTTTACCACTAATGCTTTGTAAAGTCGATAAAATAAAATTTACATCAACTCCGGAAATTTTTGCATTATCAATTTCACCACGTTCGTCGAATTCATCAGCTTCGGAAGTTTTTGTATCAAGAGATGGTTCAGCACTCATAATAATTATAAAATATAAATATCTTATAATTTATCCATTAAATCTTTGCAAATTGCGTCGGAGTTTTCAATGCGAAAAACGGAGTATTTCCAAGAACCCCGTCTTTAAAATAAACAGAATCGGACTGTTCAAAACTGCTAATATTTTGTTTATAATATTCCAAATTGTTATCGTCGAGAATGCAATCGTATTCAACCGGAAACAATGCAAATCGCTGATACGTTCCTGCATTTTGTGCGTCAACTGGCAAAAAACTAAAATAGTAGTAGTTTCCCATTCCTTCATGGTTGATTAAGAATTGGTCATAGACATTTTCAGTATCTTCTTTGGCAACATTTACAAAATTTTGTTTACATATATATCCGCTGAAAGGAGATGCTAAACTTTGTTTCATGTAAAGCCACGTATTGTTTGCAAACAAATCTTTCAATGGTTGGTCAATGTCGAAATTATAAACTTTTGATAAAAAGACGATTTCATTTGGAATGCTTTCAATGTATTCGGGATTCAATTGGCCAAAAGTTTCTATTTTTACAAATACGAAAACAGAACCGGTTTCCGAAACATTTGGTATGTAACCCATATAAGAGGGTTCGGAGGCATTTTGGTAGATTGATTTCACAAACTCAGATACCTTTGTTTTGAACATTTTGTCTAAATCTTTTTCTTCGTTTGAATTGTCTTTGAATCCACCAAACATGGGTTTTTGACCCAACATGGGTTGTTGATCCATCGGTGGTTGACCCATTGGTAGTTGATCCATCGGTGGTTGACCCATTGGTGGTTGTTGATCCATCGGTGGTTGTCCCATCGGCGGTTGACCCATCGGCGGTTGACCCATCGGTGGTTGTCCCATTGGTGGTTGACCCATCGGTGGTTGTCCCATCGGTGGTTGTCCCATCGGCGGTTGACCCATTGGTGGTTGACCCATTGGTGGTTGTTGATCCATCGGTGGTTGTCCCATCGGCGGTTGATCCATCGGCGGTTGACCCATCGGCGGTTGACCCATCGGTGGTTGTCCCATTGGCGGTTGATCCATCGGTGGTTGTCCAAACATGGGTTGTTGATCCATCTGTGGTTGAGGTGGTATTTCATTTTGTCCAAACGTAGGTTGTTGAGGTGGCATTTCATTTTGACCAAACGTTGGTTGTTGAGGTGGCATTTCATTTTGACCAAACGTTGGTTGTTGAGGTGGCATTTCATT
>Ga0209353_10001578_pt1 | contig 12838 bp, 25 predicted proteins | sample LauGreSpBDMM15SD_2_FD_187561 | JGI IMG/M metagenome (GOLD analysis project Ga0209353, IMG submission 187561) | Freshwater lake microbial communities from Lake Michigan, USA - Sp13.BD.MM15.SD (SPAdes) (version 2) | ecosystem: Environmental > Aquatic > Freshwater > Lake | place: Lake Michigan...
AAGCTTTCGAGGAAGAAATCAACGTCTTTGACGGAACATTCGACACATATGTACCCCTCGGATCAAGCGTATCCGTATCAACCCGACGCACAGTCACCGCCGCAACCGCCGCAATCGGCGCAACAATGCCCGTAGCAAACAGAAAGAAGACCAAATGAAACTATGGAAAACCCTCTTTGAAGCAGGCGTAATGGCATCAGGACTCGTGCTAGTAATCATTACCCTGTCAGGAAAAACCCAAACCATTGGCCTTATCGCCAGTGCCGTAAGCCTCGCCCTGTTTATCAGTGCCAGTATGCTAGACAAGTAACAAACCTGCTAAAATAGGTGTATGATTATCCGAAACCCACTCTACCTCGCCCTCTTAGGGTGTGTAGTATTGGCTTCGTTCGTATCCTCGTGTTCTGATCGCTATAGGAATCCTGCTGATGACCCAAGAAACCAAGAAACCCCGCAAACGACTATCGCCGGATGAAATAGCTGCACGAGTACGTGCCTTGCTAATCATCACCCTGGCAGGAGTCCTATTCTTTATTGTCGCAGGACTTTTGTATTCCCTCATTTTTGTGTATCAGCCTGAGCAGATGGCTGAAGCTGACATTAAAATGTTTGAGATTCTTTCACCGTTAACCGCCGGCATCGTTGGTGCCTTGACAGGTCTCGCTGCTGGTGCAGCATTGTCTAACCAAACACCTGACGACGACGAATAAGTCGTGGAGTTAGTGCTAGTACCCATTGCGGTCGCCCTCATCGGCGGGCCTGTAATGTGGTTCCTATCCCGTTTCGATAAACGAAACACCAAACAACATGGTGAATCTGTAAAGATTTTAACGGAAGTTCGTGACGACATGAAAATTGTGCGCCGACGACTCGACAAGCATATAGACTGGCATGCCCACCAGTTCGAAGAATAACTAAAACCCCAGCCCACAAAGGCTTTTTATAGGAGATGCTTGACATTGTGTACAGAAGTTGGTGAACTATTCCCTGAAATCAGGTATTACTTAACTAGAGTAATGCCACGAGGGAGCGATGATGGAGACCGTTTGGGATTCATCATCGATAAACTGGAGGAACATGAGTCTCGCAGACGAGTTGTACAAGCAACCAAACAACCCTAAATATTTTGATTGCAAAATCAAATATTTGTTAGATGATTTAGACAAAGTTGAACGACTAGCTTTAGTTAGTGCTATCAACAAAGTTAAAGAAGGTAGTGCCGGCGATAAAAAGTCAGGCATGTACCCGTGGACTGCGATATGGTTACGTGGAGTGTTAGCAAACAACGGTCACATCATCGGCAAGCTTGCTTTACGCAAGCATTTGGAAGGGAAGTGTTCTTGTGGCATTAAGTGAAGAACTAATAACAGGCCCACCCGCAAACCGTAAAGAAGTCCTCGGCAAAATCGCAGACTTACTTGAACGACAAGGCATCAACGTCGAAGAAGTAGGACAGATCGGGCGAGTGTCCATCTACCAGTCCCTCACCAAAAACGATGAAGGCGAAGCAGAAATCCATGACCTCATGGGCATCCAGTTCTCGCCGGCATGGGAGACAGGCCCACAATGGCCAGTCATAAACCCTGGTAAACCAGCCAACATCAAAATGGTGTTACCGAAAGCGATAACAAAACCTGACGGATATGAGACAGCAGTGATCCTGCCAGACATCCAGTTCGGCTACTACCGTGACAGCAACGCCGAACTCGTATCCACACACGACGAGGCAGCGTTAACTATTGCCCTCAACATTGTGGCTACAAGTAACGCCGACAAAGTAATCCTCGTAGGTGACAACATGGACTTCCCCGAATTCGGTAAGTACCGTCTGTCCCCTGCGTTCGCCCTAACAACCCAAGCATCCATAGATCGAGCAACCCGTTTCTCTGCCGAACTACGAGCAGCAGCTCCGAACGCAGACATCGTATGGCTCGCAGGAAACCACGAAGAAAGGCTCCCCAATTATGTCCTCGACAACGCCAAAGCAGCGTTCGGTTTACGCAGAGGTAACACGCCGGATAATTGGCCTGTTCTCAGTGTCCCTCATCTGTGTCGTTTCGATGAGTATGGGATTAGGTATTTGGCTGGCTACCCAGCCTCGTCGTATTGGATTAACGAAAGAATCAGGGTCATCCACGGGGACAAAGTGGCAAGCGGAGGCTCCACGGCCCATAAATACCTTGCGACATCCAAAACGAGTGTGGTATTCGGACACATCCACAGGCGTGAATGGGCTGAACGGTCACGTGAAGATTTCGATGGCCCCAAAACCATCCTTGCAGCTTCACCAGGTACACTCGCTAAGACAGATGGTGCGGTTCCTTCAACAAAAGGTGGCATCGATCTCGACGGAAGACCCTTACCTATCGTCGAAGACTGGCAACAAGGGTTAGCGGTTGTCACATACCAACCTGGTGACGGGGAATTCTGGTATGAGCAAATCCCGATCCATAGCGGCAGGGCGTGGTGGCGAGGTAAACTGTATGTGTGACAGAATATCTGTACTGCGAAAAATGCGATGAGTATTGGAGACAACGGGATGGAAGACGATGCTCAGAGTGCGGATCAGTCGGCGTTCCCACCGAAGAACCCGATGACTGAAGTTTATGATGACGACGATCCCACTTGGCCGATGGTTGTTGTGCAGTGGCGTGACGCTCACGCCGGCGGTGATTCATCATGGACTTTCACTGACGGGTACGAAGCTGAGGTTGTTATGCCGATCACGGTCGGCTGGGTGTGGCCTAAGTGTAAGCCTGGTTATATGACTTTGGTTGGTACGGTTATGAATAATGCTGAGGAACCTGACATTGTTGGGGACATCAACCATATTCCGTGGGAAAACATTGTTAACGTGTATTCGTTGGCGATCCATATGCCAGTTAATTGGAATCAAGAATTAGATTAGTTTCTATTAAAAGAGAGAGAGAGAGATTATGAGTACAAAAACAAATTTTATTAAATGTGCTGATGCGTTAAGTGAGTTAAAAAAACTTCCAGATAATTTTGTTAATACTGTCGTTACTTCACCCCCTTACAACAAAAAGGGTATTCAAAATGGTAGGACACAAACAAGTAATCAAATTTGGGGAAAACATAATATTGATTACAATAACTATCACGACAATATGCCAGAAAATGAATATCAAAACTGGATGATAGAAATTATTAACGAACTACATAGAGTTATTACAGATGACGGGTCAATATTTTTTAACCATAAACCACGACGTAATAATAACCAAGCTCGATTGCCAACAGAATTCTTACATAAAACAAATGCAAATATTTACCAGTTAATTATTTGGAATAGGAAAAATAGTCCAAATATACGTAAGGATCATTTGTTGCCCAACACGGAACATATTTATTGGTTGTGTAAAAATAAACCTAAAACATTCAGAGAAAATTTAGACTCTCGGTTTATAACGGAAATATGGGAAATAAATCCTGAAAAGCAAACTGGTCATCCGGCTCCGTTTCCCCCACAATTGGTGCAGAATTGTATAATTTTGACAACACGAGAAGGGGATATTGTTTTAGACCCTTTCAATGGTTCTGGTACAACAAGTAGTAGTGCTAACGAATTAAATAGGAAGTATATTGGTTATGATATTGATGAAGAATATGTAATCCAGGCTAAAAATAGGCTCGAAAGAAGTAATAGTTGACTTTGTAACACCCCTAGTGTAAAGTAAAACCAAACAACGAAAGAGAGAGAATATGTCATCAACATTTATTAAACCACCCCACGGGTCGATGGAATGGCTTAAAGCCAGACATCGTGACGAGGAAGGTAACCCTCGTATCTCAGCATCGGAAGCTGCTGCTGTACATGGTGAGCATCGGTTCATCAGTAAGTACGGTTTGGCTGTAGCAAAGATGGCTGATGAGCCTGTTGTTACTGAAACGAATCGTGCTATGGAACGAGGCAACCGTTTGGAAGCCACACTTTTAGAGTGGCTCGGTGACGAGATCGGTATTGAACTGATCGAACCGTCAGTTATGTACACGATTGAAAATTCCGGTAGCCCTATGGTCGCCACACTTGACGGTGTTGACAAAGAGTCATACCTTAAAAGTTTTGGTTCAGCATTTGATCTACCTAAAGTTGTTGCAGAAATCAAAACGTACAACCGTGAATGGGATGGCGTACTGCCTCGCTACTGGTACTGGCAGGGTGTCCATCAGGCTATCTGTGCCAACGTAGACGAAATCATTTGGGGTATCTTTGACAGTACCCTCGACCTTCATGTACACCGTCAACCGGTCACTATGGAAGAAAAACTGTTGCACATCAGTGCTGTCACAGAGTTTGTGTGGTGGATCAAACTCGGTAGCATCCCTGCCGAATGGCCAGCAACATACGAAGAAGTGTCAGCCGCATATGTGGACTCCAGTAGTGAGACAACCGATCTCACTGAATATGCTGAAGTGTTCACACGGTTGAATGAAGTTCAGCAACAAAAAAAGTTGTTAGGTGTTGAAGAAGATGAGTTGAAAGCAACCATAGGTTTACTATTAAAAGACAACCAGTTCGGTGTCGTGAACGGAAAGCAGGTAGTTTCGTGGAAACCTCAATCCAAGACCTCCTTCGACAGCAAGTTGCTCGCCTCGGAGAAGCCAGAATTGTTCAAGCAATATCAGAAGACAAGTCAATATCGAGTAATGCGATTCAAGGGAGAGAAGTAATGGAAAACCAAAAGAAATTGTTAGCGGAAGTTCTTACCAACTACGCTGTACCAGACCCAAAAATTGTCGGCAAGCTACCTAAAGGTGGAACTCAACTAGATTTTGTTGGTCACGCAGACATCACCCGTATCCTCATTGAAGTTGATCCGATGTGGACATGGGAACCATGCGGTTGGGTTAATGGCAGGCCACACATTCATGTGGAGAACGGCACAGCAACCATGTGGGGTCACCTGTATGTTCACGGCAAGCCGATGCTTGGTGTCGGTAGTGTTCGTGCAGACAAACAAGAATTAGACAAAGAACTTGTCGGTGACTTTTTGCGTAATGCTGCTATGCGTTTTGGTATCAGTCTCGCATTGTGGACTAAGAACGAATGGGAAGACCTGGGCAGTCACGCACCAGCCCCACGACCCGTCATCAAAGTCCGAGCAAAACCAGTAGCAAACGTTGAAGTAACATCAACAATCCCTGTCGATCCTGAGATTGTCGGCAAGTTCATCAAAGCCTGTGCAGGCGCAAACCTAGACCACGACAAAGTAGCCGACACCGCCGGCGTAGACCTCACCAATGTAACCAACGACGACATGAACAAACTTCGTGCCGCCTTCAAAGAAATGAGCCAACCAAAATGAACAACATCAACGTCGCAGGAAACATCGGGCGAGACCCCGAACTCAAATACACGCCGGCTGGTTTAGCGATCCTCAAATTCAGTGTCGCTGATACATACGGCAAAGACGACAACAAGAAAACAACCTGGCATGACATCGTAGTGTTCGGTGACCAAGCAGAAATTGTTGCCGAAAAAGTAGCGAAAGGTATGCGAGTCGTCGTACTTGGCCGCCTACAGATTGAAGGCTACGAAAAGAAAGACGGAACAAAAGCGAAACGTGTTGAAGTTCTCGCTGACGAAGTAGCTGTATCGTTACGTTGGGGTGCTAGTGACCCTGTTGCTCGTGCCGCAAAAGCCCTGCATGCAGATGTAATTAGTGATGATGAAGAACCCTTCTGACTCTAATTTGGTAAACTGGTGGTGTCCCTTATGCAGGACAACATTAGTAACCCATGTGCCGATCAACGGTGTGCCAATGCACACTTGTAAAAGCAAACGGTCACAGCGACTACCATTGGAGTCCGTCAATGAGCAAGCAGAAACAAAAAGGTACAGCGTTTGAAACGCTTATCACCCGCTATCTACAAGAAAACGGTTTCCCTCACGCCGAACGCAAAGCTTTAACAGGCCAGTTCGACGAGGGGGATATTACTGGTACACCAGGTATCGTTTGGGAATGTAAGAACCATAAGACATTAAAGTTTTCTGAATGGTTGCGTGAGACAGCGGTTGAAACAACTAACGCTCACGCTGACTATGGTGTGTTGATTGCTAAACGTATGGGCGTTGGTGATCCTGCACAACAGTATTGTGTTATGACTTTAGAAATGATGGTCGGCTTGCTGAAGCAAGCTGGCTACTGAGAGAGAGAAAACATATGAAACGTTTACTACCTTTATTGCTATTGGTCGGGTGCGGTTCGGCGGTCATACCTGAATTGCCACCATTGCCCCCTGTAACGGTCTCTATTGCCCCCGTTGAAACCACGGTTGCCGTTACGACCACCACCACTACAGTGCCTCCTACGACGACAACAACTGTTGATCCGATAGTTGAAACTATGGGCATCATGTACCCCCGTTGCGCCGAATGGTTACCGTTACTACTAGAAGTCGGTGGCGACATCAACGACTGGCCTACATGGTCGATAGTGCTATGGGCTGAGAGTCGTTGTATTGACGGGCTAGACAACAATGGTTCGGTCGGTCTAGCTCAGGTGCAGTGGAACGTGCATAAAGTCTGGGCGTTACAGATGGGCATAGACCGTGACATGATGAAGATTGCACGATACAACCTTACGTTTGCTGTAGCATTACAGAACTCGTCAGGGTGGCGACCCTGGGCATACCTAAAAAACAAGTAACAAACAGAGAGACAAATATGATCGCAGAAAAAACACCATCATGGTTCGCAGATGCAGCATGCAAAGGTATGACCGACATGTTCTTTGGTGAAAAAGTAGACTACGAACTACGCAAAAAAGCATTAGCCACCTGTGCCACATGCCCCGTCATAGAACCGTGTCGAGATTACAGCCTAAAGATTTCTCGCCACTCACGCTTACAGGGCGTATGGGGTGGACTCACCCAAAAGAAACGCCGGATACTTCTCAAAGAAATGAATGTCCGTGTAGTGGAAGAAGAACTATTCTGATGGACATATTCTTGACATCAATCATCATCATTCATAGCATTGCCTTGATAGTGGCCATATGGAGGGCAGGGAAATGAACCGAGAACAGATAGACCAATACTTCAAAGACAACAGCATGAGAGTCTTACTCATGGATGGATTCGACGAAGCGTTCCTCGGCTACTCACAACGAATCAACGAACCAGAAATAGCTATCTACTCATACCAAAAAATGATAGACACCCTGATTGAGCGTGACGAAATGGATTACGACGAAGCCGTAGAATACATTGACTACAACTGCCTCGGTGCATGGGTCGGTAAACGAACCCCAATAATTGTTATGCCCATAGAACTATGAACGATGAATGGTTACAAGAAGCACTATGCCGTGGCACAGATACACGCCTATTTTTTGCTGAGAACGGTGACATTCACACTCAACGGCAAGCTGTCACGTTCTGTAACGGAACACTCACCGAAGTGCTGGACTCTAAGGCAGGATTGAGCGCAACCACCGGAACGCCTGGGTGTACGGTACGCCTACAATGCCTCGACTACGCCCTATCATTCCCCCAAGATCAAGACAACTCCGGAGTTTACGGTGGCGTACTGCCATCGCAACGGGTACTTCTTCGTTCATCGCAACGTAAACATATTGAACGCGACCCTCGATCTAGCCGTGGGCAGGATTGAGCGCAACTGTTGGGGCAGGATTGAGCGCAACCACCCGAACCGTGTTGGTTGGGGCAAGGATATCCCGCCAATAGAAATAGGCCACGGGGATTAGCCCGTGACCTATTGCCGACAGTACCTATAACGGTATCTGGCTAGTCATCGAATGGATATGTTTCGATTATGCCGTTCTCGCCCATTTCGGATAGTACCCCCGTAGCTAGTTCTACCGAACCGAACCGCCAAGCGTGACGTAGTTTGCCCCATTCAGATAGGTGGCCGGCATGGTTGGCACGTAGCCTGTAAGGGTCTCGCCAATAGATAGCAAACCTAGTGTGTCGTACTACGTGATAGTTTGGTGGGCGTAAAACTATCGGCCTACTCTCGACAAACATGCCGAGGATAGGCCGACAGATCGCCCACTGTCGTAGGCGTTCTCTCATATTGGGGGTTATTCGATTATGGGCGTGACAGTAATCGTTCCCGCACCATCATGGTGGCTAAGTACGCCGGTCAGATGGTAGAGATTACCTGTAACTTGTAACCGCCATTCAGTATTACGGGGCGTGATAGCTAACAATAGTTGTTCGGCATTGCTAGCGTCGAATGTACCGCCACTAGTGCCGTACCACGTAGGGAACCCTGTTATCTTGAACGTAGTAGAGTGTTCTATTATGTCCTGAACGATATAGGTAAAGTCCTCTATCTGATCTTGCCAGCAGTCACCCCAACACTCTGGTGCTTCACTCCACTCGCCCGTGTCATCGTTGTAGGTGACACAAGTACAAGTGTTAGTGTATTCTGCTATTAGTTTGTTAGTCATAACGAACTCCTATCGGGGCAATTAGGGTACGGGTTTTCGTGGCCGGCATTATCCTCACACCCGCACCAACCGAACATAGCTACTTGTGTCGTATGCGATAGTTCTGCCATCTCAGACCAACTATATGAACCTTGACTACTATCTTGCGATATGTCGATAGCTACTTCATCGTAACCCTGCCTAACCCATTCATACGATAGGTCGATAGCCTGACGTGGCGTGAGACAGTAATCGTTGATCTCGCCACCCCCAACCCATACCGAATAGATAGGTAAATCGGGGGCTAATTCTAGTCCCCCATCTACTACGGGTTCATTCATAGGGTGAGCACAATGGTGACATACCTCGTGATAGTGGCCAGACTTTCCCATAATGTCAAAATAGGCCAATTTACCCGCACCCGCTAGATAAGTGTGCGGGTCATCAGCATAAAGCCCTACGGGGCATTGGACAAACATACTCACGATACCCACACTCCTATCGGCATATTGGTAAAACATTCATCACAAATATTGTTCTCAACCCCTGCCCCCGTGACGTGGCAAACATGGCAACGGGTAGTGTCTAGACAGTGTTGGCATACAATATTGTCATAATCATCAGACCATACGGGTCGATAGTTAGAGTGTTCGGTCATTATGTCGTGACATACGGGGCAAGCCGTACCTAAGTGTTCGGCAAATATCATCGGACTACCCCACAAATATCGACAATAGTTTCATGGCAGAACGACATAGGTGAGAACCCGTAATAGTCCTGAATAATTCTGTCGGCTAATTCAATAGCTCTATTCTCATCATCATCATCAGGGTTCTCATTAGTGACCGGAACGTAAACGCCTACAACTACCGTCATATGTTCGCAACAGAACGTAACCGAATAGTCAATATCGTACTCACCAATTTGGTGATTATTTATTTCGATAATCATTCTGCCACCTCATTACGGTAGCGATGGTCAGTAGCCACTGTCAAAATAGCGTTAGTCCACGTATCAGAATACTCATTCCACAACGGATCATCATTCATAATGGCAGAACGGATCAACGGCCACGTATCCGGATTACTGAGACAATACTTATAATCATCATCATTACCTAGAACGTCTTGCCAATTATAGACATAATCATACAATTCGTTGTAAATATAGTCATCGGATAACCTGACGGGACACTCATCGCTAGCAAGAATTACAGGCTTATCTTTCGGCATAGCTTTACGTGCCAATTCAAGAATAGCGACGTTATCGTATAATTCAAGAATAGCGGTATCGACAATAACTAGATCATCATTCAACGGCACGATACTACCCGTACCCCTATCAACTAAATATCTCATAAGCTATATCCCATTCTCTATTGAACCGCCAGAATTAGCGGTAGTGCCTAGCTAGGTGTCGAACCTAGAGAACCCCCAACGGGCTAGGCGTAACCGGATTATTTCAACGGCATAAGCGTAGCCCGAACCTTAATACCGTCACGTTCTGCCGTAATAATGGCACGTGGCACCAACCGTTCAATAGTGATACGGCCACCCGTAGCACCCTTACCGAAATAATTGACAATATCGGCAATGAGACTAAGTGTCTCGCCCAATAGATCACCGTTATAGTTCACGGTATTCTCAGGCCACCCGCTAGCGTCGATACCATGATCGAATAGTTGATCGACATTCGGATAAATACCGTAGATATCAACATTCAACCCTTGAACGTTCACACTACCCTTACCACTAGAAATAACTAGGGTATCGCCGGCCACAATAAAAGTAGCTGTACTCTGACCCTTAACGAACGAACTAGCCTTAACCAATTCTTTACCATTCGGTAGTGCTAACCATTCGCCGGCGTTAGGCATATCTACCGTTACCTCGATCAGCCGGTAGCTATCGCAACCCGTGAACGTCACGGTATCCCCGTAAGCTTGAACCTTGACACTAGAAATAGTGCCACGGTTGATATCGGGACTAGCCAACTTACCGCTAGCCACCAATACCTTAGCGAGATAGTTATTACCTACCCCGTCAGGGTTACTAGTGAACCCTTGAACATTATCTATTGCCGTCATAGTGCTGTATCCCATTCTCTATTTACTCACCGGAATTGGTGAGTAGTGCCGTGGCGGGTATCGAACCCGCAAGTACCCCCGATAGGCCACGGCTAACTAAATCTAAAACTACGGCAGGATTGAACGTATGTCAAGTGTTCGCAAGTAGTCCCGAAACATAGCTACGCACTGTCGGCGGGTATAGCCTGAGTACCGTTGCCGTATAAGGTAACCGCTATCGGTCACGTAAGATAGCTCTATAGTTTCGTGACCAACCGTCATAGACACCCCATCAGGATATTCGACATATCTACGGCCATTCACGACACACCCCATTCATAACCTAAATTATATTCGGTACTAATCACCAACGGGTGCCGGCTACCCGCCAATAATGACCCGCAACCCTCACATGGGGACTTAGAGAACACTGTGAACCGTTCAAGCTTAGGGTGATACGAAATATCGGCTATGTCATAACCCGCCGGCACACGTTCAAGCGGGGCATAATCTGTCGTGCTGTCTACCTCATACTCAACATGGTCAATACCGTAATGATAGACCATATAGCAAGTTTCGCACACGTCGATATCGGCACTGTCGTAAATCATTCCATACCCCATTCGGCAATAGTGTCACGGATAACCGGAATATCCAATAATTGCGGATAGTCAAGCTTGACCATATCCCGCACAATATCCCAAATAGGGGTTGGCACGTTCTCACTACCCCCGTATAGCGTGATAGCACGCTTATCGGCCATACTTAACCATTCCCTAGTGCCGGCGAAATTGCCGGTAACGGCATTAGTGAACGCCCCGTGAATAGCTAACGACAGTATCGGGTCAAGTGTCATAGTGTTCATTCGTCTATCCTACTCTCTCTAAATAATCTGCCCCCAATAGGCAGATAGTCCCTAGTCGCCCTACGACAGGCCACCCCCAAAAGGCTAGGGCAAGATTGAACGCCTACCTAGAACGCCAGACCAACCAACCCGAAACAACTACCCCCGCCAGAATAGCTACTATCTGCCACCCCGCCGGCCATGTCGTGACACGTTCACAATGAACGAACCCTAAAGTACATTCGGGGTCATTCATTCGTTCACCCCTAACGCCCACAGAGCGTTCGTGAGTGTGCGAACCTTAACGCCATGACCTAAAGCTGTGTCGAATAGGTGACGTTCCCCTGAACCCCCGTCGATAGGCGGGATACCGTAAACTTTTGTCAGGGCATGCGCTAAAGCGGTATGAGTTTTATCGTAACCGCCACCACTAGCACGCCCAACCACTTGACCTGAGTGCTGTCGGCGTACCGTCACGGTTAGACCACTAGCCGAATACGTAGCCGACAAAATTGACCTAACTAACTCATTATCTTTATCTATCCCTACCACTAGCCAGATTGCGGGTAATTCTTTCATATACCTATCTCTCTCTATTAAACCCGCCACGATTAGCGGGTAGTGCCGTTGTCGGGCTTGAACCGACACGCCCCCAACGGGCAACGGCCACCAACTAAAGAATACGGGCGACCAAATAGGTGTCATATTCATTCGTAGCTATACCCGCCACCCTTAGATTAGGGCTTGCCATTCCACTGGCCACTAAAGCGTCATTCACTACGTCTTTGGCGTCATTCATAGCGTCATCAAATGATGATGACGTAACCATTACTTGTACTTGAACGGTTACCCGATATAAGTCTAGATCGTCCATAGAGCTGTCTCTCATTCTCTCTAGGTAGCTCTTGCTACCCCTCAATCATTACCCGCCAGATAGCCAATGTCAATGACCAAACACTGTGACATTCGGCACACTACTATCTATTACGTCATGACAAAATACACCCCGACACAAACACCCCCACAGAATAACGTCATGACAAAATAGACCAACCAACCAACACGACCAGACCAACAGACCGACACACTCACCAACTAAGTAGGCGCGACCTACTCAACATTCACCCGTCAAGCCGTGGCCGATCTGCCGACATATAGATGGGTAGTTGTCGGACCGTATCTAGTTGGGGGGTAGGGGTGCTAGTGAGCTTGATCGCTCGCACGTGGGCACCCGTGACCGATATTTGTGGATCGCACGCCCGCCCGCCCGTGATGGAATGGCCAACTAGGGGTCTGCCGAAGGCCCCGTAGCAGGGTATATATATTACCCTTCATCTCGATGTGTGGTTTTTGTTTGTCACGGAGAGTGGTGGTTTGGTGTGTTTTGTCACTGTGAGTGAGGTGTATGTTTATGCAGTCGAGCGTATATCTATGTGTATAGGGTTTTCCCCCCACTATTTGAAACGCATGTGTGCTTGTTTCTGGGAGCCGGTCTGTTATTGGGTGGACAAC